>JGI12210J13797_11039506_pt1 | contig 22405 bp, 25 predicted proteins | sample ElkSlonscriptome_3_FD_13797 | JGI IMG/M metagenome (IMG submission 13797)
GCGGCGACAAGAAGCACTTGCTCGTTCTGAAAGAGTTTCGAGGAATCCCGATTCTCGACCCGGGAACTTTCCTAAAGTTCCATAAACGGTCTGCGAGGTAGCCGAAAACAGAAGCATAGCTTGGGACACCGAATAGACGAGACCTTCGTCACGCCTACAAACATTTGACTCTCGTAGAGACCACGCGAAGCAAGGTCTATCACGATGGAAGCCAAAACCTTCCCGAAATTCTCGAATTACGGATAACGATCCAAAAGGATTGCGGGCGAGTTTTGAAGAAATCAATCTTCATACACCGACCTACTCGGTGGATGTGGGAGACCGTGACATCGAGGATCTCACGGATGAGGTCCGGTCGCGAGGCGAAGAAGTGAGGGAATGGATCGATGAGGCACAGGAGATCGTAGCCCTCCCCGATCCTCCAGCGATAGAGGTGGGAGAGCAATGCACCAAACCCTTCCTCTGCGGTTTCTGCGCGCACCGCCACGAAGGAGTTGAAATCGAGGAAGATCCCTTCGCCATGCTCCCCCGCCTTTCCGGCAAGAAAAAGGCTACGTTTAAAAGCGAAGGCATTGAACAGCTTTGCGATGTTCCACCAGAGTCTCTGAACGAACAGCAAATCACAGTCCGAACGGCCCATCTAAGCGGGAAAACGTTATTTGATTCCGGGAAGGCGAAAGAGCTTCTCGGCGATCATCGCGGATCAACCTATTTTCTGGATTTTGAAACCGTGATGTTTGCCATTCCGATCTGGAAAGGCAGTCGCCCGTTTCAAAACCTCCCCTTTCAATACAGCCTCCACCGGGTCGATTCCGACGGCAGCCTGGACCACACAGAATTCCTGAATCTGGATGGCGACGATCCCCGTGAAGCTTTAGCGAGACAGATGATCAAAGACTGCGGGACCGAGGGTCCGATTTACGCCTACAATGCAGGTTTTGAACGAGGCGTAATCAAGCAACTTGCCGAACTCTACCCCACCCTTGCAGGGGATCTGGAAGCCCTGAACGGAAGAATCGACGACCTCCTTCCCATCGCCCGCAATTGCTACTACAATCCCTCTCAAATGGGGAGCTGGAGCCTTAAGGCGGTCGCGCCTGCTATATCCGGGGAAATTTCCTATGACGAACTGGATGGCGTTCAAGTTGGATCCGACGCAGGAGTCGCCTACCTAGAAGCCTGCTCTCCCGAAACCTCAGATGAGCGCCGGGAAGAACTACGCAATCAGATGCTGAAATACTGTGAGGTCGATACTTTGGCTACGGTGAGAATCTGGGAGCTTTTCAAAGGAATCTCCAAAGACCAGAGCCAACACGTCGAAAATAGAGTCCGTCCTACAGGTCAATTAGGGTTTTGAAGCACCGTCAAAAACGGTCCATCAAGACGATAATTATCGGGATAGGAACCGCGCCTTCAACCTCCGCCAAGCGCTTCCCACTGCCTGGATCTGTGACGTAGGTTCCATTCCATTTGTAGCGGCGCTTACCACTGCCAGCATCCATTACGTAGGTTCCGTCCCATCTATAAATCCATTTGTGGGAACTTGGATTCATTAAGTACTCACCATCCCACTCGAATAGTCTTTTGCCCGTGGTAGGCACCAGAATATAAGGGTCATCCCACTCATAGAAGCGCTCTCCCGTCGAAGGGTTCGAAACAAATTCGCCATCCCACTTATAGAGCCGCTTCCCACTCTCGGGCTGCACGATATATGAGTCTGCTGACAAGTTGGACACTGACACGATCATCCACAGGAGTATGTCTACTAGAGAAGAAGTTATAATTCTCATTTCAATTTTCTATTACTGTATCAATATCCCAAAATCTCTCCCCCGGAAGGCTACTCCACCCTCCCCTTGTTCAATTCCCCTAATTTCCGAAAAGGCTTCGACCAGGGCCACCTGTAACTGCTCTTTTGACTGCTCAAGTTTCGCCAGTTCTGCCATCCACTCTTTCCACAATGGATCCGACTGAAAGGAACCTCCTTTGCCCGCACGAAGTTCAATTTCCCGGTTGGCTATTCTTTGGTGTAGAATCTCCTCCTCTTCTTCCGCATTGCGAATCCACCGATAGGCCTCGGGGGCCTCACTCTGCGCGAAGTTTCGGATCTCGCCGATGAGTTGTTCCACCGAATCCGGCTCACTCATTATCCCTGTGGCAACCTCTCGATTTTCGAGATAACTCATCGGATTCATCGAGATCCCGATAATCCAGGCCAAGCCAATCCAGAGTATCGCCACGACGGATCCAATGACCCCATTGATTAGAAAGGTGATACTAATGACTTCGCCGAATGAGTTCGCCTCACTAATCGCGTAGAAAAAAGAAATCACGAAGATCAGCGCGAGTGCGCAGATGATTATTTTAAGCAATATCTCCATTCTATAGTTCTTTCTGGTCAGTCGATGAACCCGGGACCGAAGTCCCGGACAACTCACCACCTTCCATAATTTCCTGGAACTCGATTGGATCCACCCTACTTTCCTGTTCCTCCGCTTCCAGCAGATCACCAAGAGTTACATTGGTCTCCTGACGGGAGAGAACCGCCTCACTACCATCCAGAATCTCACGAGTAGTCACAGCAATCTCGCCAATGTCATCCAGAAGCTCATTTACCTGGGCAATTTCCAGCTTCAACCGGAGTTCCCGGATTTGGCCGATGATCCGGTCCTGCCCAATCCGCACCTCTTCCAGTTTCCCTTCCAATCGCACCAGGGCATTCTCCAAAGACTCCTCCAGGATCTTCCTTTGCGCGGCCTCCTGATAGGCTTCCACGATGAGTTCCTGTAACTCCGGCTCGGTAATCTCCGCCCCGCGAAACCATACTGGCCATCTATTATCTTCCGCAGCCAACTGATAGAGGTTTTTAGCCTCGGAAAGGAATCGGTCAACCCGGGCTCTACGGTCCTGAGCCGAACTGAGATCCCTCTGGAGCCCAATCAATTTTGTCCGAATTGAGAGAGCTCTGGACTTAAGTTCACTCTCCTGTTCCCCGGAGGCTTTAATTGCCCACTGCAAATACCCGGTTTGATCTTCCTGGATATTCTCTGGAGTCCATTTTGTGGCGTCACGGTAGGCATTGTCGACCCGGGTGCTAAAAGGCTCACTAGCAAAGTAGTATGCCAAGACCCCAATCGCCACGATTAGTATCAGAAACAGAATCAGGGAGAATCCCCTACGAGGTTCAGTATTATTGGTGATTTTCATATATTTTCCTGTGTTGATCATTGAGTCATTGGTTTGGGGAAATCTTTAGCTCCCATGTTCATGCTGCACTAAACCCAAGTGCTTTCGCTTTTCCTTTGTTTCCAGTAGGAGCGGACACGATAGGGTTGAATATTTCAGCGAGGGTCCATTCATCCCGGCCATCATCATTGAGCTTGATACTGTGTTTTTCCGCCAAACGATAAGCGGAGGTCCGATCCATAGGCTGGAAGTAGTGATGAGCAATAAGGCGACCGGGGCGCAAGATGGCTGGATCAATATCCGACAGTGGACAATTTGCTGACAGCACTACTTGAAGTTTAAGATGTTCCCCAAGGAATCCATCGGAAAGATTGAGTAAGGATGAAACCCCTCCCGTCCTGGCCTTTCCATCTCCAGCGATTAGGTGCTCCGCATCTTCAACGACGACGATCAGTCTCTTATTCCCGTAGCGCTCCTTGGTTTCCAACCAAAACTCTGTGTTGTGGGAGGACATAAATCCCTCAAACTCATTGACCGGAATTACGATGAACTGGTGAGTCCTCTTCAACCAATGCATGCAGCATCGAAGGTAGGTGGTTTTTCCCGTGCCCGGAGGTCCCTCCAGAAGAATCACTCCGCTATGGCGGGTTTTCACCCTCTGCAAAAGCTCATTGTGAATCTCCTCAAAATCCTCGCCGTAATAAAGTCCCAGCTCTTTCTGATTTTTGACGAACGGCCGCTCAATAAGGACCTGTAGACAATCCGGATTGGATCCACCCTGCGAGATCATGGAAAACCGGGCCTTGGGCCTTTTCTTTTTTTGAGGAGTCCAGTAGCGGGACACCAGATCCTCCATTAGCGGCCGGAGTCTGGACTCATCCACTCCAAAAACTTTGACTGGTTCAAAGATGTCACCCTCATCGACGAGAATATATAGTTTCTCATCCGCTCGCATCAAAGCTATGTTATAAGAGGATGAAAACCGGGCTTTCCGAATCATCCCATCCTGATACCGGATGGTTCTGGCCACGACTTGGTATCCTGATTCCTTGAACATCCTGAGATAATCCCACTTTCCCGGTTCACTGGGACTCGAAAGAATAAATTTTGAATCCTCTGGAGAAAACTTCTCCCATAATTCCCCCAACAACCACTGCTGTGGCTTCATTCCCTGCCGGGTAGTTAAATCTGTCCAGTCACATCCATTTCCCATAATTTTTCTCCACAAATCTCTTTCCCGCCGGAAGCGTTCCGGCCCGGAATTTCCCCTATTGTATGAAATTTATCATTTTCACACAACTTACTGATTTCCCCCCTGATTGAGGGGATGCGCCCGCGGGTTATAGTTTTCCCAGTGTCGAAGCACCCAAGGTGAGAGGTTCCCGGTGACCACCTTCATGATTTCCCTCCCCAGATCCATCGAGACGAAGAGATTGTTTTTTAAAGAAATCTCTACCACCCGCCATTTACTCCGATTTTCAACCGTACGCTCGATCAGCATTGTGGCCCGAAGAGGGTAAAGAACCTTTAACGGATAGTATCCCTTCTCGAGAATTTCCTCCTCGTATTCAAAGGCACTATAGGGATTGCGCAGACAATTCTGTTGCTCTTCTCCCTCGGCCATCAATTCGCGACGGTCGCGAATGGGTTCAAAATAGGGGTTATTTTTGAAAGGGGCAGCCGGGTAGCTGAAATTCTCTTCCACCCATCTTTCTTTCTTTGATTTTTCAAATTCCAGAAATTTGGGGCTGTAATAGGGAAGAGAGCTGTAGGAATGGTATCCCCCTGGAGGAGGCTTCACGCCCGCATCTCTTAGCCGACAAACGAGATCCTGTAGAAATCCCGATTTATCGGACTCCTCCATTGCCCGGATTCGAGCTCCAGTCGAAAACCATTCTTCCAGGTCTATCTCTCCAGTGAAGTTATAGATTCCACCTCCGATTCTCTTGGCCTGCGACAACTCCCGCAAATGCCGCTTTTGGATAAGAAAAGAGCGTATAATATCCACCGTCACACTGGTTCTCGCCTCCGGGGAAATCTTTCGGAGGATTTTTTCCGCTAATCGGGATGCTGGAAATCCACATCTATCGAGAAGATCTCGCCTTGGAAGCCGCGAGATCTTTTCCAACCAACGAATTTGGTCTTCATCAGATGGGTGGATCGGACCTCGCGCACGACTAAGAATTTCATTGGCAAGGGCCGGATTGGAGATCAGCAACTGCTTGAACGAAGGACATTTAGCCGCAAAGGCAACGACCAGAAATGGACTCGCCCATGATCCCTCAATCCCCGGCGTCCATCTCTCATGCTGAACCCATTTATTCGGCTGCTTCTTGCGGAGGACTTCCTCATACCAATATCGGCGAATAGCCTCAGGGAGAGCTTTCGCCCACTTTCCCCCAATAGAATAAAAGTACCTAGGGAACACAGTCCTGCTCTCTTCGTGACGAAAGGCTTTCCTCACGGACCGTGGCAGAGGACAGAAACCCAAAAAAAGATCTACGCCCCCGCTATCCACTAAACCAGAGATCGAACCCCGAGGTTTCTGCATGAAAACCTCCGGCCACAAACCTACCACTAACTGCGGACGTGCGAGACGAGAAGGCATTTCCACGGATTTGGAAACATCGAGAGAAGGGGCCTTCGAAGGCCATTCTCTCAAATCCAGTTCTGCCAATTTCTCCTGCGGCGCACATTCGAAAACCCCCGCGAAATTTGAACCGGAAAACCCTACTGAATCATGCTCCATTGTCCCCATTATATTTTATTTATGATTTCCTCACAACCATCTCCATTCGCCCCGGCTGAAGTAGCCCGCTGCTTTGTCATGATAGAGCAGAACTACCCGATTTTTTGACGTATCTTCTGACCTGAGGTCGAAATCGGTAGCCCCCTGCGCCGTCTCTCCAAACCGGACGACTTGACAGGAAATTATAATGGGGGGCGGGAAATTAGGTTCCCACTCCAAAACAGCTTCAACAATACGCTGAAATGAAGGCTTCTCTTAAACGAGAGGCCTATTTTTTTGCCCGATTTGTCCGGTTTTCAAACCAACTTTCACCGCGTCTACCGGGGATTCGTCGAATTCCTGCGCGCTGAACACACAAAAATAAACAACGTCATGAAACTAAGCATGAAAAATAACGCCGGGGTCCGAAAAAGTGTTCCTACCGGTCTTTCTTGGACAGGGTGCTTCTTCACCTATTTTGCCATGTGGGCGCGAGGGATGATTGGTCCCGGATTCCTCTGGCTCTTTATCCTGAGCTGGCTGCAGGGGTTTATCCTCTTTACCGCCTTCGGGATGGCTTTTCTCGAGGCCATGGATGGCGGCGATGGATCTGCGACCAGCGGAATAACCACCGCCCTACTTTGTGTCCTGATCGTCTTCAACCTGCTATTTCTCTTCAAGTTGAACCGATGGACCGTTCGCTACTACCTCAATCGGGGATTCCAACCCGAGGGTCAAGGATGGAGCCTCTGGGGTGCAAAATACGGGATCGAAGTCACCGAGACGATGAAACAGACCGACGAGGGGTTGAATCCTCCGAAAAAACTGCGTCCGAAAGATATTCTCGGATTCGCTACCCTCTTCATACTCGCGGGAGCGATTCTCTCGTCTGCGAGTTCCGGCGGCTCGGCCGCGTCTACCGGGAGCACCACCAACGAGACAGAATCTCCAGTGGTGGAAGCCACTCCGTTCACCTTGAATGATGTAGTAAAAACAGGACATATGGAATGGGTCCTCACCGAAGTGCGGAGCGGTCAGAGCTTCTCAGGGGAGTATGCTGATGTCTCCACAGGCTCAGACGAGACCATTCTCGTATGGATCTTTGGCAGGGTAACAAATCGATCGAATAACGAGGATTACTCCATGGGAGACCTCTATCTAGTCGATAGCAAGGGGACCCGGTATGGAGAAAGTATGGATGGCGCAATGGTCGCTGACCCACTCGCCATTCCCTTCTTTAATCCAAACGTTCCAGTCAACTTCTCGACCATCTTCGAGGTTCCTGCCAGCGCGGAAGGTCTTGCTTTCGTTGCGACCGACTTCAAAGCATACCGACCGGATGAAGAAAGAGTTGAACTCGGATTAGAGCAGAACTAAGCTCTGTTTGAATTTGTTTTGATTCGAACCGTGCGAAAATCTCTCGTTCTTCTGTTGTTAACCCCGGCGATGCTTATCGCCGGGGTTTCCAACTCACCCTTCTCCAAACCGATTCATCCGGCCATATTCGACCAGGTGATCGGCTGGATTTCCGACACCCGATCGCCAATTGTCACGGCCTTCTCCATTGATGCTGTCCTCGAGAACCGAAATCAATTTGGCTACGACGAGGTCACAGAGAACGATGAATGGGTCACCTATTCCCCAGCTGAAGGTGGTTCATTTACCCGCTACCGCATCCACCCCACAGACAATCCAGATACCCATATTTACGAAGTTCAGACCGGAGGCGGGGCTACTTACCGGGCCAGTTATCGAATCGTTGGCTCAATTCAAAGAAAGTTCCTCAACGGCGAAAAGACATACATTTTCGAAGTTCTCGAATTCGGGGAGTGGGACGAGAAGCAGCATCAAACTCGGCCCCGACAAAATTTTCTCATGCCGAAGGGCTCAGTTTGAAATAGAAATAACCCAAAAATACAAATCAAATGATTCAGAACAAACATCGGGCGGAATTCTGCAAGATTTTCCCTAACCCTCCCCAGCAGCAACCGGCAGTTGGTAACGATTCCGACCGCTACCTGGAAGAACTAAGTAACCTGGTTCCAGACCTTAACGTAGGCAACTTTCCATCTCTACTGCCTCGGATTGAATTACGGGAGATTTGCCAGGACCCTAACCAAAACCAACTTATCGTATACGCTTTGATAATGGCTTGGGGCGGCCAACGAATGAATCATTACCGGGCGTCCATTCAGGATCATCCTCGATCTAACCTTATTTTTTTAATTGATTACCTCAGGACATCGATTGATTCCAGATCTACAGCATTTGCAACCACACGAGATTACTGCACGAAGATCCCTGGACTCGGCATCAGTTACTATACCAAACTGCTTTACTTCCTTCGGCCAAAACCAAATTCGTATATACTTGATCAATACACGGCTAAAAGTAGTGCGCTCATCTTCGATCACATAAAAATTAATAATCAAGGAATGCCTGACCCGCAGACCACGGGCACAGATTACAATCAATTCTGCGAAAATATCGAAACTTTCGCTCGAGAACTTGGGGGTGAATGGAATCCGGATCTAGTTGAACAAGCGTTTTTCGGCAAAGGAACCCAGTGGCGAAACTACCTTGGGACATTTTTTCCTAAAACTTCAACAGAACCGTCGAAGAAGAGGTCCAATAAATATGCCGGAGTCCACTGGGATTTTGGATTAGAACCCGACAAAAAGGCTTCGAAGCTCCCTACAGCGAACGCCCCTCAGGTGCCTCCCTCTCCACCCGCTTTCGACCCTCCTCCGGCGGCCGATTTCGAATACAGACATCAAAAACCGACCATATATCTTAATTGGAAACCTTCGAGTTACATCGGGCTACGCGAAAATCAAACTGGTGGCCCGAACATCGGTTACATCAGCAAAGGTCGTGGACCAAGAGGAGGTGAAATCTGTGTTTACTCGATGCTCGCAGAGCTGCTTCGAAGACTTAACGCTGACGTTACGATCGCTGAGGGTGCTATGCAGCACGGAGGTCCCAAACCTCAACATGTAGGTAACATTTCTATGCCCAAGGGACAAAAAAATCCCAAATCTGCGATCGAATTTCTGAGCCGCTGGTTTAATATCCAAGAACAGTAACTGAAACTTCCCTAATCTATCGCCCATGGAAACAGCATTCGGCAGAGCACTGATCTCCTCGCTCGATAATAATCGATTACAGAGCTTTACCATCCAGAAGGAAGGGGCACCTCCCATTCAGGAAAATTGCTCAAATTACTTCGTGGCCTCGCCTGACCACATGAAAGCGCTCGAACAGATCGCTATCCCGGCATCGGCTGCTGTTCTGGATTACGGATGCGGGTTGGGGCGTCATCTCAAATACCTTCGGTCACTGCACCCAGATATCTACTGTTACGGGATTGATCAATGCGAGTTGATGCGTGATCACTGCTGTGAGGCTATTGATTCCCCCTACGAATTTGTGCCGTCACTTAAAGATCTCACCCAGGAAAAATTCGACCTCATCCTTTTGATGGGAAACGGCCTTGGAATCCTTGGGGACAAAGAGTCCGCACTCCAGGGACTTAAAGATCTCACCGAACGACTGAACAAAGGAGGGCAACTTCTCATCGAAACGGGAAACCCGTTTGGCAAAGGCTATACACTGGGCAAGTTCACGATCTCTTTCGAAGAGCATCGGGACGATTTTCATTGGGGCTATGCAGACAAAGACTGGATTGAAGCAGCGCTCACCAATCTCGGTTTTGATCTGGAGTTCTTTGAGGTTCAAGCCTTTCAGGGGCATTTCTTTTTAGTGAATGCGAAACTCCCTCCACCCGGTGGATCCGACTGAGTATCTCCACAACAAGGACGGCGATTCGATGCCCTTGTAAATAGCAGCAGTCCCCTGCGCAAACCAAATCAGAAAGGATAAAAACTATGTCAGACCGAAGCTTCCTCATTACTCACGATCATCCCAGTGCACTTCCAGCGGATTCTGAGATATCTAGAAGCACCAATCTCGCCTTCGAGCCGATCATGGATCCTATCCCCCTCCTATGGCTGGCCCTCTTTGATGAATCGGACATTACGATATTGGAAACCCGCAGGAATTTTCTGGATGAAAACGAGGAGACTGCAGAAGAATCGCTGGTGGATATCCCGGTTTTGTTCAGCACGGTTGAAAAGGCTGTAGCACTTTTGGATGCCAGAATCCCTTTGGCGAAGAAATTCATCCCTCCAGAGCTTTGGTGCTACATTGAAGAATTCAAGAATGGAGTCCGGAACTGTAATTGCACTCATATCCAGTTCGACACACATGCTTTATGGGCGGATCGGTGCAGGGAAGATACCGACCTTCTCAAAGAATTACTTTTAGACTCCTTAAAAGGTATGGACTCCGAAGAGGAGTGGGTAGATAAACTTGGAGAGGCCAAGATATCGGACACGTTTTATTTGTACGGTCTAAAGTTTCTTTTTGATCCATTTGAGGGAAATGCTGATTTACCCTGGTGTCACCTCGCAGAAGAAGGCTCTGTTCAACCTTCTGTCCCCAGAGGAAACCGAGTTAATTTGGGCGGAAACATATTTGAAATCGTCAAGGAGGATCCCTTTGACGAGTATCCCATCGACGAACGATTCACCCTTGAACATGATACCGGATTGCAGGTCACAGAACGTTTTTCCAGGGTTTTTCTTAAGGTCTGGAATGCCTTTGACGACTCTGTCCGAGCAGAATTTCTAGCCGGATGGGGCAATGGTTTTCTGCTGAAAATTCCGACGCCAAATTCTGGACAATCAAGAGCTGTCCACAGAGGCAGCGGCCCTTATCTAGGGTTGCTGGAACACTTCCCTTTCAAAAATTACTTTACCAAGGCTTTCGGGAGCGGGCGGGGACTCGTTTGGTGCGGCCGCCTAGCGGCTGAATTGGATGAAGATGTTTTAGCGGTGTTAATCGCGGAGAATCTGGCCTGCGCTCTCTTGAATCTGAGAAAACAACAAATCAAGAATTCGGAGTTCCCCGAATTCGTTCAGAAGATTGCAGGTCTAGAACTTTCTGTTTTTACGGAATGGGGAAACTCCAACAATGCATTGCTGGATGACATCTTAAAAGAACGAATGCATGATTCTTGAAAATCAACAACCAGAACCTTCGGACACGAGGGAAGAAGTTCGTTCGCCGAGATCGTGTCCAGCAATCTTGGATTATAGATCACGCTAAGCTCCCATCTTCCAATGATTCCCACTGAGTATCTCCGCGAAAAAGATAGAGAGCCCCTACCCTCATGGATAGCAGCCATCGAGGCGCAAGCCGACCCGTTCTCAAAGATAAAAACTCTTCCGGCTGACACGCCCCTCCTCCAGAACTTCTTTGAATCGAGGTACGGATTTTATCCGGGCTCCGGGACGGACGGGCATTGCGTCGAAACTTTTATGGCCGCCCACTGCGTCCATTGCGTTCTCCATCTCGACTATCTCCTTGAGAGGGAAAAAGACGTTTTATCGAAGTTTCACCCCAATCGTCAGGGTCTTTCCTTCAAAGGCTACGACACGATAGCTCTTTTCGATATTAATTCTCCACTCAGAGACACCCCGCCTCCGGCTCGCGCTGGTGAGTTTTTCCGGCACCGCGACAGGCTTCCCATTGAAGAGAGGGAGCGGGAACAGCGCCTTGGGCGACATTTCGCTCCCATCGCGATTCCTCTTTGCCATTTTGGAGATCGATCAGAGGTTTTTCTCATGCTCTGCATATTTGAAAGGCGAAGTGGATTCGATGCATTGCACGGTCCGAAACGTTTTGCCTTGCTGGTGGGCACTGCCGATATCCTGCGTTGCTACCGACATTTTCGTAACCGTATTACAGGCACTCCCCACCCTCCCCACGCCATTATTATTCAGAACGATGCCTACGGAGGTTACTACGCTCCTTTTGGGGCAAAGGGCCCTCTCCCTGAAAAGGCTAAGAATCTTGGACGTCTACCCCGTTGGCTGAGCACCAGAGATGAACCCTGGCCGGGGTATCGGCGGATACCAGAATTACCTCCATGGCGGGAAACCGGACAAAATCTGCAGGTCCGACATCTACACAAACTCATAAACGACGACTAATACGCTCCGCTGCCCGGAGAACCTTTTCCCTTTCCCTCCTGTCGCAGAAAACGAATACAGGGCCGTTCATTTTATTGGGGGGGGGTCTATGCGCTATTTGTAGCGTCTTAACTTGTTCGTCTTCGACTTGTGCGCCCTAACATGCGCGAAAAGGTTAAATTCCGTAGTCTTCATAGTATCGACCTCTTTCTGAGGTCGGTCTTCTTCGAAACTTTCAAGGAGAAGAACTCGTTCATTGATACAGGATTATGGATAACAACAATATACAAATCAGTACCATTACTGGGTCTACACCAGTAGGATTTACAAAAGTAGATCTCCCTCATGGATGGCTGGGAAATATGTCTCCCCATAAAGTGGAATGGGAAGGAAAGACTTGGAACACTACAGAGGCACTTTTTCAGGCTTTAAGATTCCAAGATGATCAGATCAGGGAAATGATCAGGAAGGAAAAATCTCCCATGGGGGCAAAATTCAAAGCCAAGAAACACAAGGATCAGATGGTGGTAGAACCCATGAGTAAGGAGGATCTGGAGAATATGGTGAAGTGTGTGAAACTCAAAGTAGGGACTTATGGTTTTCTTCAAAGAAGACTCTTGGCAACAGGGACCTCTACCATTTTTGAGGATGTTTCCTCCAGAATCAGAGGTGAAAGAAGCTGGGATCTGGTTTCACAAGGAATTTCACCAAACAAGTCTTCCAGAAGACACCTGTTTTGGGGAGGTGTTCAGATACAGGATAAAATCATTGGGGATAACCATTTGGGGAAAATCTGGATGAAAGAAAGAGAGGAACTTGCAGCAAAGGAGGAGAAATAATGAGTAATCAAATTAGACTCTACGGGAAAAACCGAAAAAAATTTCCTCTGGAAACTTATACTGGACAGACATTGACCAGTGGAAGAATCAGATCCGAAGGGAGACCGGAAAAGATCCGCTCTACGTCAACGTCACGACCCGGTCCAAAGAAGCCTGGGCCCGTGATCTGAGCCCCATCCGAATGGGTCCCATTGACACCTACGATGAGAATGGAGAAACCCTGAAAGCGGTAAGTGTTGAGGTGGCATGGCAATACAGCAAGATCTACTCGGGAGTGAAGAGGAAGAATGAAATCCTCCCATTGGCCTTCGCCAATCCCGATGGGACCCCGAAACAGATCTGGAGAAACTGGAGAGACCGGGCATGGGATGAACCCAAGTTCCACTGGGATCACCCGGATTTCCCTGATAACAAAATCAGTGTCCGCCGCGCCTTTCCCAAAGGAAGTCCAATTCAATCGTGGTTCTGGGATGGTGAGATTCTCGACGCCGTCACCGCGAGAAAGAAGATCTACGCCAAACTCTACTGCGACTTTGTCCAGAAAACGGAGTCATTCAAAATACTGAAGGGTCTATTTCGGGAAAACCACTTATTGATCTACGACATCGACGGTTACGATTACGTTGAACTGGGCATGACTCCGGAACAAACCATTCGTGACCTCAATCACTCCTGGGGACATGGACTCCTCCTGACCCTGCTCCTCCAGGGAATTGATCCGGTCAGTCTCTGAGGCAGCGCGCCCGTGAGAAATCCCGGATAATCGCCTGAAATCCCCAACGTCCGAACCGTTGGGGATTTCTTTTTCCTATTTTTGTCTTCCTCAATCAGCCTGATCGCTTCTTTCAAGACCATGTCCTTGTCAAATTTGTCTCCTTTGCTTCATCACCATGGATTTGATCTAATCCCGTTCTTCGATGGCTTCCTGAATCATATCAGGGATAAAACTATTCCCGACCTCTTATTTTTCCCTCGAAATCTTCGTCAATTCTTCGCAAAGACCTTTGATCTCATCGTCAAAATGAGAGCCGGTCATTTTGGCCTCTCTCTGGCGTGATATCGCAGAGACGATTCCGCGCCATGACTCGCAGAGGCCAAAGGAATCCTTCGCCATATGGCGAATAGCCTTTAAAACCGACAACTGCACCGCCGGAATCCTTTTCATCTTAAGTGAAGCTCCCCGAAATAAATCAGGATTGAGCGACCACCCCTCTTTCATGGCTTCGAGAATCTTCGGATCGTTAAGCAAACCCACTGAGGGGAAAACAGAAGGGATCGGATTACGATGGTACTTGCGGTCTTTTGATTTCCCTTCACGTCTAAAACGCCACGGATGTAGTCGCAGGTATATGGCCCAAGCGTCCCGATAAGAGAATAGAATATCCCGCCTGCGAAGAAGGCTATGCGGGAAACGTTGCTGGTGCAGATACCACGGTCGTTTTCGAATTATCGAAAGCCAATATTTCAGATCCGCCCTTCCGCGGTATCGACCGCGCTCAAGCTGAAACTCTGGCAAGTCCCTAAACTCACTCGGCAGAGCAAACCATAACGGCGGTTCAATTTCGAAGGCCTCGCGCCATCCCTCCAACCGAACGCTTTGGTAATCCTCCCTTTCCCGGCAGGATTTCGGAAAAATCGAGTCGTTTAAGATTCCCATTTTGTCATTCAGCAAAGCGCTGGCAATCCGGCTCGATGCGACCGAAGGCGGTTCATTTGATGTGGCAGGAATGAACTGATCCATTGAGAAAGAATCTCCCGCTAGAGCCCGGACATTTTTCAACCTACCCTGGATGACCGCCGGGACCCCTTTTTCTAGAAACTTTCGGACCCGACCGTCTTCAAATACAAACTCCGGAATTAGCTTATATTTGTCCAGTGGCACCATTTCGTGCTTCAACAAATTCAACCATCCAACACAGACTGACTCTCTAATCCGCGAACTTTGTTCTCTGGATAACAAGTTGTCGGACCCCCGTAAATATTGGTACGGCTTCACCTCAAAGGTGGAGATTAATCTTTCTAGCTCTTCTCGCGTGTTACTCACGGCCCTATAACCAACGACAGGGAAATCCTTATAATCCGAAAAGCGATTGGCCGCATCGATCTTAAGTTGCGAGGCAATGGATTTTTCCGCTTCACTAAACACGAAAGGGAAAAATCGGCTGCGTTCCTTCCACCAATCTGATGACTCCTTCCGGGGATCTGCGTCCAAAGACTTTTGAATTTCACCTGTTCGATGCGAAAGATTCAGTCCCATAATTGTGCAAAATAAAACGATGTCGTGCTCGAAATTTACTGGATGCCGATTGCATCGACCCTGGCACTCCACCACCTTGTTTTCCGGCGAAACCCGTAACGCGACCCTCGGCTTCCGCTCTTCAAATAGGATGAAAAAGCACGAATTCATCAGGTAGTGATGAGCCATCGTTTGATTCCCAATACACCAACCGGATGATGCGCAGGCAGAGCTTAAAAACTCTGACTCGGAAACACTGGGAAAATAGCCCCATCCGGTTTCTGTTGTCCCTTTAAAACCACTTCCCTCATTATTTAACCACGAAGAGGCGCACCCCCAGAATGCAATCAAAGAACGGTATTCTTCCGAAAGATTGAAGTTGGGTGACAATGCTTCGCTTAGAACTCTCTGGAAAATCCAGTTTAAAATTTCACGATCCGGTTCATTAATAGTCCGCAAGGAGTTCTTTCCCATTCCATCCACCATCCCGCGAATGACTAGAAAGGCAAAACCGGGATCACTTCGAAACCAGAAGCGATGGACCTTTCGGACCCAGGTCTGGTAAGCATCAGCTTTGTGATGATTTATTCTCCGGGCGAGAAAGCGCTGAAGATGTCTTTCAGAACTTTCCTGCGCCGAGAGACTTTGAATGCGGCGCGACTCATCATCACTCAAATAATATTGGTTAGGGTTATGTAAAACATTCCCTACCTTGACCTTCTCTGGCGCTATGAAATATCTGCTTTTCGAAGCAACTGCACTCAACTCAAGCCGCTTTAAAAAACTTGGAAGCAAGTCCCGCCTGACAAATTTTTTTAGACTCCTCTCGTCCTTCACTTCCTTCTGCCACGGAATTTCACTTTCGTATCGAGAAGCAAGGTAACGAAGAACCGGATCCTTCAGTTGAAAACGTGAAATTTTCTGTGGCCAAGTTTGCCCCATTTGAAGGACAACCATTCTCCGATTCTTTGAAAATAACGAGAACGAATTATGACTGGCGAAGAAAACGCATCCACAAGATCGACTAAACTTGAAAATTTAATTATTCCACAAGCCACTGATAGATATGACGTTATGGAACTTAGAAATCACGGAATACCGCCCAATTTTTAAACTGCTCAAAACCAACACTTTACAGATTTCCATATATCCGGTTCTACCGGTTCTAGACCTTCTCTGAATTTTATATATAAAGACACAATCCACCAGCTCCACCAATTCTAAGGCTAAAAAACTACCCGATTTGGCAACTTCACTTCAAATCCAACACTTTCAGGTTATGCTGGCTATACCTGGATTCATGGTCCCACGGGGACAGTATATCATACCCTCCGGAAATTTATCATTTTGAACTGTTTTCGGATTACTTTTATCCATGCACATCGTTATATTTACAGGCGCTGGTATCAGCGAAGAGAGTGGTCTTCAAACCTTTCGCGGTGGCGGTGGTCTCTGGCATAATCACAGCATCGAAGAGGTGGCCACTATTGAGGCTCTTCAATTACATCCCGAGCGCGTCATCGAATTTTACAATATGAGGCGCCAGGAACTGCGCTCCGTTGAGCCCAACGCAGCCCACCATGCCTTGGCCCGGTTGGAGGATCGCTTTCAGGTGACTATTCTCACGCAAAACGTGGATAATCTCCACGAGCGAGCCGGGTCCACGGACGTCTTGCATCTCCATGGGGAATTGATGAAGGCCAGCAGCCTGAAAGACTCGACTTATTCCGTCGACCTGGGAGACCGTGACATCGAGATCGGAGACACCTGCCCGCAGGGGGGACAGCTACGTCCGAACATCGTTCTTTTTGGGGAAGAGCTTCCCGCCTTCGAGAAAGCCTACGAAATTGCCGCCGATGCCGACCTTTTCCTCGTCGTCGGAACCTCGCTACAAGTCTACCCCGCGGCGGGACTCGTAAATGCCCCACCCCCGAATTGTGTCAAAGTCATCATCGACCCCAGCGCCGAAGATCTTGCCCCCGGAACAAAAGTTCGCCGCATCGCAAAAACCGCCTGCGCTGGCGTTCCGCCGCTGGTCGATCAGCTGCTGGAAGAGAGGATCTAAATAGAGGCCAAACGACGACAACAATACCGCCATCATTGGTCATTGACTGTCCGACCCTAGATAGCCACAAAGATTTCCATGCCCCGCAAGAAAGTCGCACCCTCCGTAAAATTGAGCCGACCTCCCCTGGCCCGGATGATGCGGATTCACGAGAAATTGCAGCAGCATAAGTCCCCCAATTGCTCAACGCTCGCGAAGGAGATGGAGGTCGCGACGAAGACGATTGGCCGTGACATCGACTTCATGCGGAATCAGCTTAGTTTGCCGATTGAGTGGGATGCGGAGGAGAATGGGTACTACTACACCCACGAGGTGCATGCTTTTCCGACTGTTCAAGTCTCCGAGGGAGAACTGTTCGCCCTGCTGGTCGCCCAGAAATCACTGGAAGCCTACCAGAACACGCCTTTCGAGAAACCACTGGCGAGTGCCTTCGAGAAAATCTCCGAGGGGCTGAAGGACCGGCTTTTCATTTCCCTGGATCATCTGGATTCCTCCGTAAGCTTTAAGGGACTCGGCATTTCCAACGCAGATCTGGAAATCTTCCAGATGGTTACCCGAGCCGTCGCCCAGGAACAGGAGCTTGCCTTTGAGTACAAGGGATTCAGTGACCGGGCTTGGAAGAAACGCCGGATCCAACCCTGGCATGTCTGCTGCATCGATAATCAATGGTATGTGATCGGCCACGACTTGATGCGGAAGGCTAAGCGAACCTTTCTCCTCGTCCGCATGAGGCGACCTGCCCTGTCCGGTGAACCTTTCAAGCGACCTAAGGACTTCGAGATCCGCGAGCATCTGAAAGACTCGTTCGGTATCTTTGCCGGGGGAGACCTACAAACGGTGCGGGTGGAGTTCAGCGGCAATGCCGCACGGCTCGTGCAGGAAAAGACCTGGCACCCTACTCAAAAGGTCAAGGAACTGGACGGAGGGAAGATCGAGTTCAGCGTGAAACTGGGCGATCTCTTTGAAATCGAACGATGGATTCTCGGTTGGGGTGGCGAGGCCCGGGTAATTTCGCCCGCCAAGCTGCGAAACCGCATCCGCAAACACGCCGAGGCGATTCTGGCGGAATAGAAGCGGGAGAACCCGTCAAGGCCTCAGGCTCGACCCTGCGTCGATGTCGATAGTGGTAGAATGCGAATTTCTAGAATTCTTACACCACTTGATTCAGTCGATAGCTAGTGCTCCGACCACCACCTGCGTTCCGAACGAAAATATCTCTACGCTTTAAACTCTGGATATCGCGCAAAGCGGTGTCGGTGGAGCATTTGGCTATTTTCGCATATTTGGATGTATTCATGAACCCTTGAAAATCACCCTCCAGCATGCGGTTTAGGATTTTTCGCTGACGATCGTTGACCGAATCTTGCCCTAAAACTTTCTCCCAGAAACGAGCTTTGAAGAGGACCTGACCAAGAGTCTTCTCCGCACCGTCAATCGCACGGCCCAGGCAACCCAGAAACCATTCCAACCAACCGGTGATATCAGGAGTACCCCGCTGTTGTCTCTCCAGTTGGGCGTAGTAGTCGTGGCGCTCCGCCTCGATCTGGGAAGAAAGGCTGTAGAAACGATCCGGCGTCCCATCGGCGCGGGCCAAAGCCAGATCACCGATTGCTCTTGCGATTCGACCGTTCCCATCCTCGAAGGGGTGAATCGTAACAAACCAGAAATGGGCGATACCCGCTTTAATAACCGAATCCTCTTGAGATTCAGAGCCAAACCAATCCAGAAACGCCTCCATTTCCCGATCCAGACACTGGGCGTCCGGTGCTTCAAAATGAAGCGTTTCCCGACCGACGGGACCGGACACCACCTGCATCGCACCAGCATCTCGGGTCCGCCAGTTGCCGACCTCAATTCGCCGGATACCGCTGCGCCCGGTCGGAAACAAGGCTGCATGCCAATCAAACAAACGCTCCCGAGTCAGGGGCGCGGAAAATTCGCGGGTAGCATCGAGCATCATTTCCACGACTCCTTCGACGTCCCGACCCGAAGGAACCAGCCCTGCCCTGTCCATTCCTAATCGCCGAGCGATGGAAGAACGAACTTCCTCTTTATCAAGGTGCTCACCCTCGATAGCCGAAGATTTCACCACATCACTCGTCAGGGTTTTCAGGCTAGCCTCTTGCCTAAGTTCAAATCCGAGACCCTCCATTCGGCCCAAAAGCCGCCCCTGACGGTGGCGGACGCAGGCTAGGCGAGAGGCCAGCTTATCTCCGTCCCATGAAAAGTCCGGCCAGTCCGTATGCTCGTGAATCCACATGATAAAATCCTCAAAAATTTTGGGCATTGAAGGGCGAGAGCGGTGATTAGTCAACACATTCACCGCATCACTTGCGGTAATTAGGCTTCGGTTTCACCGCACCCCCGTCGAACGATCTTAGCACTCCACCTTATCGCAATTGCTTTTTTTAGAAAAAATTCCGCCCTACCCCCGTAATTGTCCGACCCCCGGGAATAGGATTGGGGCGTGAACATTTGCACATCTTTTTGCCTCCTTCCCTCGGCAGTGCGCCGCAGGGGGTCCAGTCTTTGGGTTGACGGCCCTTTCGGCCCAGTGGAGATTCACTCCCTGAAGCGCTCCGTGAGCCACTACAAAGGAAGCTCCCTGCGCAACGGTAGTATCGGCACCTACCTCCGCCATATCCTCTCCGAGATACGCCGAATACTAAAAATTGATTCGGGCTGGACCCGGGAGGGAGAGAGATCCCGGATTACCGATTCATCGATCTTCTACGAATCCATCTTTCGCCCCGGTGAACGGGAGCGGGATCAGATACGATGGTGGGCCGAGGGAGAAGATCCCTGAAATTTAGAAATTTAGACTAGGGACCGTATTTGTCCGACCCCCCGTGGTATTCTCCCGCCTTACATTTTTAAAGGCGCAGGAAACCCGAGTGGAAGATGGGGCGGCCTGCGTGTCATGAGTGGCGATCAGCGCCCGGCCTTTTCATTCTGCTTTCCGTGTGTGGGATGGCCTTCGGTAAAACCCGAGCCGCAGTAATCTTCCAAACACGTTTTTTTTCATGCAAAAATCTGACAATGGAATCCTCTACTCTCCCTCCGACCTGATTCGCTATCTGGAATCTCCCTTTGCCTCGTGGATGGATCGAGCACGGTTCGAAGAACCGAAGAGTCAGGAACATACTTCTGCAACCGCTCCATCGCCGCCCATACCTTGTGGTAGGCGGGGATCTTATCCCGCTGCGAGGGTTGCTTCCCTACTTCCGATTTGAAATTTCCATAGTCAATGAGTTCGGCCATTCTTTGACACCCTCAATGCAAAGCCTAAGGCTCATCCTGAAAGCGACATTGACATTAACTTTTCCCAGAACGCCACTTTTAAAATGGGCTTACGGAAACGATATAATCCAGATTGTTTCTTCGACGTTCTCAACAAAGATTCCGTTTGCCGATTTCTTGAGCAAGAGTGACTATCAGGTCCAAATGTAGGTCCGAGAAAACCGCGACCGTCCTAATCTAAATGTCCCAAGCCAAACACTCCGTCATCCAGCACCCCATCTCCATCGTCCTCGCGAACATCGAACAGCGTGAGACCCCCATCCCACTCAAACCAAACCCATGAAAAAACTAGGCCACCTCGAACAGGTTGATCTTCACACCGTCGGGTCGATACTTAAAAAGTGATTCTCCATGCAGTTAAACGAGTTTGAAGAACTGAAACAAAAGCTGGCCGACATACCCGCCGATGCTTTGGCGGAGTTCATAGCCGACATCGCTGTAACTGACGAACGCGTTCTTGACGCTACAAAGGCATTCGCAGAGCGATCAAACCCTTCCAAACTGGTCGCGGCGCTCGAAAAGCAATTGAAGGCGCTTAGGGCCAACACTCATTTTTATCATTACCGCGAGGCGCGAACCTTGGTGAAGCGCTTGGACGATTGGTTGGACCGGATTGAAAAGGATCTCGTTCCGAAGGATCCGATCGGGGCGATCGATCTGCTCGGCGCTTTTTTTCAAGCGGATGCCAGCATCTACGAGTGCGTTGACGACTCGGATGGCGGGGTGGGCATGTGCTATGACCGGGCGGCAGGGATCATGGCCGATGCCTCAACTCAAGCCAGGCGACCGCGGGTTGCTGCCCGCTGGCTGGACGAGCTGATGCAATCGAATGATTACGGAGTAAGAGACCCTCTTTACGACCGGGCGGGAGCGCTCATGGGCGAGGAGGCGATCCGCTCGCGGATTGCTGCCTGGCAAGCTGAATTGGCCGACTGGCCTGAGGGCAAAGATTTCGACTACAAGAAGCATAGCCTGCACTGCCGTTGCGCACAATTTGCCAAAGCAATTCCAGATCCCGAATTGTTCGCTGCGATTAAACTGGAGGGGCGCGACCCGAATGAGTCTCCTGCCCTTGCAATCGATGTCGCGGAGGTCTTTCTTGAGGCTAATCAACCGGAACGCGCCCGCGATTTTTTGCCCGAATCGGAGGATGCCTTCTGGGACTATCGAATCGAAAACCTGAAATTGCGCATTCACGAAGAATTGGGCGAGGGCGATGCGGTCGACCGAGATCCGTTGGGAGCAGTTTTGCAAACACCCCTCGGACTTGTCAGCCCGCAACTATTTGGAACGCCTGCCCAAGTCAGAGCATAAGCATGCCAGGGATCGGATGCGGGCTGTCGTCGATGACGGGGATTATGGTTGGCGAACCAAAGCTGAATTCTACCTTGACTGGGACGATCTGAATGCTGCCGCTGAGATAATCGAGTCGCACAGTCAAGAAGCGGGGCAATCTGATTACTACACGCAATCGAAGCTGTCGGCCCCACTCACAAAAAGCCACCCGCGGGCCGCTACCATCCTTCTTCGCGGTGCAGCAGAACAGACGGTCGCCAAGTCGAAATCAAAATACTACGGCTATGCCGTCGGTTACATTCAGCGACTGGAAAGCCTGGCCGGGCTAATAAGCGACTGGGGCGATTTGCCTCGGCACGGCGATTGGTGGGAAGCATTCATGAAACGACATCATCGAAAATCCGCTCTCGTTGCCAAACTGAAAAAAGCGCACATCGAATTACCTGATCGAACAACCTAAAAAGAGAATGAAGCGACCCTGAACCGGGCCAGCCACATCATCGGTTGGGCCGAACGCAAGGACACCCGGATGGACCCGGAAGGACACTACAGGACACCATAAAAACGACAGGTCTTGACTATTGACAAAATCCGACGCCTTCGACCTTGAGACGGCGTAGTTGCACCGCTCAATTCTTCTCTAGTCACGGCTGTGCGTAATTTTTAGTGCGGGAAAAGTAGAAGTCGCTTCTCGAACGATCTTGAGCCTGTCGAAAGGCA
>JGI12210J13797_10224982_pt1 | contig 22380 bp, 18 predicted proteins | sample ElkSlonscriptome_3_FD_13797 | JGI IMG/M metagenome (IMG submission 13797)
GCGGCGAGCAGCTCACGCGCGGGACCTCCGAGGCGAAGGATGGCCGCGAGCAGGTGAATGGTGGTCAGCTCATCGCCGCGCTTGCTGGCGATTCGCTGGGCCAGCCTCCGCAGCCGCGAGAGGTCGGACTCGGATCGGGGAGACATCTTCAACCAGATCCGAGTCTCACACCCTCCGACACGGGGCCAACTTCCGCCACGCAGTCGCAAAGGAGTCTCCGCTTCGCGGCACGGCAGGGGGCTCGCGCAGCAGGTCGCCTCGAGACGCTCAGACCCTCCAGCCCACGTGGATATCTTACGATCCACTCAGAATGTATGAGACGATCGCTGACCAGTCTCCACTGTATTCGTGAACCTCAGCCGCACCGAGCCTCGCGAGCTGGCCCCCCCCACACAATCCCACCGATTTCGGGCTGATGCCGGATCAGGGGTTTCTCGTCTCAGGTCCTTGGCCGACAATCGCAGGCTGAGCTTTCTCACCATGAATCGCAAAACGACGAACCGCGGCACGATCCTCCAGCGGGGGTGTCTGTTCGGTGCCTTGGCGGTCCTCGCCGCCGCAGGCTGCAACCGAGACAACCCCTACAAGCTGGCCGGCGATGGACAGGCGGGCGAAGACTGTCCCCCCATCTCCGGCTCCAGCGGCCAAACCACCGGCTCGGGGAACACCGACCCCACGGGGGGCTCGGGCGCCGCAGGCCCCAACCCCACCGAGCTGACGGACCGACAGGTCGACTACGGGGAGGCCCTTCGCACGGCAAGCCTGAAGCTGGTCGGCACGCTACCGACGCTCGAGCAGATCTACGAGCTGGCCGACACGCCCGAGGACCAGCAAGCCGCGAAGTACGAGACGCTCATCGACGAGATGCTCAGCTCTCCACGCTTCGCGATGCGCATGCTCGAATACTGGCGGAACGTCTTCAAGATGCAGGGGGACGGCACCTTGGCGGGTCACCCCACGCGGGAGAGCGCGCCGACCTTCGCGGCCCAGCTGGTGGTGGAGAACCGCTCCTTCAAGGAGCTGATGCTCGCGACGAGCGGCACGTGCCCGACCTACGACCCGCAGACCAACACCTTCACGGCCGGGGAGTGCAGCAACACCAACCCCCAGGATCCCGAGGCGGTTCCGGTCACCGTGGCCGGCGTACTGACCGACCCTGGCATCCACAGTCTCTACATCGGCAATCTCGCCTTCCGGCGGAACCGCTTCTTTCAAGAAGCCTTCCTCTGTCGGGATGGCAACGCCCCTGGTGGCGCAGAGCCGACGGACATGCCCAACCTCGAGGATCCCTGCGCCGAGGTGAAGGCGCCGGGCAACTACACTTCGCCCTGGCCGATGTCGAGCATCGCCGGCGAGTGCAACGAGTCGGCGGTCAACTTCCACGAATACAACACCACCGTCGTTTGCGCGAACTGTCACGCCACCTGGAACCACCGGGCCCCGCTCTTCGGCAACTTCGACGAGTTCGGTGAGTATTTTGCCACCCCGCAGGTCCCCGTACCCGTCGAGGGCTCGCCCATCGCGACCCGAGAGGATTGGCTACCGCCCGGCGAACCCACCGCATGGAAGTTCGGACAGCCCGCCGCCAACCTCACCGAGCTCGGCCAGGTCATGGCCGCCGACCCCGACGTGCAAGCCTGCGCCGTCAAGCGCATGTGGAACTACGCCATGTCTCGCGGCGACATCGTCGACAACGAGACGCCGGTCCCCTCGACCGTGATCGCATCCCTCACCGACGCGTTCGTCGCGAACGACTTCAAGATGCGGGACCTGCTCAAGCAAATCCTCCTCTCCGACGACTACGTGAGCTTCTGAGCGATGACTTCCCGAATGAACAACTCGATTCGCTGGGCGGTCCCGATCGCCAGCATCGCGCTTCTCACCGCGGCCTGTGAGTCCTCGAACGGACCGCTGGACGACACCTGCCCCACCGAACCCGGCACCGGAGGCAACACCGCCGGCAGCGGCGGCTCCACCAGTGGTAGCGGCGGCTCCACCGGCAGCGGCGACACCATCACTCCGCAGGAGGTGGACGCTCGCCTGCACGGCTGCCGCAAGATGCGCTTCGAAACGCTGGGCACCATGCTCCGAGAGCGCGGCGTGACGCTCGACGGGATGGCGGCCTTTGGGGGCAGCCAGGTTCAGTGTCAGAACGACAACAAGGGCAACATCCGTTTCTGCTCAGACCCGAACGAGATCTGCGCCTGCTTCGAGCCGCCGTGCGCCCAGATCGGGAACGGCGCACAGAACAACGAGAACACGACCGCCAAGGGGATCTGCGTGCAGCGGCCCCAGACGGCAGCCTACCTCTACCAGTCGGGCACGGACGCCTTCAGCGTGCCGCCGGACGACTCGAGGCGTAGCGAAAAGGACGGGCACACCACGGCCTCCGCGATGCGGCTCATGGACATCTTCATCCAGGCGGCGCCCGAGATCATCGCCAACATCGGCGACCCCCTGATGGCTCCAGCCTGCACCCTCAATGGGCAGAACGCGCCCATGTTCAACCCGGACGGCACCTGCAACGAGCAGGCGATCAGCTGTCTCATCGGTACCGCCGCCACCGAGGAGCACGTGCTGCTCTGTGACCTGATGGTGGACAAGGCCGACCCCAACGACACCCAAGACGTAGCGCGGAAGCGTGAGATTGCAGTCGCCGCCCTTCTGAGCGCGGCACACACCTGCGAGTGAGGATAACGACGATGGCCAACTGGAGACTCAAAGAGCTTCGCGGCAACAAGCGCCGGACGTTCCTCAAGCTGATGGGCGCCTGCGGGGCAGCCTACGGGCTCGAGCGCAGCGAGCTGCTGAACTTTCTCGCTGACGAAGGCGGGCACGGCCTGGCCGAAGCCGCGACCAACAGCGGAAATCGTGCCCTCGCGGTCACCTGCGGAAACGGCGTCTTCGCCTGGTTCCAGGAGCTCTGGCCCATCGTGGATGTGGCCGAGGCCTCCGTCGCCAACCCCGGCGGCTACGGCGCGACGGCCTCGTACCTCTACAACGCGGGGCACAACTACAACGACAGCTACACCGGCACGAAGATCGTCAGCGAGTCGGGGCGGCCGTTCTTCTACAGCCCGGATGCGCCTTGGTTCGACCACGTCAATGGCCAGCCGCTCGCGGGCAAGCAGATGACCGCCTTCATGGCGGGCAACGACGAGACGCATACCGAGTTTGCGCAGTCGGCCGCCATCGTTTCCGGAAGCGCGAGCCTACCGGCCACGGTCGGCAGCATTCAGGCCCAGCAGACGAGCGCCCTCGTCCCCGTCATCGGCATCGACCCGGTGCGCTACGGCGGCGCCCCAGGGGCTCCGGACGTGGTCACCGCCCCGAGTGCCGAAGGCATCGTCGATCTATTCAACACCGCGGCGAGCCAGGCCACCCTGAGCCTCGCCGAAGACCAAGCGCTCTTCGAGAGCTACTACAACTCGCTGGTCAAGCTGCGACGGGCCGCCAACCGGTCGTCGTGGCAACGCGAGCTCGACATCGCCAAGGGCGCGGCGCGCCTCATGGGCGAGAACTTCGCCGCGCAGCTCACCCCCACGACCGACGACCTCGACTTCTACCAGCTGGGGGCGCTCCTCGGAGAGACGAGCCTCACCGGGGCACAGATCTCGGGGCTCGAGGCCTTCGGGAAGACGCTCATCACGGTGGCCAAGGCATTCAAGCTCAACCTCTCGAATAGCGCCATCGTAGGCCTGTCGCCAGGTCCTACGAGTGAGCAGACCTTCACCGACCCCCACGACACCGGCGACTCCAACGCAAACCGCGACCGCGGCCGCATGGTGAGTCGCTACCTCGGCCTCATCCTCGACGCCTTCTACGCCGACCTGGCCACCACGCCGGACCCCGAGGCGACGGAGATGACGCTGGACGAGTCCACGGTCTTCTTCGCCTGGGGCGACACGCCTCACACCCCGCTCCAGCTCAACAACTGGCCGGACGCCACGCCCGACGACAGCAACTGGATCTACTGCATGGGCCAGGGGCACTTGAAGGAGGGCTGGTACGGCTCGATGGACATGAACGGCAACGTCGCAGGGTGGGACCCGAAGACGGGCGAGGACGACCCCAACCGTCCCGCCACCGCCAACGCCACCGCGGCCGGCGCCGCCGTCTCCTACGCGGTATCGCGCGGCGACATGAACAAGGTCTCCGAGTACTACGTCGGTGATCCCATCGACGGCGTCATCGTCTGACCCGTCCCCCACGCTAGGTAGCCGAGGCCGTCTTTCCGCGAGAGGAAGACGGCCTCGCTCTCTTTGTGCACTCCGACCGACGGCGGCACGAGCACGAGCCGCCCTGCCTTGACACCTCCTACCTGCGTGTCGCAGGCTACTCCTCATCGCCGGGGTGCCCGAGAGGGGCTGAGAACATACCCGCGGAACCTGACCTGGTTTGCACCAGCGGAGGGAGCGATGCCGAAGCGATTCTCGCGCCCGATCACGGCGGCCTCGTCACTCTCCCTCGCAAGAGGACGACATGATGGACACGCTGAGGCTCGGTCTCGAATGGTTTCTCAACCCCGACCATTTGCCCTTCCTCATCGGGCAGGAGAAGGGATGGTTCGGCGCCAGGAACCTGCGCGTCGAGCTCGTCGAACCGGCCGAGCATCTCGACGCGTTCGAAGCCATCCAGTCGGGCGAGCTCGACCTCGCGATCACCGAGCCCATTCACCTGGCCGAAGACGTGGCCAAGGGTCACGATGTGGTGGGCTTCGCGCGCATCCTCCATACCAATGGCGGGGTCATGACGCTTCAGACGAGTGGCATCGAGCGCCCCCGGGACATGGCCGGCAAGCGCGTCCAGTACCCCGGCGCACCGGGCCCCGGCGGCATCGCGATCGTCTCGACCATGATCGAAGCCGACGGCGGTAAGCCAGGCGAGCTCGTACCGGTCAACAACGGCTTTCACCACACCGATGCGCTCATCGAGGGCAAGGCCGACGTGGCCACGCTCGCCTTCTACAACTTCGAGCTGGTCGAGGCCGAGCACCGCGGCTATCCCGCACGCCTCTTCGCTCTCAAGGACTGGGGGATCCCCGACTATTGCCAGCTCGTCCTCGTTACCACCTCCGACCGCCTGAAGGAGAAGGAGCACGCTCTGCGCCAGCTGCTCACGGTGGTGATCCGCGGCATGGATTTCATCCACCAGCACCCGGACGAAGCACGTGAAATCTACTTTAGGCGTACCAATACCGAACCGGATGACGCACTCATGAGCGCCATCTTCCGCGCCACCGTTCCGTGCTTCACCTTCGACCTCACGATGTCTGAGGCCTACTGGACGCACCTATCGTCATGGGCCCAGTCGCGAGGCCTCATCACGTCCCCCGTCACGGCCGACGCCTGCTGGCGCAACCATCTTTCCATCGATCCCTGATCTTCACTCCGGAGTCACCCCATGCTCGACAAGCTATGGCCGACGCTCGTGCGCATGCGCGAGCAGCGACCCCTCGTCCAAAACATCACGAATTACGTCGTGATGAACAGTACTGCCAATGCGCTGCTCTCTCTCGGCGCATCCCCGGCCATGGTCCACGCCCCCGATGAGGTGGAGGACTTCGCGGCCATCAGTGGCGCGCTGGTGGTGAACATCGGCACGCTGTCCAGCGAGTGGGTCGCAGGCATGAAGCTGGCCATCACCACCGCCCACGACAAACAGGTCCCGTGGATCCTCGATCCCGTCGGCGTGGGGGCGACGCGCTTCCGCACCCGGGTGGCCGCCGACCTCGCCAAGATGGGCCCGGCCGTCATACGCGGCAACGCGAGTGAGGTCCTCGCCCTCGCCGGCGCGGCCAGCGAGGGGCCCAAGGGCGTCGACTCGACGGCCCGCGCCGAAGACGCGGAAAGCGCGTCCAAGGCCATCGCGAAGGAACTCGGTACCGTGGTCGCCATCAGCGGCGCCACCGACATCATCACCGACGGCGAGCGAACGGTGAAGCTCGACGACGGCCACCCCATGATGCCACTCGTCACCGGTATGGGCTGCACGGCCACCGCCCTCATCGGCGCCTTCTTGGCTGTGGAGGCCGACCCCTTTCTCGCCGCGGCCTACGGCCTCGCCGCCCTCGGCGTCGCCGGCAAGCGCGCAGGCCAGGCCGCTCCCGGGCCCGGAAGCCTGCAGCTCGGAATCCTCGATCAGCTCTACGGGCTGAGCGAAGAGAACCTGAAGCCCACCCTCGGCTCGTGACCGCTCACTTCGTCCCCGCTGACCTCCGGCTGTACTTCGTCACCGACCCAGAGGGCCCGGCGCCGATCGAAGCGACGGTAGAGGCCGCATTGCGCGGCGGCGCCACGCTGATTCAGATCCGCGACAAGCACAGCGGCGATGACGACCTGATCGCCCTGGCCTCCCGCCTCGCCCCGGCCTGCCGGGAGCGGGGGGTTCCTCTCGTATTGAACGATCGCGTGGAGGCCGCGACCCGGGCCGCCGTCGACGGGGTGCACGTGGGGCAAAGCGACACCGACGCGTCCGTCGCCCGGGCCCGGCTCGGCCCTCGAGCCATCATCGGTCTGTCGGCCACCAACCTCGCGGAGGCCGCCGCCGTAGACGCCGCGGTGGTCGACTACTGCGGCCTCGGTCCGATCTTCGCGACCGCTACGAAGCTCGATGCCACGCCGCCCCTCGAGCTCGACGGGTTTCAGGCCGCCTGTGCGCGCTGTCCCGTCCCCGTGGTCGCCATCGGGGGGATCACCGCCGACAACGCAGGGCGCATCATCGAGGCCGGCGCCGACGGCGTGGCGGTGGTGACCGCGATCAGCCGCACCGACGACCCTGAGGTCGCCACCGCGGCGCTGAGGGCCGCCGTTGATGCTCGTCCTCCGCGGGGATGAGGCTCAGTCGGACCACCACCGGGGGTAGGACGCGATGAAGGAGGCGGTCGCATCCGCGTCGAGGGGCCGCCCAAAGAGATAGCCTTGGGCGTACTCACACCAGAGCTTGCTGAGCTGAGCGGCCTGGCCGGGGCGCTCGACGCCCTCGGCCACGACCTCCATCGACAGCTCGTGGGCGGCACCGACCAGCGCGGCCACCAGCTCCTTCTCGCGCCCCCCTTCGTCGACCGCGCCCAGGTGCCGGACGAGGCTCCGGTGGATCTTGATGGCGGCGTATGGAAGCTGGGTGAGGCTGCCGAGCGATGTCGGTCCAACGCCGTAGTTGTCGAGACTGAAACGGACCCCGAGCTTTCGCAGACGCTCGATGCTCGCCTTTACCGCCTGGCGATGCTCGACCATGACGTTCTCCGGGAGCTCGAGCACGAGCCGTTTGGCATCGAGCCCCGTCTCGTCGAGAATCTCCACCACCTGCTCGTCGAAGTCGAAGTCCGCGAACTGCTTGGGGGAGATGTTGACGGAGAGTGAGAGGGCAGGGTCCATGGGGTAGCGCTGATGCCACTGGACCATGGCCTCACTCGCCTCGCGTAGGACCCATCGCCCCAGCTGCCGAATGAGCCCCGCCTCCTCCGCGATGGGGATGAAGAGCTCGGGCGAGATGAGCCCACGCTGCGGGTGCTCCCACCGCGCGAGGGCCTCGAAGCCGCTGAGGGTCCGCGTCGCCATGTTGACCATGGGGAGGTAGAAGACCTTCAGCTGCTCCTTCGCAAGCGCATTGTGGAGCTCGGCGAGGAGCGTCATGTGGCGCGTCTTCTGCACCTGCATCTGCGTGCGGAACACGGCGGGCCGCCCCTCCTGTCCATCCCCGTCGCCACGCGCCTTGCTCGCAGCCAGGAGCGCATCTCGCAGCACGTCGTCACCGCGCTCGTAGTGGCGGTCGCTGGTGGTGATGCCGATGATGGGCCCCGTGAGGATGTCCTGGCCCTTCACCTCGAAGCGGCGGCCGACGGTCTTGTGGACCCGGGCTGCGATCCGCTCGGCGAGTGTACGGTCCCCTACCCCGTCGAGGAGCGCCGCAAAGGGACCACTGCGCAGTCGCGCGAGCTTGTCCCCAGGGCGCAGCAGTGCGTGGAGCCGGTGGCCGACCTCAACCGTCACCCGCTCAGCGATGTCGGCGCCGTAGGCCTCGACGATCTGGTCCTGCCGTTCGAGATCGATGACCATCACGCTGAAGCGGTAGGTCCCGGCGGCGGCCCGCTCGACCGCCTCCTCGAGGTACTGAAGGAAGCCGGCGTCGTCCTCGAGCTGGGGCTGCGGGTGTCGACTCGATGCGGGCGGGGACCCCACGTTCTCGCTCGGTACCTCCCGCGTGTGCACCACGATGGCATTGACGTAAGGATTTCTCAGGCGGTTGACCGCCGTCGATTCGAGCCGGACGTAGTGACCGGCGCGGTGCCGGGCCCGATACGCGATGGTGAGTCGTCCGCCCGGATGGATGATCACGGTCTGGACCGCGTCGAGCACCTTGCTCAGGTCGAGAGGGTGGACGATCTCCTCGGGATCCATGCCCATGAGATCGAGCGACTCGTAGCCGAGCATGTTCTGCACGGCGCCGCTCACGCTGAGGTACTGGACGCTCGCCTCCTCGTCGAGAAGGGCGACGACCTCTTTGGAACCGTCGGTGAGCGCCTGCAGCCAGCTCCCCGCGATGCGGAGCGACGTGGTGTCGTCGCCGGACGGGGAGCTCTGATGGGCCACGGGCAGCTCTCGCCTTCGGATGGGGAGCCCGAGGCCCCTACTTGGTGATGACCTTCTTCTTGGCGTTCTTGTCGCGCTTCTTGATGACGAACTGAACGCGGCGGTTGTCCGCGCGCCCCGTCTCGGTGTCGTTGCTGGCGATGGGCTTCTTGGCGCCGTAGCCCTTGGTGACCATGCGCCCCGCATCCACGCCCCGTTGAATGAGTGCCTTGCGGACCGCGTCGGCGCGCTTCTGGCTGAGCGCCGCGTTGTAGAAGGCGTTGCCCTTGTTGTCGGTGTGGCCCTGAACCTCGACGAGGAGGATGTCCGGGTTCTCGTTCAGGGTAGAGGCCACGTCGTCGAGGAGGCTGTTGCTGACCGACTTGATGGTCGCCTTGTCGAAGTCGAACTCCACCTTTTGGAGGATGACGATCTCCTTGTCGGTGACCACGACGCGCGGACAGCCGTTCTTCTTCGGATCGGCGTTCTTGACCCCGCGCTTCTTCGGGCAGGCGTCTTCGCTATCGATGATCCCGTCGCCGTCGGTATCGGGCGGGCAGCCGTTCTTCTTCGGGTCGGCGCTCTCGACGCCCTTCACGTCTGGACATGCGTCCTCGCTGTCGACGATCCCGTCGCCGTCCCGATCCGGCGGGCAGCCGTTCTTCTTCGGGTCCGCGTTGGGCTCACCGGGCGTATCCGGACAGGCGTCCTGCTCGTCCACGACGCCGTCGCCGTCGCGATCGCCCGGAGGCGGGCAGCCGTTCTTCTCCGGGTCGTCGCTCTTGGGCCCGGGGTTGTCGGGGCAGGCGTCCTCGCTGTCGATGATGCCGTCGCCGTCTCGATCCGGCGGGCAGCCGTTCTTCGTCTCGTCGTCGTTGGGCACGCCAGCCACGTCGGGGCAAGCGTCCTCGGAATCGATGATACCGTCTCCGTCACGATCGGATGGCTTGGGCGGCAGCGCCTGCTCACGCTCGGGTTGCGGGTCGTAGGCGAAGCGAGCGAGCACGCGAACTTGCGGCGTGCCCACCCCCTCACTCACGCCCCCACCGGCCGCGGCCCCGACCACGAAGTCGTCGAGGAATCGGTATTGCACCGACCCGAGCACCTCCATGTTCAAGGACCCTCGACGCTGGATGGGCGTCGAGGAGCTCTCGATGAAGTCGGCGTCCGTGTAGTTCACCGAGCCAAAGACCTCCGGCCCGATGAGAAGCATGTCGTCCACGAGAAGGACGCCGGCGCCCGCGCGGTAGTTGAAGGTGCTGGGGTTGTCCGAGCCCTTGATGATCGAACCGAGACTGGCGGAGTACATGAAGTGGGGCAGCCGGCCACCGAGGAGCACGTGAGGCTCGCCGTAGACGGCACCTTCACCGGAGTAGCTGTCGTTCCCGCCGGTGGGGAACCAGACGTAGCCCCCCACGGAGATCTGGAAGGGATCGTAGTACTCGCCCCAGATGCGCCCCCTCAGCGTGGCGCGAAGGTCGCCGAACTGGGCGCCGTCGGCGGCGGTGATGTTCACGCCGCCGAGGCTGAAGTCATCCCCGGTTTGGAGTACGGCGATGGGGGCGTCCACACCGATGAGGAGTCGATCCCAAAGGGCGAAGGAGCCGCCGACGTGGAGGTACATCTGTCCGGTGACGGGGTTGCCGATCTCGTTGCCGTCCGCATCGACGAGGACCAGCGGGTCCTTGGCGTAGTCGAAGGTGACCATCGCGCGCGGCACGATGTGCCCACCGATGGTGGGCCCCGGGGTCGCCATGAACGCGTCGCCAGCGACCGGCGGTTGGTACTGGTTCAACGCGATGTCGGGCTGGTCCTGAGCCAGCGCGGAAACAGGAACCGCGGAGCAAGCGAGGACACCGAGGGCAGCAAGCGAAGTCGACCTAAGCCACATATTCGGCTGTTTTACGGCCGTCTTTAACGCGGTTGCAAGGGGCGAGCTTCACTCGATGGCTCCCCGGTCGAGCTGAGCCGGGCTGCGACCGAGCGCCGCCTCGCTGATGGGAGCGAGAGCGGCGGGATCGCCGACGAGGTGCAGCGTGCGATGACGATGGGTCAGCGAGGCCCCAGGCGCGAGGGCGGCGGCCGGAGAGCTGGTCTCGATCTCGTAGAATCCGCCGAGGGCAGGCTGACCGGGGGCGACGGGCCCATCGTTGTAGGCGTTGATGACGTCGCCCGCGTAAGGATCGTGCTGCTCGCCCCACATGCTGTTCACGTAGCCTTCGGCCACGGATTGCGGCGCGTTGTAGCTCACCACGGTGAGCTGCCGCGACGAGGGCGCGTAGCTTCCGGCGAAGGCGCCGGCACGGCCCGGCGGCAGCCCGATCTTGCTCCGATGCTCGCCGTCGGCGGCGAAGAACAGCCACCCCCCCTCATCGACCACGAGGCGCTCGCCCGGCACCTTGCCGAAATAGTCGTCCTTGACGATCGCCCCCTCCGCTTCGGTATCGAAGGGCACCACCACCCACGTGTCGGGCGAGGGGTTGTACATCGCGAGGATCCAGATGCTGGGCAGCCCCGTCTCGGCGGTCCAGGCCTCCTTCCCGGTGTTGGTGATGGTATTCTCCGTTTCGAAGGCGACCCAGCTGAGGTCCTCGAGACTGACCTCGCGCTTCAGCATGGCGCCTACCTCGCCCGCCCCGAGCAGCCGCACACGCCGGCGGACCTCCATCGTCAGCTCCGTGCCCGCGTAGTTGGTCAGGGTCATGGGCCGCATGAAGGTCACTTCCCGGGCCGTGACCTCGCGGGCCTCCCACGCCCCCTCCTGCAGGGAGGCGGGGGTCTGCCAGTGATCGAAGTCCTGGGCATCGCCAGGCGCAAAGTAGAGGGCGTAGGGCCCTCCCTCAGGACCGAGCCAGAAGCGGTCCTCGCCACCGTAGTTGTCGAAGGCGGTGCCGGTGGTGCCCCGCTCGATGAACTTGCGGTTGAGGTAGCCGAGCGAGCTTCCGTCAGGGGAGACGGCGCTCGTCATCACCCGCCCTTGGTAGGTGGGAGAGACCGCGACCCGGGCCCCGTGGGGCGCCTCGAGGAGGATGACGTCGCCGTGTGCCTCCAAAAAGGCGAGGTCGGCGGCGAAGCTCGGGCCCGTCGCGGCCCAGGGAGGGGCCACGGGGGCGGGGTCGGAGGTGGACGTGCTCATGGGCGAAGGATCGGCCGGAAGGGCGGCCGGCGAGCAGGCGAGCGCCCCGAGTCCGATGGCGACCGCCCAGAAGCCTGCGAGAGATGCCTTCACGACAGCAAGCCTACTTCGCTTCGACCCGGATCGGGCGTATCACTCTGTCCGTCCATGGGAGAAGAGAACACCGCCGTGAACCTCTGCCCCGGTGGCCTCCGCCTCGCGAGCGGGGAGGTGCTGCCGCTACACGCTGGCGCAGTCCACTACTGGCGTCTGGAGCGACGCCATTGGCGTGCCGCCCTGAAGACCGTGCGCGAGACCGGCTTCAAGCTGGTCGACTTCTACACGCCTTGGGGCGTGCACGAGCGTGCACCGGGTCAACTCGACCTCGGAGAGGAAGATGAACGCCTCGACGTCCGCGCCTTCCTCGACCTCCTCGCGGAGGAAGGACTCTACGCCATCGTTCGGCCCGGGCCGCACATCAATGCGGAGTTGACCTACTTCGGCCTCCCCAAGCGCATCGTATGGGATCCGGCCTGCCAGGCGCGCAGCCCCGAAGGAAATCCGGTGGTGCTGCCGATGATCCCGACCATGTTCCCGGTGCCGAGCTACGCGAGCGAGGCCTACCTCGACGAGGCTACGCGCTTCTACCATCTCCTGGGGGAAGCGCTCGCTCCCTACGTGTACCCCAAGGGCCCCATCGTGCTGTTGCAGGTCGACAACGAGGGGGCGATGTTCTTTCGCGACGGGCCCTACGACCAGGACCACCACCCGGACGCGCTGGCGAAGTACCACGCCTTTCTTCGCGAGCGCTTCGGGAGCATCGATGCCCTGCGGACGGCCTACCCCCACCTCTCGGAGGCCGAGGGGCCGATGCGGTTCAGCGACGTGGCCCCGCCCCGCGCGTTCGACGTCGAGACCACGGCCGAGCTCGCGCACCACCTCGACTGGGCCGCCTTCCAGGAAGACCTCGTGGCGCAGAGCCTCGCCCGGCTCAACGGGGCGCTGCAGAGTGCCGGCCTCGGCGGCATTCCCACCACCCACAACTTCTCGCTCTCCCAGGACCGCACCCCACTCAACGCAGCGCGGGTCAACGGTGCCGGGATCGATCTGGTCGGCTTCGACTACTACAACCTCGCGAGCGAGGCCGACCGCGCCTCCGTGGCGCGCCGGTCGAGTGAGCTCGCGGTACGCTCCGAGAAGCAGAACGTTCCCGCCTACGCCTGCGAGCTGGGGGCCGGCTATCCGCCTTTCTTCCCCCCGCTGGCCGAACGGGACACGATGTTCACTGCGCTTTGCTGTCTCGCGTACGGGGTGCGGGGCTTCAACGTGTACATGGCGGTGGAGCGGGACCGCTGGGTCGGAGCCCCCATCGACCCACGCGGGCGGCCCCGACGCCTCGCACGCTTCTGGAAGAAGCTCATCGAGGCCCTCGACGGAACCGACTTCCACCACTTGAAACGAAGGGTTCCGGTGCGCCTGGTGGTGCCGCGCATGGAGCGGCGTCTCGCCCGCGTCGCCCACGCCTTCGGTCCCGCGAGCGGCGCTCTGCTCGCCGTTTTCGAACAGGGCCCCCGCGAGAGCTGCTACGAGGACGACCTGGGCCTCGGCTACCCGCTCGCCGTAGAGGCCGACAACTTCCTCCGCTCCTTCGAGCAAGCGCTCGACTCGCGCGGCGTCCCCTTCGCGGTCGTAGGAGGCGAAGACCGGGACATTGCCTTCGACGGCGCATCCTGGGTGGTCTGCACCACGTCCGGCGGATTCGCCGACACGCTCGCCGGGCGCCTCGCCGAGGTCGCGGGGCGCGGGGCACGACTCACCGTCGGCCCCCACCGCCGCCGCTTCGACGGCAGCATGTCGCCTCTGGAGGATCCCGAGTCGGCCTTCGGCGGAGCCGCCGTGGACTGGGTCGAACGCGACGACCCCGCGAGCGCCGACGCCGAGGTCTCTCGCGCCGTCGAGGCCCTCGGACTGCCCAGCTTCGCATGTGACCCCGATCCCGTGCGCGCTACGGTGCACGAAGACGCCGACGGGGTGGCGCGCGTGGTCTTCGTCATCAACCCCGGTGAGACCGACGTCATGGCCCGCGTGTCGCTCGGGGTCGAGGCCGACTTCGAGGACCCGATCGACCCCCTCCGCACCCGTAGCGACCGAGGGGTGCTCGAGCTGCGCGTGAAGCCCTACACCGTGCGCATGCTTCTCCGGCGCTGAGGTTGCGGCACGACGCCGTGCCCCCGACCACTCGAGTACGCGCGGGGCGCCACCTCAGGGTGGCTGAGACGTACCCGTAGAACCTGATCCGGCTCGTACCGGCGGAGGGAACGCGAAGCGATCCAGCGGTCGTGCCGTGTCTCCTCTGCCGAGGAGAACCACGATGAACGACGTACTGCTCCCTCCACTTCACGGCACCCACCACCCCTCGACCCGCCGCGAAGGCACGGGCCCTGGCTCCTTCGCGCTCGCCCCCGAGCTCGGGGGACCGAAGACCTTCTCGTCCCCCGACGACGAGGACCTGGACGTAGACACCGACTTCTGTGCGATGTGTGGCCACGACTGGTGCTCGGTTCGGATCAGCAAGGAGATCGTCGAGTTCGCCTCGGGCAAGGCCGAGGGCTTCGCGCGCGAAGGGGTCCTGCCCTCCCCCGCGCTCAGTGAGGAGCAGCGGGCCGTACTCGAGCAGCGCGGCGTCCTGTCGCTCGACGACCTGCACCGTCTCGCCACGAAAACCAGGAGTGCCATGGGCGAGGACACGTCATCGCCAGCCTGTCACTGCGCCAAGGCCGATGACGCCACAGCGCAGCAGGTACAGTCCGAGCGCCTCGTCCCGATCGGGCGGCTCACTCAGAACCCAGCGGAGTGACCGCTCCGCCACGTCGAAGGCAGGCCGACTTGCGGCGCTTATCGCCGACCTCGTAGGGGGTCTCGCGCTCGAGGGTGAAGTCCTCGGCCTGCGGGATCTCGGCCTCGGCCTGCAGGAAGAGTACGAGGCGCCCTCCCGGTCGGAGCAGGCGTCGCGCGTGCTCGATCACCACCGGTGGCTTGGCGAGGGCGCGCGCGAGCACACCGTCGTAACTGTGGTCGGGCAGGCGCGCGAGGGAGTGTCCGAGCACGCGCAGCGGTGCCCCTCGCGGCGCGTCGGTCGCGATCTCCTCCACCACCGACTCGAGGAACTGTATCCGCTTGCGCCGGTTCTCGACCAAGTCGATCGCTACCGCGGGAAACATGGTCGCGAAGACGATGCCTGGAAATCCGGCTCCACTACCGAGATCGGCCCAGCGCCCGGTAGGGCTGAGCTCGGCCAGGGCGAGGCGGCTATCCTCGTAGTGGGGTTCGAGGGGCCCCGGCCCCACGAGGTTGGTCTCCTCTCGCGCCGAGGCGAGAAGGCGGCGATGGGTCTCGAGCAAGGCTTCCACCGGCCAGGTGTGACCGAGAGACCACGCGGCTTCAAGACCCAGGGCGGCGAGGTCAGGGACGCTGGGCGATGGGTGCACGCGAGGGCGACGTCGCCGCCACCTGATCGGGGCCGGCAGGATCGAGGCGCCGGTGCTGCTCGAGGGCCCGCGCATCGACCGCACGCAACAGTCCCGCGGGCCAAAGTCCGAACACGAGCACCGCCGCTCCGAAGGCCAGACTCAGCAGCGAGGGCCGCGCATCGTCGCTCTGTCGGCGGCCTGCGCCGACCATCGAAAGCGCCCAGCCGAGGGCGATGAGGGCCGCCGGTACGGGATGGCGTGCCCCGAGGGCGGTGATCCCGAGGGCGGGCCCCCAGAAGAGCGCACTCCCGGGCGCCCCCACGGCCGCGAGGCGACTCCAACGGGAGGGCGAGGCCACGCGCCAGGCGCCGGCCAGGCCGGCGCCGAAGGCAGCCATGACCGCCGCCTCCAGGCCCTCGGGCGTGATGGAGCTGAGCGCGCCGACGATGAGTCCCCCCGTGGTGAGGCTCGAGCCCACGGCGACGCGCTCGGGAGCCTGGAGGAGCAGCATGCCCCCTACCAGCGTCATACCGGCGCCGAGCCAGGCGAGGTTGGGCGCGGCCCAAAGGGTGAGGGGTGGGGCCACGGACCAGAGACGAAGCAAGCCCACCGCAGCCCCGAGGGCGAGGGCCACCACGGCGTATCCAGTACCAAAGCGATGCTCGCGCTCCGCCTGCGACCAGGCGCCGTGAGCTCCGAGCACGGGGAGGCCGAGGCCAAACCCGACGAAGGTGGTGACCCAAGCTCGCTTCAGCACGTCGGGACTGGCGACCTCGAGCCACGAGACGCCGGACCAGGCGGGATAGCTTCCGAGGTGTTCGATGGCAGCCCCATCGGCACCAAAGCCGCCCGGGGCCAGGGCACGGAAGGCTCCGAGGCCGTGGGCGGAGAGCACCCCGGCGACCACGCCGAGCAGCGCCAAGACCGCGGCCGACCGCATGGCGCCGAGACACGCCAGCAAGCCCACCGCTGACGCCCAAGCGAGGAGCCAGAAAAAGAGCTGGACCGTCACGTCGAGCGAAAGGGCCATGCCCACGACGGACGTGCCGAGGAGATGAACCGCCACCCCGGTCGCGGGGCGGCCGTCGAGCTCAGCCCGCATCGACGCGGCCAGCGGAAGCGCCGCCCCAGCCAGTACCAGTGGGAGCGAGAATCCGTCGAGCGCCGTGTACCAGCTGACCCCGCCCAGCAGCGCACGGCGGTAGACCCACTGGAAGCCGTAGTTGCCCTCGACCCCAGTCACGCCCGGGATGAAGCCCGCCGCCACGACCACGAGCGACGCGAGCGCGAGGAGCTGCACCACCATGGCTTCACGACGCCGACCGAACCCGGCGAGGGCGGCCGCGATGAGCCCGAGCACCACCGCGCCTCCGGGCAGGTGGTGGCGCTGCCCGCGCGCCGCGTGGATCGCGATGGCCTGCGCCGGCGCCCCCTTCACCGCGACACCAAGATGACCCTCGAGCTGGCGGGCGCGCGAGCGTCGCGACAACCAGAGCACGCGAATGGGGAGTGACTGGCCGGGACCGATGGTGTGGGGCCCCGCTCCGGGATCGATCCCCAGGCCCCGGGGCAATGGCGGCGCCACGCGGCTGGTGAGCGGAGCGATCTCCTCCACCACCACCGGGGTGCTCCCGTCATTGTGCAGCCTGACCTCGCCCTCGAAGCGTCCCTCGGCGCCTTCGGCGAGGACCACTTGCGGAGGCTCGATGCGAACCTGAGCCGCAGCCGAGCTCGAGCAGAGCCCCACGAGGAGCGCCACCACCACGCTGATGAAGTGACGCGTCATCCCCGCCCCACCCATCCCAGGAGAGCGACGACGACCACCACGGCCACGACCATCGCCCCCCGGGCCCCGAGCTTGGCCCCCGCCGCCTCGAGCGGGGCCGCCACGGCCAGCCACCCTCGGCCGAGCCACCGGTCACCCGCTGCGACCAGCGAGGCTGCGAGCTCGCCCGCGAGCGTGAGGGGCTGCGGATCCTTGCTCGCCCACCGCGGTCCTTCTCCCCTCCGCGGCGACGAGCGCAAGAGCCCGCCCACGGCGGCCACGAGGACCAGCCCCGCGATGAGCGGAGAGCCGACGCCGTCATGGTTCATCCATCCCCTCCAAAGCCCCGCCCCGCTGCCACCGAACGCGGCGGTCGATGCGGTGGCCACCGCGCCTGCCCCGAGCCACACGAGGCCACCCATGCCGAGGGCGAGGAGGTAGCCCCGGCGACGCTTGGCGGCCTTGCCGACGCGTTGGGCGACCGCGCTCGCCTCGCCCGAGAGGACGAGCCGCGCCAACCGGCCCGATGCGAGAGCCACGCCGAGCTGCGCCGCCAGAAGCAGCCCCCACCCCAGCCAACGGGGCGGAGAGCCGGTCGCCGGCAAGCCCGCCAATCCCGCCGCGCGGCCGAAGAAGCCCCCGAGCGGCAACACTCCGGCCACCGCGACAGCGGCGCCGACCAGCGCGAAGACCGCCGGACCGCCGAGCTCGTGCCGCAAGCCGAGCGGCTCGGTCGAGGGGGCCGCTTCCTCCTCGTCGAGGGAGAGCGGTCCCATGGCCGCGAACCAGAGCGCACCGTGCCCGAGCGCGAGCGCCACGGCGACCTCCGCCGAGGCGAGCCCCGCCGCAGCCACGATGGCGCCCCCGTGGGCGAGCGCGAGCCAGGTGAGGATCCGCTCGCCGCTCCGCGGCTGCGCGGCGGCGAACGCCCCGAGGAGCGCGACCGAGGCGCCGAGCACGACCGCTCCGAGAGGCAGACTCACCCCGAGGCTGGCGGCGCGGGCGAGGAGATGACCCGCGAGCAAAAGGGGTACCGCCTGCGCCGCCCCGGCCAAGACGGGCCGTGCACGCCTCAGGCTCGGCTCCGCCGCTCCCTGGGGCCGAACCAGCGTGGCCGAAGCCGCCATGCCGAGCGCCGCGAGGACAAGGAGCCACGCCATCTCCTGGGGGCGTCGGCTGGGGTCGTCGAGCGGCGCGTAGAGCCCGAGCTTGGGAGCGATGGTACGCTGATGGACCGTGTCGATGAAACCGAGGCTGGCGCCGAGGGTCACGACGCGAGCCCGTGATCCAGGGTCGAGGCGTACCTCGATCTCCGCCGCCTCGTGGCCACGTCCCCCGACGATGCCACCGGCTCCGGGCACGATGGCGATACGCTGCCGGCCGGGGGGGAGGCGCTTGTCGACGAAGGGTGCGGTGGTGACGCAAGACACGTTCAGCTGGGGGCCCTGCGCCGCCGTCCACGCGGGCTGCTCTTCGCACCGCGGGAGCGCGCCTTGGTTGGCCTGCAGGTCCGAAAGCTCGGCGATGCCGAGGTAGACCTCCGCCCCGGGGTGCGTGGTCATGGTCAGTGTGGCCATGGTCCCGCCCACGGGGGTGAGCTGGGGTGGCGGCGTTCGCGGAAGGGGCGCCGCCTTCGGCCTGGTTCGCAATGCCGGCGGCCGGGGTAGACGATCCGGCATCGCCGTGGGCGCCGGCCGCTGTGCGACGCGGATCGTGGTTGGGCGAGCGGCCTGGGCCGATGGCTCGAGCACGACCCCGAAGCGTTCGCGGTAGTCGGGCTCGAAGCCGTCGGCGAGCCAACGCCCACCTCCGCTCCAGAACGACAGCGCGATCGCCGCCAGCAGGGCCGCCTCTCCGAGGCGACCGGCCATGACACCCCCCCGCGGCGCCCCGGACGTCGGGGGCGCCAAGTCGTCGGCCAGGGCCCTTCCGGCGAGACCGGCCCCGAACCAGCCGAGCGCGAGCGCGAGCCAGTTGCCGGCCGCCACCGCAAAAATCGCCGTCCCCACCAGAACCGGTAGCCGCGCGAGGGCGACCACGGCGCCACGGCTCGGCGTGCGGCCGAGGGCTTCCGCTCCGGCCGAGAGCGAGCCCGCAGCGAGGAGGAGCAGAGCGAGCGTCATTCCGGCCGCGAGTGGGTCGAGCAGGACATCGAGGGAGACGTCGAGAGAGCCGATCCGCAGCGCGCGCAGGCCAGGCCACCAGGACCAAGTCTCGGCGGCCACGCCGGCGACGCCCCAGACCCCGAGGGCCAAGCCCACGAGCCCGCCGACGTGCGCGATGAGCCGCGCTCGCGACCGCAGCCCCTCGACTTGCGCCGCCACCATGAGGGCGAAGGCGACCACGAAGGGCCAGACGGCGAAGAGCCACCAGAGCCCCGGGCGGAGCGCCACGGCGTCGAGTTGAGCTTGGATCTCGGACACGAAGGTCCCCAGGGTCTACCCGGGCTCGTGCCTGCTCGCCAGCCGTTGTTGGAGGCGCGGGTGACGCTACGCCGCGCCCGGTGCATGCTCGGACCACCATGCACGTGATGTTCGAAGTCTACTTGGCGCCCGGAGCCACCGGCGAGGGCATGTTCACGCAAGAAACGCTGGACGACACGATGGCCCAGATGATGACCCCCGAGCAGGCCAAGGCGGTCGGCTTCGACGGACTGCCCGAGCCGCCGGAAGGCGTGAACTCGGTCTTCATCGTGGTGGCCAAGCGCGACGAGCGGCGCATCCTCAATGTGCTGGAGCGGAGCCCCGACGCCGCCAAGTTCCGCATGCACGAGGTCAGCATCGACCTCTGACGAGGTCTCACGCAGGGGGGAGGTCGTCGACCGCTTCCTGCCCCACGAAGGCGGCCTTCCGGATCTGCTTCCAGAGCGGCTCGACACCGTCACCGGTGACGGCCGAGACGCCGAGGCGTCGTGCGCCCTTCGGCAAGACGAACTGGGCCAGCGTCGACTTGCGCTTGCTCTTGGGCACCTTGTCGATCTTTGTCGCGACCACGATGACGCGACACGGTCCGACCCGCGCCTCGTCCCGCTGTCGGACGAAGTCCATCAGCTCCCGCTCTTCGGCCTCGAGCCCGCGGCGAACGTCGACGAGGATGACGACGGCGCGGAGCCAGTCGCGCTGCAGCAGGTAGTGCTCGATGAGACGTCCCCAGGCCGCCCGCTCGGTCTTGCTGCGCTTGGCGTATCCGTAGCCGGGGAGATCGATGAGCCGAAAGACCGACTCGTCTCGCGCCGTAGCCCGGAAGAAATTGATCTGCCGTGTGCAGCCCGGCGTGGAGCTGGTCCGCACCAGGTTGCGTCGCTGCATGAGGGCGTTGAGCAAGCTCGACTTGCCCACGTTGGACCGTCCCGCAAAGGCCACCTCCACCCCGAGCGGAGCGGGCAAGCTATCGCTCACCGCCGCGCCCGCCTCGAACTCTGCCTTCACGATCTCCCAGGGGGGCGTGCTCATGTCTCGTGCACCTCCACCTCCGGCCGAGTCGCCAGGTCACGGAGGTAGGTAAAGCTGTAGATCCCCGTATCGTGACCATCGCCCCAGACGAGATTGAGCGCGTAGTGCCCGACCGGCTTGAGGTCGCGCAAGTCGGTGTTGCCCCCCTCGATGAAGTCGATGGTGCCGCCGTGGCCCTGGCAGGTGGCGCAAGGGCAGAAGCCCCGGAGGATCTCGTTCGGGTACGCGCAACGCTTGCCGTCGGCCCAGGTGATCTCGGTCACCTTCGATCCGTGGGGCGCAGCGATGTGCGTCGGCGTCGTATCGGCGCTCATGTCGAGTCTACCTAACCCAGAGGTCGAGCTAGGGCCACCGAAGGCCTACTTGTTCTCGTCGCCGATGGGCTTGCCGTCCGGGCCGATGCCCGCCTGCCGCCACCGTTCCTCTTCCGAGAGCCCCTTCTCCGCCGGCTTGCGCGTCTTGTCGCGTACGATGAGGAGGGTCTTGCCGCTCTTGCGGGCGACCGTGACCTTGATCCTCTTGGAGGCGTCGTAACGCGGCACCGCATCCATGAAGACGGTGCGCGACGGCCCCGTCTCGACGTTCTCGGTCTCGATGCGGACCCGCGCATAGTTCGCGACCGACTCGAGCGCCATCGTGGTCTCCGCCGTCCAGACCTTCTCCATGCGCGCGATGATCTTCATGTCGCGAGGCATGGGAAAACCGAATGCTCGCTCGCGGCCTTCCGCCATTTCCCCCGGCAGCGTCCTGTCGACGGGCGTGGGCCGGTGCAGTGCCATCGGGAGGAGAATTTTCGGTTCCTCCTCCTCCCCACAGCCAGCCACCGCCAATAAGGCCAAAGCCACCCCGGTGCGCTTCACAGCCAGTCCGGTCACTCCACGACGCTAGCCCAGGAATCGATGTACGTCGTGGTTCGCGGCGTCGGTAGGTTGATCGAGCCTACGTTGGTCACCGACCCCGTGTCCTTGGTTCCGCTCACGCCAGTCTGGAACCGGAGCTTGTAGGTCGGCGGGACCGAGGTGGTGACCTGCCGGTGCTGCCCTACGAAATCGTCGGTCGTGCTCGTGGTCTCGATGCACGGCGGCTCCGCCGTCACGGCCACTCCGAACGGGGTCACGTTGGTCCCGAGGTCCTCGTAGTACTTGAAGGTACTCGGTGTGTCCGGGAAGCGAGGCTGGGGCTTGGGGCCGATGGTCACCGTGTCCGGCACGCGATAGTCCACGCCCCAGATCCGGCCCGTACCCACGTCACAGGACTCCGTGGGGGGCGGCGGGGTGAAGGTGGAGAAGTAGGCCGCCCCGTCGAAGAGGGTGATGGGTCCGGTGACCTTCTCGCCGGGTTGGAAATCACCATTGGTGTCCGAAAGGACCCAGTTCACGTCGATGGAGAAGTCGCGACCGCCAGCCGGGACCGGCAGCTCCGTGAGGGAGTAGACGCGTCCTTTCACCGAGGTGGAGTCGAAGCTCTCCTGATCGCCGGTGGAGAAGAGGATGACCGCATTGCCCTGCTCGTCGACCGACAGCGTGGGGGTGGTGGCGATGGGCTGGCCGTCCTTGGCCGCGTCGGTGGTGTTGACGTAGGCGTCGAAGGCGATGTCCACCTGCCACTGCGTCGGGTCGGGGCTCGAGAGGTCGACGCGCCACAGGGTGCCGTCGGCATCGCCGATGTAGGTCCGGTTGGAGACCTGGCCGGTGTTGAAGGGGTACGGAACCGGCGTCCCGACGATGGGCGCGTCGAAGGGCACCACCGTCACCAAGCTGTTGATCGACGCCGGCCCGTCGGCCAGGTCGCCGCGGAAGCTGCGAATGACCTCCCCGTTGTCGAGCCGCACGATGGTCAGCGACCGCGCCTCGCCATTGGTCCAGCAATTCACGGCAGAACGCGGCGGGAAGCTGCTGTCGATGTGGGCGAAGTTGGTGTCCTGCCGCGGCACGTCCGCACAGGTGTTGGAGACGATGTCGCCCGCGCCTCCGGGGAGAATGGCGACTGCGACCTCTTTCACGTCCCC
>JGI12210J13797_10272205_pt1 | contig 22372 bp, 15 predicted proteins | sample ElkSlonscriptome_3_FD_13797 | JGI IMG/M metagenome (IMG submission 13797)
TGGCGCCACCATCCGATCCACAGCAGGCCCACAGCCGTTGTGGGATATCATGAAGCGACTGGCCGCCATGAAGGATATGAATGTCTCCTGGGAGAGCGATGTCGATCAAGATGTTCTTGTGGATGTCGATATCAGCGCCAACGACGATTTCTTCAAGGCCATCGATAATCTCCTCCGCCAGGTCGATTACTTTCATGCTATTGATGGGAATACCATAGTTGTTAAGTACAAGGAAACAAGACGCTATCAGATCGGTATGCCCTTTACCAAGCAGCTCTTCGAAACGGGCACCGGCGGCAATGTGCTCGGCGGCAATGAAGCCTCTGACAACATCGAGGGCACCATTCGCCTGGACAGCAGAGGCAATGAGTTCAATATCTGGGCCAATATTGAGGAGAACCTGAATGCCATTCTCGAGGTCTGGGAGACCGAGGCGGTAACGGCAGTGGACCTCGAAGGCAGCGAAGGCGTCTTGGCGGACACCGGAATAGGAGGAAATGAGGCTCTGGAGGATGATGAACAGCAAACGGCCGAAGTCCAGGCAACGGCCTCCACGAGACGTCGCTCCGAAAATCGTAACCTGTATACCATAGACAGGAATGTCGGCTTGATTACGGTAACCGCCCCCCGGCCTCTACTGAACAAGGTCGAGGATTATGTCAATAATCTCAAGTCTCATCTCTATAGACAGATAACCATCGAAGCCAAAATCATAGAGGTCGAACTCAACGATGCCTCTTCCATTGGTATAAACTGGAGTGAAGTCTTGAGAAACTTCAGTCTCAACGGCTTTATCGAGTTCGGATCCCAGGCGCTGGGAGGTCAGGTTTGGCCTTATATTTTTTCAAAGGATAACAAGGATATTGTCTATTCCAACGCCTCCACCGGCGGTGCTCTGCCGGACGGCGCCTACCAGCGGAATGTTGACCCCACCCGCTTCGTCTCTAAACTTCGGTTAAACAATAAAGATTTCAGCGTGTTTATCAACGCTCTGCAGGAAGAGGGACAGACCAAGGTACTGTCCAATCCCAAGATCAGTGTAATGAACGGCCAGCCGGCGCTGATTACGGTGGGTCGAAACGTGACCTACATTGATAATATCGAATCCGATCTGGATACAGATACCAACCGTGTAACCTTTACAGTCAACACGGAGCGTGTTCTCTCCGGTCTCGGTATGGCCCTTACTGCAACCATAATCGATGACGACGAAGTTATTATGAATCTGGTTCCGGTCACCTCAGAACTTCAGGAACCGATCGAATATAGAGATGTCGGTGATCTCGGCGGTACCGTCGGGCTGCCGATAATCAATATCCGTGAAATGAGCACCACCGTCAAGGTCAGGAACGGCGAAATGCTGGTAATCGGCGGACTGATAAGCGAAGACAAGGATGAAGTTGGCGAGTTTCTGCCGCTGTTGGGAGAGATTCCGCTGGTCAGATATCTCTTCGGCTATGAAGAAAAGGTGTATCAAAAACGCGAGCTGATTATCCTGCTCAAACCGGTCGTGATCTAAGATGGAGCGTGTGTACTTACAATTTGTTACTACTTGCAGGGAGAAAAAAATGCTGAGGCTGAAATATTTACTACTCATTGTTTGCGCGTTAATACTGGCTGGCTGTGGACAAAACGTCAAGCATACCTTGAATGTGCCCCAGGCGGCTGGCCCTAACGCACCTGGATCCGGCAAAAGAATAGTCGTTCTGCCCTTTGCCGACTACACCTACGCCGATAGTATGGCGGCCGCGTTCCGTCGGAATCTGGAGATAAGCGAGGAGTTGACGAATAACCTCACCTCCCATGGCTTTGGTATGCCGATTTCTGAGGATGTCTTTTTCTATCTGGTCGACGAAAATGTCGTCAGGATCGGCGACTATGAGAAAAACTCCAACGTATCGCTGACAAACGAACTTGCCGGTGACTGGTCCAACGTCATGAAGGACACCATCAGGCATTATCTGCGTCAGCAGCAAATTACTCAGAGAAACCAGGTGGCGGAGGCCCCGGGCACGCACGCCTTGACCCCGAATGAGATTACTAAAATGGGACGCCAATTCCAGGCCGACTATGTTCTCCGCGGACGTATTCTCGAATACAGGACTCGTCAGGACAATACCTGGGAGCCGTGGCGCCGTGGCCTGTTCCCGGTAATCTCCGGTGGTGCAGCCCAGATGTTGTATGGTTTTGCCGGCTCTGAGTCCTATGACACCCTCAATCAGACCATGGCGGCCGGCATGATTGGCCTGGGAGTAGGCAATCTTTCAGACTGGCCGATCGATGGCGAAGGAATTGACGGCGGCATTGCAGAAAATGAAATTGCCTGGGCTGGTATAGGTGGACTGCTGGGCCGACAGGCCTCAAAAAGCGGCCGGGTCGATCAGGCCGTGGTACATCTGCGCATATGGGTGCAGGATGCGACTTCGGGACAGGTTGTCTGGACCAACAGCGCTGCGGTTCGTGTTGCCCCGCAATCTATTTTCTCAGATGGCCAGTATGACGATCTGTTTAACACGGCAGTCAAGAAAAGCGTAAGTTCGCTGGTTGATAATTTTGTAACCTACGGTCTCTAGTACACAGCATCCCCTGCAGGAAAATACAAGGGCTGAAGATTCATTGAATCTTCAGCCCTTTTTTGGTTTGCCGGGTGCTTGATATTCCCATCGACCTAGTTTGAAGGTTTCTCTCCTTTTTTCAGCGAGTTCTGGTAGAGGCCCATGAAGTTGATGGGCTCCATGAGAAACGGCACGAAACCGCCATCGACTGAGACCTGGCTGGCGATTTGACGTGTAAACGGGAACAGCAGCGTCGGACAATCGACGGCCAGAACCATTTTTAAATGCTCCTCGGGAATATTCTTGAGCAGAAAAACCCCGGCATGCTCAAGTTCGAGAATAAAGAGGGTTTTGTCGAGTTCCTTGTTGACGATCTTCGCGGTAATTTCGAGACAGACCTCGTAGTGATCCTCATTGACCTGCTTATGGTTCAACTGCAGGTTGACATCGACCTCAGGTGCTTTTTCAGCATGGGCCACGTAGATATCAGGGGCATTGGGATTTTCAAATGAAAGATCCTTGATGTACATCTTTTGCATTCTGAACTCGGGAGCTGCCGGTTTCTTCTCTTCAGTTTTTTCTGCCATTTTTTCCTCTTTTTTAAAGTGTGAGTGCCTAATATGTCTGGTTGTATTGAGAGCTGTCCCGCACCGTGATTGTCGAATATGCAGGCTAAGCCGATAATAAACGTAATGGTGTCAGTCTGCAAGGCTGAGAACGCGTGTTAATGAATCACTGTCCAAGAATAACATCGCTGATCAGTGGTGCGGACCGGCGAAGAACCGACTGTATGGGAAACTCAAAGGCCGGAGTGTATCCCTGGCGGTAAGTTGGAGTTATGCCTGGGGTTTCCTCCTAATTTTTGTGCATGGCTGTGAGTATGGGCTTGAGATACTGGCCGGTAAAGGAAGTTTCGATGTCGATGATATCCTCGGGGGTGCCTTCAGCGACCACTTCACCGCCACCGTCACCGCCTTCGGGGCCGATATCGATTATCCAATCGGCGGTCTTGATAACATCAAGGTTGTGTTCAATAACGACAACGCTGTTGCCGCGCTCAACCAGTCTGTTGAGTACGCTGAGCAGATGCTGGATATCAGCTGGATGCAGGCCTGTGGTCGGTTCGTCGAGAATGTAGAGCGTCTTGCCGGTACTGCGCACTGACAATTCCTTGGCTAGCTTGACACGCTGGGCTTCGCCGCCGGAGAGGGTTACTGAAGACTGACCGAGGGTAATATAGGAAAGGCCGACATCGTGGAGAGTCTGTAGCTTGTTTTTAACGGCGGGAATATTTTCGAAGAATTGTAAGGCCTCGTCAACGGTCATTGTCAGAACTTCATGAATGGTCTTGTTGCGGTAGCGGATTTCCAGGGTTTCCTGATTATAGCGTTTACCGTTGCAGGTATCGCAAACTACGTAGATGTCCGGTAAAAAGTGCATGGCGATTTTGAGAACGCCTTCGCCTTCGCAGGCCTCGCAGCGGCCGCCTTTAAGGTTAAAGCTGAAGCGACCCGGTTTATAGCCGCGCGCTCTTGATTCGGGCAGTCGGGTGAAAAGATCGCGAATGGGAGTAAAGACGCCGGTATAGGTTGCAGGATTGGACCGTGGTGTTCTGCCTATGGGGCTTTGGTCGATATCGACTATCTTATCAATGGACGACAACCCGGAGACCGAGGTTCCCTCAACCTTGGTGGATGAACGTTTTTGCCGCAGACCATCACTGGCCAGGGTATAGAGTGTTTCCAGCACCAGTGAACTTTTGCCGGAGCCGGACACTCCTGTGACACAGGTAAAAACTCCCAAAGGTATCGCAACACACAGGTTCTTAAGATTATTGGCCGTGGCGTCTTTGACCTTGAGTGTGCTTTTGGCGCCTCTGCCGGCGCGCCGGCGTTTTGCCGGAATAGCGATAGACTGTCTGCCGGAGAGGTAGGCTCCGGTTATGGAAGTGTCTCTGTCCAAAAGACCTTTTATCCCACCGTTGTAGACGATCTCTCCACCGTGAACTCCGGCACCGGGGCCCATGTCGAGAACATGGTCGGCAGCGAGGATGGTGTCGGTATCGTGCTCAACGACGATAACGGTATTGCCGAGATCGCGCAGTTCCTGCAAGGTGTTTATGAGCTTTTGATTATCGCGCTGGTGCAGTCCAATACTAGGTTCGTCAAGTATGTAGAGTACGCCGGCCAGGCGTGAACCTATCTGGGAGGCAAGTCGGATTCTCTGTGCTTCGCCGCCGGAAAGGGTACCGGATCGTCTGTCGAGAGAGAGATACCCAAGGCCAACGTCCTCAAGAAAGCTCAGCCGGTCGATGATTTCTTTGAGAATGGGTTCGCCGATTTTCCGCTCCGTGGCGGTGAAGGGGAGTGTCGGTATTTCACGGAAAAGGCGGTCAATGGAAAGTTGGGTCAGCTCGTAAATGTTCCATTTGCCAACTTTTACGGCCAGGGCTTCGTCTTTGAGGCGCGCACCTCTGCAGGTGGGACAGGCCTGTTCATTCATGAATTTGGCCAGTTCGTCACGTATCATCGGCGACTGGGTTTCATGAAACCTTCTGTCAAGTTGAGGAATGACCCCTTCGAAGGATCGCTCTGCCGTCATGACTCTGCGGCCCTTCTGGTAGTGGAAATGGATTTCTTCACCACCGGAGCCGAAGAGAATGACCTTTTGCTGTTTGGGCGTTAATTTCTTGAAAGGGGTTTTCAGTGAGAAATTATAGTGCTTGGCGACGGCGGCGAGCATTTGGCCGGTATAGGTGGTTTCATTGCGCCATCCCCAGGGAGCGATAGCCCCGTCGAGGATGCTCTTGTCCGCATCAGGCACCACCAGGGATGGGGAGAGAAACTGCTTGACGCCGAGTCCGCCGCATTCGCCGCAGGCTCCCTGGGGATTGTTGAAGGAAAAAAGCTGAGTGCTCAGCTTTGGCATGGAGATTCCGCATTGATGACATGCGGCTAGCTCACTAAAGAGCATTTCTTTGTTCTGGTCGGTGAGGGAAACCAGAAGAAACCCCTCGGTCAGCGAAACGGCGGTGGCAATGGAATCGCTGAGCCGCCGCCGAATGGATGGTTTGATTACCAGCCGGTCGACCACAATCTCAATGGTATGCCTTTTGTTTTTATCGAGTTGATCGACATCGTCAGCGTGAATTATATCACCGTCGATGCGCACCCGGACAAAACCCTCCTTGCGGATCCTGGCGAGCAATTGCTCATGTCGTCCTTTGCGGTCGGTGATCATCGGTGCCAGCAGGATGATTTTGGTTCCTTCATCGTAGTTCATGATGGTGCCCACCATATCTTCAATAGACTGGGAGCGTATTTCCTCACCGCATTGGGGGCAGTAGGGATGGCCACAGCGGGCGAACAGCAGGCGCAGATGATCGTAAATTTCCGTGACGGTGCCGACGGTGGAGCGGGGGTTCTTGCTGGTGGTTTTCTGTTCTATGGAAACGGCGGGCGACAGCCCTTCGAGGGAGTCGACGTCGGGTTTGTCCATCTGGCCGAGAAATTGTCTGGCATAAGTGGAAAGGGATTCGACATAACGGCGTTGCCCCTCGGCGTAGAGTGTGTCGAAGGCCAGAGTTGATTTGCCAGACCCTGAGAGACCGGTAAAGACCACAAGGCGATTACGGGGCAGATCGACATCAATATTTTTGAGATTATGCATTCGCGCTCCGCGAATGCTCAGTGTTTGTGGTTCCATCCGTTGCTTGAGATATGAATTAGGCGTTGGCGATGAGGTTAGCGTGGTCAACTTTGATGCAGCGGTCCATGATGACCTTTTTTCCACGCTGTCTGGCAATTTCAGCGGCTAGGTGATTGATGATCCCCTGCTGCATCCATATGGTTTTGCAGTCTTTTTCCAGAGCCTGCATGACTATTGGCTCGACCTCTTCCGATCTGCGAAAAATATCGGCGATATCCACATCTTCAGGTACGTCGAGCAGCGAAGGGTAGCAGCGCTGCCCGAGTATTTCTTCATGGCCTGGGTTGACGGGAATTACCCTGTAGCCGACTTCGATGAGGTACCGGGCGACTCCGTGGCTTGGCCGCTCCTCCTTGGGAGAACAGCCGATTACCGCGATGGTCTTCGTCTCTTTCAAAATTTGCCGTATCTCGTCACGGTTGTGTCTGTCGATCATATCGTAGTATTTTGCCGTGTTGAAGGTGAACAGACAGCGCCTGCAGCTGCGCCGGTCTGGAGATAGAGCCTGATGATGGTCGCTAATGGGATATAATGCGGTTCGAGCCGCGCATTGTCAAGATTGTGCTTGATAAGTTCCCTCAAGTTCTGCTACTGTTCCCGCTTGGCATTGGAGGACAGTATAAGCACGCATCACGCAAAGGCATCAGCGATAACGGCGGGGACTACGATGAATTTCCAGGATATTATATTTGAACTCAGTACTTTTTGGGCTCAACACGGCTGTGTCGTTCAGCAGCCCTATGATATGGAGGTTGGTGCCGGGACTTTTCATCCGGCAACTCTGCTCAAGGCTCTGGGGCCGGAGCCGTGGCGTTCGGCGTATCCCCAGCCTTCGAGAAGGCCCACCGACGGCCGATATGGTGAAAATCCCAACAGATTGCAGCATTACTATCAATATCAGGTCGTTATAAAACCTTCGCCGCTTGAGATTCAGGAGATGTATCTCGAGAGTCTCAAGCGTTTCGGCCTCGACCTGTTGGAGCATGACATTCGTTTCGTCGAAGACGACTGGGAGTCTCCCACACTCGGAGCCTCGGGACTCGGCTGGGAAGTCTGGCTTGACGGCATGGAAATCACCCAGTTCACCTATTTTCAGCAGGCGGGTTCCATTGACCTGCATCCGGTGACCGTTGAGATAACCTATGGGCTGGAGCGTATTGCCATGTACCTCCAGGGCGTGGAGAGCGTCTACGACATCGCCTGGAACGATGAGGTCAGCTATGGCCAGATTTTCCACCAGGCGGAAGTTGAGTTTTCAACCTTCAATTTCGAAGAGGCAAATGTCCAGAAACTGGTCTCTTTCTTCGAAGCCTACGAGGAGGAGGCGCTGCGCCTGGCCGATAAAGGTTTGATTCTACCCGCCTACGACTACTGCCTGAAGTGCTCGCATACCTTCAATCTACTCGATGCCCGCAAAGCCATCAGCGTTGCCGAGCGCACCCGTTATATCGGCCGCATACGCAACATCGCCAGAAAGGTCTCGGAGCGCTATGTCGTCCAGCGTCAGGAAATGGGACATCCCCTGTTGAAATAGATAGGTAGAACGTAGCAGTATCTGCCTCCTTCACCCTCAGCTGTTGCCGGCAGGCAACCGGTGAACGACCAGCCCCCACGTTTCCTGGAAAACCACTTGTATAAGTGTGTCGGAGAAGTGCCAGTCTTCCGTCACACTTGTCGGCTGAACACTCCATGAAAAAATCGGCGATGCATGCTCTATGCGCATTGATATCGACTCGCTGGTACTATCCCACATCGCTTCTGTGATTGATCTAGAGTAAGTATGCCCTTTTCGCCCATACTTTCGTTATTTCCAGAAAATCAATGCTCGCAATATCAATTATATGGCTGTGCTTGAATTCCTGAAAATGCCTCGATCTGAACAAAAATGCCTATACTCCGAAATGCTCCTAGCGAATAATCGAGTCGGTTGTCTGGATCTCGCCGTCGCCGAGGTAGAAGATCCCAGGACGCGTTTCAAACCTGCCGCTGGGGTTGTTCTGCAGCAGTGAGTGCTCGATGATCAGGTGGCCGGAGCGGTTGTTGCTGACGAAGAAAATTCCGCCGCCACCTTCACGGGCGCTGTTGTTTTCCATCCTGGTTCCGCAGAGCCTGAGATCGAAGGTGTTGCCGTCGTTATAAATGGCTCCGCCACTGCCGCCGCCTGGGGTGTTGTCCCGGGGAGGATTGGCACCAATGCCTATGGCCGTGTTATGGCTGAAAAGGGAGTTGATCACCGTGGAGGACACGCCGATGCTGCTAAGGCCGCCGCCGTTGGAACAGCTGTTGCCGAAGTTTGCTCCGCCGCCGAAGGTAGAGTTTACTACATAGAGAGGCAGGTCCCGGTACTGGTCGAAGGCGCGAACGGCGGCACCGCCGGCATCCGGGCCGGTGGCGGCGCAGACGTTGTTGAAGAAGCGGCAGTTGACGATTTTCAACCGCCCTCCTCGGGCCCATATGGCGCCGCCGCCGTCATAGTCCGTGGCAGAGGAAGAGTTGCCCCGCAGAAATACGAGGTTCTGCACCGTCAGACGGGGGTGGTCCTGGTCCTGGCAATGGGGGGTGGTCCAGACCTGGTTTTTGTCGCAGGTGTTCATATACAGTATCCTGCGGAGACTGTTGCCGCTCAGAGCCACCTTGCCGCCGCCGTCAATGACTATTTTCGGACCTGTGGTGTTGACTATCTTTGCGGTTTCCTTGAGTGTGATGACGATTGGTTGCGGACCGCAGTTAAAGGCTATTACGCCTCCTTTGGCTATGGTGCGGACTACGGCCTCGCTTGTGCAGCTCTGTGGCGTACCGTCGCCGACGATATGATCCGGCCTGCTGCTGTCTTCTGCCTGCGCCTCCTCCGGGACCGGACAACTGCCTCCGGAATTGCCTGCGGCCGGCCATTCGGGCCATTGGTCGTGCCTGCTGATAATGGCAGCAAGATACAGAGGCAGCAGTGAACTCTGGGGGGAGCTCAGCTCCTGTAGGGCGTTTCGATTCGTGCTTTCCTCTGCCTGCAGAGATGAAAAACCCAGGAGTAGAAGGGTGAGAATGACTGCAGCTCTTTTCATGTTGCTCAATATACTCCGCATCCTATTGCTCCATGAGTTCCTTTTCTGATTTGGTGGTAACGCCTTTTTTTTGCAAAACGCCTTGAGAACCTGACTCCGTAAGCAGAGCCATGATGTAGAGCACGGCGACGATCAGAAAACAGAAACCGAGAAACTTTATGGTCTCGCTAGGTTTTTTATAGAAGAGGAAAATAAGGATGACGACGGCACCGATAGCGATAAAAATATTGCCGGTAAAAAAGGCGATCACCTGGGATGCATATCTCTCAAAATCGAACATGGCAGTACCTTCAATTTGAATGGGTGTGGTGGACCTCAGTGTTGAACAACTTTCCAGAATATATAGACAAGGATGAGCACAATCAGCGACCTGCGGAAAAGAATGAAAGGCGTCTCTTCATGAACTCTTTCCACCGCGAAAGGAAGGTTGCCTTTCCAGAAATCGTCGTATTTGAGACCGAAATGGTATCTCTTACCTGCCGCCTGAATTGAGAAAACAGCATATTCAAAGAAGAAGGCGGATTTGTAAATGCGCAGCACCGCTTTCTCCACGTTGCTGGCGGGAATAGATCTACCGTCGAAGTGCAGATGGTCGGTATCGATCTGCAGGCGGCATCGCCTGGCCCTTGTCCACTTTTTGTTAGACCGGGGAGGCTCGTCGCCGTTCTCGATTATCTTGCAGGTAAAAGTGCCTGCAGAATGGACTGAATCCGAAGATGGTGACGGTGGTGGTGTATCTTCCATGGTATCTGTTCCCAGTGTCGGGCTTTTGGGTCTCTGGTTTTTGTCAAACCCCTATTATACGATAAAAAAGGATATCTTGGCGATCTTTTTTCTCATCCTCAAAGAGTGCCTCTGCGTATCCCTCTAGAATGTGATAGCAGACTATACAAGATATTGTACAGCTGCCAGGCCCAAAATACGAGGATGGTGAATATCGTGTTGTTATACCTTTATTTTCTTGCAATTGACAATGGGATGTGTAATGAGAGAGGTGGTACCTGGTATGCACTTGATATGTTGGGCATTGAGAGGGAGTAATGGGGTTCACGCCGGTTGTCGGGAAGCCGATCAAGAAACAGCTCGAAGAGCGAGAGGAGCATATACTGTCGCGGCATGCAGCCCTGAACACGCGTTCCCGGGGCAGACTGCATCCGGAAAAGGATGTAGCCGGTGATCTGCGCCTGCCCTTTCAGCGTGACCGGGATCGCATAACTCACTCCAAGACCTTTCGCAGGCTCAAACATAAAACCCAGGTTTTTCTCGCTCCCACCGGCGACCACTACCGCACCAGGCTCACCCATGTCCTCGAGGTGTCGCAGATCGCCAGGACAATAGCTGCGGCGCTCTGTCTCAACGAGGCTTTGACGGAGGCCATCGCCCTGGCTCACGATCTCGGTCACACGCCCTTTGGCCATGCCGGTGAAGCGACGCTGAACGAACTTCATCCGGGTGGTTTCAGGCATTACATCCACAGCCTCAGAGTGGTAGATTTTCTCGAGAACGACGGTAAGGGACTCAATCTCACCTTCGAGGTGCGCAACGGCATCGTCCGACACTCCAAGGGGCGTAACGATATCCTCCCCAACGGTTCCGGAAGTCTTGCCCTGACCCTGGAGGGGCAGGTGGTTCGTCTGGCCGATATTATAGCCTATGTTAATCATGACATGGATGATGCCCTGCGAGCCGGAATCCTCAAATCCTCCGATCTGCCTGCCGAAATTGCCAGGGTCATAGGCAAGAAGCATTCGCAGAGAATTTCCTCCATGGTCAGAGATCTGATCGTCGAGACCCTGACCGCCGACGACGGTCACCTGCATATCAGCGATGAAATGCTTGAGGCCATAACGAGTCTTCGTTCCTTCCTCTATGACAATGTCTACAGGTTCCATAGGGTTCACAATGAGTTCATCAAGGCACAGCGGATAATCCGCGAACTCTATTCCTACTGTTTTGACAACGGCCTGGTAAAGCGTCGCGGGAGAAACTGGCCGACAGTTGTGAACCGCAGCGAATGGGCCGATGACCGTATGGCGCACAGAAGAGTGTGCGATTTTATAGCGGGTATGACCGACAGATACGCTCTTGAGCTCTATGATCATCTGTTTATGCCCAAACCGTGGACGGTGCGCTAGCCTTACGTTTCCAGGTGCTTTTTTCCGGAAAACTCTTATGCCGTGCCCCCGGCAAGGCTCCATTTTACAGACATCTCATTGGCGTGCGAGGATGCCGCTCTTGCAGCCAGTGGGCGATAGCCGGAGCCCTTCGATGACAAGAGGAGTTATGACGAACGGATGTGGTTCCAGGCCGCCAGTGTCGATAGAACGAGAAAAAGATTGAATTTCGCGGTTTTCACAGGTAGTGTCTGCTTTTGCCTCGGCGCCGACGCCTCGGCAGTTGCCTGCAGCGGCCTGCCGGGCAAGCTTACTAAGACAAAAGCACAATACTGGTACGGCAAGGATACCATCGGCTAAGAAAAGACGACTATTACTATGGATACGAAGCTGTTGAGTAAGGCGTATGAATTCGCCGACGTAGAGGAAAAGTGGCTGCGGTACTGGAAGGAGAACGACCTTTTTAAGGCAGGCATGGAAGAGGGCAGAGCTTCTTTTTCCATTGTTATCCCGCCGCCCAATGTAACCGGCGTTCTCCATGTCGGACATGCTCTCAATAACACCATGCAGGATGTCCTCACCCGGTATCACCGCATGTGCGGCGACAATACTCTCTGGGTGCCGGGAACGGATCATGCCGGAATCGCCACCCAGAACGTGGTTGAGCGTCAGCTGTCCAGCGAGGGAAAGAGCAGGCATGATCTCGGCCGGGAAAAATTCATCGACAAGGTGTGGGAGTGGCGTGAGGAGAAGGGCGGTACCATTATCAATCAGTTGAAAAAACTTGGCTGTTCCTGCGACTGGTCCCGGGAGAGGTTTACCATGGACGAAGGTCTTTCCCAGGCCGTACGCGAGGTTTTCGTCCGCCTCTACAAGGAAGGGCTGATTTACAAGGGTGACTACATCGTCAACTGGTGCCCGCGCTGCCACACCGCCCTGGCCGATGACGAGGTCGAACATGAGGAGACCCAGGGCAAGCTCTACCACCTACGCTATCCCTTCGCCGACGGCTCCGGCCATGTGGTTGTGGCCACCACCAGGCCGGAAACCATGCTTGGAGACACTGGTGTGGCGGTTCATCCCGAGGATGAGCGCTACAGCCACCTGGCCGAGGTGGGAATCCGCCTGCCGCTTACAGACCGTGTTGTCCCTGTAGTCTTTGACACCCATGTGCAGAGGGAATTCGGTACTGGCGCTCTCAAGGTAACGCCGTCACACGATCGCGACGACTATGAGATTGGTCTGCGTCATTCCCTCGAACTGATGAAAGTCATGGATGACAAAGGTGTCATGAATGAGGCCGCCGGCGCCTATGCCGGTCTCGACCGTTTCGAATGCCGCAGAAAGATCGTCGCCGACCTCGAAGAACAGGGTTTTCTTGAAAAGGTTGAGGACTACCAACATGCCGTCGGCAACTGCTATCGCTGCAAGACGGTGGTGGAGCCGACGACCTCGCTGCAGTGGTTTGTCGCCGTCAAGCCCCTGGCGGCCAAAGCGGTGGCCGCCGTGCGCGAGGAGCGTATACGCATATATCCCAGGACCTGGTACAACACCTTCTACAGCTGGATGGACAATATCCGAGACTGGTGCATTTCCCGTCAGATCTGGTGGGGGCATCGCATACCGGCCTGGACCTGTGATTCCTGCGGCGAGATGATAGTCGAGACCTCCGAGCCGGAGGGCTGCCCTGCGTGCCGGTCCAACCGTCTCACCCAGGACAAGGATGTGCTCGATACCTGGTTCTCTTCGGCCCTGTGGCCTTTTTCTACTATGGGCTGGCCGCAGGAAACCAAAGAGCTGGCATGCTTTTACCCCACCTCGGTTCTGGTGACCAGTTTCGATATCCTCTTTTTCTGGGTTGCCAGGATGATGATGATGGGCATTCATTTTATGGGCGAAGTGCCCTTCAAGGATGTCTATCTGCATGCCCTGGTGCGGGACAAGCACGGCAAAAAGATGTCCAAGTCCACCGGTAATGTCATCGACCCGTTGGAAGTGATGGAAAAATACGGGACCGACGCCATGCGTTTTACCCTGACGGCCTTTGCGGCTCAGGGGCGAGAGATCAAACTCGACGAGGAGCGCATCGAGGGTTACAGGCATTTCATTAATAAACTCTGGAATGCCGCTAGGTTCGCCCTTATGCATGTCGACGAAGACAGTGCCCGTGATACGACCATATCCGACACGGCCGAGCTTTCCCTGGCGCATCGATGGATTCTCAGCCGTACTACCGCCACCGTCGAAGAGGTCCGCCGGGGGTTGGACGAATACCATTTTAACGATGTCGCTTCGGCAAATTACCAGTTCATCTGGCATGAGTTCTGTGACTGGTATCTGGAATGGATCAAGGCCGAGCTCTTCGGCGGCGACGAAGCCGATAAAAAAAACGCCCGGAAGGTGCTGTTGGCGGTGCTCGAGACTATTCTCAAACTGATGCATCCCATAACACCTTTTGTCACTGAAGAAATCTGGAGTGCCCTGCCCGGCGAGCGCCAGCCATTGATGGTGAGCGGCTTTCCTGAAGTGCAGGACAAGTGGAAGGACCCCGAAGCCGAGGAGCAGATGAGTCTGCTCATGGGGGTAATAACCGGTATCCGCAATATCCGCTCCGAATCCGATGTTCACCCCTCGATGACGATTGATGCCAGCGTCATCTGTCCGCAAAAAAAGAAGGCTGAGTGTATTTCCTCTTTTGAAGCGACTATTGCCGACATGACCAGGCTTAGAAGTTTTCAGGTCATGGAGAAAGGTGAGAAACCCGAGGATGCCGCGACATATATCTACAACGATATCGAGATTTTTGTGCCGCTACAGGGATTGGTGGATGTCGATGCCGAACTGGAAAAAATTGGCCGCGAGCGTAAGAAGGTCGAGGCCAAGTTGAAACAGGTCGGCGCTAAACTGGCAAACGACAAGTTCCTGGCCAACGCCCCTGCCCAGGTGGTGGACAAGGAAACGGAAAAAAAACAGATGCTGGATGCCAAACTCGAAAAAATAGCCGAGGCGGAGTCGAGGCTGAACACCATAGCTTCCGCCAGGAAATAGCGGATTTTTCGAGGCGATATGGATAAAAATATACTGCGAAAATCCATTCGGCATTTTCTCCAGGAGGATATCGGAAGAGGGGATCTGACCAGCGAATCGATATTTGATGACACGACCTGGGGGCAAGCCCGGCTCGTTGCACGCCAGCCCTGCGTCGCAGCCGGCGTGTCGGTGGTGGCGTCCGAGGTCTTTCATGTCCAGAACAAAGACATTACCTGCAGCGGAGCCGTCGCAGACGGGGCAGACGTCGAGCCAGGGGGAGTTCTCCTCACGGTTGGTGGACCGGTGCTGGATATGCTCAAATCCGAGCGTATCGCCCTGAATTTGCTGCAGCGTCTGTGTGCCATCGCTACACTCACCCGCGAGTTCGTTAAACGGGTGAGCGACTATCCGGTGCGTATTACCGATACCAGAAAAACCACACCGGGACTGCGTATGCTGGAGAAGTATGCCGTTCGGGTGGGGGGTGGCTTCAATCACCGCTTCAACCTCACCGATGGTGTCCTCATTAAGGACAACCATATATCTGCCTGCGGGTCGATCAGCGAGGCAGTGAGCAGAGTACGTCTCAAGGCTCCGCACACACTCAGAATAGAGGTGGAAACAGAGACCCTGGAACAGGTACATGAGTGTCTGGGCTGCGGTGTAGATATCATCATGCTGGACAATATGGATCTCGAGGCAATGGGGCAGGCCGTGCGCCTGATAAACGGCAGAGCACAGGTCGAGGCGTCGGGGGGCGTCAATCTCGATATGGTCGAAAATATAGCAAAAACCGGAGTAGACATCATTTCGGTCGGTGCCCTTACCCACTCTGTTAAGGCCTGTGATATAGGAATGGACTGGGTTGAGTAATGGAAAGTGAGACAGGCGCAAGTGGCGTAAACCGTTCTGATTGTAAAATTTTCTTGATTATTCAAGGGGAAGTATGCAATACTTGCTGTACTGGTATACAGCCTGCAATACATATATTCGACACATTTATTTAATGTTTTTTTCTTACAAGGAATATACCTATGCGTTGCCCAAAATGCGGGTTTATCTCATTTGATCATGTAGATACCTGTTTGAAATGTAATAAAGACATTTCCAATTCCCCCTCCGAGTTGGTAGGAACGACCTATAATGTCGCGCCGCCTTCTTTTCTGAAAATCCAGAAAGGCAGTGAACGTTCCCGAGAGGAAGACGCTGGAATAGCATTTGATATCTCCAAAGAAGAAAGCGACGTGATCGATCCCGATCTCGACGTGCTGGCCGATGATCGCGACGAGGATCAGGATGAGGATACGGAAATAGCCTTCGGCGATGAATTCGAGGGTTTCGGCAGCCTTCCGGAAGAAGAGGACCTAGAGATTGCCGAGGATGACGAAGGCGAAGAAAACCTTGACCTCGGAGAGTTCGACGATGCCTTTAAGGAAGAAGAGGCACCCTCTGACGAAGAACCGGCTTTGAACATGGAAATGCCGGACGAGTTGGCTGATATTTCCGATCTGTCGGCACCGGCACCGGAGCCTGAAGACACCGAAACCGTCTCCGGCGTTCCAGCTCGGGCGAGCAGTGAGGACGAAGAGGATGATTTTAGCCTCGAGCTCGATCTCGACGATATTGAAAATGAGGAGTTCAGTCTTACCACTGAAGAGGATCAAACCGAGGATGAAGAAGACACTCTCGGCGACCTTTCTCTCGACGATCTCGGTTTGTCGGAAGCCGAAGAAGAAAAACCGGCACCGAAACAGAAGACCAAAAGCGAACGCGGCAAGATGGATATGGATGCTGATCTTGATTTCGATCTCGATCTCGGCGGCATTACCCTCGACAGTGATGACGATGAAAAAGAGTCATGAGGCAGGATAAAAGCTGTTGACATGACGCCCTAACTTGTGTAAAAAACCTTCTCCAAATGAGGTGCCGGGATAGCTCAGTCGGTAGAGCAACGGACTGAAAATCCGTGTGTCCCTGGTTCGATTCCTGGTCCCGGCACCACTTTTGATGATTGATCGAAGCCTCTGGTTCAACAATGGACCAGAGGCTTTTTGCGTTTGTCTTGCATGATGAACATACATGAAAAAGAGGGTCTACGTCAAAGAAGGGGATATCATGTTTCCCTATCAATGTTAGCTGATCAAATTTCCGTCCTGTTTTACCCCCACAAAAGTCCTACCTCCAAGGGATAATTCTTACAATACCTTTATTATTGCTTCACGGTCGGCATCATCAAAAATATTTCCTCGCTCCGAAGACCTCGGTTGATTGCATGGTACCATGCGTCTGATTATTCTATGCGTAAGGGGTTGAAAATAATATCTTATTGTATAAGTGCAGCGACAAAAATCAAAAGCATATTTGACCCCTTTGTTTCTCTTTGCGCGCAATGTCACTATCCGTCCTTTTCAAAAATCGTAAGTAGGAAAAATGTAGGATCTTTTCGTCTGTTAACGAAACAGGCAGAATCTTACAATTAATTTGTTAGGAAAGTGAGGTTGGTCGCATTTGGCGGATTTGACCGTAATAGGCCGCGGTCGCAATAACTGCAAATATCAGGGAGAAAAAGGTGATTGTGTTTAATTCCAGCGAGTATGAGAGCGCAGGTTTTGGGAAATATTTGCTTGTAGCGACTCTTGTAATGTAGCGTGAGTGCGTCAAGAAGGTGGGGGAAGTTGATCCTTGAGTCTGCCCCAAGTGCACAGGCGAGTTCAAGGTTAATAAACTCTAAGTCTGGCAAATGGATACGTTTGTTAATGCAAAATTGCCAGAATAGGTGCGAGGAGACAGCTGTCTACCCTGGAAAGCGTGAGCGAAACTTTGACAAATTGAAAATTGTTTGAAAGGACGGTTGAAAAAGGATAGGTTGCTGATGTTCACGGCTGCTGGAAATGAATCTGGGCAAAAGTTAGAGCGGGCTTACAATGCGGTGACCTATCAGTTTGTCCTCCGGGATTTCAAGTAGATCAACAGGACCGCCAGTAACAGGCCCCGGTCAAAGCGTTCATGAGCCGAAATGTGGCAACCATCACCCCCGAAGTCGACTGCACCCAGCCTGCCGGAATAACCCATACATACAACGGCCCGGTATAATAAGCAGGTAATTTCACCGTACGGAAGTAAGGTAAATTCATGGATTTCATCCTTCTGATAGTGCTGATTGTCATCATCATTGAGCTTTTTATTCTCCGCAAAAGGGTGGCAAAGCTTGAACAGCTTCACCTGGAAAAGGAAACAAAAGAAACTGATGCTGCTCAGCCTGCTGCGCCTGAACCTTGGCGTAAAAGTACTTCTAAGCAGACCGCAGCAGAGTCGAAATTACCCCTCTCCTCCAGGGTTTCCTCCCAATCCGCCGGGAAGACGCAAGCGGGCGATGCTGATGGCTCTACCGAAGATAAAACACCTGGCGGGAAAAAACAGATTAAACGCCCGGTTTTTACCACCCCCGAAGAAACTGCGCTGAGCAGAAATGCAGCGCAGCTTGGCAACTTTGTTAGATCGTTTTTTACTTCTGGGAATGTCGTTCTCAAGGTCGGGATTGTAATCCTCTTTTTCGGGGTTTCCTTCCTGTTAAAATATGCCGCCCAACGTAATATGATTCCAATAGAGGTGCGCCTAGCTGGCGTGGCCCTGGGAGGCATCGCTTTGCTGGCGACCGGTTGGTTTCTTGCCAGAAAGAGGCCACCATTCGGTCTTACCCTCCAGGGTGGTGGCATCGGCATTCTCTATCTTACGGTTTTCGCTGCGGCGAGGCTCTACGACCTGCTGCCCAACACCTTCTCGTTTTTTGTCCTCTTCGGCCTTGTCGTGCTATCGGCTATCCTGGCTGTACTCCAGGATGCCAGAGCCCTTGCCGCGTTTGGTGCCAGCGGCGGTTTCCTTGCTCCCGTTCTCATGTCTACCGGTACGGGCAGCCATGTCATGCTCTTCTCCTACTATGCTCTGCTCAACTGTGGCATTGTCGGTATTTCCTGGTTTAAAGCCTGGCGTGAGCTCAACCTTCTCGGTTTCCTCTTCACCTTTGTCATCTCGGCAATGTGGGGATATCGCTACTATCAGCCAGAATTTTTTGCGACGACGGAGCCTTTTCTGCTGCTCTTCTTTCTTTTCTATATCGTTATTTCAATTCTGTTTGCCCATCGTCAGCCCATGCAATTACGAGGATTTATCGATGGACCACTGGTCTTCGGACTGCCGATCGTTTTCTTCGGAATGCAGGCAAGTCTTGTGGAAAATTTGGAATACGGCGTAGCCTTCTCGGCACTCGGCCTGGGAGCTTTCTACATGATTACGGCCACCCTTCTCTGGAACCGCATGGTTGACGGGATGCGCATTCTCACCGAAGCGTTTCTGGCGCTTGCCGTTGTGTTTGGCTCTCTGGCCATTCCCTTTGCCCTGGATGGTCATGCCACCGCTTCGGCCTGGGCCCTTGAAGGAGGGGCGATGGTCTGGGTGGGGGTACGACAGAACAGGGTCTTGGCCAGAAATTTCGGCATCCTTCTCCAGCTGGGTGCTGCTCTTGCATACATGCTTTCGCCAATCTATTTGAGAGCCGACTTCATGTTTCTGGTAAATGAACTCACCCTGGGGGGAATCTTCATTGCCGTGGGCGCTCTTTTTTCTTCCTTCCAGCTCAGCCGCAATCATACCCTTCTGCGAAAATGGGAAAAATTGTTTCACCTGATTCTGCTTGGCTGGGGTATTCTCTGGTGGCTGGTCGTCTGTATCCGGGACATAGAATATTTCTTCAGCTATCCGCTGGATAAAGATATTGTGCTTCTGTTCTTCTCTTTCACCGCACTCCTCCTTACGGCAATGAAGCGGTATTTGCGCTGGTCGGAGTTGCGCTTTCCATTGCTGGGGTTCTTACCTCTTATCGTGCTTGGAGCTCTTGCCGAATACAATGTTTCCAGCAACATGATATTTCTTGACGGATCAGGCGCCGTGGCATGGCTTACCGTACTGCTCACCTCGTGGCTGATACTCTGGCAGGCAGAAACAGCTTGGGGAAAAAACATCCTCAAATGGTATCATATGTTTTCCCTGTGGTTGCTTATCTTTATTCTTACCAACGATTTCAGTGAGCTTGCGGGCAGAGTTGTTAGCGGCGGCAAGATCTGGGAATTTGTCTGCCTGGCCATCATGCCAGCCCTCTTCGTCATTGTCCTGCCCGGTATCGGCCAAGCACTCGCATGGCCGGTAGCCAAGCACCGTCGAAGCTATTGCGATCATGGTCTCTATGCACCGTTGTGTTTTCTGGTTTTCTGGAGTTTCCTGGCAAATTTCATGGCTGGAGATCCCTTGCCTCTCCCCTATATTCCGCTGCTCAATCCATTGACGCTTGTTCAGATTCTGGTCTTTCTGGTGATTATTTTCTGGCTGAAACACAACCGGAAGGAACCGGGCACTCTCTACTCGCAAATCCCCCTCCCGTATCTATGGGCAGGTTTTGGCGGGCTGATTTTCTTATGGTTGAACGGGATCACCGCCAGGCTTATTCATCTATACTTCGCGGTGCCCTTCAATCCTCAATCGCTCTATGATTCACTGATTATGCAGTCCGCGGTATCGATACTCTGGAGCACGCTGGCGCTGACCGTGACCATCTGGGCTAACAGAAGAGGTAACCGGCAAGCCTGGTTTGGTGGTGCGGTGCTGCTGGCCGGGGTAGTCTTGAAGCTTTTCCTCATCGACCTCTCGGGTACCGGTACGATTGCCAGAATAGTCTCCTTTCTGGCCGTGGGGGTTCTTATGCTGCTTATTGGATATTTTTCACCATTACCGCCCAAAAGAGAAGAGGGGGCAACATGAAGAGCATTCTGATCATTTTCCTCATTGCCCTACTGCCGACAGTGGCCGGGGGAGAGGAGTTTGTTAAGGAAGATTTTGCCTATGGGCTCATCCTGAATACCGACAACCAGGGAGCCTTTTATACCATCACTCTACCACATGATGTCTATGTCAACACCGTGTTGGAAAATCTCGCCGACATGAAGGTGTTCAATGGTGAGGACCAGACAGTGCCTCATGATCTGCGCTATCCGCTTCCCTCGGAAAAGCAGGAGAAGGAGCGTATATCCTTGCCGTTTTTTCCGCTGTTTTCCAGGCAGAATATGAGCGACACCGAACTTTCCATGCGGATAGAGACAGGAAGTGAAGGAGAGATCGTCAATATTGAAAGAAGCAGGTCATCCGAGGGTAAGGCACCCGCCGCCTATCTGGTAGATATGGAGGAAAGAGAGAACTCTCCGGCATCTCTCAGGCTTGAGTGGAACACGGACGGCCCCGGCAAACTGCTACCGGTAATTGTGGAAGACTCAGAGGATCTTATCTCCTGGAGAAGAGTAAACAGGGCAACTTTGGCGGATCTCGTCTTCATGAATAATCGACTGCAGCATGGAGAAATTGAGCTTCCCCGAAAAAGCAGGCGATATCTGCGTTTGAGAACGGACAACGGCATATCTTTTCCTCAACTTTCCCTGGTCGAAGCGATATTCAGTCCTCAACAACAGCCTTCGACCAGACGATGGTTAAACGTCCCTTTCACGGTGGAGAAAGAAAGTGGCCGTATCTTTCTTGAAATGGAATTAGCCCACCGAATACCAATTGATGGCTTGAAAATGGAATTTGACCAACCCAATTCCCTCTTGAAAGTCAGGGTTTCAAGTATCAATTCGGATGAAAGGCAGCAATACCGTGGTGAAGGACTTTTCTATTATCTCACCGACAATGGCAATGTGCTGTACAATGAACCGATGTCTTTCCGCAGGCACTCGCCAACCAAACTCAGACTCGAACTGATGGAGAATGGCATCGGCGCGGATCTGGAGTCAACCCGAATATTCCTGGGCTACACTCCCCAGGAGATGCTGTTTGTCGCCAGGGGCAGCACCCCGTTTCTCCTGGCCTATGGTAACGGTAAAATGCAAACCTCGGTTGATACGAAAAGAACCACAGCCTTGCAGTCACTTGCGGAAAAAGATGAGCAGAGCCTTGACCGAGAAGCCGGAATTGGAAAACAAATTATCCTGGGAGGGGAGAAGATGCTTGCTCTTCCCGCTCCCAACCCTTGGATGAAAAGAATTCTCTGGTTGGTATTGGTTGGAGGAGTTGCCGTTCTGGCAGCTATGGCCTGGTCGCTTACCCGGAAAATGAACCGCTGAGCAGTTACCGGACTGAATCGTAATCCGCCTTCGATATTCCCCCGCTAGGGGTGGAGGTAGGTTTCGCGATAAAAATTTGCTTATGAGGATATCTCCCTGCCTGGTAATTGTAAAAAATGGCTATCCTCCTTACAAGCAAAAGGCAGGGGTAATCTTGTGGATGAAATGGCTTATACCATCAGGGACCACGGCCTGGATCAAGAGCGTGCGCCTCCCCGGGCAGTGCTACTTTTTTGCCGGAAAACTCACCGGGAAGCATTTGCTGAAGGTGGCCTACGCGAAGCCTATACCCGCTATAGATCTCCTTCTCGTCCGCCTTCAGACACCACTGGTAGTGATGAGAATAATCACCGCTCCAGACCGGTGGAAGAATACCGGATAGTTTTCGCTGCATGGCAAGCGTATACATTTCCACTGCGCGATTGGCAACACTCAACTTCCATCACACCACCGCCACCAACATAATAATGTCCTTCGACGCTTCTGTAAGTTGCTAGCCCAAGTGGATCAATGAAGTTGATCGGGTTTTGATTAGCATAAGCATACAAATTCATTCCTCCAGCAAGCCCAATAGGATCGGCCGAGATGTATCTTCCCGTATCAGGATCATAGAATCTGTGCCAGAATTTTAGGATGGTACCCCTCCCCCAAGAGCTGTTTCGAGATCAGGAGGAGGTTATGTAATCGTCACAATTTCAATTAGCTTCAATGATATTAACCATAATACAGCAAAGGCTATTATT
>JGI12210J13797_10193313_pt1 | contig 22368 bp, 13 predicted proteins | sample ElkSlonscriptome_3_FD_13797 | JGI IMG/M metagenome (IMG submission 13797)
ACCCGCAGCAATCGTTCGAGCAGTTGCGCCTGCAGCTTCTCATCGATTACGTGTTTCGATACACGGACCATTACCTTCTAGCATACCCTACGTGTACCGATTAATCGATACACGTAGGCACAGCATACCTCTACCCACGCCAACACAAGCACTGCTCATCGACGTCGGCACGTTACTATGTCCCTGTACCCAGCCACTCATTGATTTGTTAACCTACACACCTCCCCGCACTACCGTTCTCCCCGCACTAATTCTGGCTCACCTTGCACCACCTCAAAGATTGTTTCTCCAATCACCTGCCCGTTCTCTAACTCAACCGCACACTTCCACGTCCCGGGTTGCAACACGCTAGTAATAAACGTATAGCCACGAAAGCCATGGTCCCGGCCACCAGACACCTGGTATGGCACCTTTGCTTCGCGCACCCATGCACCTTCTGTGGTTTTCCGTTGCCAGCTATGCTGCACGCGCGCACTTAGTCGTGTTGGCGCAAAAATTGATGCAAAACAGTACGCAGCACTGCCCTTACGCTGATTGAATGTGTACGACGTGTCCCGCCACCACTTCCAGCCACGCGGCTCCTCATAGGCAACCTGATACACACCTTCACTCCGCACCACGCTGTGGTATATCCCAACCTCCGTTAACACAAGGGGTACCGGAGGAATCACATGCGTAAAGTAAAACACCTGGAACACCGCAAACACACCCAACACTGAAAGCCAGATACCGCGTACACTGCGCCTGTAGAGATCAGGGAACAGTCGCATCACAATCTGTGTCAGCACGGCAAATACAAACAGTGCCAGTAGTGTTGAAAGCACAAACGTCGAGTTGCCAATCGTACCCAACACAACAGGAGTCACCAGTATCAAATAGGACGTAAGCGCAAAAAAGAGCACACTCATCTGAAACACCAACCGCTCATACCGGCGACGGAAAAACTCATTCCCCACAAACAGTGCAAACAAGAGCAACAAGAAAGGCCAACTTGTCCAGAACGCGGCGCTCTTTGTATAGAAAATTACAAACCCTGAAAAGAGCCCCCCAAGCGGAAACTGCACCAATGCTGGCAGCCACGCCCGTATCGCAACAAGTCGCCTAGGCGCCCACGTGCCAGTTTCCACACTATGCACCAACAAAATTCCAACAAAAGCAATCACCAAATACGAAACAAACACAAAGTTCTCATACAGAAGATCAATACGATTGAGCGTGATCGTGTCCCACACAAAACCGGTTGCAAATGCAATCAATGAAATGTGGTGCCGCACAAAACGAACAAACGGATGTGTTGCAATAGCCATGCACACAGTATAGCCCAGCAGCACCAAGACCGTAAAAGGACATGCCGCCCGAAGGCGGCACAATGTTTCAGTACACTCCGCATGCGCGAAGCAAAAAAAGTGCAGCGGCAAGCCACACTACGAGGCCGGTTAGTAGAAGGCGAACCATTCAGTACCCAACCAGCACAATCACCCCACCCAACACAGCACACATGCCAGCAAGGATGGAGGAGAACAACCACCACGGATAGGGCCCGCTACTAATCATAGCCAACCGCTCCCCGCAACGACACCCACGGATCGATGTTCCGGCGCCTCAACCATAAGTTCTGCAGGCGAAAGCGTTCCACCGGGCACCAGTCCTGCGGTCCGATGTTCGTAGACTTTGTAAAAGAAGTCCCACAACAGCGCAAGGAACACTACGGCGAGAAAAATTGCAAGGTACAGAGGCAAACGAGTTCGTATCTGTGAACCAAGATGAGCGAATCTGCCCATTGATATAACCTCCGAGTGTAGTAGGTACCAAAAATACAATACTACACATTCTCTTCACTGGCAACCTTTTCCTCACCAACCTCCTCGTCACGCTTCCGTCCCAGGTCTCGCACCACAAGCATCATCAACCCAACAAGCACTGCTCCGGCAAGCCCGATGCCAACCCATGGCACCCAGGGATTAGCCTCGGTAAAACGGCTTTCCTCCAAGTCACATGCGTCCCCCACCCCATCACCATCAGTATCGCGTTGGTCGCGGTTTGGTGTGTCTGGGCAGTTGTCACGCGAGGTCATCCGCCCATCGCGGTCATGATCGTCGCACGCATCACCGCGACCATTATTGTTTGCATCTTCTTGGAGCTCATTTGCAACACTCGGGCAGTTGTCTTTCTCATCCACAACACCATCTCCATCAGTGTCTGCTGCAGCAAACTGTTGGTTCGGCACAAGCATTGCCACACCCTCATATGTCACTACATCCTCTGAGCCGTTCAACATAACGCCACCGGTTGAAACGGAACCATAACTGCGATCTGGGTCCATGTAGAGCGTATACGAAACGCCCGGCTGTGCTAAGTAGCGCACTGCACGTGTTTCCTGCGCCACACCTTGCTGCTCGAAGGTCACCTCACTCACGCGCAGTTGCTGTGCGTAGGTAAGCGTCACTACAAACTGCCGAGCAGTCGTTTCTGGAAAACGAATCGTGCCCCCGGTGTAGGTGCGGTTCGAAACAACATCGCGCATTGCTGCTTCATCTGCACCCGACTCTTGTGTCACTGCCTGTATGCGAACATGCGTCGGCGGTGTCACATATTGCGCGAGCCCAATACGAAGTGTGTCGGTAGTAATTGCTTCTGCGTACGCAAGTTCTATTGTGACCACATCCTCCGATGTTTCGTAATGGTCAAACGTAACAACCGTACCCGCATTGTTGTCGACCAAGTTCTGTACCGGATTTGCCGATACACTGTTCCATGCGTCGGCGAGCGGGTCTTGCGGTGCATGCCGTGCTTCTGCTCGAATAGCCGACACCGGCGTACCAAACGTTCTCGTCACATAGCGTGCAGGGCCAGCATCATTAGTCTGACTCATCACTACCGCAGTCGTATTCTCTGGCACATCACCTGCAAGCGGCACCTCAACCACAGTCGGTACCGCAAGGTCAATGTACGGCAGTGTGGCTATAGAACGAAAGGCACTCACGTCGACCTCATATGCAGGCATCCATTCTGGCGGCAACGGCACCTCCGCCACCTCACTCTGCCCATACACAACACCAGCAAAGAGAAGCCCAACGCACAGCAAGCTTATTGATACAAAACGCATAATGTAAAACGGTTACTTGATAGTATGTTCGTCATCTGGAGTAAGTGGTGTAGCAGTAGAAGTACCCCCCCGTCCGCGCACCACCCACGCAAACACCATAGCAATCACACCAACACCAATAAAGGTAAGTACGCGCTCTTCAATACGCATATCACCCATCTCAATCAGGATAAGCCACGCCGCAACCCCAATAAACAAGACCGCGCCGACTATTCGCTGCCAGTGCACACCACTTGCATGCCCCACCAGATAAAACGCACCACCGAGGAGTGCGTACAGTGTTAGTGCAACCGTGGTCCCCACATCACCAGTAAAGAGGGCGTGAGACACAAGCCAGATGAGTGCCAATCCATAGAGACCGGAAAGCACGAGCAAGCCGCTCGCAACAGTTTTTATCATGCCACGCACTTCTTCTCCAAGACGCACGCGCTCTTCGTAGAAGAAGTAGCCCAAACCAAGTACCACAAGCGCAAAGAACACCACGGCAAACGCATCAGCGTGGAAGATACTCGAACGCCACTCCCTTGCCGTCATACTCTCAAGCGTCATAAAAAGTGGCACGAGCCCCGGCAAGAGAAGCACCGGCACTGCTCGCACCATCCCGGTCACTTTGTAGCCAAGCCACACCAGCAGTGCAGCTTCACACGTAAATGCAATGGTAAGGTGAGGTCCCTCAAGCTCAAGCGCCGTCGCAGCCCCTAAAAGCGCCACCCCCACACCCGCATAGGCAAAAAAGTACGCCCGCCCTACTCCAGCATGTGTAGCCATATACGCACCCGCCGCAAACACAATTGTCCATGCAACCAAGAACAAGCTTTGCCATTCCTTGTCTGCTGCAGCAAGAATCCACATAAGCAGGAACACGCCAGAACCAACCGCAGTCAATATGTCAACGATGCTCAGTTGCTTCGCAATACGCATTCCCAAAATTGACACCGCGAAGAACAGTATCGTGAATACAAATGCAAACATGAGCCCCGACTCAAGCTGCCCAGACATGCTGTAGTAGTACCGGTCAAAAAACTGAACACTGTACAGACCAACGATCACAAGCGAGATAAACGGCAACACCCGCCAACCGGTCACAACGGCAACCCACACAGAACCCGCCGCAAGCACCAACAGGTAGGTAAACAGCGTAACAAGCCCGAAATCCGCATCCACCATAAGTGGCGCAAGTGCAGCCAAGAACACGTTTGCAATCGCAAGCTCACGGCGCTTCAACACAACACTCGCGAGTCCCAGAAATGAGGATGCAGCAAAGATAAGCACCAGAGCAAGCAATGGCGTAAACATGCCGTACAGCTCGCGAGCAGCAAATGTCGTAAGCACAATCCCTGCCACCCCCACAAACATAAGTATGCTTCCTTGCGACACAAAGCGTTGTGCACGAACCCACCCAAGACCAAGCACCACAGCACTCACTGTAAAGCCCAGCGCAATACGCCCCATCTCACCAATCCACCCTTCGGCAATTGCATAGCTCACAAACCACCCCAAGCCCACAAGCACCAAAAGCCCTCCCAGCTTCATCAGCCAATCTTCCTTACACCACGCAAAAAACCTTTCAAATGGGTCTGGCCCACTTGCGGCAACCGGTCGTGGCCAATCTGCAGAGGTGGCAGGCTCGGAAGGAGCAGTGAGCATCTGTGCAGCATCGCGCAGCGCTTCTGCTTCAGTAGGTTGCTGCACCTCGCCCTGTGTAGCTGCCCCCAAAGAAGTTGTGTGCTTTTGTAGGTACGTTTCAATGTGCTCAACCCGTCGGCGCAAATCTCTCGATCGGGAATACTGCACAAACAGCAACACCAATGCAACGACACCTAACACAAAGCCAAACATACTGAATATATGTAAAGAGTAATGCCTACAGTGTACTGCAAATCAAAAACATGTGACGCGCAGTTATGCACACGACACCACACAATATCGACATCGATTGCTACGTAACGATCGACGTCGATACTGATTACCTCACTGCACACTCCTATGTTCACCCTGCCCCTACACAAACGAAGCCCCCTGTTTACGCGATAGCGCCAGGACTTTGTCTGTGTGTGGATTGCACCCCCCTAATTCAGTAAGGCTATCAAGCTACTACCCCACAAAACTCTCTGGCACCGGATGGCTCTGCGCAAGGGTGCGTATTTCCTTACAAGGTATAGACCTCATCTTCGAACGCGAGCACGCCCAAGACTTTAAGGATGGCACCGTTGTGGTATGGTTACTCACATGCAATTTTCGAGATGGAAAAACGTGGGTGTTCATGCCGGCATCATCGTCATACTTCTCGTAATCACACTATACATAATAACTCAGTACGCAAACACACAACTCCACAATCGCTACCATACACTGTCTTCTGTAACTGTGTACGACAGAAACGAGCATGTCATCACAAAAACAGTCAACAGCAAAAGTCACTACACCGAATACCGTACTTCATATCCGGAAACAGTCCAAGCACTTGTTATTGCTAAAGAGGATCGACATTTTAAGATTCATCCCGGCATTAACCCGTTCAGCATACTCCGTGCCATCTTCTCTCGTATCACCACCGGCAAGACTACTGGTGCAAGCACTATCTCACAACAAACGGCGAAGATACTCCTTAACAATGAACAAGACCGCAGCATTCTCCATAAGTGTGAGGAGGTGTTATATGCTCTTTCATTAGAACTACACACAACAAAGGACGAGATCCTGTCCATGTACTTGAATAGCGTGTTCCTTGGCAACCAAGCACAGGGATTTAATCAAGCAAGTCTGCTGTATTTTGACACCCCCATTGACAAGCTACCGGAAGAAGATGTCGTACGATTACTTGCCACGCTCAGCAACCCCTCGAATACCAACCCATGGCAGGACGCAAATCAGCACCAAGCTGAATTACTCGGAGCAAAATTATCTGTCACCATAAGCTCAAGTTCACCCTCACGTGTACCACGCAACAGCTTCAATGCAGACACGACGTTTGAACTCACGAATATGAATTTCCAGTGCTCTGCAAATCCATGCACCACCACGCTGGACGCTGAACTTACCGAAACATTGCGTAAAGAACTGCAGTATACCGTCGACCATTTTCGTAGTATGGGTGTGACACATGGCTCCATTGTAGTGATACACGCTCCCACAAATGAGCTTCTTGCCATCGTTGGAACGCCCGATCCGCAACAAGACAAATTCGCACACAAGATAAACATGGCGGTACAACCAAGACCAATCGGCTCAACCATGAAGCCATTCATATATGCCAAAGGGTTCGAACTAGGACTTCGTCCGTACACGAACGTTATCGATCGAGAATACAAGTACCCGGTAATCACAAATTTTTCAATCTACCCTAAAAACTACGATGGCACCTACCGAGGCCAGGTAACCTTGCATAGCGCACTTGCTAATAGTCTCAATGTACCCACAGTGAAAGTCCTTGAGTACATTGGGTTAGACACTTTTTATACATTTTTACTAGAAGAATTATCTTTTCGTCCTATAAGTGACATCACCTCATACGCCTATGGCATTGCCCTCGGCGGACTGGAGATGGATCTACTGACGCTCTCACATTACTTCACCATCTTTCCAAATGATGGCACACTCCTTCCACTCACGATAGAAAAAGGCGTCGTATTTACTCCGCCACAGTCGAACATACGTCAACAAAGAAAAGTATTTGCTGAACAGTACACAGACCTTGTTACAAAAATACTGTCTGATCGTGCCACTGGCGCAGAGCAGTTTGGTCTCAAAAGCAATCTCGATGTCCCATACCACAGCTATGCAGTGAAGACCGGCACATCACGTGACTTTCACGACAGCTGGACCATCGGTTACACACCAGACTTTGTCGTGGGTGTCTGGCTAGGCAATGCAGAAAACAAGCCCCTAACACAACTATCTGGTCAATCTGGTGCAGGCAGTGTGTGGAAGCGGGCTATGGATATTGTACTTAACTCACCATACCGTAGTGATGCCACGTTTACCTTCGATACACTAAAAACATTCGACGGGCCAAATGGAGACATGTACGGTCTACCCGATGACAATGTTGAATCCGCACAAACAAAACTAGCCGACACCAGACTCGTCCTGCAACCACACGAGGGTGATGTTTTTCTCTATACACCAGACACAACGATACAATTAGTCGGTACTGTTCCCCTCACCTGGTCAATAAACGAGGACGTGATTGGTTCAGGCAGTCTCCTCGCATGGCATCCACCTGCTCCTGGCACATACACCATAACAGCAACCAATGACAAAGAGGTCAGTGAAACAATCAATATTACACTTACCGATACGGAACTATAGCGACGTATCTTTTGGATGTATCGTGAACATAGTGCTTTGTGTCCTTCCGAAGAAGGTGGGATTATACAACTCACTTACTGTTGCCGGCATATGCTGGAACTCTCCAGGCACCTGTGCACGCACAAAGTACTCATACGTATAGTGACCTGGTTCAATGTCTCGACTAAAGAGGAATACGCGGTCGTCATGTAGTTCTTCGAACGATGGATGATACCGACGCCAGTTACTCGTGTACGATATCCGTGGTGCATACTTCTCGTACCGATACACCTCGACCTCCTTCATATCTTTGAAGGCCTGTGTTTTCATAAACGCTTGTACGTCTGGCTTTTGCTCTTGCAATTTTTCAGCCTCTTCGAGTGCTAACTGATTGAGTAACGTTTTGTCTTCCGTGACATAGTCAAAGTTTATCAACTCAAAACCAGCAGGTATGATGTCTTCCACCGCAAACAATACGAGTGGTTTACTGAAGCTAAATGACACCTTCCCGACCAACACATCTCCCAATTCAGCTTCTTGTACCGGATTCTCTCTACGGACGTCAGAGAAAGCATAAAAGTTACGTGTCACATCTACTCCTTCGCTTCGTGCCGGTATACTATCCCGGTCGAGGAAATATTCCATCTCAATATCGTAGTAGAACGTATCACGTTGTTCGCGTAATGCTGTTTTCTCAAACTGCACCGTGTGTGGTGTACCTAATCCCAAATCTGCAAATGAGACCGTGGTCGATGCCCCGCCAAGTGTATTCGACCGAGTGGTATCGTACTGCACTACCATAAGGTCATCGATTGACACATCGAGCGTGTATGCTGCATGTTGCTCATCTTTCAAAACAATGTACTCGGCAATAGCCTTCACGACGGCGTGCGTTGCATTGGTTGAGCCCCATGCACCGTCTCCGTGTCGCTGTGCCAGCAACCACGCCAACATCTCCGTACGCTCTTTACGAAGCGAGTCATGGCGCATTGCCGCGCGCAACAAATACGAAGTGTTTTTTATCGATGTCTCGTACGCATAGCGACTTATACGGTGTGAATCTACACCGAGATACATGCCATCACTATCCTGTTTGAGTCTTCGTGCAACTTCCTTCCACACCGTACGACGATCCCACCAGCCGATTTCGTCCGAGAGTATTGCCGCCTGTGCAAGCGCAAGTGAACTGATACGTTTGACCGTTTTTTTGGTAAGGTTGTCACGTATAGTAAGTATGCCATTCTTCACCTGCTTCGACTGCGGTTGGGCATCGTACAGTGACTCGGTTTTCGCAAGTGCACGCTCAAGATTCCAAACACCAGGCTCTTCACCAAAATCTCTCCCGGTAAATCGTGTTGCCTTGCTGTCCACAAAATCTATTGCGCGTGTAATCCTTGTTTCAGACACACTAAACCCTGCCTCTTTGAGACTATGTAATGTCCGCACGACATGTAGGGAGAGGTCAACATCACTCTCGAGGCGTTTGTAGTAACCGAAACCACCGTCACTGTTTTGTGCTTCGTAAATCCGAGCAAGTCCATCTGCTATGGCATCATCCATTGTGTATGTTTTTCCAGCACGTTCGATTGTGCCTACTGCAAAGTCATCGCCGACATTCTCTAGAGCAAGGAGTGTACGCACTGTCGCAAGCGTATCCAACTTACTTGCTAGTTGCTCGCTACAGCCGTATGGAAACTCTGTCATATACGTAAGTGCATCTTCCACAAATGCACCTACGGTCGCATGGACAGCGACTGATATCCCACCCAACTCTTCATAAATACCGGTTGGTGTGACCACTTTTTCAAGCGCTGTTTCGCCATCAGTAAAATCAGAGAGACGGACCACCTCCTTTACGTTGGTTCGCACGATAGGAATACTCTTGTCGACAATATCAGCGAGCGCGTTGTTCTCTGCTTGGATTGTCACCAAATGTTCGCCGGTCTCTTTTTCAAATGGCGCCTGCACCTTGAAGTACACAAGCTCATTTGCACCATCCGCGAGAGTCCGTCTGACACTCGTAGGGCCGACAGGGACAAGCGTTTCTGATTCGATGGATATATCCGCCGTCTGCATTGTCCCACTCTGGTTTAGCACCTGTGCACCTATGGAGAACACATCACCTGGCACTATAAAGCGCGGGACTGATGGAATAGTCATGAGTCGCTTCTTCTCTGTAAACTCAAGATAGTGCGTACCCACCTTTGTATCTTTCGTAACAGCAATGCTTTCAACGCGCCACTTTGTCAGATTATCCGGAAGGGTAAACGTTACCCGTGCATACCCGCGCTCATTGGTCACGACCGACGCATCCCAAAATGCCGTATCCTTAAAGATGCCACGTTTTTTCTTTTCAAGATCCTCACCACCGCCACCACCTTTTGTGCCCGTAGGAATTTCAATCTCTGTATGCACATGTTTCAGGTTTGAACTTGTCATTACCTCATGTGGTAGCCCTCGGTAGAAATACTCGAGCAAATCTCTTGTCGGATTACCTTTAAGTGCCAGAACGCTCATATCAACAGCAGCAAGTGAAACTTCAGCCTGCACCGGCACAGCTTCACGGTTATACGTACGCACTTCTAGCACTACCTCCTCTCCTGGAATGTAACTCTTTTTATCACTCACCACACTCATGACAAGCCCTTTCTTCTTGCGGTCGATATTGAAGTCAATACTTCCATACTTAATCTCTGGCTCGTTTGATACAAGCAACGTTGTGAAGGTCACATTCGGAATAAAATCTTCCTCTACCGTGAAGTCGTAATCAAAGTACGAACTATTCACATCGATAACATCATAGGTTATAACCGTACCACGCTCAATGCTGACAAGCGCTTTCGCACGCGCATAGGGCGACTGAATAATAACTTTCGTCTGTTCTCCTACATCAAGATCATCTTTCTCAACCGAAAGCTCGAGCGTCCTGTCATTAGTCGGGCGCACCGGCGCAGTTCCTGTACCGTACACATATGCAGCAGAGGTCACATAGACACTATTGCCACGACCATCAACACCAGATAGTGCAATACTGTATTCACCGGCTTCTGGGTATGTCACAAGCTGTGTGGCATCACCATTGGCGTTGGTACTAAGCATACTGTCATGCACGGTTTCCTCAGTCTGCTCCCACGTATAGTAAAACTCGCCATCAACCTCTTGCCGCTTGTTTTTCTGCCAAGCTTTTCGAGACACGGTGAGATGTAGGTTATTAACTGGCACGACAGCACCATCCCGATCAACCGTTTTTACATACAGTGGCACTTGCGTGTTCTCCCGTACAAATCGTTCATCAGATTTGAGAGCCGCATAAAAATCTGCCTTATGCACAATGAATGAAGTTTGCGCCGATATCGACTTACCGCGGGCATCTTTTACGGATGCGCGAACAACAAATATCTTACTACGCACATCTTCTTTGTGGCCATCCTTATCATTGTTCTCTAGCGACTGAAAATCTATCTCCTGACGCAACCGTGCAATGCCGTCCTGTAGTTCTAGGGTGCCACGTGAGAAAAATTGATCGTGTGTATTGCAGTAGTAGCACCGATACGCGCCACTGTTGAAATTGTACAAACCCTCACCCGTGTACCGGTCAAAATAGAAGTCTTGCGAAGTGATCGTGTACGACACCGTGCCCGACGGTACCGCAACACCAAAGAAATAACGCGCGTCTATTTGCACTTCCATAGTATCACCTGAAATATACTCCTCCTGAAGTGGGGACATCGTGACTTCAAATGGCGAACGCGCATACTCCTCAACATCAAAGGATGCATACCCTGCCCCTGCCCGGATACGGTAGGTGCCCAGCGGTGCATCCTCGGGAAGCGTCAATGCGATATCAAAGGTTCCATACTCACTCAGGGTGACCGTCTCTTCATACATGGTCGCACCTCGGCTGTCTTGCACTTTGACATCCACCCACTCACCTTCCACAAAGTCAAAATCTCCATCATACCCAATGCGGTGTATGCCTTTAATAAACACTTCGTGTCCAGGTCGGTACAATGGCCTGTCTGTATAGAGGTATACACGTTCAATCTCTCTTGCTGTTGATCCATGCGTGACAACATCAGACCAAGCGGCCACAACCGCCGCATCACTGCCATGTACCACGTATGCACCAGTGACGTCAGGTATGATGCTTGTGCGCGCAATACCATCGCTATCTGTTCGAGCACTGCCCACAAGGACAACGTCACGCGCAGAATTATCACGCTCAACTGTTTCTCTTTGATACACAAACACATCGGCATCGGGCACAACATCCATGGTTCGCAAATCGACAACCCAATAGAGATTGGCGGCGGCATCCTCTTTGTCGAGTAGGTCTGTTTTGTACACCTTACGTGTGTTGTCGTTCTTCAAATCCACGCGATTGGTGTTTTTTTGTACCAACGAAAGATTTGTGACACTAGTATATATATGCTCATATTTTTGGACCTTCTGCTCCTTTCCATCCACTCTTTTGGTAGTCGTGTACTCAGGGTGGGTAAAGGTCATCACGTATTGCCCACGAGTATCAGCAAAATAATCCGCTAAGTTAACCTGGAAATAATGCGACTCATGCTTGGTGTCTGGAAGATCTATGGTTGCTGTTTTTTGCTCCAGACAGTTGGTCGGGCCACGTGCAGTATATGAAAGCCTTCCACCAAGTTCAATGAACTGCACAGGTGAAAGTTTGCAGATAGCGACCTCAATCTCCTCGAAGTTTTCAGTCCAGAGCGTATAGGTCGTGCGACCAGGGAGCGTGGTACTATACCGCTGATGCAGATTGTAGAAGTCGAGCGGTGCCGGTTTCAAAAATTCTGGAACAATCGAAAAGCCGCCCCCATCCTCATCTTCTTCATCATCATCTTCCTCTTCCTCTTCCTCACTCCCTTCTTTGTTATTAATGCTGGTAGTGTCTACCACCTTAGGGAGCTCCCTGGTGGTAAATGATATGTTTTTTTCAACACGACCACTAAACTGATCTTTAAAGATGAACGACATTGTGTATGACGTTTGCGCCTTGAGAGCAAGGTACATATTGGTTTTGTACTCTCCCTCTCTACAGTTGCGCGTTTTATCGTAGTCTTTTTTAACCACCTGCTTAATCGAACGATTCCATGTACGAACCTCAACATGAGGCGCACTTTGTATATACGTTGATAGCTCCTCATCGGGAACCATTGCCAATGGAACATTCGAACACGCAAATACACCAGTGAGATCCGCCTCCTCAGTGCCACCAAACGACATAAGCGAGGTGACTTCTAAATCTGGAACGGTTGTGAGTGTTGTTTCTATTGGCTCGTTAATAAATAGTTCTCCATTGATGCCGACGACGGATTCCAAACTGACTACAAATGTCTCATTGGTATCAAACGCAAGTGCGTCAAAATGTACTTCGAGTGTCCTTGGGTTCGGCACCTGCTTACATACGGATTCACCATCGCCCCCGAGTTCACACTTCTTACGCAGAGCATGACTCACACGATCGACACCCTTACTCTGCACCTTCGTGCGAGTAAGGTCGATATCCTCAAGAAATGTGAATACCATCGTACCGCGTGGATCAAATAAGTTTTTTTGTACCTGTGTACTATACGGTGACGTCACGCGTGTAGCAGTTAAAAACGAGGGGGTATCAAAAAACCGCTCGATTGGCTCATCGATGTGTATATCGCCATGCAGTGGGTATACTGCGTCGATATGATAAGAAAAGTCAGCATCAAGATCCCAGACATTTACACGTGCAAGATTGTCATGCACCGGAGTAATCTCGATGGTTGAGCGGTCAATGATGCGCTCCTTTTCTTCTGTCTCAGCATTATACGTGACACGTGACGCATGTTCGACCGTGACTGGTACCGCCTCTTTGGTGTTATTGTCTCCATGCACATACACCGTGACCGTAGAACGTGAAAGATCAATAGGCTGATTGAAGCGTAGACGCACCGGCTCTTTATATGCAGCAGAACGCACGCCATCACTCGTAAGTCTAAGTGGCTTCACAGAAAACAGGTACTCTTGTGGAGGCACTTGTAAACCATCTACAGAATAGAACTCGTCACCAATTGAGACTCGATACGATGCCGACCGCACCAAATGCGTGTCTGGAACAAACAGCAACTGCTGAGGGCTCGCCCATACAAATGTACCGGCGGTTTCTGGTTCTATGGAAACGGGAAATGATGCCGGGTCGTATTCCCGATCCAGTGACTCAAGCGGAATCATTGCACGATTAAAGAGAAACGAGATGGTGGAGTACTCATCGTGCACAATATCTGTGTCGGGCTTAAAAATTTCTACTTGTGGCCTAAGTACCGCCTTAAATGTTGCGCTCTCTTCCCCTTCCTCAGGCGTACCAAAGCGAACTGTATAGTGATCGCCCACAAGAAGCTCCTCCTTGAGCTTGAACGCTATATGCTGATCCGACAATGTACGCGCGTATCCAACCTTGATATCCGGATCAAATTGTACCAGCGCACGTGCACCTCGTTTATCTACCCCATCCGGCAGCTTAAGGATAATCGGCCCGTCAGCTGGCACTGCATCACGTACAAGCATGTAGCCATCAGCAAGATCACGAGGTGTGAGATAGACAGGACGTGTGATGTTCCACACATACATTCCGGCAACACTAAGTACAATCGCACCGACAAGAGCGTACGTACCCAGTCGCACCTTTTTGTTTTCCTGAAACATTTGTACACACCAACGTATCGATACAGAGAGTAGAGTTCTCGTTTTTTTTACATAGTGCCATACTAGACCGGTTATTGTGTGCGCATACCCTGCCAGCCACACATGAGACGCACGCAACGTGGTCGAAGCGGTAGTGAGTGCAGGATTTTTTTTCAAATAATGATCAAATTGATGTGTGTACCAAAGAATGTAGAAAAGCAAAAAACATAAAACGGTCACCGTGGTCGGCTTGAATAGTAGCGTGAGGAGTCGAAACACGAGCGGGTTCCCGGTAAAGTACAGCGCACCCAACACCAAAACGATTACAGACACTATTGCGCCGAAAAACACGGTTTTTTTCTGCATATATTCCCTAGTTATAACAGACAAACACGATACTGTCTTCTGTGTATTGTCACACACCAATTCAAGCGAACGGTGTGCACCGGGGGAGTGAGATACTGTGTTGCTCATGAGTTAACTCATGAGCTTTTTGCACTACCCCTATGAAGGCGGGCAGCTGAAATACATGCGCCTTAAACTCTTCCTTGGCACTGAGATTACACAACATGGGTATTGGTGTCTGCCACCATTTCGGGGCAGTAGCGTCATTACGCCGTCTTCAGCCCACTAAAAGCCGGAAGGAATGGTGTGCGCGTATTTACACAAACACCTCCGGCACCGCATGCGCAAGCGCCATCTCGCGCACCTCTTCACGGATTGCCGACTTCGTCTGGATGTCATCTCTCCCCACTAATGCATCAAGCATCAGCTCCGCCACGCGAGCACTGTCGGCCTCACCAAAACCACGCGTCGTGAGTGCCGGGGTACCAAAGCGAATACCACTAGGATCCAAGGGTGATCGGGTGTCGTCAGCGATTACGTTCTTGTTGACCGTTATCCCAACCTCATCAAGCACTGCCTCGGCTTCCTTACCGGTAACACCAAGCGAGCCAAATACGTCAGCAAGAATCAAGTGGTTGCTCGTCCCTCCACCTATCATCCGCACGCCACGTGCGGCAAACACAGCCTCCATCGCCTTGGCGTTACTCAACACGTTTCCCGCATACACAGCAAACGACGGATCGAGCGCCTCCTTAAATGCCACCGCCTTCGCTGCAATGTTGTTCATATGTGGCCCACCCTGCAAGCCCGGAAACACCATCTTGTCGATCTTCTTTGCAATGTCGGCATCTTCGCGAACCAACACCATTCCTCCACGTGGTCCTCGCAAGGTCTTATGCGTTGTCGTCGTCATAACGTCAAAGCCGGCATCAAACGGGTTTTTCGCAACCTTCCCTGCAATAAGTCCGGCAATGTGCGCGACGTCGGCCATCACCACGGCACCCACCTCACGTCCGATTGCCACAAACTTTTCATAGTCGAGCTCACGCGAGTATGCACTAAAGCCAGCGAGAATAAGCTTCGGCTTTTCACGTTTTGCGACCTCCAGCATCTCATCATAGTCTATCTCTCCCGTCTCGACATCCTTCATCTTGTAGCGCACAAAGTTGAACACCTTGGTCATTGCCGTGACCGGGTGCCCGTGCGTTAAGTGCCCCCCATGGGAAAGGTCCATACCCAAAATCGTGTCACCCGGCTCAAGCAGCGCAAAGTACACCGCAATGTTTGCCGGTGCACCCGAGAGTGGTTGCACGTTTGCATACGCACACCCAAAGAGCTCTTTCGCACGCGCAATCGCAAGCCGTTCTACAGCATCCGTGTACTCCTGTCCACCATAGTAGCGTCTGCCCGGATATCCTTCTGCATATTTATTGGTAAGTGCGCTCCCCAAGGTCTCGCGCACCGCACGCGAGACATAGTTCTCGCTCGGTATCAACTCCAGCCCCTCACGCTCGCGCTCTTCTTCGCCCACCAGGGCGTCGTACACTTCAACATCATAGTTATGTACCGCAGTGTAGTGTTCCATACAAATGGTTTCGTTAGAGATAAAACAAAAAGCAACGCGACGCTACACCACAATACGGACAGTATACCACAGCACTTGCAACACAAAGGAAACACGCGTTATATAGTGGCCAGAGCACACACGGAGCAAAAAAATGACCGACACAGTAGTCCCCTTGTATGTTGCAAGAAAAAATCCCGCCGAACAGCGCAGCGTATCGCCGATGCACTATGTTGTAGAACGAGACAGTGCATGGGGCGACATTCGCATCATCCTTCATGTCTCACAAGCGTCACCCAGACTCTGTCGCGAGATGCGCATCAGCAGTCAGTTGTCATGCCTCTGCCTGTACGGCGAACATGGCACACGAGTTGTGCAGGGCTACCGTATCCACGACGTGTCCCCACTCATAAACGATACTGGCGCAGTCTACACCGCACACCTTGCCCGCAAAGCACGTGCACGGGATAAAGCACGGCTCGCGACGTTGCAAGAGCGGCATGTGTTCGAGGAACGATACGCACCGTTGGCCGGGTGGCTACGTACCACCGACTACACACAACTTCCCCTCGAGGTAGCCATGGCCATTCGTCGCAAACGGCCTCACGCCTTCAACAGATAGCAGAAACCCCCGACGCACACTCGCGACGGGGGTTTGAACGAATCTGTCACACCTACCCCTGCATTGGATCCATCACCCGCCCCACAAACAGTATCGCACCGGTTGCGTTCTCGCGGATCAAAAAGAGGAACGGTCGGTCGGCACGGAACTCGGGAATCTGTTCAGGCTCAACAGGCATTGACGTGGCTACCATCGTAACCCCCGTCGCCGCAGCCGCCTCCGTACCCTCCTCATTCACCTCCACAAACGCCTGGTGCACAACAAGTCCGATAAAGAGGTCACGCGCGCCGCTCATGCCACTAAAGTCCGCAACGTTGCCATCAAAAGCGGTTGGCATGCCTAGTGCCTTAAGTGAGTCGTTGAGCGTATACTTCGTCTCCATTGTGAACTTCGGCAAAAAGACATCCACCCGCTGCTTGTAGAGCTGCGAGGTCCATGCCTGTAGCTGCCCCACGCTCAGCGAATCCTCAAGGTCGTAAATCGCCGTGTCCGGCCCACGCCCCTCAATCTCGCTCGGCAGAATAGCGAGCATCGAAAGCTCTTCGCCCTTATACGGAAGCTCCAACAGCTGCACCTCTTCGTTCTGTGCGTAGCGGTACTCCACGCCCTCGCCCGTGTGCTGCATCAAGGGTGCCATGATGGTCTCTCCTGCAGTTGCAAAGAAGGGCTCATCGGTCGTCAGTGCTGCATCAAATTGCGTAAGCCAGTCACCCTTAAAGTAGATGGTGTTGGTGAGCACCAAACGTGTGAGCGGTGTCAAGGTACCCGACTCAAAGAGATTCTGTATCTTGTTCTCGGTGCGCTCCGCAACCCACGTGTTGATGGTCTGCCGCGCACCCTCGGTATCGAGCTTGAAATCAACATTGCTCGCGCGCCCGCCATAGTAGGTTGCCACGGCATCCGTGTAGCTCGGCAGTAAGGAGTAATCCTGCTGTACCCAGAGCGCGTTAGCGGTCTTCAGTGCATACGGCGCGTCGGTTTTATTGAGCGTGTTATAGAGCCGCGCCATCGACGAACGGCGCTCTGCATCATCAGACGCAAACCCGAACACGTCCGCGATCTCTGCTGCGGTCTCCCCTTCCGCCCCCTCATACACCATGGCAAGTGCCGTGCTCATGCTGTAGGGCGAGAAAAAGAGGTTCCCCGTGTCGCGCGTTACAAGGTCGCGGTACAGATCAAACGTAAACTCATTGTTCGCCGCAACAGCGCTTGCCACCCCCGCCTCCGTCGCGCCACTGTCATCGGCTTGCATGGTGGTGTATGGCTCGCTTGGCTGCGGTTCAGGTTCCGGTAGCGGCTGCGGCTCGCTCGGCTGTGGTGCAGGAAGAATCGGCACGGGCACCTCCGGCGTTGGCTCCTCCCCAAAAAACGGCGCCGCATTCATCCCAAACACAAAGCCCACTATAGGCAGCCCAATAAAGAGCACCCACGCAAGTGCGCGAGAGAATGGGGTAATGGTGGTCACCGGCTTGTGCCAGGGTTCGGTGGTAGTAGAAGTTGAATCGGCAGACGGAGCCTGTTCTGCTGCAGGTGCTGCTTGCGATGCTTCAGGGGTTGGCTGTGGTTGGTCCATAGGTAAAAGAGAAAATGGATAATAGAAAATAGAAAAAGGAGGTAAGATAGCGGAGAACGGAGTAAAGAAAACAGAGAAAAGAGAAACAGCAGCGACACCAATCCGCACCCTCAGTGTACCGCACATAAACACTTGTTCGCACAGCACTATACACAACCGCCACAAACGTATCCTGTCACAAACCAACACCACCCTTCGAGCACACCACTACCCACTACAGTTAACTGTAGTGCTGTCGCGAGCTGAACCACATCCACAAAAACCGCGCAATTGTAAACAACGCGGAAATAATTGTAAACCAATTGTAAACACCGCCCGCAGCGCATGGCTCAAAACAACAATATTTGAGCCACCCAGCCCCCCTGTTCCCTGAGCCCTGCCACCTGTTCCCTACAACTTCACTTCCCCGAGCTGCCAAACCCGCGCTCGCCACGCTCGGCTTCCCCCAGCTCCTCTACCTCCTCAATGGTCACCGCCTCCACGCGCTGCACCACGAGCTGCGCCACCTTATGGTATTGCTCAATCGTGTACGCTTCCTTGCCCAGATTCACCACCGCCACCATCACCTCCCCACGATACCCCGCATCGATTACACCGCCCATCGTCTTTAATCCGTGCCTGTGCGAAAGCCCACTCTTATCCCACACCAGGCCCGCATAGCCCTCCGGAATTGCCATCGCAAGCCCCGTCGCAACCTGCGCACGTTCCCCCGGCGCAAGCGTTACTTCCTCCCGAGCACAGAGGTCGCACGCCGCGTCACCCTCGTAGCCATACGACGGCAGCGGCACCTCAGGGTCCAGACGTTTAATGCGAAGCGTTAGTGGTTCAGTCATACGCAAGCAAATGATGCACGTGATTAAAAACGTCTTTTTGTACTTCTCGAAGCGGGCGACTCGCATCAACAATCACATGCGGGAAATCCCGCACTGCGTCGTGGTACCCTTGTCGCACACGCGTGTGCACCTCAATCGGCTCAACGTCGAAACGAGTTATCTCGCCCTTTCTTGTTTGCGTGCGAGCAATACCCACGTGAGGATCAACATCAAGTAAGACGTAAAATGGCACAACATTTCCTACCACTTGGACACTTACCATATTTAGAAAATCTCTGTGTTCATGTCGTTCAGCACGGTATATCTGATACGCGACTGTTGAAAGTCCGAAACGGTTTGCAAGCACATGTGTTCCCGCGGAAAGCGCAGGACGTATCACCTCATCCATAAGCTGTGCGCGGGCGGCAAGAAAGAGTAGCAGTTCTGATTGAAACGACATCTGTGTAGACGAGTGATCCATAAGCAGACTCCGTATCCGCTCGCCAATCGCAGTACCTCCTGGCTCGCGAGTAAAAAGGACATCGTCTCGCTCGGCAAACATTGCTTCAAGATGCGCCATATTCGCATCTTTTCCAGATCCTTCACCGCCTTCAAGCACGATAAGTTTTCCTTGTCTACTCTCACCCATGATACTATGTAGTATACAATAATTAACGGAACCAATCGAAAAAGGGTACGACTATGACACATTCCATCAAAGACCTTGCGCACACAACGAAAGCACTGGAAAACGGCGGTATGGTGCTCGCACTCAACACTGGTGCCCTCATAGGCCCCGAAGCGGAAGCAATGCTCCAAGCACTGCACTCTCGCTCAACCGGCGGTATCCGTAGCCACTTAGACATCCTTGTAGAAAAAGGTGCGCAACACTTCATGAGCACCTTCTATGTGGGGTATGGCCATAAGTCAATCGGCGATTGTGGTGACGTGACCGTCTTTGTTGAAGGCGTGTCTATGCTTGTCGCAAAAGCCATTCAAGACTGGCGACTCTATGCCGGCCAAGAAAGTTCGACCCGCTACGTCGACTTTGGCGCACAGGTCTACAAAAATCCCGAGGGATCAGCACAAGGAGAAGCGATTCAAGAAAAGTGGCGCGCATTCTACCTGCGAGGTTTGCCGATTATGCGCGAGGCACTTTCCATGCGCTACCCGAAAGCTCCCGCAGAAAAGCAAAGCATCTACGACAAAGCAATAGCTGCGCGAGCATTCGACACCATGCGAGCATTCTTGCCCGCAGGGGCAACCACCGACCTTGCATGGCACATGAACCTGCGCCAGTTTTCAGATGAATTGGCACTCTTGCGTCACCACCCTCTTCCAGAAGTACGGGACGTTGCACTCACGGTTGAAGCAGTGCTTCTCGAGGCATACCCAAGCTCTTTCACAAAGAAGCGATACGAGGCAACCGAAACATACAACGCTTCACTGATGGCGTCATACTACTATGACAAAGCGCTCGCAGAGCCATTTGCAATGAGCAGAAACAACATCGACCTCACACAGCTTGAAGAGTATCGAGAAGCACTCACAAACCGCCCACCCAAGACAGAGCTTCCGCGACAGATTGCCGAGTGTGGCACGATGCAATTCGACTTTTTGCTTGATTTTGGATCATGGCGAGACATTCAACGACAGCGCTCGGTGGTACAGCGCATGCCACTCCTTACCATGCGCCACGGCTTTCACCCGTGGTACCTCATGGAATTACCCGAAGACTTACATGCGCAAGCAAAGACACTAATCACCGAGCAAGAATGCGCCATCAAAGCACTCGGTATTTCGCCAGAGCTCATGCAGTACTACCTATCGATGGGCTACATGACCGCAAACCGTCTCACCGGAGACCTGCACGCACTCACCTATATCGTTGAGCTTCGCACAACGCGCTTTGTACACCCCACCCTGCGTGAACGAGCAAGACAAATGGCAACTACCTTATCTCACACATTCGGTTCTGCGGGACTCGTGCTTCACCTTGACGACGACCCGGACCGCTTCGACGTGAAGCGAGGTGAGCACGACATCGTGCGTGCCTCATAAACACAAAGTCCATGCGTTACATGCAAGCCCCCGTTCGGGGGCTTGTTCTCTATCATATAGTCTTAAACTGCTTTGCAAGGCGGGGCCCCTGCTGAATTGTGTAGTTACTCCCGCGAGTATCATACAAAACGTCAGGCACGTGCGTCATACGTTCAAACTTTATCTTCGCAATTGGTTGCCCATGACGAACGAGCAAATCTTCGAATGGTCGCACCTCGAGCGTGAGTGGTCGTCCTACACCTTCACCTTCTACTCCCCAGCCCCACCCCGGATCGATAAATCCGGCGTAATGACTGCGAAACTCACCTGAACGCTCGTCCATCGACGCCATTTCACATGCGTATTCCGGAGGGACACGGACTGCTTCATCAGTAGATAAAATATAAAACTTCCCCTTCTCAAGCCGCACGTGGCCATTGTCGGGGCATACTTCCTCAAAAAAATCCTGTGCAACATACCTAGCAACATGCTTCAAGTCCAGCACTTCCTGAGTGTCTCTACTCACCCACCCCACAAGCGAACTCGTAAAATCCAGAGACAGTATCGGTGCACCATCACGATCACTTACCGTAATATCATCATAGGAAATAGCAGGACCTCCACGCTTCCAAAGAATTTTATGATGCGACTGTGCAATTTGAAAATCAAGCTCTGAAAGGCGGGTGTCTGCCGTAAATAAACGCAACTGCGAAAGGGCCTGTGCTTCCCCCAAGAGAATGGAAAAACTTTTTGGGTGAATAGCAATCCACAACTCCCCCTTCCACCCACCCGGCACCAGCGAATCGTACCGTGGCACCCCATCAGCAAGCACACGGACATGTACATCAAGACGGCCCGTCGAACTCTTTGGGTTGCAGTATCCATACACTCCAGAAGGTAACGCAACAGACTCGCGTAAACGAGCGAGATACGTATGCCCCCGCAACAACGGCGCATCTACCGAATGAGGTTCCGCATCAATATATGAGAGTAATTCACGCACCGTCTCCCCATAATGCAATTGAAACACACCACGCGTCTCATATATTTCATCAGCAACAGTGAGGTCGAGTGACGCAGGTGCAATATTTTTTTCATCGGCACCCACAACAAATCCTGCATGCATCATCTCGCGTATGGTTTGTGCCGGAAGCGCTCCATGATGACTCACCAGAGTGTTCATGCACAACAGTGTATCACCTCAAAAGCGCAACACCAACTCATCTCGACACAAACACATAGACCACCTCCCCTTCACGGAAACCGCCCGTGAAGAACACGAAGCAAACGGCCTCCGTTTCGCCTATGTCACCCTCGCACGTCACAAGTAACGCTCACAAAGCC
>JGI12210J13797_10298521_pt1 | contig 22362 bp, 20 predicted proteins | sample ElkSlonscriptome_3_FD_13797 | JGI IMG/M metagenome (IMG submission 13797)
CGACGGCCAGGACGCAGACTTACATGTCGTCGTCGTCGTCGTCGTCGTCGTCGTCGTCGTCGTCGTCGTCGTCGTCGTCGTCGTCTTCATCCACGAGGAGGGATCGGTCGATGATGAAAGATACACCATCAGCGGGCTCCATGACTTTGAGAAGCCGTCGATAGTACCCGGCCACCAGCTTGCCGATCTGCAAGAGGGTCTTCTTGCGCTCGGTCGTCAGAGGCACCGCTTCTGATTCATTGCCCCCACTCTCCACATTTGTCATGGGTGTCATCGATAGCAACGCGTCAGCGCTAATTCCCAGTGCACTGCATAGCGCCTTGATATCACGCTCCGCCGTCGTGGGGACGTCTTCAGCGTTGTCCGTTTTGTAGCGGGACCAAGAGTGCAAGATGTCGTAGGCTGACTTCGCTGTTCTCTCCTGTGCTCGGAGAAGAGCGCGGGTGACCTCGACTGCGACCTCGCGAGGCGCTTCCATCGACAGCACTCCCGGTGAGGCAGCCTGCACAGCTATTGTGCGCGGCTTCGCTTCCCGAGGGACATACTCTCGGAGCTTCCGAAACGACTGACCGTATGTCCATCCGCTATCGTGTCGCTTGCTGGTCAGATGGTTGCGGATCACCTCTGGAAATTCTCTTGCCGCATATATGAACGACGAGATCTCGTGGTAGAATTTCTCTGCATTATGCAGAATATGAGCGTTCCATTGGTGGTCTACGAGGAACTCCTGGGGGATGCGTGACCACCGAGGGCGCAGAGAAGGGTCGTGGCGGACTCCGCGAGATGGGAGGTACCTTGGGGGAAGTACGCTAACATCGACAACGGTCGCTCGGTGAAATCCGTCGCGCGTATAGTCACACAGGAACCCGATTCCTGAGCTACGATCGATGAGTAGCTCTCGCATCGAGAGACGGCCACCGATATATTCAGCAACGCTCCGCGGGTCAGTTCGAACAATCAGCGTGCGATGACTGGTCTCGTCTCGGCTGCACCACTTCTCGATGTACGTCGCGCTGTTCTCGTCCCTGAGTTCAACCAACAGCGGACCGCTGAAGACCTCGAGGTCTCGGACGTGCTCGAAACGAGGGAGCCGTGTGATCGCTGTGCCGATGGAGGGAAGCACGGATTACTCCAGCGCAAAAAGGAGATGAATCGAGTCGACCCGGGCCGGCCACTCGCGGTCGCCTTCGTATTCGTGCAGGTCGAGGTGTCCGTATCGGCGGTTGGGTGTGCTGCACGATCCGTCGGTGGGCTTGATCTGAACTCTAGCAGCATGAGTCCCGTAGAGCGCCGCCGTGTCATAGCCCCTGTCCAGGCTCTTCAGGCGCTTGCGCGCGCACCTGAGGTCCTTGTAGAAGGAAAGTGCGTAATTACCGCACTTGCGAGGGTCTGGCGGACGAGCCTGACCGCCTCTTGCTAGCAGAGCAGGTGGGTCCCAGTCGTCTGGCCACGATGGCTGGTGGACCCATCTGTACGCCACGATCGAGCGCTCCTGGTACTTGTCGCTCGGGCACGGCTGCTCGCAGCGCTTCAGGTGTTCCTGGTACTTGAAGTCGGCCACGCGCGAGGAGATCCTATCCCTCCGAGCGGGGGTTGCGCTACACGAGCAGCAGGTCGGCCGTGTGAGTGGTGTCCGGTTTGCGCACCTTGCGGATCCACTCACCGCCACCGCGCGCGTCCCGGGCACGCAGGTGGCCGTGGAGCGCGAGGTCTGGCGGGCGAGGCGCTAGCTACATGGCGCGCGAGGTGGTGCGGGTGACCTCGGGCGAGGGCGACGTGGTCGCCCGCTGGGGAGAGGGCTCCGGCTCCTGGGAGAGCTGCGCGAGCTCGTCCATCACCCGAGCGCCCACCAGGCGAAGCCCCGCGCTCAGGCCGATGCGGACCGCGAACTTGGGCATCCCACGCGCGAGCACCCACCCGGCCAGGGCCGCACCGGCCACGGTGGTCAGCGGGTGGGTCTGCGTGCTCTCGACGACCCGCTCCCCGAGCATCAGGGCGAGGGTGGTGGTGTCGTGCTGGTTTGACTGGCTCATCGGCGCATCATCCTCCCGACCACGAAGCCGGAGGCCAGGGCGATGCCCAGGGCGGGCAGCGGGTTCTGCCGGACCCAGGTCCGGACCACGGCCAGCTGCTGCTGGGCCACATCTTGCCAGCTGGGCTCGAATTCATCGGGCGAGATGGAGTCGTCGTGGTTGATCACGTCGGCCACCGGTGGGGCATCGTTCATCGTTCGGTTCCTCGGTCGGAGTGGGGGGGAAGAGGGCGGGTACCGGCAGGGGGCTCGGGGGCGTCAGCGACGGCGCAGGCCGATCACCAGCCCCAACACGAAGGCACCGACCACGATGGTCTCACCGTACTCGGCGAACAGTCGAACCGGATCCACCTGAGATCGCAGCGAGCCCTCCAGCTGCTGGAGGGCCCGGCGGAGCTGCAGCTCCGCGTCTTCGGCCCGAGAGCGCAATTCGTCGGTCGTCAAGCTCTCGGAGTGGTGGGGCTGGGGCGCCGCGGAATGCATCGCTCGGGTGCTCTGGGTTGATCTAGGCGTCGGGTTCGTCGTCACAGCTGGCCGGAGCCAGGACCGCGAGCTTGCGCTCGGGCTCGACGGCGACATCCTCGGGGGGATGCGCCTCCGCGTCCAGAGCCTCGGCGTCTGGATCGTCGAGGATGCGCTCGGGGAGATGACGGCGAGCGAGCAACCCGGCCGCCACGCTTCCGCCAAGGAAGGGGACGACCACGAGGACCGCTGCCGCGAGCAGCCCGAGCCAGGCCGAGAGGGCCTGGAACAGGGCGATGGCTGCGAGCAACAAGCCAACGCCCATCAGGACTACGGCGATCGCGCCGTAGAGCACGACCCCACTGATCAACCCTCGGATGTCGTTGCGGAGCTCGAGCCGAAGCAGCTCGGTCCGCTCGACCGCGACGCGGCGAGCCGCAACGGCCACGTCCGCGATCGCGTCGCTGATGGCAACCTGAGGGTCGGGAGGGGGAGAGCCGTGCGGCACGTGCCTCACGAGGCCGACCGCACCGCTTCCAGCAGCTCGGACTTCGACATCTCGGAGCGGCCCTGGATGTTCAGCTCCTGGGCCTGCGAGTACAGCTCGTCGCGCGTCAGGTCGGTGTCGTCGTCCAAGCGGGCGTTCACTCGGGTGCGAAAGCGGCTGGCCACGCGACCGATGTCGCCGCGCAGCTCGGAGCCGGCCTTTGGGGCCACCATCAGGGCCACGCCGGCGCCGACCAGCATGCCGGCACCAAAGATGCCGAGGGCGGGCACGAGGTAGTCCACGGGAGTCGTCTTGGTCTGGAGGCCCAGTCGGGCGAGGATTTCTTCGGAGGTCATGGTTGGATCCTGTCTCTTCTTCTTCTTGGGGGGGGTCCCCGAGGGATTTCGAGGACGAAAAGGTGGTGTGCATCGATCGTGCCGAACCCGAGGGGCTCGCCGAAGGCTGAGAACGAGGGTTCCGGCGCGGTTGGAGCCGGAGCGCCCCGTGCTCCCGCGCTCACTGTGACGTTTTGATACAGCCAGCGCCAGGACAACCGTCTCAGTTGCCGCTAACCCACTTCTTGCGGGCCTCGAACCATGCCTGGTCGACCGCGACCTCGATGTCGCGCGATCCGCCATTTGTGAGTAAACCCACGTTTGCTCGACGGAAGTAGACCACCCCCCGGGTTTCCTTGGGGGTCTTGGACAGCGAGGCCCGGATGTCGATCGGCGACCCCTCGAAGTGGGTGATGTCGATCTGGGTGCGGGGGCCCGAGCGGGTGAACGACAGGGCGTAGCTGATGGGGTCGGTGCCCATGCCCAGGTCGGGGACCCGCTCGAACAGGTCCTTGCCCGGCCGCAGGTGGGCGAGCACCGAGCGGAGGTCGACCAGGCGCCCGCGCACCTCGGCCGACATCCGGCCGTCCTTGCGGCGATACCGGATCTCGGCCCGGTCCACCTCCAGCCAGTCTTCGCTGGTCTCGCCCTTCTTGGTCTTCATGCGCACGTTCTGGAGCTTGGCGTGCAGCGGCGAGAGCTTCAGCTCGCCCCCCTCGAGCGACAGGGTGCCCTTGCTGCGCACGTAGCCGTCGGTGCGCAGCCGGTTGGAGTCGCCCAGGGAGATCCCCAGCTCCTCGATGTCGGTGCCGAAGTCCAGCGCGAACTCCTCGGGGTTGCCCTTCTTGGTGTGGGCCGAGGCATGGCCCACCAGCTGCCCGCTGTGCAGGCCGATCTTCTTGCTCACGTCGCCGAGCGTGCCCAGGTCGGGGGCGGTGAAGCGGGGTAGGTCGAAGGAGGCCGCGGCCAGCTCGCCGATCCCCTCCACGAGATCGCACTTGGTCGACTGGGCCTCGAGCGTGAGCCGGGGCGCGGTGAGCACGGGGGCGAGGTCCTGCGTGCCCATGCCGACCCGCAGCTGGCGCAGGGTGGCGCTGGCGTGGGCCGAGTCGCTGGCCTCGCTGCGGTGGACCTCGACCTCGAGGTGGGCGGCGAGATCGGCCCAGATGGCGTCGCCCTTGTCGCGGGGCATCACCGCCTGCACCCGCTCGGTCTCGTAGAGCACGCGGGTGCCCTCGAGCAGCTCGCCCTCGAGCAGGTTCACCTCGCACGCCAGGGTTCCGTCGCCACGGTGCAGCTCGACCGGGAGATCCTTGTTCAGGGTGCGGGTCCATTCCAGGGGGGCCACGTTGGCCGTGATGGCGATCCGGCCCGAGAGCATGCGCAGGGCCTTCTTGCCCTTGATCTCCGAGGGATCGTACTCGTCCAGCGTGAGGTCGACCAGGCCCCGCACGCCCTCGGCCACCAGCGCGTCGGCGTGGTGGATCTCGGCCTGCTCGATGTCGAGGGTGAGGTAGGGCAGCGCGAAGTGCTGGGTCACCCGCACGTCCACCGCCCCGGCCAGCTGGGCCTCGAGATCCGCCTGGAACCCGTTCACCTTCAGCCGGTCCAGGTCCGCGTCGACGTCGTGGATGGCCACCTCCCAGGCCTTGTCGGCCTCGGGCACCGGCCGGGGCTCCTCGTCGAGGATGGGCAGGGGCATGCCCTCGATCTGCGCGTAGGTCTGCACCGCCTCGGGGTCGGTGCCGTGGGGCTTCTTCAGCGAGAACGTGAGGTCACCATGCTGGCCGCGGATCCACGAGGTCTCGAAGCGCCGCCACAGCAGCTCGTGCAGGTCCACGTCGACCTCGCCCTTGGGCAGGTGCAGCTCCAGCTGCCACCGCTCGGCGTCGATGGCCAGGTAGAGATCCTCCACGTGCACGCGGGTGGGCCAGATGCACCAGGCCCGACCGTGCTCCAGGCGAACGGTGGATCGCGGACGCTCCGCGCTCACGATGGCCTCGATCGCCCCGGTCCACAGCATCAGGTTGATGAGCAGCAGCCAGCCCAGCGCGACCGAGACCAGCGCGATCGCGATGCGGATCGTCCAGCGCTGGGCGCGGGTGCGCATGGAGGGCGTGGACTCGGCGGAGGGCTCGTCGTCGCTGGGCACGGGGCCCGAACTACGATCTGGCGCGCAAACGGCAAGAGCGCCGCGCGTGAGCCCAGCCGAATCCTGGCCCTCGGTCGGAGACCGGGGGCCCGCGATCCCGGGCTAGCACCGAAGCCTCGGAGTGCTCGGGGTTTGACAGGAGGTGGTGGTGCCGCACATTGTGCCGGCTCGTCCCCCCATGCCGCGACGCATCGATGACCACCACCCAGGGCGCCGGCCCGGGGCCTGCCCGTGATCGCGGCCGCACTGCTCACGGTGCTGCTCGGCGTGGAGCCATCCTCTCCGTCTCTCGACCCCGCGACCGAAGCGGCTTCCACCCCCACGCCCGCGCCCTCCGTCGAGGAGGACGAAGGTGAAGAGGGCGAGGGCGAGGGCGAACAGAGCGAAGACGAGGGCGAGGAAGCCGAGCTCGAGGCCTCCTCGGAGGGCGAGGGCGAGGGCGAGGGCGAGGGCGAGGGCGAGGGCGAGGGCGAGGAGGCCGAGCCGCTCGCCTCTCCCGAGGTCAGCGCGGCGGTGGTGCCCGCCGACCAGCGCTGGACCGAGGGCGAGCTGATGAAGGAGACCGTCGAGCACCACGCCCGAGCGGCGATGCGACGCCGACGCTGGCGCTCGAGCCTGAACGTGTCGCTGGGCTCGCTGCAGGTCGGGGTGGGCATCTACGGCCTGTCCTCGTCCCGCTTCGACTCGGTGATGAAGCGCTCGGCGTTCGCCCAGGCGCTGCTGGGAACCGCGGGCGTGGGCCTGGGCATCTACGGCCTCGTGCGCCCCTCGGCGATCGAGCGGCTGCGCAAGAGCCCAGAGTACGCGACGCTCCTCGACGACCCCAACGATGTCGACGCCCGGCGTCGGCTCCGGCTGAAGTGGGCCAACGACGCGCGCCAGGCCCAGATCTGGCGCTATGTCATGGGCGGGGGCTACATCGCGGGCGGGCTGGGGCTGACCGCCATCGGGGCGATCTTCCAGTTCTACGACGCCCCCAATCGCAACGACACGGAGACCCTCTGGTCGTTCACCACCCTGGGCACGGGGGTGGGGCTGGTGCTCACCGGCTCGCTGGACGTCACCATCCACAGCCACGTCGAGCAGACCTACGAGACGTTCGTCTCCTTGTTCGGCTGGGCGCCCTACCACCCGCCGGGCCGCCCCCTGCGGGGGGCCCACATCCGGGTCGGGCCGATGCTGGGCGGGGCTCAGGTCTCGGGCCAGTTCTGAGCTCGGCCCCGAGCGCTACATCGTGGCGATGTCGAGCGCCGAGGTCGACTCGAACACGCCGTGGGCCACCTTGATCCGCTCGTTGCTCTCGTCGGACACGGCCACGGCGATGTTGCCCTTCTCGACCGCCTCGCCCACGAGCTTGGCCTCGGTCTCGGTGAAGCCCATGCCGACCAGGCCGCCGACCAGGCCTCCTACCGCGCCGCCGGCTCCCAGGCCCGCGAGCGCAGCCACCAGCGGGCCGGCGATGGCCAGGCCCACCCCGGGGATCACCAGACCGGCCACCGCGGTCAGGCCGGCTGCGATCGCGCCGATCGTGCCGCCCAGCACTCCGCCGGCCGCGGCCCCCTCGGGCGCCTTGGTGTGGGTCTCGATGGCCAGGTGCTTCTCTCGGGTGGTGTCGGACACCATCATGCTGATGTGCTCCTGCGCGAAGCCATCCTCGTAGAGGCGCTCGATGGCCCGGTTGGCGGTGTGGACGTCTTCGAAGGTCGCGATGATGCTCTTGGTCATGGGGAATGGGTTTGCAATGCACGCGCCACCCGGAGGATCGTTGCGAGATCACGAGCCGTCCTCCCCGTGGGGTCGGCTCGGGTGTGCCCTGGCGCTCAGGGTGGGTCGAAAGCGATGAGGCCGGGGGGCTACTTCTCGTCGCCGGCCAGCAGCCCCAGCATGGCCACGTAGATCCGCACGCCCAGGCCGAGCAGCGGCTGGGGGGGCATCCACGAGGGGCGGGGCAGCTGGTGGGCCTGCTCGAGGCGCTCGTGGGACACGCCGGCGATCTCGTGGGCGAGCAGGTCGCCGAGCGCGGTGCCCATGGCCATGCCCACCCCGTTGTGGGCGCCGCAGACCCAGGCCTGGTCGCCCATCGAGCCGAACACGGTGCCGTCGTTGTTGGTCGCGCCGATCACCCCGCCCCAGCTGTGGGAGAAGGGCACGTCGCGCAGCTCGGGGAAGCGCATCTCGAAGCTCTTGCGGTGCTCGGCCGCGGCCCGCTCCACCGAGCCGTCGGTGAGATCGGGGACCGAGCGCAACACCACGCCGTTGCGGATGAGGATCCGGTCGTCGGCGGTGCGCCGCACGGTGCAGCCCATGCGCTCCTCGGGCACCAGGCCCCACTGCGGGTCGGCGCCGGGGGGCGCGTCCAGGGGCTCGGTGATGCTGGCGAAGGTGGCAAAGGGCAGCACCCGCGCGCGCTCCACCCCCCACGCGCCCATGAACCCGTTGGTGGCCAGCACCAGCCGGTGGGCGCGGATCTTGGCGTTCGGGGTGGACAGCCGGTGCGGCGGGCCGGGCTCGATCTCGGAGACCGGCTGCTGCTCCATCAGCGTGACCGAGGGCGGCAGGTTCTGCGCGATGCCCCGCACCAGGGCCGCGGGCTCCACGAACGCCCCGCTGTCGAGGCGCATGGCCTCGGTGTAATGCGACGTGCCAACCCGCTCGGCCAGCTCCTCGGGCGAGACCTCTTGGAAGGCCACGCCCAGCGCCTTCATGCCGTCGCGAAACCGGCCCAGCGCACGCCGGCCCCGGCGGTTCACGGCCACGTGGTAGCGGTTGCCCTCGTACCAGTCGCAGGCGATCTCGTGGGTCTGGACCTGCTCGCGCAGCAGCGCCAGCCCGAGCCGGGACAGCTCGATCACCCCCCGGTTGCGCTCGAGCGGCCACGAGGCGTGCCAGTGCCCGGTGTCCATCACGAACCCGGAATTGCGCCCAGAGGCGCCCTCGCCCACCCGCATCGCGTCGACCAGCAGGATCCGCCAGTCGGGGGCCAGCTGGGCCAAGCGGTGGGCGCAGGCCAGCCCCGTGTACCCGGCCCCCACGATCACGCAATCGGCCTCCAGCTCCTCGGCCTCGGCCTCGGGAGGGCGGGACGAGGGGGAGTCGGGCGAGACCCTCCAGGGCGACATGTCATCGGGGTGGGGAAAGTGAGTCGGGCGGGCGTACATCAGAGATGAGTGCGAGTTGCAATTTCCACGCCGGCCAAAGCACGGGGCGCGGCGGCCGATGGGGCGCGCCCGGGTGAGCGCCAGCGCTCGGTGTTCCGTGGCGGCACGGTCGCTCGGAGCACCCAGGGGCGGCTAGCTTCGCGATTCGTGCACCGCTCACCCGCTGGTCTCGTGATTGCAACGACCGGCCGTCGATGACCCCGTTCATTGGTTGGGCGAGCGCCAGCATCCTCATCTTCACGATCACCGCGCAGATCGTCCGGCAGTACCGCGAGAAGACGGCCCGAGGGGTCTCGCCATGGCTGTACATGGGCCAGGGCACGGCCTCCTCGGGCCTGGTGGTCTACAGCGCCCTGACGGGGAGCTGGGTGTTCATGGTGCTGAACGCGGTGATGGCCGTGGCCGCGTTCGCGGGGCTGGGCCTATGGGTCCAGATGCGTCGCCACGACGACGCGGGTGCCGCGGCCACGCACGCGTGAGGCCCGATCAACGTCGTCGGCGGGGTACTGGGCGCGGGCCCGCAGCACGCCGGCGGGCACGAAGCGAGGGATCGCCTCGGCGAGCACGGCCGCCTCGTGCTCCCGCACCGCCCGCAGGATGGCGCGGTTGACCGGGGTGGGCACGCCGTAGCGCAGGCCCAGCGAGACCAGCTCGCCGTTGAGCTGCTCGATCTCGGTGGTGCGACCGCGCCGGAGGTCTTGGGTGGTGCTGGTGTCGGCCCGGGGGTCGAGCGAGGACAGGGCCAGCAGCGGCCGGAACACGAAGCTGGGCAGCCGCAGCAGCAGCGACAGGCCGCGGGGGCCCACCGCGCCGGTGCGGGCCACGGGGGCGTCCATCGCCGAGAACACGGCCAGGCCCTCGCGGATGCACCGTGCGTAGCACCAGCGCGCATCGGCGTCGCCGATGAGGTCGCGGATGTGCAGGCCGGTGGCGCCGCCCACCCCGTTGACGGTGTTGAGCAGCAGCTTGCCGCGCATCACCGCGTCGATGGAGGGGTGCAGCCGGGCGGGCTGGCCGGCGCGCTCCAGCGCGGCGGCGATGGCCTCCACGTGGGGGTCGCCCGCTTGCAGCCACAGCATGCCGGGGCTGGTCTGGGGGTAGCGGCCCTCGCCGTCGGGGCGCACGTTGAAGCCGACCACGCCGGCGTCGACCGTCTGCTCGAGCCGGCGGGCGAGGGCGCTGCGGTTGCGCAGGCCGTTCTGCAGCGACACCACGCGGGCGTCGGGCCGCAGCACCTCGCGCAGCGTGAGCGCGGCCTCCTCGGTGGCCCCGGACTTCACGCACACCAGGCACACGTCGACGTTGGCGAGGGCCGCTGGGTCGTCGGTGATGATCGCGTCGGGGGCCAGCCGGGCCTCGCGGTCGCCGGGGCCCTCGGCCACGATCGAGTCGCGCTGCTGCACCATCCAGGGCCGGCCGAGCATCACCACGGGGACCGAGGCCGAAGACAGCAGGGTGCCCACGAACGTGCCGATGGCCCCCGCGCCGAAGATGCCCACCGCGGGGAGGCGGGAGGAGGAGGGGGTGGCGGGGGTGGCTCGGCTCATGATGCTTCGGTCCAGTCGTGGTGTCCGTCGACGTGATGCCGACAGGTGATCTCTTCGCCGGCCAGGAAGCGGTGCATCAGGGGGATGACGTCCTTGCGGCGCTCGAGGTGGGGGGCGTGGGCGGCCTCGTCGAACACGCAGAGCTGGGCGTAGTCTCCCAGCTCGCCCTGGAGGCGCTTGGCGGCCTCGGGCGGGAACACGCGGTCGTTGCTGCCCCACACGATGAGGGTCTCCTGCTGAGGCGGCACCACGTAGGTCTCGCGGTGCTGGTCGGTGTTGGCCTGCACGTTGCGGAGCATCGACACGTGCTCGTGGCGGCGGGGCGTGTAGAATTCGTCGACCACCTGCTGGGCCAGCCAGCGGGGCACCCAGGGGGGCCGGTAGTAGGCCAGCTTCATCAGCCGCCGCAGGTCGTCGGGGTCTTGGGGCAGCAGCAGCTCCTCGACCGAAGAGAGCTTCAGCTCGGCGAGCACCGGCTTCTTGTCGTCGGCCAGGAACGCGCGCGCGGGCGAGGCCACCAGCACCACGCGGTCGACCGCCATGGGGTCGATGCCGATCAGCTCGTGGGTGACCATGCCGCCGTAGCTCAGGCCCACGATGTGGTAGTTGTCGATGCCCTCGTACTCGAGCAGTGATTTCACCGCGCGGGCCTGGTGCTGGATGGAGTAGTCCTCGTGGTGGGAGACCGACTTGCCGAACCACAATAGATCGGGGGCGATCACGCGGTAGCTGCGGGAGAGCTTGCGCAGCTGCGGGTACCACTGCCACAGGGCGTTGCCGCCGAACCCGTGGAGGAACACGATGGTCTCCTCGCCCTGGCCGCCCTCCCAGTACCGCATGTCGTCGTCACCCAGGGTGACCGCGGTGGGGTGGACGCCCCGGCGAGCGAGCCGCTTGGCCCGCGTGTGGGAGGCGTAGTCGAGCACCGAGCAGCCGCCGCAGAGCGCGGCGACCAAGGAGAGCCTCCCGAGGGCCTTGCGTCGGGCGAGGGGGCTGCTGCTACTGGACCGAATCAAGGAACCTCCGGGCCGCGTCTTCGTCGTCTTCATAGATTGCGTTCACCACGACCATCACCTCGCCGTCGATGTACAGCCGCGCCATGCCGTGGCGCCCGTCGTCGATGGAGTAGCCGAGGTCGCGACAGGCGTATCCGGCGTGCGAGCACGAGCTCCAGGCCTTCGTCTCGCCCGAGTAGTTGTCGAGCAGCTCGCGGCGGGCCTTGCGGTACAGCATGTTGTCGGCGCTCAGCGAGGACACGAAGCCGGGAAGCACCGAGGCGGTGATGGACAGCTCCAGCTCGCCGGAGATGGCGCTGGCGGTGTGGTGCTCCACGTCTCCCAGCGCGGTGTCGCGCACCGCCTCGTCGTACTCCACGGTGCCGGGCATGCGGACCGAGAGGAACGAGTGGTCGGGCCGGGCCGACACCAGGTCGTTGTTCGCCGCGATGGCCTGGGAGGCGCCCAGGCACACCAGCGACATGCCGGCGATGCTGATGGCCAAGAGGACCGGGCGCGAGCCCTGCTGGAAGACGTTGGGGGGGGTCATGTCGAGGATTCCTTGATGGGGCCGGGCGCTCACCCGGCCGCCGCGAAGCGCTGGCGGGGCGTCACGTGGGCGTCGGCGGGGCCGTGCCCGATGCTCGCCCCGTCCCAGCAGATGTCGTGGAGGTAGCCGATCGAGAGCTTGTCGTTGGACTGATCTCGGTTCTCGCGGCGGTGCTCGAGCACGTGGAACAGCGACAGGAACTGGTACAGACCCGGCATGGGGTCGTCGTCGTCGAAGTACACGTCCTTGGCGTCGGAGAACATCTCCTCCAGGTCGGACCACAGCTCCCCGGGGTGCACCACCATGTCGCGCAGCAGCGCCGCGCCGATGTGGCGGCGCAGGCCGGCCGGCGCCACGTGGGGGGCCTGGCCGTCGAAGTCACCGAGCACGGCGGGCACGAAGATGCTCGGGGGCATCACCGACACGCCGGCGGTGGGCCGCGGGTTGCACTCCACCAGATAGAGGTTGCCGTCGTCGCCGTCGATGAAGTCCAGCGACATCTGGCCGTGGTAGTTCATGTGCTCGGCGATGCGCTGGGCCGCGTCGAGGGTGCGGGGGTCGACGAGCGACTCGAAGACGATGCCGCCGCAGTTGTCCAGCTCCTTGGGGTGGCGGTAGGTCGAGTGGCAGACCAGCTTGCCGTGCCGCACCACGCTGAAGGAGCACAGGTCCTCGCCCTCGATGAAGGGCTGCACGATCCAGGGGGCGTCGGGCGTGGGCTGGACGTCCTCGGGGGTGGACTGCTCGGCCAGCGGCCCGGTGTTGGTGCACACGCCCGAGCCGGCGCGGGAGAACGCCGCGCGGGCAAACCAGTGCGCGTGCGCGGCGATGGCCTCCTCGAACTGCTCCCGCGTGGTGCAGACCTTGGGGGTGGCCACGTGCAGCCCCAGCTCCGACGCCAGCCGAGCGAAGCTCGTCTTGTCGTGCAGGGCGCACAGCGTTTCGAATGCGGGGGCGAAGATCTCTGCGCCGTGCTGTCCGAGGGTTCGGCCGTGGCGAGACAGGTAGAAGACCTCCTCGAACGTCGGGACCACCAGGTCCAGCCGGTACATGTCGACGAGCATGTCGAGCTGCGACACGTAGCCGTCCGGGTCCTTGCGGGGGGAGACGGTCTCGTGGTGCTCGGACGCATGAACGGAGTGATTTCCGGGCGCCCACGCGAAGGTATCGGCAGAGTGGACGGTGTGGCCCATACGGCTGAAGGCTCGGATCTCCGAGAGGGCGTAGGGCATGCGAGACGAGGTGACGAGGATCTGCACAGGAACTCTTTGGTGGAAGTTGAACGCTCGGGCTTGGCGAGCGGGGAACGGATGCGTTCCTTGCCCTTCCCCTCATTCAAGCGCCGTGCCAGTCGATGAACAGCGTCTCGAGGGGCCTCTGCGGCAAGGCGCGGCCGGCGGTGTCGTGATCAGGGCTGGCTCGATCCGTCACTGCTGTGCGGTGGAGATACAGATCGGGGGGTCGAGGGCAGCCGCCGGGCCGCGCGCCGGGCGGGGCGCTTCCGTCCCGCTCGCCCGGGGTCGCGCCCGGGGTCGCGCCCGGCCCTCCTGCGGCTCCCAAGCTCTCCGGGCGTCAGGATCGGAGCCGCCTCACGGCCTCCGAGGGCCCATGGCTTGCGTGCGCCGGGCCCGAGCGAGAGACTCGCAGGCTAGATGCTTGGCTTGACTACCCTGCTTGCGTTCGCAGACGAGGTGCCCAACGAAGAGGCGCTGGCGCTGGGTCCCACCACCGGCTGGCTGATGCTGGCCGCGGCGCTGGCCCTGGTGGCGCTCTTGGTGCTCAACCCGGAGCGCTGGCGCCGCTGGTGGCTTCAGCTCGACGACCCGCGCTCGATCGCCCTGTTTCGGATCGTGTTCGGGTTCTTCGTGATCTGCAACGTGAACGACTTCTGGGAGTACTTCACGTTCCTGTTCACCGACGAGGGCATCTTCACCGCCGACGTGGCTCGCCACGTGCACGCCCGCGGGCAGTTCGCGGGGTTCGGCGACGGCCTGACCGACGACAGCCCCTACGGCTTCTTCGACGCCCAGGCGGTGTGGCAGTTCCTCGAGGGGCCCAAGTACTCGCTGCTGTACTTCTGGGACACGCCCACCGCGTTCTGGATCCACCTGTGGGCGTTCGAGTTCTGCGCGGCGATGTTCGTGATCGGGTTCCGCACCCGCCTGTTCGGGGTGCTGACCTTCTTCTTGATGAACAGCATCTTCTTCCGCAACCACCTGTTCTGGGAGGGGACGGAGCTGGTCTACCGGGTGTTCTTGGCGTACCTCATCTGCGCCAAGGCCGGGCATGCGTACAGCGTGGACAACTGGCTGCGGTGCCGCCGGCTGCGTCGGAAGGGCCGGCTGTCGGAGCGCGACGGCCCCGGCGGGGGCGCGGGCCTGGCCCCCGACGAGGACCACCCGAAGGGGCTGGAGGCGGTCTATCGGCTGATCCCGGCGTGGCCGCGCCGGCTGATGATCGTGCAGCTCGGGGCGGTCTACGCCAACACCGGCATCCTCAAGAATGGCAGCGTGTGGGCCCGGGGCGACGCGATCTACTACGCGTGGAACATGGACCACTTCTACCGCTTCCACCCGCAGCAGCTCACCGCGCTGTTCGGCACCAACCTGCTGCGGCTGGCCACGTGGTTCACCCACTGGGGCGAGGCCTTGTTCGCGGTGAGCGTGTGCGGGGTGATGTACTTCTGGGCCCGCGACGAGGGCTTCGAGCCGGCCACCGGCCTGCGGCGCGTGCTCAACCGGGTGTGCCTGGCCGTGATCGCGGCGATGTGCGCGGCGCTGGTGTGGGTGACCTGGGACGTGCACTTCGCCCCGGTGGTCGACGCCCCGCTGTTCTATATGGGCCTCATTCCTCGCCCGGGCACGGTCTCCAAGGAGATCTTCGTGTCCGGGTTCGTGGCCCTGATGCTGGGCTTCTGGTGGCTGTGGGGCCGGCTTCAGCGCAAGCCCTTCGTGGTGCGCAGCGTGCTGTTCGTTCGGCCGCTGCGGGTGCCGGTGAAGATCGACCGCGACTTCTTCGCCCGCTGGGTGCTGGGCCGGCGGGTGTGGATCACGTGGCACTTCGCGGTGATGGGCGGAATCTTCTTCCTGATGAACATCGGGCAGTTCCAGACGGGGATGCTGTCGACGGCCATCGTGTTCTTCCGGGGCGAGGAGATCGCCCGGTTCGGCCGGCGGCTGCTCCGGAAGACGGAGCCGCCCCTGCCCGCCCAAGACCCCTCGCTGCCCCACCTGCACCGCGACACGGCCCGCTTCCCCCGCTGGGCGCTGTGGGTGGTGGTGCTGGGGGTGCTCGCGGGGATCCTGGTGAAGGTGACCCTCGAGCCCTCGTGGTGGGCGCGGATCTGGATGGGCACGGGGCTGTTCGCGGCCGGCGTGGCGTTCCAGACCTGGCGGGCGTCGAAGAGCACCCCGCCCGCGCCGGGGGCCGCACCCTGGGCCTACGGGCCGCTGGGGCGCTTCCTCGTCTCCGGGCTGCTGGCGTGGCACGTGGCCGCGGTGGCGGTGTGGCTCAGCCCCGACAAGGACTGCCTGCAGGCGTGGCGGACCCCGGCGCGCAAGGTGTTCGCCAAGTACCTCACCGTGACCCAGACCGATCAGGGCTGGGGCATGTTCGCGCCCAATCCCCCGCGCTCCAACGTGTTCCTCAAGGTGCTGGTCTACGACGAGGCGGGCGAGGCCTGGGACATGCGCTCGGATGTCTACGCGGAGGAGCGCAAGCCGATCCCGTGGATCTGGAACGACCGCATGCGCAAGATGAACCGGCGCATCATCGGCGGGGAGTCGGGCAACACGCAGTGGTACCGCAAGTGGTTCGCCCGCTATCACTGCCGGCAGTGGCAGCTCGAGCACGACGGGGAGATCCCCCAGAAGGTCGAGCTGGTGAAGGTCTGGTACACGATCCCGCCGCCCGAGGAGACGGCGGAGAAGGGCTACTACGTGCCCGAGGACCTGCTCGAGCGCACCGGGCACGAGAAGCTCGAGCACACCGAGCGCTGCAAGCGAGCGGTGATGGGGCAGCTGTCCAACGAGATCCGCGAGCGCCACGGCCTGCCGCCGCTGCCCGAGGGCGTGGACTACCGCCCGTGGCTCAAGCACAAGAAGAAGGCGTGGGACCGCAAGCGCGCCAAGGAGAGCGGCGAGCCCATGCCGACCAACAAAGATGACAAGGAGCGGGCGAAGGAGCGGGCGAAGGAGCGCGCAAAGGAGCGCGCAAAGGAGCGCGCGGCCGCTCGCAAGCGCGACGCCGCCGCCGCCGCCAAGGATTGAGCCGCCGAGATCCGAGCTGGCCTCGGCGAGCTCGGCCTCGGATCCGTGCTCGAAACCGGATCCGTGCTCGAAACCGGAGCCGTGCTCGAAACCGGAGCCGTGCTCGAAACCGGAGCCGTGCTCGAAACCGGAGCCGTGCTCGGCCCGGGCTCGGACCCGGGCCGGCACGATCAGCTCCGGCCGGCTCGCAGGGCGAGCCGGCCGGTCATGCTACGCGGGCGGGAGCTACTCGCAGCCGGCCTCGTACTCCTCGATGCCCTTCTTGATCCGCCGGGCGGCCTTCTGCGCGGACTTGGGCACGGGGTGCAGACCATCGGGGCCGACCTCGATGTTCCGCCAGGCATCGACGATGATCGCGCCGGGCAGCTCGTCGGCGATCCGCGAGTGGACGGTGGAGGCGATCTGCTCCCACTGCGTCTCGTCGACGTACCACGTGAGCCCGGTGGCGGCGGCCTGGATGGAGAGATCGATGTCGTCGTAGTCGGGGTACTCGGTGAAGATGGGCACCAGGCCCAGGTCCATGGCGTTTTCGCCCACGTCGATCAGGCGATCGGCGATGGCGTCGACCTCGGCCAAGGTGCACGGAGAAGACACCTGCCCCGGCAGCTCGACCGCGCCCGAGTGCAGGCAATCGTTGGGCATGCCGATGTAGACGTACTGGGCGTTGTAGCCGAGCGCCTGGGTGGGATCGACGGGGTTGGGGATGGCGACCCGGGCCGCGGCCTTCTGCAGCTGGGTCTGATAGCCCTGCCACCCCACCGGCACGCATGTGTCGACCAGGCAGAGGTTGCGATCGAAGGTGGTGGCACCCGCCTGACCCTCGTTGATGACGAAGCTGCCCGCGCGCACCAGGGCATCGCCCACGCTCAGGAAGCTGCCGAATCCGACGGACGAGCCGCCGAAGGGGGCCTGCAGGCCATTGTTGAAGGGAAGGCGGCCATCGACATAGGAGGCGCCGATGACGAGGATGGGTCGATCGTCGATCTGGGGCAGCGGAGCGGCGGTGGTGGGGGAGGAGGGGGCGGCCAGAAGGCACAACAATGCAATGGAGCCGACAGCTCGGCTCGTGGAACGGGCAGACATGGGAGCGATCCTTGCTTTTGTGTTGGGAGGACGGAGGTCAACGTCGCAGTGATGTGGGGACACCACCCGACCTCCGAGAGAGGGCGAATTCGAGCTAGGGGGAGGAGCACCGAAATCGTAGGTGCGTCGGCGGTCGATGGTGCAGGGCAGGTGGTGGCACCACGGATCCGGGACGATCCAGAGACAACGGTCCTGGTAGAAAGTTGTCGCTACCTCAGCGCGGTGGCAAGTCGGAATGTCGTCCGGCTGCCTGTTCGAGCCGGTCTCGGCCCGGTGCACCAGGAGGAACGACATGGTCCGGGGTCGGGATTCTGGCGGCTGGGTGCACGGGAAGGGGGATCGACCGGAGGGTTCGATTCCGTCGGGGGACACCCGCATCATCCGTGCGGTGATCGTCGAGGGTCGAGGGGGACGAACCGCGGCAGAAGCTGCGCAGGACACACTGGTTGCAGCGGGGGCGATCGGAGCTAGAGAGGGCTTCGTCGATGCGATGTCGATGCATCCGAGCAACGCTCGTGCGGGCCGATCGGATTCCAAGATGGTTCACCACGAGGCGAATCATCGAGGCGATGTCGTGCCCTCGTGGTCCGGTGCACGGCCGTGGATCGCCCCGGCCCGACGCCGGCCCGACGCCGGCCCGACGCCGGCCCGACGATGGATCGAACGCCCCGCGGATCGTTGGTGACGGACATCCGCGGTGCCACGCGCGCGGGGAGTGACCCGCTCGGTCCCGTTCGAATCGAGGGTGATCGCATCGGCCGAGCTGGGGGCCGCTCTCGGCGGGGACGGAGCGATCTCGATCAGGCGTTGCCGAAGCAGATGCCCACGTCGCGGGCGGCCTGGACCAGCTGCCCGTTCGGGTCGACGCGGCGCTCGTTGGCGATGGCCTCGGAGATGGGAATGGTGACGATCTCCGGGGTGCGCAGCGCGACCATGTGCCCGAACTTGCCGGCGGCGACGGCGTCGATCGCTGCGGCGCCGAAGCGGGTGCCGAGGATCCGGTCGAACTGGGTGGGGGAGCCGCCGCGCTGGATGTGGCCGAGCACGGTGACGCGCAGGTCGAGCTCGAGGTGGGGCTCGAGAGCGGAGCCGAGCCGGTAGCCGGCGCCGAAGAGCTTGGGCATGGCGCCCAGCTGCTGGGGGCCCTCGAACGACTGGTCGCCGCCCTCGGGTTGGGCGCCCTCGGAGACGACGACGATGGAGAAGGGGTGGCCGGCTTTGCGACGGCCGCGGATGGAGTCGACGATGGGCTCGAGGCGGTAGGGGATCTCGGGGATCAGGCACACGTCGGCCCCGCCGCCGAGCGCGGAGCACAGGGCGATCCAGCCGGCGTTGCGCCCCATGACCTCGAGCACCATCACCCGGTCGTGGCTGATGGCGGTGTCGCGCAGGCGGTCGATGGCCTCGGTGGCGGTCTGCACGGCGGTGTTGAACCCGAAGGTATAGTCGGTGGCGCCGAGATCCTGGTCGATGGTCTTGGGCACGCCCACGATGGCCATGCCGAGCTCGCCGAGGCGCTGGGCGATCTCCATGGAGCCGTCGCCTCCCACGCTCACCAGGGCGTCCAGCCGCAGGGTGCGGGCGTTGGCCAGCACCTGGGCGGAGACGTCGACCTCCTTGCCGTCGCGGACGTAGCGAAAGGGATCGGAGCGGTTGGAGGTGCCGAGAATGGTGCCGCCGCGGGTGAGGATGTCGTCGACGTCGTCGGGGGTCAGCAGCCGGTTGCCCCGGGGCGAGCGGTAGTCGAGATCGATCAGGCCCTCGGTGGCGTCCTCGATCCCCATGACCTCCCAGCCCCGGGCATGGGCCTTGAGCACGACGGCCCGGATGACGGCGTTGAGGCCCGGGCAGTCGCCGCCGCCCGTCATGATCCCGATGCGTTGGATGCTCACCGGGCCTTCTTAGACCGTTGGGGCGGGCGCGTCGACTGGCGAGGCGCGGGCGCGGTCTTCCATGGATCGGGGACGGCGGTGCCTGCCCATGGCGTCCGCTTTTGGGTAGCGTACGCCTCGTGCCTCGAAGCACTGGAGTGATCGCCGCGGGAGACGAGCGCACCGCGGGCGCGGGCGCGCAGATCCTGCGGGAGGGCGGCAACGCGGTCGACGCGATGGTGGCGGCGGCCTGCATGGCGTTCGTGGCCGAGGCCCCGCTGTGCGGGCCGGGGGGCAGCGGGGTGCTGCTGGCGGGCACGGCCGAGGCGCCGAAGGTGCTCGACTTCTTCGCGGCGGTGCCGGGGCAGGGCCTGACCGCTCGCCCCACGCTGGACTTCCACGACGCGGTGGTCGACTTCGGGCCGACGGTGCAGGTGTTCCACGTGGGGCGGGCGGCGGCGGCGGTGCCGAGCACGATGGCCGGGCTGCTCGAGGCGCATCGCCGGCTGGGGCGGCTGCCCATGGCGGTGTTGGTGGCGCCCGCGGCCGAGACCGCGCGGGTGGGGTGTCAGCCCAGCCCGCAGCTCGCCTTCATCATCGATCTGCTGCGGCCGATCCTCGAGTCCGATCCGACCACGCGGGCGCTATTCTTCCGGGAGGACGAGCCGTTCCTGGCCAACCCGCGCCTGGCCGACTTCCTCGAGGCGTTCGCGGAGGAGGGCGATGCGCTGCTGCAGGGGCCGCTGGCCGAGGCGTTGCTTGCGGCGTTCGGGCCCGATCACGGGGGGCTGCTCACGGCCGAGGACCTCCAGCGCTACGCGCCGGTGTGGCGCGAGCCGCTGCGGGTGCCGCGGGGGGACCACGAGGTGCTGACCAACCCGCCGCCCTCGTCGGGCGGGCCGCTGGTGGGGCTGGGGCTGGAGCTGTCGGCCGCGGTGCCGCTGGGGGCGCTGCCGTGGCTGGGGCCGCGCCACGTGTGCGAGCTGGCCGCGCTGCTGGCCGGGGTCGACCACGTGAAGGGCCGCGGCAGCGAGCACGGGCTGGGATCGGACGCCCAGGCGGCGGCGGGAGGGGTACACCAGCACCGCCGCCGATCGCTGGGCAGCACCACGCACATCAGCGTGCTCGACGGCGAGGGCCAGCTGGCGGCGCTGACCATGAGCAACGGCGAGGGCTGCGGGCACACGCTCGAGGCGTTCGGGATCCACGTGAACAACTTCTTGGGCGAGGACGACATCAACCCGGGCGGGTTCCACCGCCAGGGGCCGGGCACGTGGATGACGACGATGATGGCCCCGACCGCGGTGCTGCACCGGGGGCACCCGGCGCTGGTGCTGGGCACGGGGGGCTCCAACCGGATCCGCAGCGCGCTGCTGCTGACGCTGCTGCACGTGCTGGCCTCGGAGCAGGGGCTGGCCGAGGCGGTGATGGCCCCGCGGATGCACGTGGAGGGCGACCGGCTGTGGTACGAGCGGCAGGACCTTCCGCCGGCCAGCGAGGAGGCGCTGCGCGAGGCGTGGCCGGAGGCCATCGCGTTCGAGCAGCGCAACATGTTCTTCGGGGGCGTGCACGCGGTGGGCACCGACGGCGAGCTGCACGGGGTGGGCGACGCCCGGCGGGGCGGCGCGGTGCACCGCGTGACCGCGTGACCGCGTGACCGCGTGACCGGATAGACCGGCGCGACCCTTCACCGGCCCGACGACGGGCGGCGATGCTCGCGAAGCCACCGCTCGATGGTCTCCACGTGCTCTCGCTGGGCGGGGCCGAGCTGGGCGAGGGCCCGGCGGGCGGCGAGGGCCTCGGCCCGGGCCGCGCTCGGGTGGATGCCGGCCTCCCAGCGGGCGCGGGCGAGATCGAAGCGGGCGAGGTGCCAGGCGCCGCGCTGGTCGTCGTGAAGGGCGAGGATGTCGACGGCCTCGCGGAGGGGCTCGATGGCCGCGTCGGGCTCGTGGCGGTCGAGCCGGCCGCGGCCGAGGGCGGCGAGGGCCAGGCCGGTGTCGGGGTGGCGAGGGCCTAGGGCCTCGCGCCGCAGCTCGACGGCGCGCTCGTAGAGAACCAGGGCCTGGTCGTGCTCGCCGCGGGCGGCGTGGATGAGCGCGAGGGTGCCGTGCACGGTGGCCATCTTGGGGTGGTGGGCTCCGAGGGCGGCCTCGGTCACGGCCCCGGCGCGGCGGGTGTGGGCCTCGGCCGTGTCGAGGTCGCCGGCGTCCAGGGCCATCGAGCCCATGTTGAGCAGGGCGATCGAGACCATCACGTCGTTGGGCCCCAGCGTGTGCTCGAAGCTCTCCAGGGCCTGCTGGTAGAGCGCGAGGGCGCGGGTGGTGTCGCCCTGGGCCCGGTACACGTTGCCCATGTTGGCGAGGGTGCCGGCCACGTTGGGGTGGTGCTCGCCCTGGGTCCGCCGCAGGGTGACCAGCGCGCTGCGGTAGCGCTCGAGCGCCCGCTCGCCGTCGCCGAGCTGCTCGTGGATCGAGCCGAGGTTGACCAGGGTGCCGGCGGTGTGGGGGTGGTCGGGGCCGTAGGCATGCTCCCAGATCGCGTGGGCGCGGGTCAGCAGCTCGAGCGCCCGGTCGTAGTGGGCCTGCACCTTCTCGATGTTGCTGAGGTTGAGCAGCGAGGTGGCCACCTCGGGGTGGTGGGGCCCCAGGGTGTGCTCGCGGATCTCGAGCGCGCGCTGGTGGAGGGCCTGGGCCTGGTCGAAGTGGCCGAGCGCGTCGTGCATGAGCGCGAGGTTGTTGAGCACGCGGGCCACCCGCGGGTGGCGGGGGCCGTCGAGGCGCTCGCGGATCTCGAGCGCGTGCCGCAGGGAGCCGATGGCGGCCTCGTAGTCGTCGAGCATGCCGTACAGCAGCCCGGCGTTGTTGAGGTAGGAGGCCTCCACCGCGGGGTCGGGCACGCGCTGCAGCGCGGCCCGGGCGAAGCGCTCCCAGGCCCGGGCGCGATCGGGCAGGCCGCGGCGGCGGCCCATCACGTGGATGAGCTGGATGGCGGCCAGGGCCCGGGGGCGATCGAGGCCGGCGTCCTGGGCCGCGAAGTAGGCCTGCTCCAGAGCGCTCTGGGCCCGCTCGTAGTGGCCGGCGTCCTCTTCGAGCTGGCCCACGCGCAGCATGGCCGCGATCTCGGTGGGCGGGTGGCCCACGGCGCGGGCCTGCTCGAGGGTGCGGTGGGCGAGGGGCAGGGCCTCGAGCGACTTGCCGGCGGTGGAGAGGGCGGTGGTGTGGGCGAGCTGCTCCTCGAGCGCGCGCACCTCGGCCGCGTGGGCGGGGTCGTCGGGCGGGGGGGCCTGGCCCTCCACGTAGAGGGGATCGGCGCACGACTCGATCCGCGGCAGCTCGGTGGTGGCGGAGACGGCCCGCTCGATGACGTCGGCGTCGGCGGTGGCGAGGGTCTGCACGAGGGCGTGCAGGCTCAGCCGCCGCTCC
>JGI12210J13797_10367340_pt1 | contig 22339 bp, 19 predicted proteins | sample ElkSlonscriptome_3_FD_13797 | JGI IMG/M metagenome (IMG submission 13797)
GGCACCAGCGGTGCCACGGTTCGCGAGGCCGGTCTGAACCTGATCCTTTCGACGGCAGCCGCCGACACGCCAACCCTGGTTGCGCCGGCCGACGGTGCCATTGATCAGTCTCAGAGCCCGACCTTCGAATGGTCGGCTGCCGACCAGGCAACCTCCTATCTCCTGGAGGTGGCCGACAGCGACGACTTCAGCAACGTGGTCTACAGCACCGCGGTTGACGGTACGACACACGTCTCCGGAACCCCACTGCCCCCGAACAGCGTGCTCTATTGGCGCGTGACGAGCTCGAACCTTTGCGGAGACGCGGTCAGTGAGGTCTTCCAATTTTCCACCGAGGCTCTGCCCGGTGACTGCGCCCTCGGCACCGAGGCGTTTGTTCATTACAGCAATGGCTTTGAAGACGGCGTCGGCGGGTGGACCACCGGGGGCACCGCGTCGACCTGGGCACTGCAGGACTCAGAGGTGCACGCCGGCGCGAATGGCTGGCAGGCTGTTGATTCTGACTCGGTATCGGATCAGTGGCTGTTTTCTCCGGCCATTGACCTGCCCAGTGACGCTTCAAGCCAGACGCTGCAGTTCTGGAATCGTCAGGTGATCGAAGAAAGTGACTCGGGTTGTTTCGACGCGGGGCAGCTGCACATTTCCACCGATGCGGGTGAGAGCTGGACCCAGGTTCCGACCGAGGCCATGCTGACCGATCCCTACGACGGCCCCATTTCCGATCAATGGGGAAGCCCGGCGCCCTTGGAGCCTGGCTGGTGCGGTGATCCGCAGGACTGGCTGAATTCGGTCGTCGACGTGTCGGCCTGGTCGGGCCAGACGGTTCAGTTCCGCTTCCGCATGGTGACCGACGTCTCGTTCGGGCGCCCTGGTTGGTACATCGACGATGTGAAGGTTCAGAGTTGTTCTGTTGCGCCTGCTATCTTCGAGGACCGTTTCGAGCAGTAATTCGAAGCTCATCCCTCAACAACGAAGCAAGGCCCGGGACTTCCCGGGCCTTTTTTTATGGGCAATGGAGATGAACCGGAAGCCGATCGGATGAGCCGCTGGGTGCTGGGACGCTCAAGGTCTTCTGCCTCCCCGGCGTTGAACCGCGGCCTAAGGATCGAGAAGAATGCGGTCGTCGGCGAGCGATCAGGCCGAGCTTCAGATCAGGGTGCGCGCAGCTCGCACAACTCCCGGATGCCGTCCAGGATGCGTGGCGACGGGCGGGTCAGCAAATCCGGGTCGATTGTTTGCACTTCGACCTGAATCAGTGACCGAAACCCTGGAGTCTGCCAATCGGCAGCGAGGGTGCTGATCGGGTCCGATCCGAGGATCAGATCTGGCTGTGCATCAATCACCGCCTCCCGGCTGACCACCGCCGCTTCTGCAGGGAGATCTACGAACACGTTGACCATCGCGCAAACGCTCAGTGCATCGTTGAAGATATGCGCTCCGCCCAGGGTGTAGAGCGGGCGACGCGAGATCTGATAGAACACTCGCCGTTCATTTTCAAGACCCGCATGGCGCTGGCGCAGCTTGCCAAGCTCCTCCTCGAATTGCCGGGCCGCGGCTTGTCCGGCGTCGGCCATCGACAGGCGCTGCCCAAGACCGCGGAGCGCTTTGGGGAGATCGGCCATGCGGCGGGTCTCCAGCCAGTAGACCTCAATGCCGAGTCGCGTCAGGTCATCGGCGACGCGACGCGGCGTGCCGCCTGCCCAGGCCAGGGCAATGTCTGCGTCTAGATTCAGGATGCGCTCCATATCAAAGCGGAAGGCATCACCGATGCGCGGCAGGGACTGCGCGGCTGGCGGGAAATCGCTGTACTCGACCACACCCACGAGCAGGTCTTCGGCCTGGATGGCGTAGACCAGTTCGGTCAGATGAGGGGCCAGGGTCACGACGCGCGGCGGCTCGTTGGCGAGGACGTTCAGACACAGCAGGCACAGCCCGAACGGGGCCACTATACGGCTACAGGCGGTAGGCATAGGTCAGGGTTGCCGTCAGCACCAGCCAAAGCAAGAACATCAGCGGCAAACCCACTCGCACGAAGTCATTGAACTTGTAGCCGCCGGCGTTCATCACCAGTAGGTTGGTCTGGTAGGCCATGGGAGTCGCGAAGCTCAGATTTGAGCCGAAGAGCACGGCCAGCACGAAGGGCTCGGCCGGCAGCATCAATTGCTGGGCCAGGCTGATCGCGATCGGTGTACCGATGACGGCCGCGGCGTTGTTCGAGACCACATTGGTCAGTGCCGCCATGGCCAGCATCAATGATCCGAGGATCACGAAGGCCGGCACGCCGAAGCTCAGCCAGAGAAAGATCTGGGCGATCCAGTCGGCCCCGCCTGTGCGCATCAGGGCCATGCCCATGGCCAGCGAGGCGACAATGATCATCACCACCTGCACCGACATCGCGCTCATCGCCTCCTTCCAGGTCAGGCAGCGCGTGATCAGCAGTGCGAGAACGCCGAAGACCGCGCTGATGGCGATCGGCAAAACTCCGAAAGCGGCCACCACGACCACGCTGACCATGATGCCCAGTGCGATCGGTGCCTTGTCGGTCTTGGGCAGGTTGACGCTGCCGTCGAGAATCAGAAAGTCGCCGCCGTCTTTGAGCTGATCAAGCCGGGTCGGTGAGGACTGAACGAGCAGCACGTCGCCCGAGCGAAGTACGGTGTTCTCGACCCCGGTCTGACGGGTCTGGTCCTCGCGATTGAAGCGGTGCAGGGCCAAGAGCCGAAGGCCATAGCGACTCAGCAGCCGGGCCTGGGCAATGCGCACGCCAAGGAGCTTGGAGGTTGGCGTGATCGCAACCTCGGCAATGCGCTGATTGTTTGGTTCCAGAGGATGACTCTCGTCGACCTCCACATCGCCGGAGTAGAGCTTGCCGCCCAGTAGATGCGCGAATTCACGCAGATTGTCCTGGGTGTTGGTCGTGGTGATCCGGTCGCCAGACTTGAGGACGACGTCGGGTAGGGGGGTGACGAAGACACCGGGGCCGCGCTGGATTTTCTCGACCTTCAGTTCCCCGTTGCACTGGTCGATTGCCTCGGCCAGCTTGACGCCGGTCGCCGAACTGCCCTTGTCGAGTCGGATCTGGGCCGTAAAGAGACGCTTGACCGTCGATTGCATCGGCACCTGACGATCGGGCAACAGACGCGGCGCGACCAGCCAAAGATAGAGCACGGCAACCAGGCCGGCAATGCTGGCTGGGATGAGAAAATCGAACATTCGAAAGCTGGCCACACCCATATCGGCGGCCACGCTGACCACCAGCAGGTTGGTCGAAGTGCCGATGGTGGTGGTCATGCCACCGACGATGCTGATCAAGCCGACCGGCAGCAGCAATCCGCTCGGAGACATGCCCGTGCGCATCGCCACGCCGATCAGGATCGGCAGCAGCATCACGACAATCGGCGTGTTATTGATGAATGCGCTCAACACGGCGCAGACCAGCAGAGTGGCCAGCAGTGACAGGGAGGGCGCCCGCCGCCAGGACGCGGTCAGCATGCGCCCGACCGGCTCCAGCGCGCCGGAGCGAATCAGGCCCTGGCCGAGGATCATCAGCGCGCAGACCGCCACTAGGGCCTGATGGCCGAAGCCCAAAAAGAAGTCCGTCGAACTCAGGGTGAGCCCGCCCGGCCCGACGTAGGGAAACAGCTCGAAGCCCACCGCCAGGGCGGCCAGAACCACCAGTGAACTGGTCTCGAGCGGTATGCGATCGCGCGAGAACAGCACCAGCGCAAAGACCACGAGCAGCAGGACCGCCAGGGCGTGTGGATTGGGCAACATCAGATTCATGGCCCGGCCATTCTACGTGGATTCATGATTCCCGGCGCAATCGTACCGTTCACTCAGAGATGGATTGCTCAGCCCCGAAAGTGAAGGGAAGCGACCGATTGTTCCGTATGGACAGATGTGCTTGTGCGAATCAGCGGTTCAATCGGCAGCTTGATCGGCAGCACGACTGACTCTCCAGCCCGATGGAAATGAAGGAACTTGCAAGGATGAATGTAACGGGTAGACACGGACAAACGAAACACCGCGGGCAATTCGTCCCGGCATTGCTGGCCGGCTTGCTGGCGGCAACGATCGCCCTTCCGGGTCATGGGCAGTACATCCACTGGCTCACACAGCCCGCCCTGGAGCTCGGAAATCTGCCCAACGCCAGTGAATCGCGGATCCAGATCTCGATTGACGGCAGCACCGCCAGCATCCAGGCCTCGGCCACGAATCTGGTCGATACGCAAGGTGGTCCGGTGCGAAATCTCTACGTCGCCAATCTGCTGACGGGGCAGCGCCACATGGCCGCTGGTTCCCTCAGCGGTGATCTGCTTCCGCCGCTGGCCGGCAATACCAAGCTGGCGTTCCTGAGCCGGGACAGCCACCTGCCGGACGCGCCCGACAACGGTTTCGATCGCTATCTCTACATCGAGGATCTGACGACTGGTGCGGTCGAGAACCACAGCGACGACGGTGCGGGCGGATTCATCGACATGGAGAAGGCGCGGGTGGAAGAGACGGCCAGCTACGCCTTCTTCGAAACTTTCGCCATGCTCGATCCGCTGCACGTGGTCTTTGATCTGCAGGTCTACCGAAAGGCTCTGGCCACGGATACCTTCGAGCTGGTCAGTGTGTCCGAAGACGGCCTCGCGGCGGCCAATGACACAAGTCGCCTGATCAATATCTCTCCCAACGGTCGCTACGTTGTTTTTGAAAGCGAGGCGACCAATCTGGTCAGCGAGCCGCTCAACAATACCCGTTACAACCTGTATCGGCGCGACCTGCAGACGGGCACGACCACCTTGATCAATATCCAGCCCGACGGCAGCTCCTCGACCGGAAGCAATACGTTCTTCAACGCGGGCGTGAGCAATTTTGGCAGCGTGGTCTTCACAGCGGCTGGCAATGATCTGGTGCCAGGTGACACGAACGGCGCGCGAGATGTCTTTCTCTACATCAATGGTCAGATTCGCCGGCTCAATCTCGACCCGGACGGTAACGAGCTGGATGCCTCCGTCGGTGAGGTCGCAATCAACGCGGACGGCACACGTGTCGCTTTTATGGAAGCTGCCCCCGAGGCGAATGGGGAGCCTGTCGAGGGGAGTCTGCGAGCCCAGGTCTACGTCTACGATGTCGGCACCGACGAGCTGCGCCTGATCAGCGCCACCGCCGGCGGTCTTCGTGGCGACAACCAGTCGGTGTCCCCGTCCCTCTCGGGCAATGGCCGCCGGGTGGTCTTTTCCTCCAGGGCCAGCGATCTGGAGGACAACCCCTTTCATGGACTGTTCGAGCGAAGCTACGTGGCCAACCTGGTCAACGGCCAGCTGGCCCCGGCGCTCCAGCCCGAGCTTCCGGTCAACACGATCATCGCCGACGCCTCATTTCCGCGATCGTCGGCGAATCAGCGCTTCGTTGCCTTCCGTAGTGGCTCGCCTAATCTTGTTGAGGACGCCCAGGGCGCGCCATTGTCCGGGCTGTTCATGCTTGACCGCCAGAACGACAGTTTCGAACACATCGCTCGAGACACCCTGCTGCACGATATCTCGCCGTCAGGACGCTACCTCGCCTTCTCCACCGATGTCCTGCCGCCCCTCGGCGAGGTCGATCTGGGTGCCCGCACCATCTTCCTCTACGACCGGCAGGATCAGAGCTATACGCAGATCGCACCTGCGGGTTTCAGCGGTGGCGTCAACCCACGGGTGGATGATTCGGGGCGCGTCGTCTTCGATTCGGAAAACGACCTGTTGCCCAACGACAGCAATGGGCTTCGTGATGCCTACCTTTTCGATTCACAGGCGCAGACGCTCTCCTTGCTTTCCGCCGATGGCTCGGGCCAGGCCGTCGGTGGCTTCGATCCGGACCTCACCACTGTTGGCAGCACCACCTTCGTGACCTTTTCAAGTGCCAGCGATGCGCTCGTCGCGGGGGATGACGAGGGCTTCGTCGATGTATTCCTGTTGACGCTTCCGTCCGGGACGGTGACCCGCGTGAGCCGCGCTGCCGGGGACGGAGGAAATGGCTTCTCGTCGATGCCGCTCATCGCCGATGGGGGGCGCTATATCGTCTTTGTCAGCAGGGCCACGAACCTGACAGCCGATGACTACTCGACGGCTGGCGATGAGCAGGTCTTTCGCTATGACCGCATCACCGGACAGATCGATCTGATCTCTGTCAACGAGTCTGGCCAGCCGCTGCAAGCCTCTGACCCCCAGTTATTCTGGTGGCCGTCGATCTCGGCCAGCGGGCGCTATGCCAGTTTCAGCTTTCAGGACGACGGTGATGGAGCGGACTTTGCCGGAGACGACGATCGCGGTCACGATGTCGTCCTCCGCGATATGGACTCGGGCCAATCGACCTTGATCTCTGCAACGCTCGACGGGGATTCCGAGGGTATTTCCAGCGACGGCGATACCACCGTCGTCGAGGACAGCAGCGTCTCGCCGCCGCGCGTCGGCGTGGTCTTCACCGCGATCGATGGCGGAAAACTCACCGGCGAGGCGCAGCCGCCCCGGGTCGATGAGCTCTTCCTGTATCAGTTCGGCGGGCCACCGCAGGCCTTCGACCTGGTCATCGACGGCGCCGGCATGGTGACCGGCAGCTTCGGTATCAACTGCTCGGAACAGTGCAGCTACGCCTTCGGCCTGGGCACGGGCCTGCAGCTGATCGCCACGCCGGATCCCGGCGAGCAGTTCCTGGGCTGGACCTTCGATGAACCGGCCTGCGGCGAAGAGGAAGTTCCCTGTGATTTCGCATTTCCCGGCGAGATGACCGCCACCGCGCGTTTCAGCGGTGGCGTCGTGATCGACGATATCTTTGCCGATCGATTCGAGGGTGAGTGAATCAGCCGATCCCTGCTGAGCTGCCGGAGGCCAGTAACTGATGCAGTTCATCGAGCGAATGGATCGGTGCCAGGCATCGGGTACCTTCGCAGACGATGGCGCTGGGCTGGTCCAGGGCCTGGATGCTCTGGATCAGCGCCGGTGGGTCTTCCAGCTCGATCCCAGGGACGACCCGGTAGGCGTGCACGTCGAGGCGCTGTCGGATGGCTCGATGCCAGGCCTCGGCCTCGTCTCCGGGCCCGCCGATCAGCACCTGGCGAGCCGGCTGGTCGGCACTCACCGCCGCGGTGATCAGGCCGGCATGGCCCAGTGGTGAGCTCGCCATATCGCCGCCAGCGCCCTGAAGGATCCAGCGCGCGCTCGCCTCCAGAGAGGCATCGCCACACAGATGACCCAAGCGGGTCAGGCCCTCGACCGCGCGCGCCGCGCCGGCCGGCGTGGCGTCGTCGGCGAAGGCCAGCGGGCGGGTCAGCAGGCCAGGCTGTTCGTTCGGGGTGAAATAACAGGCCCCGGTCTCCGGGTCGATGAACTGCTGCTGGATGCGTCGCGCCAGGCGGCGGGCCAGGTTGAACCAGCGCGACTCGAAGCGCCAGGACAGCAGTTCCAGGCAGGCCAGCAGCACGTTGGCGTGGTCGTCCAGGTTGGCGATCTGCGCGCCGCGCCCCTGCTGTCCATCCGAATTTCCATCCGATTGTTCATCAGATCGTCCGATCGAGCGCCAGACCGAATAGGGGGGCTCGTTGCCGAACAATCTGACCGCCACGGCATCCAGCGACTCGGCCGCCAGGGTCAGCCAGTCGGGCCGATCGAAGGCCCGGCCAGCCTGGCCGAGTGCCTCGATCATCAATCCATTCCAGGCCCCGATCAGCTTGTCGTCGCGCGCCGGGCGCTCGCGCTGCTGGCGCGCTTCCAGCAGGTCGCGCCGGATCGACTGGAGCTGATCGCGGAGCTGCGCGGGATCCAGGCCGGGCCGCAGCAGTTCCTGATCGTCGCGGGCGCGAATCAGGTGCCAGTGCGCGTCGCCGAAATTTGCCGGGCCGTCCAGGCCATAGGCTTCCAGCGCCAGCTCCGACAGCGCAGGTGCCAGCGCCTGCGCGACCTGCCCCGGGGTCCAGACATAGAAAGCACCCTCGCCATCGCCTGTGTCGGCGTCCTGGCTGCTGGCGAAGCCGCCGCTATCGAGGCGCATCTCGCGCGCCAGCCAATCGACGAGCTCGCTCGCTGCGGCCTCGAAGTCATGATGCGGCCAGCGCTGCGCGGCCCGGGTCAGCAGTGAGAGGATCAGGGCGTTGTCCGAGAGCATCTTCTCGAAATGCGGAACCTCCCAGGCCGCATCGGTGGCGTAGCGGAAGAAGCCGCCGCCGACGTGGTCGCGCAGGCCGAAGCGGGTGATCGCATCGAGGGTGTCGGCGAGCATCTGCTCGGCCTGATCGTCACCGCCCCGGGCGGCCAGAAACTCAAGCACTGGCGCCTGGGGAAACTTCGGTGCCTGGCCAAAGCCCCCATGACGGGCATCGAAGCGGCTGGCCAGCTGGCCGAGCAGGGTCTCGGCCAGTTCCTCGGCATCGGAGGTCGACTGGCTGTCGCGCGGCTGGGCAATCGCCTTGAGGGCCTGATGGAGCTGCTTCTGCTGGTCCTCGAGTTCGTCGCGCCGGGTCTGCCAGATCGCATGGATGCGCTCGAGTAACTGGGCCATGCCGAGCAGGCCGTGGCGCGGTTCGGGCGGAAAATAGGTGCCGGCAAAGAACGGCGCCTGCGTGGCCGGGTCGAGAAACACCGTCAGCGGCCAGCCGCCGCCCTGGCCGGTTAAAAGCTGGTGAGCGAGCTGGTAGATGCGGTCGAGATCGGGACGTTCCTCGCGGTCAACCTTGATATTGACGAAGTGCGCGTTCATGACCGCCGCGATATCGGGGTCATCGAAGCTTTCCTCGGACATGACGTGGCACCAGTGACAGGCGCTGTAGCCGATCGACAGCAGAATCGGCCGATCCAGACGTCGGGCCAGAGCCTGGCTTTCTGCGTTCCATTCCTGCCAGTGGACCGGCTGGTCGGCGTGCTGGAGCAGATAGGGGCTTAGGGCGTCAGTCAGAGTATTCTGGGTCATGTCTTGCCTGTTTGATTGGAGCCAAAAGGTCCAGCGCGGTACCATGACAGTTTAGCGGCAGGCGAATGACTCCCCATGGCTGAATCGAAAAAGATTGTGCTCCGCCGCAAGGAAGAGCAGCGATTGCGCGGGGGCCATCTGTGGGTCTTCAGTAACGAGGTTGACACTCGGACCTCCCCGTTGACGGACTTCAGGGCGGGTGACCGGGCGGACGTCGTCGACCACGCCGGTAAACCGCTCGGTACCGCGCTGGTCAATCCGCATTCATTGATTTGCGCCCGGCTGATTTCGCGCAAGCCCGGGGTCAACCCGACGGTGGGCTGGTTCAAAAAGCGACTCCAGCGCGCGCTGACATTGCGCCAACATCAGCTCAACGGCGCGGCCGAATGCTATCGCATGGTCTTCGGTGAATCGGATGGCCTGCCCGGCCTGATCGTCGATCGCTATGGCGACGTGCTGGTCGGACAGCTCAACACCGCCGGCATGGACGCGCGCCGCGCCGATATCGAACAAGCATTGGTCGCGCTGCTCGAGCCTCAAGGCATTCTGTGGCGCAACGATTCGAGCGTGCGCAAGCTCGAAGGACTGGAGCAGGAGCTTATCGAAGGGCCAGGTGACGTGCCGGACTCGATCCGCGTGATCGAAGGGGACATGAGCTTTGCCATTGACCTGGCGCCGGGGCAGAAGACGGGATGGTATTTCGATCAGGTCGCCAATCGCCAGCGCACCGCCCCGCTGCTCGGCGCCTGTGCTCGCGTGCTCGACCTCTATTCCTACCAAGGCGCCTGGGGCATTGCCGCGGCCCGAGCCGGTGCCGAGTCGGTTGTCTGCGTGGATTCCTCCGCGCCGGCGGTCGAGGCCATCCCTGCTCATGCCCAAGCCAACGGCGTCGCCGGCAAGATCGAAGCGGTCCAGTCCAACGCCGAACGCTTCATGGACGGCCTGCTGGAGAAGAAGGCGCGCTTCGCGGCCGTGATCGTGGATCCGCCCGCCTTTGCCCCCAAAGCGCGTGACGTGCGACAGGCGCTCAAGGCCTATCGGCGATTGAACGAAAAGGCGCTTCGCCTGCTCGATCCCGGCGGCCTGTTGATCAGCATGACCTGCTCGGCGCATATCCAGGAAGATCGCTACGAGGCGGTGCTGCTGCAGGCCGCCCGACATATCGATCGTGATCTGCAGATCCTCATGCGCCTGGAGCAGGGCCCGGACCACCCCGTCCATCCCGCCATCCCGGAAACCCGCTACCTCAAGGGACGGGTTGCTCGCGTCCTGCCAAGTTTCTGAGTATGGCCTGCCGTATCATCGACAACAGAAAGCGATGGGACGCTATTGAACCACTCACGAAGTCGGAAATCAGGAGAGAACCATGATCGGATACGTCACATTGGGCACCAACGATCTCGAGCGCGCCGCAAGCTTTTATGACGCGGTCTGCGCCGAGCTGGGCGGTACACGAATGATGGAGTTCGACGGTTTCATTGCCTGGAGTTCGCCCGGTGATGGTGCTGGCATCGGTATCACTCGACCCTTCGACGGTCAGCCGGCGACCGTCGGTAATGGCGTAATGGCAGCATTCCAGGCTGCGGATGTGGCTCAGATCAAGAAAGTGTATGAAGCAGCGTTGGCCCATGGCGGCACCGACGAAGGCGCGCCAGGCCCACGTGGAGACGACGGTTTCTATGCCGCCTACTTCCGAGACCCAGATGGCAATAAGCTCAACGTTTTCATCATGGATTACGCCGACGCGGGTTGATGCCCGTAGTTTTTCAAATAGTCGTTCTCAATGGCCTTGACTGGCCGAATGGAACCCCATGCAAAGCGAATTCATCTATCACAGCATCGACCCGGTCGCCCTGAGTATCGCCGGGTTCGACATCTACTGGTACAGCGTGATGTATCTGGTGGCCTTCGGGCAGTTCTGGCTGCTCGGGCGGGTCCGGGCGCGTCGCGAGGGTGCGGTGCTCAAGGCCGAGCAGGTCGGGGACCTGCTGTTCTGGGGCGTGATCGGGGTGATCGCCGGCGGGCGCATCGGCTACGTACTGTTCTATGTCTTCGATGACTTTCTGGCCAATCCCCTGATGCTGTTCATGATCCGCGACGGCGGCATGAGCTTCCACGGCGGCCTGATCGGTGTGCTGATCGCGCTCTGGGGTTACGGGCGCTCGCTCGGCTGCGGTTTCATCAAGATGGGCGATTTCGTCGCCCCGCTGATTCCACTGGGGCTGGCCGCAGGCCGCTTGGGCAACTATATCGGCGGCGAGCTCTGGGGACGGCTGACCCAGGTGCCCTGGGCGGTAATCTTCCCGGATTCGATCCAGGCCGGCGGGCGTCATTCCGAACAGCTCTATCGCCAGTACGAAAGCGGCGCGCTGGACGCATTCGCCCGTCATCCTTCCCAGATCTATCAGGCCCTGCTCGAAGGCCTGGCGCTGTTTGTGGTGGTCTGGCTGTTTTCCTCCAGGCCGCGCCCGACCGGCGCAGTCGGCGGCTTGTTCCTGCTCGGCTACGGCATCTGCCGTTTCATCGCCGAATTCTTCCGCGAGCCGGACGCGCACCTGGGCTTCATCGCCCTGGACTGGATGACGATGGGGCAGATCCTGTCGATACCGATGATTCTGATCGGGGCAGGGCTGCTCGCCTGGGCCTATGGCCACGACAAGCCAAGCAACAAGGGGCTTTGACATGGAGTGCTATCACGACCTGCTGCGCAAGATCCGCGATGAGGGCACGCGCAAGGACGACCGCACCGGCACGGGCACCCTGAGCATCTTCGGCCATCAGACGCGCTTCGACCTGAACGACGGCTTCCCCATGGTCACCACCAAGAAGCTGCACTGGAAATCCATCGTCCACGAGCTGCTCTGGTTCATCAAGGGCGACACGAACGTCCAGTACCTCCGGGACAACGGCGTGCGCATCTGGAACGAGTGGGCCGACGAGACCGGCAGCTTAGGTCCGGTCTACGGTGTCCAATGGCGCTCCTGGCCCGACCCGAGGGGCGGCGAAATCGACCAGCTCCAGCGCGTCATCGACCGCATCAAACGCCGCCCGGACTCGCGCCGCCACATCGTGACCGCCTGGAACCCGGCCGACCTGCCCGACGAGAGGCTCTCCCCTCAGGACAACGCCCGCGAAGGCCGCATGGCCCTCGCCGCCTGTCACTGCCTGTTCCAGTTCTACGTCGCCGACGGCAAGCTCAGCTGCCAGCTCTACCAGCGCTCGGCGGATGTCTTCCTGGGCGTGCCGTTCAACATCGCCAGCTACTCCCTCCTGACCCTGATGATCGCCCAAGTCACCGACTTGCAACCCGGCGAATTCATCCACAGCTTCGGCGACGCCCACCTCTACCTGAACCACCTGGACCAGGTCGACAAACAGCTGTCCCGCGATCACTTTTCGCTGCCAATGGTGCGGATCAATCCCCAGCGGATGGCAATCGATGACTTCGTGTTCGAGGATTTCGAGCTGGTGGGGTATCAGGCGCATCCGGGGATTCGGGCGCCGATTGCGGTTTGATCGTTTAGGATTGGGATCTGAGAGAGGCTAGACTAGCCATGGGTAAGTACTCAAAGATCCGACTAAAGATACTGTCTGGCAACGCCGATACGAACATTGATTTCGCCGCCTTGTGTCAACTGCTGACTCGACTGGGCTTTCAAGAACGATTGAAGGGTAGTCACCATGTTTTTACTGCAGATGGAGTGGTAGAAATTCTGAACCTACAGCCCAAGGGCAACAAGGCCAAGCCTTATCAGGTCAAGCAGGTAAGAGCAATTCTTGTGCAGTATCGCTTAGGAGAGACCGATGTCGATTAAGTATGAGTTGATCATTTACTGGAGTGTCGAGGACGAATCCTTCGTTGTTGAAGTTCCAGAATTGCCAGGCTGCATGGCGGACGGAGAAACCTATGAACAGGCCGTGTCAAACGCTCAGCACGTTATCGCTGAATGGATTGAGGCCGCTCAGGAACTGGGTCGATCAGTGCCTGAACCGCGCGGGCGATTGATGTATGCGTAGCCGTTGCTCGGATTGATGCGTAGCGTATATGGGTTGACCCCCAGTTCTACGTCGCCGACGGCAAGCTCAGCTGCCAGCTCTACCAGCGCTCGGCCGATGTCTTCCTGGGCGTCCCCTTCAATATCGCCAGCTACTCCCTTCTGACATGCATGGTCGCCCAGGTCACCGGCCTGAAGCCCGGTGAATTCATCCACAGCTTCGGCGACGCCCACCTCTACCTGAACCACCTGGAGCAGGTTGACGAGCAGCTGTCACGCGACCACTACCCGCTGCCCCAGGTGAGAATCAATCCAGACCGCAAGGACATCGATGACTTCGTGTTCGAGGATTTCGAGCTGGTGGGCTATGAGGCCCATCCGGGGATACGGGCGCCGATTGCGGTTTGACGGGTCTGCTGTTGCAGGGGAACTTTGTCCGACTGAACCGGGCTTTTATTTTCGTTTCGATTTGTCGTAGCCGTTCAGGCATGGCAAGTCTCGACTTCCAGGGCGGGACGAGCTGCCTGCGCTCCGAGGGGATGACGCTTTGTTTTTTATCAATCGGTGGGAATGGCCTTTGGGTCAGAAGCGGACACTAGCGGCATTACGCAAAGTTTCCTTATAACGCCCGCAACACCGGGCAATTTGGAGAGCAGCTGAAAATTGCTCCGTGTGCTTGCGATTGTTAGGCATTTGCCTCTCGCTCTATATGCTCAACAAGAACCTCAAGAGATACCTTATGCCACTCGGCAAGATACGACCCTCTCTCTTGAACAACCCTCTCCGCATCATTGCCGAGAAAAAGCAGCATAGAAAGCAAATCGCTTACTTTCAAATCTGGCTCTGGATCATGAGCCATTCGGTTCCGAATTTTCTTGAAATTTAGGAGGGATTCGTATGTTTTTTGCTTAATAACGCCAAGGGCAAAAGACAGCTGGATTAATCTTGCCAAGCTGTCCCCAACTACCTTTTGAACTCCGATCTCGTTCACAAACTTTGACTTCACAGCTTCGCTGAGAATAATTTCAATTCTAGCTGCTGCCCGTATGATGTTCAGTGCGTGCTTGTCCATCAAATCGAGATGAAGCTTAATCCTTTCCTTCAAGGAATCATCTAGCTCTACTTTCATCCGCTCACCTCGGTCCGTCATGTCAACGCCCGCCTAACGCCGTGGTAACCGGCGCTGCGCGACAGCGCAGCGTCCGAGCGAACGATAGTGAGCGGGGTTGACCACCTTGTTATGCCTCGTTTTCTTCACGCAATTGCGAAAGTTTTTCTGACCAAAGAAACTCGGATTCAGATTTCACATCAACTGTGGTGCCGTATCTCTCATGCATTGAGCCTCGCAGTTTTCTAAGCATGTACTTTCCTAGTCTTTTTTCCTCTGGCAACGGCATATCTGGACCAAGCATAGCCATACCGTCAGGTGGATTCTCTGCCCGATTTCGGTAAAGTGGTTTCAGCTCATCTCGCTTCCGTAAATACTTGTGTACTAGGGTGTTATGCTCAGCCTGAGCAATCTCATCCTTCCATGCTTTGATCTCTTCGGTGTCGACATCCAGCAGTTCCGCCAAGTGCTCTGAAACCTGAAAGTAATGCTCGATGTCGGAACCCTCGGTAATAAATGGCATTGCTCCACAACTGACAATTACTTGCTCTGTCCACTCGACCTCTATGTCCGTCATAAAGTCTCTATCTCTATGAATTATTATTTTTGTATCAGGGGCGATTTCTCGAATAAACTCAGACAGCGAAAGTGCGGACTGGATATTGCTTGAAGTTTTGTAGCTATAGGTGACGATCTCGTCTTCGCCAAAGCCTGATTCATTAATTAGTACTTTTACCAACTCTAGGGAAGCATCCTCTGTCAAGAAGACCCAATCCACCTCTCCTTCACGGATCTTTTCGAAACTATCTAGCGCGCCAAGATCCATTAACAGTGGAACACGCCCAATTTCGTCTCCCTGCTGATAAATGCTGCCATCCTTCAGCCAAACAATATTGCTTTCATCATAGAGGGCATCGACCAGATGCCTGCTGTGAGTTGAAATAATTACTTTGGTATCAGTTGTAGAGGCGATGGACAACAAAGCTTTTGACAACAACCCTTGATTGTCTGGATGAAGATGCGAGTCCGGCTCATCAAGAAGAAGTAGATACGGTCGAAAAAGAACAACATAAGAAAAAATCTGCAAGGCTTGCTGAACTCCGGTCCCGACTAGCTCTAAGGGGGTTTTTCTCCCATGAACCCCAGCAAGTGAAACGCTTACAGAAATATGAAGGTCCGTTTTAGGGTTGAATCCTACCGACAAGTGAAACCTTGGAAATATTACTCTAACCGCTTCTATAAGTTCTTGGAGTTTTCCACCATTCTTTATCAACAAGAGCACGTTCCGTAAATACAGATTTGCATCTCCGCTAGCTACTCCCCTTCGTATGATGCTCTCAGTCCTGCATTCTTCCACTTGCGGTATTCCGGAAAGTCCAGGGACATATACAGAAAAAGGACGTCGAGTATTCGAGATTAGTTGTCGCAAGTTCGCCGAACCGGATACTTCGCAACCAACATTTCCCTCATTTCTTCCGCGGTATATTTTAATTATGCAGTCTAAGTCATCTTCGTCGTCAGTTGCGTATACACGAAGATATCCAAAGTTTGATTGATTCTTATAAGGTGCCCCATTCCTGAGGCTCACAAACTCTTTTGTGGGGCAGAACAGGAGGGCGTCTTGTGTGAATGTCTTGGTGTCGGCGAGTCGCGCTGCGACCGAAGCAACAACTGAGAAATGCAAGCCTTCGAGCACGCTACTCTTTCCAGAGTTATTGCCTCCCACGAGGATATTTATTGGCGAGAGGTCAATTGTGATATCACTGACCCTTTTGAATCGTTCCAGCTGAATTCGCGCAATTTCCATCTCTCAACAATCACTCGTGGTTTTTTAATGCATAACGTTTGAATTAAGCGGCGCCCTTTAGGGCGTCCGCCTTGAATGACTTGTTATGTTGTAATTCTGATGCTCGGCAAGCGGAAGCAGTCTCGAATCTGACAACGCCGCACTCCTGTGGCCCAGACCCGCCAGATAGGCCTCGTTCGCAGCGAATTCCATAAAACTCTTCAATGATGCCTGCTTGATCAGCATGACCAAATCCCATTTTTCATCTTGTGGTCCAATGAAAAAACTTCCTCCGTCGCCGAGAAAGCTGATCTCACCTCCGGACTCGCTCAGGAAAGGTAGTGTGTGATCGATATATTTCTGAAACGCCTCTCGCCCAGATAAAGAGTATTGCGGTTTGAGATCGGGATGGTTGGAGTAGTCAGCAACCTCCTTAAAGCGCAGCAGATTGAGCATCACAATCTCACCGGAAATACCCCGGGAAAACAATTTGATTGCTGAGGCTTCAGTCGGATCGAAATAACTTTCACTCATGGACCATTGCTCTATTGAGATACATAACAGATTGCGGCTCAGCCGCCCAGGGCAGCGACCGCGATGACCGAACGAAGCGAAGGTAGCGCGGACGCCCGAACGAGCCAGGGACGCTGGAGCCCTGGGTCGGCCTGCAGCCGCGGGTTATACGGCGCCTTCTCCCATCTTGGTGACGAACCCGAGGACCGTACCGGCCGGGTCCTCGACGTAGGCCACCGTCTGCCCCCACGGCATCTCCCGTGGCGCCGTGATGGAGCGGCCTCCTGCGGCTACGGCCCGGTCAAACGCCGCTTGAACGTCGGTGGCGTAGAAGGCCAGCTCGGCCCCTGACACCCGGCCGTCTTCGGGCTTGGGGTAGGACTCCTCCATCATGAGTCTCCCGGCCTCGTGGGAGGCCACCGAAATCCGGCCGTCGTCACCGAGTTCAGCGAACCCGTTCTCCTCGTCGTAGAGACGGGGCTCCAAGCCGAGCGCGTGGCGGTAGAACTCGACCACTCGCGCCACGTCGTTGACGTAGAGCACCGTCGTTGCGAGAGGCGTGTGGGTATCGGTCATCGTGACTAGTCGCGGATGGTTGGGTGCCGTATAACGTCTTAGCTAAGCGGCGCGCGTAGCGCGTCCGAGTGGAGGCCCGAAGGGCCGGAATGTCTTGAGCGCTTTGTTATAAATCATGACTCGGTAACTCGACGGATGAAAACCAAAGTAGCAAGTCCGGCGAAAATGATTGGAACAGGAACCGTAAACCAAGATGGCCATCCAGCGAAATTGGTAAAGAATGGTAGTACAAATACGGACTCACCACCCGATACCGAGAATACCGAAAACAGAGAGCCAGCAATTAAGGCCGCAAGAGTTGGCAACAGTGCACCGCTATTGCGCCAAGATGTGACAGCGCCAGCGGCGCCTGCAAAGACCCCAGCCAGACCAAAAAATGCAGCATTCGTGAGGCCACATGCGTATTGGCTAGCGGTTTCGCAAGAATGATGCGAATACAGCAGCGGTGGCGAATACCTGACGAGGAGTTCTGCGGCCAAAAGATACAGAAAGTATCCGCCTATTGAGGCCGAAAAGACTGCGAACTGACGACCTACTCCCTTGAGCTTCATCAAGATTTATAACAGTGAGTAGGCCGCGATGCGCCGTGTTTCAATACGGCATCTCGCCGTATAGGCCACGCGGGACCTCGCTGCAAAAACCTATAGGCATTAGCGCACCATCGAACGCCAACTCGCTGAAAAGCTGATGAAATTGAAAACGCCAAGGCAAGCCTCACCCCTTAAAATTAGCAGCCTGATGCGAGAAATATACGGAAGCCTGCAAATCAATGCAAACGGTTTGTTTCTAAAAGGTCTGTCGATCGATCTCCCCCCGTACCAAAAGCGCCCAGCTCTGGAAGTGGAACGAAGGGGTCAGGTCGTGCAACCTGCGCCCGTCCAGCGCGTCCTGAATGACGCAGATCGCTGCAAAGCCCTGTGAACTGCGGCCGCTCAGATTGTGAAGCCTGCAATCCAAGCGGTGCGTCAGAAGCCCAGATACAGCATGTCCAGCGCCGCAGAGATTTGTTCCGGCCGGTCGGCGAGGGTGCCGGCGGGACTGCGCAACTAACTCACCGGCACGGCAGCCATGAATTACGTCGCCATCACTAGCTCCTGTCCCTTGATGGAAAAGATGGGGCAGTCGCTGCGCTGGATCTGGCGCGGAGGACCTGAGAATCAATGGCACCACGACGCGTGTGTTCGGGCTGCTCAGCAGGTCGGACTGGACGTCCAAGAGGTAGCCGGCTTCATCCTCAAGCTCGAAGCAATCGAAACGGGCCATCAGAAGCGTCGATATTTAGCCAGCGGCAATCCATTGGCCTCGACAGAGGCGTTCGAACTCTCCAGAGTGTCGGCGTTGGTTTTCAGCCACTGCTCTCGTTTGCTGCGCCTGACCGCTTCCTTGATTGCGGCTTCGGCGGACCGCGAGATATTGATGCCTAGCGCTTTTACCTCTTTCAGAATCGCACAATTCAAAGACACGGTCGTCGGCTTTCGGGTCGATTTACTTGCGTCAGCAACTCGCATGATTGCTTTCTAATCAGCAACAAACGGCATAACTAGAAGCGCATATTTTGTGCTTCAATATTGTGTGGTAAATAGTGTGGCAGGGAAAGATCCTCTTTAAGCGATAGTGCAGCGCATCAACTGCAACGATGAGTCAGTGTTTGACGATTTCGAGCTGGTCGGCGATGACAACTATTTTTTGCATGCGATTGAGTATTGCGGTTAAGAGGTTGGCAAGGTGAGGATGTATTTGAGAAACCCCCAGCGTCGATGCGGAGGCTACAAGAATATGGGCACCACTATGTTTGATCGATCTTCGAAAACGGGTTCACGCTTAAGCTCGGTGACTCGGGTTTCGGTGTCTATTGTTTGGATCCAAAAGTCACAATAGTGATCAGAGAACAATGAAATCTTGCAATCTGCGCGAGTCTGGTATCGTCCATTCAGCGAGGCTGTGAACTCGAGTGTTGTGCTAGAGCTGAATGCGCCGTATTGAAAACGCACTGTTATGCTTTGATTCCCACTAGTGATGTCTACTTCGGGTTCAAGACCAAGTTTTCCTCCAGGCAGAAGACCGGTGCTTCCACCCATCAATCGTTTGTCTCCGATATTGAGTGCGTAAACTGATTTCCTACGTTCGTACCAAGCTTGGATTGTTGCCGTGTTTTCAACCAGCTCAGGATCTGGCGGGATATAGTGATAATCCCGCAGCTCAAATTCTGGCGAAGCACAGCCAACCAGCAAAAATGAGCAAAACACGATGGTCCCCAGCTTCAAGGCAATACCAATCCAAATAAAAACCGAATTCAGTATATATACTTTTTCGCCATTGAGTAGAGAGCCTGGTTAAACCATCCCGGGGCTTTCCCTAAACATCTCGCAAGCTTCCCCGCTAGTGCGACACTAGAAACAAAGGGTCAGATCGTGCACTGTGCATCTGGCCTTGATTAAAACACCCTTTCATAATTGCAGAAAGACCAAGACAGTTTTTGAATAGGTTTTTCCTCGCTGAGAAAAATAGGGTCAGGTCGTGCAACGTGCATCCGCGAGGCGCATCCTGCTGGAAGAAGAACGTCAGAAAACCCTCCGAACTGCTGCCGCTCAGCTCGGGAAGCTCACGGGGGCCCCACCAGGCGGGGATGCTTTCCAGCGTGAATAGCCTGATCGCCTGTCGTTCCGACTCAAGAGTGGGTAGGATGAAATCGGTGAGCCAATGCCCAAGGAGGCAGACAATGAGCTATATCGACGGATTCTTGATTGCGGTACCGACAAAGAACAAACAGAAATTCATCGATCACGCCAGAACCGGCGACAGCGTATTCCTCGACTTCGGTGCGACGCGGGTCATCGAATGCTGGGAGGATGATGTCCCGACGGGCAAGACCACCGATTTCCGCAAAGCCGTGCAGGCCGGGGACGATGAATCCGTGGTGTTCTCCTGGATCGAATGGCCAGACAAGGCCACCCGCGATGCGGGTATGTCGAAGATGATGGCCGACGATTTCAGCGACGAGCGCATGGATCCGGAAAAGAACCCCATGCCCTACGACGGCATGCGACTGATCTATGGCGGCTTCAAACCCATCGTGGTGCTCTGAGCGGTCAGCCGGCCGAGACCGATGTGCTGAATTCAGGCATTGCCGCGGCCGGCAATGCCTGGCGTTCTGGCGCACTTTTGCCTTGGAATTCGATTGATACATCAGAGCAGAACGTCAGTATTTTCGAGCGAGCGGCCCATGAGGCCGACAATTGACAATCGACCCAACAGGAAATTCACCATGATTCGTCAGCTTCTATTCATGTTTGCCGCAGTCCTGTCCGTTGGTCATGTCATGGCGAGCAACCTGCTGCAGGATGCCGGATTCGCTGCCGGGATCGATCCGCCCTGGAGTGTTTCCAGCGTGCCCTCCGGTGTCAGTTGGAGCACCACGGACGAGGCGGATGCAGCGGACTCGGGCTCGTTGTTGTTTACCGACGTGGGCGAGTTTGGTGCGCTGGTTTCGCAGTGTGTGAACGTCGGCATGGCGGCGGTATCGCGGGCGGAATTCTCCTACCTGATTCCTGGTGATGTCTCGCCAGTGGCTTTCGCACCGAGGTTTTTCATTCGCTACTACGACCAGCCACTGTGTGCCGGAAACCGGGTAGATACTGACGATGTCGGCCCGCCGACGCCCTTCGTTCAAGGGGAGTGGACTCGTTTCGAGATTCCCGTCGCGCTCGATACTGTCGTTGAGTCGGTTTCCTACGGCGTCTATTTCTTCGGCAGTGGAAGCAGCAACAATCGCGCTTTCGTCGACAACGCGCTTTTCGGCGATCCACCGCTTTTTCAGGATCGATTCGAAGCCGCTCCCTAAATGGCGAACCCTGCCCTGGATTCGCCGGCACCACAGTTCGCGACAGACATTGAATTGCGTCAGACGAGGGGTTGGTGCTTTGACCTTTAAGGGCAGTCTCCGCAGGTTGGTGCTGGCCACCGGGTCGCGCTTCGATATTCAAAGATGTGCCCACCGAACCGGTCGGGTTCGGCGGGCTCATCCGGGAAAGAGCCGGAACGGGACAGTCATTCCTTCGCCAGGGCCGGTTCAGTGGCAGGTAAAGTAGAGCCGCTCGATCAACAGGTCGAATTCCAGTTCTGTGGAAATGATCGGCGGAGTCTGGGTATTGTCGACTGTTCTGGGGTAATGATCGTTGCAGTCGAAGGGCTGAAGGCCAAGATCGCGTAGTGTTCGCGTATCCAGAATGTCCGGATCACCGGGGAGGTACATCGGCTGATTGCCCAGGTCCTGAATGACCGTGTCCTGAACCGATCGATGGCAGTCGTCCTCACGGATGGAGCGCTCAACGATCATGTGATGCTCTTGAATCCGCCATCTCGGCACTGTGCCCACGAATTCTCCCCGATCATCGATCGGCGGCTGGTCGTCGACCGGTCCATTTGTGGCTTCACAACGGATCACCGTGCTCTGGATCACGTCGGTGTAGCAAGTGCTCGGGCAGAATTCGATTTCCTCGTCGAACCAATACGGTTCAGGGCCCTCGTAGGTGATCGAACCGGCCTTGAAGGGCCCCTGTTCACTGTCGTCGACAAGCTGCGCATTCGCCGTAGTGCCCATCGCGATCAGGATCAAGCTGGCGATCAGGTCTCTGATATTGACCATCATCTTTTCTCTCTTTTTCATGGGTGGCACAGAATCAGACGGCGGCCACACTGAATTCGTCTCACTTGGTCCCATCCACATCGCCCGACCAACCGGGGGTCTGAGGAACTTTTCGACGGTTTCGCAGAATTCTTGGCGTCGGTCGATCGAATTCAGCGTACGCATCAGGAATAGGGCGGTGAATCGCCTGGTGTGACGCTCCGGGGCTCACGGAAGATAAGTCCTGTCGGTCGGAGTGCGGTTCCTTAGAGGAGGACCAAAGCATGTGTTCATGGATTTTTCGCATCATCCCGGGTGCCTTGGCAGTGTCGCTGTCCTGCTTTGCTGTAGGACAGCTGTCTGCTCAGCCGTCCCCGATCGAGGCGGACAAGATCGATCTGATCATCGTGGTTGATGCCTCAGGCGGAATGGCTTCGGAAAACTCCCAGTTGATGGATTCCCTGTACTCCGGTCTGGTGCAGCCGATGACCGAGTCCGGCATCGATCTGCGGACGATCATCATCGGCAAATTCGGAGCAAGCTCTCCGCAGCTGTGCTTCGAGCAGCCGCTGGGTTCGATCCCCTTCGGCGCCTGCGCTTTCTCTCCCCCGGAGCCCGCCAACACCTCCGATTTCAAGCACTACAGCACCAACGTTCAGAGCTGGGATGCCTGGTGTGACCTTCTCGAAAGCTACGACGGCTCCCTGGTCGACGACTTTTCGCAGGCGCCCGAAGGCTGGTCCGTGTGGCTCAGGGAGGACGCCTTCAAGAAGATTCTGGTCATGACCGACGATCGCCCACTTTGCACG
>JGI12210J13797_10272203_pt1 | contig 22332 bp, 17 predicted proteins | sample ElkSlonscriptome_3_FD_13797 | JGI IMG/M metagenome (IMG submission 13797)
AATAATAGCCTTTGCTGTATTATGGTTAATATCATTGAAGCTAATTGAAATTGTGACGATTACATAACCTCCTCCTGATCTCGAAACAGCTCTTGGGGGAGGGGTACCATCCTAAAATTCTGGCACAGATTCTATGATCCTGATACGGGAAGATACATCTCGGCCGATCCTATTGGGCTTGCTGGAGGAATGAATTTGTATGCTTATGCTAATCAAAACCCGATCAACTTCATTGATCCACTTGGGCTAGCAACTTACAGAAGCGTCGAAGGACATTATTATGTTGGTGGCGGTGGTGTGATGGAAGTTGAGTGTTGCCAATCGCGCAGTGGAAATGTATACGCTTGCCATGCAGCGAAAACTATCCGGTATTCTTCCACCGGTCTGGAGCGGTGATTATTCTCATCACTACCAGTGGTGTCTGAAGGCGGACGAGAAGGAGATCTATAGCGGGTATAGGCTTCGCGTAGGCCACCTTCAGCAAATGCTTCCCGGTGAGTTTTCCGGCAAAAAAGTAGCACTGCCCGGGGAGGCGCACGCTCTTGATCCAGGCCGTGGTCCCTGATGGTATAAGCCATTTCATCCACAAGATTACCCCTGCCTTTTGCTTGTAAGGAGGATAGCCATTTTTTACAATTACCAGGCAGGGAGATATCCTCATAAGCAAATTTTTATCGCGAAACCTACCTCCACCCCTAGCGGGGGAATATCGAAGGCGGATTACGATTCAGTCCGGTAACTGCTCAGCGGTTCATTTTCCGGGTAAGCGACCAGGCCATAGCTGCCAGAACGGCAACTCCTCCAACCAATACCAACCAGAGAATTCTTTTCATCCAAGGGTTGGGAGCGGGAAGAGCAAGCATCTTCTCCCCTCCCAGGATAATTTGTTTTCCAATTCCGGCTTCTCGGTCAAGGCTCTGCTCATCTTTTTCCGCAAGTGACTGCAAGGCTGTGGTTCTTTTCGTATCAACCGAGGTTTGCATTTTACCGTTACCATAGGCCAGGAGAAACGGGGTGCTGCCCCTGGCGACAAACAGCATCTCCTGGGGAGTGTAGCCCAGGAATATTCGGGTTGACTCCAGATCCGCGCCGATGCCATTCTCCATCAGTTCGAGTCTGAGTTTGGTTGGCGAGTGCCTGCGGAAAGACATCGGTTCATTGTACAGCACATTGCCATTGTCGGTGAGATAATAGAAAAGTCCTTCACCACGGTATTGCTGCCTTTCATCCGAATTGATACTTGAAACCCTGACTTTCAAGAGGGAATTGGGTTGGTCAAATTCCATTTTCAAGCCATCAATTGGTATTCGGTGGGCTAATTCCATTTCAAGAAAGATACGGCCACTTTCTTTCTCCACCGTGAAAGGGACGTTTAACCATCGTCTGGTCGAAGGCTGTTGTTGAGGACTGAATATCGCTTCGACCAGGGAAAGTTGAGGAAAAGATATGCCGTTGTCCGTTCTCAAACGCAGATATCGCCTGCTTTTTCGGGGAAGCTCAATTTCTCCATGCTGCAGTCGATTATTCATGAAGACGAGATCCGCCAAAGTTGCCCTGTTTACTCTTCTCCAGGAGATAAGATCCTCTGAGTCTTCCACAATTACCGGTAGCAGTTTGCCGGGGCCGTCCGTGTTCCACTCAAGCCTGAGAGATGCCGGAGAGTTCTCTCTTTCCTCCATATCTACCAGATAGGCGGCGGGTGCCTTACCCTCGGATGACCTGCTTCTTTCAATATTGACGATCTCTCCTTCACTTCCTGTCTCTATCCGCATGGAAAGTTCGGTGTCGCTCATATTCTGCCTGGAAAACAGCGGAAAAAACGGCAAGGATATACGCTCCTTCTCCTGCTTTTCCGAGGGAAGCGGATAGCGCAGATCATGAGGCACTGTCTGGTCCTCACCATTGAACACCTTCATGTCGGCGAGATTTTCCAACACGGTGTTGACATAGACATCATGTGGTAGAGTGATGGTATAAAAGGCTCCCTGGTTGTCGGTATTCAGGATGAGCCCATAGGCAAAATCTTCCTTAACAAACTCCTCTCCCCCGGCCACTGTCGGCAGTAGGGCAATGAGGAAAATGATCAGAATGCTCTTCATGTTGCCCCCTCTTCTCTTTTGGGCGGTAATGGTGAAAAATATCCAATAAGCAGCATAAGAACCCCCACGGCCAGAAAGGAGACTATTCTGGCAATCGTACCGGTACCCGAGAGGTCGATGAGGAAAAGCTTCAAGACTACCCCGGCCAGCAGCACCGCACCACCAAACCAGGCTTGCCGGTTACCTCTTCTGTTAGCCCAGATGGTCACGGTCAGCGCCAGCGTGCTCCAGAGTATCGATACCGCGGACTGCATAATCAGTGAATCATAGAGCGATTGAGGATTGAAGGGCACCGCGAAGTATAGATGAATAAGCCTGGCGGTGATCCCGTTCAACCATAAGAAAATCAGCCCGCCAAAACCTGCCCATAGATACGGGAGGGGGATTTGCGAGTAGAGAGTGCCCGGTTCCTTCCGGTTGTGTTTCAGCCAGAAAATAATCACCAGAAAGACCAGAATCTGAACAAGCGTCAATGGATTGAGCAGCGGAATATAGGGGAGAGGCAAGGGATCTCCAGCCATGAAATTTGCCAGGAAACTCCAGAAAACCAGAAAACACAACGGTGCATAGAGACCATGATCGCAATAGCTTCGACGGTGCTTGGCTACCGGCCATGCGAGTGCTTGGCCGATACCGGGCAGGACAATGACGAAGAGGGCTGGCATGATGGCCAGGCAGACAAATTCCCAGATCTTGCCGCCGCTAACAACTCTGCCCGCAAGCTCACTGAAATCGTTGGTAAGAATAAAGATAAGCAACCACAGGGAAAACATATGATACCATTTGAGGATGTTTTTTCCCCAAGCTGTTTCTGCCTGCCAGAGTATCAGCCACGAGGTGAGCAGTACGGTAAGCCATGCCACGGCGCCTGATCCGTCAAGAAATATCATGTTGCTGGAAACATTGTATTCGGCAAGAGCTCCAAGCACGATAAGAGGTAAGAACCCCAGCAATGGAAAGCGCAACTCCGACCAGCGCAAATACCGCTTCATTGCCGTAAGGAGGAGTGCGGTGAAAGAGAAGAACAGAAGCACAATATCTTTATCCAGCGGATAGCTGAAGAAATATTCTATGTCCCGGATACAGACGACCAGCCACCAGAGAATACCCCAGCCAAGCAGAATCAGGTGAAACAATTTTTCCCATTTTCGCAGAAGGGTATGATTGCGGCTGAGCTGGAAGGAAGAAAAAAGAGCGCCCACGGCAATGAAGATTCCCCCCAGGGTGAGTTCATTTACCAGAAACATGAAGTCGGCTCTCAAATAGATTGGCGAAAGCATGTATGCAAGAGCAGCACCCAGCTGGAGAAGGATGCCGAAATTTCTGGCCAAGACCCTGTTCTGTCGTACCCCCACCCAGACCATCGCCCCTCCTTCAAGGGCCCAGGCCGAAGCGGTGGCATGACCATCCAGGGCAAAGGGAATGGCCAGAGAGCCAAACACAACGGCAAGCGCCAGAAACGCTTCGGTGAGAATGCGCATCCCGTCAACCATGCGGTTCCAGAGAAGGGTGGCCGTAATCATGTAGAAAGCTCCCAGGCCGAGTGCCGAGAAGGCTACGCCGTATTCCAAATTTTCCACAAGACTTGCCTGCATTCCGAAGAAAACGATCGGCAGTCCGAAGACCAGTGGTCCATCGATAAATCCTCGTAATTGCATGGGCTGACGATGGGCAAACAGAATTGAAATAACGATATAGAAAAGAAAGAAGAGCAGCAGAAAAGGCTCCGTCGTCGCAAAAAATTCTGGCTGATAGTAGCGATATCCCCACATTGCCGAGATGACAAAGGTGAAGAGGAAACCGAGAAGGTTGAGCTCACGCCAGGCTTTAAACCAGGAAATACCGACAATGCCACAGTTGAGCAGAGCATAGTAGGAGAAGAGCATGACATGGCTGCCCGTACCGGTAGACATGAGAACGGGAGCAAGGAAACCGCCGCTGGCACCAAACGCGGCAAGGGCTCTGGCATCCTGGAGTACAGCCAGGATAGCCGATAGCACGACAAGGCCGAAGAGGACAAAAAACGAGAAGGTGTTGGGCAGCAGGTCGTAGAGCCTCGCCGCAGCGAAAACCGTAAGATAGAGAATGCCGATGCCACCACCCTGGAGGGTAAGACCGAATGGTGGCCTCTTTCTGGCAAGAAACCAACCGGTCGCCAGCAAAGCGATGCCTCCCAGGGCCACGCCAGCTAGGCGCACCTCTATTGGAATCATATTACGTTGGGCGGCATATTTTAACAGGAAGGAAACCCCGAAAAAGAGGATTACAATCCCGACCTTGAGAACGACATTCCCAGAAGTAAAAAACGATCTAACAAAGTTGCCAAGCTGCGCTGCATTTCTGCTCAGCGCAGTTTCTTCGGGGGTGGTAAAAACCGGGCGTTTAATCTGTTTTTTCCCGCCAGGTGTTTTATCTTCGGTAGAGCCATCAGCATCGCCCGCTTGCGTCTTCCCGGCGGATTGGGAGGAAACCCTGGAGGAGAGGGGTAATTTCGACTCTGCTGCGGTCTGCTTAGAAGTACTTTTACGCCAAGGTTCAGGCGCAGCAGGCTGAGCAGCATCAGTTTCTTTTGTTTCCTTTTCCAGGTGAAGCTGTTCAAGCTTTGCCACCCTTTTGCGGAGAATAAAAAGCTCAATGATGATGACAATCAGCACTATCAGAAGGATGAAATCCATGAATTTACCTTACTTCCGTACGGTGAAATTACCTGCTTATTATACCGGGCCGTTGTATGTATGGGTTATTCCGGCAGGCTGGGTGCAGTCGACTTCGGGGGTGATGGTTGCCACATTTCGGCTCATGAACGCTTTGACCGGGGCCTGTTACTGGCGGTCCTGTTGATCTACTTGAAATCCCGGAGGACAAACTGATAGGTCACCGCATTGTAAGCCCGCTCTAACTTTTGCCCAGATTCATTTCCAGCAGCCGTGAACATCAGCAACCTATCCTTTTTCAACCGTCCTTTCAAACAATTTTCAATTTGTCAAAGTTTCGCTCACGCTTTCCAGGGTAGACAGCTGTCTCCTCGCACCTATTCTGGCAATTTTGCATTAACAAACGTATCCATTTGCCAGACTTAGAGTTTATTAACCTTGAACTCGCCTGTGCACTTGGGGCAGACTCAAGGATCAACTTCCCCCACCTTCTTGACGCACTCACGCTACATTACAAGAGTCGCTACAAGCAAATATTTCCCAAAACCTGCGCTCTCATACTCGCTGGAATTAAACACAATCACCTTTTTCTCCCTGATATTTGCAGTTATTGCGACCGCGGCCTATTACGGTCAAATCCGCCAAATGCGACCAACCTCACTTTCCTAACAAATTAATTGTAAGATTCTGCCTGTTTCGTTAACAGACGAAAAGATCCTACATTTTTCCTACTTACGATTTTTGAAAAGGACGGATAGTGACATTGCGCGCAAAGAGAAACAAAGGGGTCAAATATGCTTTTGATTTTTGTCGCTGCACTTATACAATAAGATATTATTTTCAACCCCTTACGCATAGAATAATCAGACGCATGGTACCATGCAATCAACCGAGGTCTTCGGAGCGAGGAAATATTTTTGATGATGCCGACCGTGAAGCAATAATAAAGGTATTGTAAGAATTATCCCTTGGAGGTAGGACTTTTGTGGGGGTAAAACAGGACGGAAATTTGATCAGCTAACATTGATAGGGAAACATGATATCCCCTTCTTTGACGTAGACCCTCTTTTTCATGTATGTTCATCATGCAAGACAAACGCAAAAAGCCTCTGGTCCATTGTTGAACCAGAGGCTTCGATCAATCATCAAAAGTGGTGCCGGGACCAGGAATCGAACCAGGGACACACGGATTTTCAGTCCGTTGCTCTACCGACTGAGCTATCCCGGCACCTCATTTGGAGAAGGTTTTTTACACAAGTTAGGGCGTCATGTCAACAGCTTTTATCCTGCCTCATGACTCTTTTTCATCGTCATCACTGTCGAGGGTAATGCCGCCGAGATCGAGATCGAAATCAAGATCAGCATCCATATCCATCTTGCCGCGTTCGCTTTTGGTCTTCTGTTTCGGTGCCGGTTTTTCTTCTTCGGCTTCCGACAAACCGAGATCGTCGAGAGAAAGGTCGCCGAGAGTGTCTTCTTCATCCTCGGTTTGATCCTCTTCAGTGGTAAGACTGAACTCCTCATTTTCAATATCGTCGAGATCGAGCTCGAGGCTAAAATCATCCTCTTCGTCCTCACTGCTCGCCCGAGCTGGAACGCCGGAGACGGTTTCGGTGTCTTCAGGCTCCGGTGCCGGTGCCGACAGATCGGAAATATCAGCCAACTCGTCCGGCATTTCCATGTTCAAAGCCGGTTCTTCGTCAGAGGGTGCCTCTTCTTCCTTAAAGGCATCGTCGAACTCTCCGAGGTCAAGGTTTTCTTCGCCTTCGTCATCCTCGGCAATCTCTAGGTCCTCTTCTTCCGGAAGGCTGCCGAAACCCTCGAATTCATCGCCGAAGGCTATTTCCGTATCCTCATCCTGATCCTCGTCGCGATCATCGGCCAGCACGTCGAGATCGGGATCGATCACGTCGCTTTCTTCTTTGGAGATATCAAATGCTATTCCAGCGTCTTCCTCTCGGGAACGTTCACTGCCTTTCTGGATTTTCAGAAAAGAAGGCGGCGCGACATTATAGGTCGTTCCTACCAACTCGGAGGGGGAATTGGAAATGTCTTTATTACATTTCAAACAGGTATCTACATGATCAAATGAGATAAACCCGCATTTTGGGCAACGCATAGGTATATTCCTTGTAAGAAAAAAACATTAAATAAATGTGTCGAATATATGTATTGCAGGCTGTATACCAGTACAGCAAGTATTGCATACTTCCCCTTGAATAATCAAGAAAATTTTACAATCAGAACGGTTTACGCCACTTGCGCCTGTCTCACTTTCCATTACTCAACCCAGTCCATTCCTATATCACAGGCCTTAACAGAGTGGGTAAGGGCACCGACCGAAATGATGTCTACTCCGGTTTTTGCTATATTTTCGACCATATCGAGATTGACGCCCCCCGACGCCTCGACCTGTGCTCTGCCGTTTATCAGGCGCACGGCCTGCCCCATTGCCTCGAGATCCATATTGTCCAGCATGATGATATCTACACCGCAGCCCAGACACTCATGTACCTGTTCCAGGGTCTCTGTTTCCACCTCTATTCTGAGTGTGTGCGGAGCCTTGAGACGTACTCTGCTCACTGCCTCGCTGATCGACCCGCAGGCAGATATATGGTTGTCCTTAATGAGGACACCATCGGTGAGGTTGAAGCGGTGATTGAAGCCACCCCCCACCCGAACGGCATACTTCTCCAGCATACGCAGTCCCGGTGTGGTTTTTCTGGTATCGGTAATACGCACCGGATAGTCGCTCACCCGTTTAACGAACTCGCGGGTGAGTGTAGCGATGGCACACAGACGCTGCAGCAAATTCAGGGCGATACGCTCGGATTTGAGCATATCCAGCACCGGTCCACCAACCGTGAGGAGAACTCCCCCTGGCTCGACGTCTGCCCCGTCTGCGACGGCTCCGCTGCAGGTAATGTCTTTGTTCTGGACATGAAAGACCTCGGACGCCACCACCGACACGCCGGCTGCGACGCAGGGCTGGCGTGCAACGAGCCGGGCTTGCCCCCAGGTCGTGTCATCAAATATCGATTCGCTGGTCAGATCCCCTCTTCCGATATCCTCCTGGAGAAAATGCCGAATGGATTTTCGCAGTATATTTTTATCCATATCGCCTCGAAAAATCCGCTATTTCCTGGCGGAAGCTATGGTGTTCAGCCTCGACTCCGCCTCGGCTATTTTTTCGAGTTTGGCATCCAGCATCTGTTTTTTTTCCGTTTCCTTGTCCACCACCTGGGCAGGGGCGTTGGCCAGGAACTTGTCGTTTGCCAGTTTAGCGCCGACCTGTTTCAACTTGGCCTCGACCTTCTTACGCTCGCGGCCAATTTTTTCCAGTTCGGCATCGACATCCACCAATCCCTGTAGCGGCACAAAAATCTCGATATCGTTGTAGATATATGTCGCGGCATCCTCGGGTTTCTCACCTTTCTCCATGACCTGAAAACTTCTAAGCCTGGTCATGTCGGCAATAGTCGCTTCAAAAGAGGAAATACACTCAGCCTTCTTTTTTTGCGGACAGATGACGCTGGCATCAATCGTCATCGAGGGGTGAACATCGGATTCGGAGCGGATATTGCGGATACCGGTTATTACCCCCATGAGCAGACTCATCTGCTCCTCGGCTTCGGGGTCCTTCCACTTGTCCTGCACTTCAGGAAAGCCGCTCACCATCAATGGCTGGCGCTCGCCGGGCAGGGCACTCCAGATTTCTTCAGTGACAAAAGGTGTTATGGGATGCATCAGTTTGAGAATAGTCTCGAGCACCGCCAACAGCACCTTCCGGGCGTTTTTTTTATCGGCTTCGTCGCCGCCGAAGAGCTCGGCCTTGATCCATTCCAGATACCAGTCACAGAACTCATGCCAGATGAACTGGTAATTTGCCGAAGCGACATCGTTAAAATGGTATTCGTCCAACCCCCGGCGGACCTCTTCGACGGTGGCGGTAGTACGGCTGAGAATCCATCGATGCGCCAGGGAAAGCTCGGCCGTGTCGGATATGGTCGTATCACGGGCACTGTCTTCGTCGACATGCATAAGGGCGAACCTAGCGGCATTCCAGAGTTTATTAATGAAATGCCTGTAACCCTCGATGCGCTCCTCGTCGAGTTTGATCTCTCGCCCCTGAGCCGCAAAGGCCGTCAGGGTAAAACGCATGGCGTCGGTCCCGTATTTTTCCATCACTTCCAACGGGTCGATGACATTACCGGTGGACTTGGACATCTTTTTGCCGTGCTTGTCCCGCACCAGGGCATGCAGATAGACATCCTTGAAGGGCACTTCGCCCATAAAATGAATGCCCATCATCATCATCCTGGCAACCCAGAAAAAGAGGATATCGAAACTGGTCACCAGAACCGAGGTGGGGTAAAAGCATGCCAGCTCTTTGGTTTCCTGCGGCCAGCCCATAGTAGAAAAAGGCCACAGGGCCGAAGAGAACCAGGTATCGAGCACATCCTTGTCCTGGGTGAGACGGTTGGACCGGCACGCAGGGCAGCCCTCCGGCTCGGAGGTCTCGACTATCATCTCGCCGCAGGAATCACAGGTCCAGGCCGGTATGCGATGCCCCCACCAGATCTGACGGGAAATGCACCAGTCTCGGATATTGTCCATCCAGCTGTAGAAGGTGTTGTACCAGGTCCTGGGATATATGCGTATACGCTCCTCGCGCACGGCGGCCACCGCTTTGGCCGCCAGGGGCTTGACGGCGACAAACCACTGCAGCGAGGTCGTCGGCTCCACCACCGTCTTGCAGCGATAGCAGTTGCCGACGGCATGTTGGTAGTCCTCAACCTTTTCAAGAAAACCCTGTTCTTCGAGGTCGGCGACGATCTTTCTGCGGCATTCGAAACGGTCGAGACCGGCATAGGCGCCGGCGGCCTCATTCATGACACCTTTGTCATCCATGACTTTCATCAGTTCGAGGGAATGACGCAGACCAATCTCATAGTCGTCGCGATCGTGTGACGGCGTTACCTTGAGAGCGCCAGTACCGAATTCCCTCTGCACATGGGTGTCAAAGACTACAGGGACAACACGGTCTGTAAGCGGCAGGCGGATTCCCACCTCGGCCAGGTGGCTGTAGCGCTCATCCTCGGGATGAACCGCCACACCAGTGTCTCCAAGCATGGTTTCCGGCCTGGTGGTGGCCACAACCACATGGCCGGAGCCGTCGGCGAAGGGATAGCGTAGGTGGTAGAGCTTGCCCTGGGTCTCCTCATGTTCGACCTCGTCATCGGCCAGGGCGGTGTGGCAGCGCGGGCACCAGTTGACGATGTAGTCACCCTTGTAAATCAGCCCTTCCTTGTAGAGGCGGACGAAAACCTCGCGTACGGCCTGGGAAAGACCTTCGTCCATGGTAAACCTCTCCCGGGACCAGTCGCAGGAACAGCCAAGTTTTTTCAACTGATTGATAATGGTACCGCCCTTCTCCTCACGCCACTCCCACACCTTGTCGATGAATTTTTCCCGGCCGAGATCATGCCTGCTCTTTCCCTCGCTGGACAGCTGACGCTCAACCACGTTCTGGGTGGCGATTCCGGCATGATCCGTTCCCGGCACCCAGAGAGTATTGTCGCCGCACATGCGGTGATACCGGGTGAGGACATCCTGCATGGTGTTATTGAGAGCATGTCCGACATGGAGAACGCCGGTTACATTGGGCGGCGGGATAACAATGGAAAAAGAAGCTCTGCCCTCTTCCATGCCTGCCTTAAAAAGGTCGTTCTCCTTCCAGTACCGCAGCCACTTTTCCTCTACGTCGGCGAATTCATACGCCTTACTCAACAGCTTCGTATCCATAGTAATAGTCGTCTTTTCTTAGCCGATGGTATCCTTGCCGTACCAGTATTGTGCTTTTGTCTTAGTAAGCTTGCCCGGCAGGCCGCTGCAGGCAACTGCCGAGGCGTCGGCGCCGAGGCAAAAGCAGACACTACCTGTGAAAACCGCGAAATTCAATCTTTTTCTCGTTCTATCGACACTGGCGGCCTGGAACCACATCCGTTCGTCATAACTCCTCTTGTCATCGAAGGGCTCCGGCTATCGCCCACTGGCTGCAAGAGCGGCATCCTCGCACGCCAATGAGATGTCTGTAAAATGGAGCCTTGCCGGGGGCACGGCATAAGAGTTTTCCGGAAAAAAGCACCTGGAAACGTAAGGCTAGCGCACCGTCCACGGTTTGGGCATAAACAGATGATCATAGAGCTCAAGAGCGTATCTGTCGGTCATACCCGCTATAAAATCGCACACTCTTCTGTGCGCCATACGGTCATCGGCCCATTCGCTGCGGTTCACAACTGTCGGCCAGTTTCTCCCGCGACGCTTTACCAGGCCGTTGTCAAAACAGTAGGAATAGAGTTCGCGGATTATCCGCTGTGCCTTGATGAACTCATTGTGAACCCTATGGAACCTGTAGACATTGTCATAGAGGAAGGAACGAAGACTCGTTATGGCCTCAAGCATTTCATCGCTGATATGCAGGTGACCGTCGTCGGCGGTCAGGGTCTCGACGATCAGATCTCTGACCATGGAGGAAATTCTCTGCGAATGCTTCTTGCCTATGACCCTGGCAATTTCGGCAGGCAGATCGGAGGATTTGAGGATTCCGGCTCGCAGGGCATCATCCATGTCATGATTAACATAGGCTATAATATCGGCCAGACGAACCACCTGCCCCTCCAGGGTCAGGGCAAGACTTCCGGAACCGTTGGGGAGGATATCGTTACGCCCCTTGGAGTGTCGGACGATGCCGTTGCGCACCTCGAAGGTGAGATTGAGTCCCTTACCGTCGTTCTCGAGAAAATCTACCACTCTGAGGCTGTGGATGTAATGCCTGAAACCACCCGGATGAAGTTCGTTCAGCGTCGCTTCACCGGCATGGCCAAAGGGCGTGTGACCGAGATCGTGAGCCAGGGCGATGGCCTCCGTCAAAGCCTCGTTGAGACAGAGCGCCGCAGCTATTGTCCTGGCGATCTGCGACACCTCGAGGACATGGGTGAGCCTGGTGCGGTAGTGGTCGCCGGTGGGAGCGAGAAAAACCTGGGTTTTATGTTTGAGCCTGCGAAAGGTCTTGGAGTGAGTTATGCGATCCCGGTCACGCTGAAAGGGCAGGCGCAGATCACCGGCTACATCCTTTTCCGGATGCAGTCTGCCCCGGGAACGCGTGTTCAGGGCTGCATGCCGCGACAGTATATGCTCCTCTCGCTCTTCGAGCTGTTTCTTGATCGGCTTCCCGACAACCGGCGTGAACCCCATTACTCCCTCTCAATGCCCAACATATCAAGTGCATACCAGGTACCACCTCTCTCATTACACATCCCATTGTCAATTGCAAGAAAATAAAGGTATAACAACACGATATTCACCATCCTCGTATTTTGGGCCTGGCAGCTGTACAATATCTTGTATAGTCTGCTATCACATTCTAGAGGGATACGCAGAGGCACTCTTTGAGGATGAGAAAAAAGATCGCCAAGATATCCTTTTTTATCGTATAATAGGGGTTTGACAAAAACCAGAGACCCAAAAGCCCGACACTGGGAACAGATACCATGGAAGATACACCACCACCGTCACCATCTTCGGATTCAGTCCATTCTGCAGGCACTTTTACCTGCAAGATAATCGAGAACGGCGACGAGCCTCCCCGGTCTAACAAAAAGTGGACAAGGGCCAGGCGATGCCGCCTGCAGATCGATACCGACCATCTGCACTTCGACGGTAGATCTATTCCCGCCAGCAACGTGGAGAAAGCGGTGCTGCGCATTTACAAATCCGCCTTCTTCTTTGAATATGCTGTTTTCTCAATTCAGGCGGCAGGTAAGAGATACCATTTCGGTCTCAAATACGACGATTTCTGGAAAGGCAACCTTCCTTTCGCGGTGGAAAGAGTTCATGAAGAGACGCCTTTCATTCTTTTCCGCAGGTCGCTGATTGTGCTCATCCTTGTCTATATATTCTGGAAAGTTGTTCAACACTGAGGTCCACCACACCCATTCAAATTGAAGGTACTGCCATGTTCGATTTTGAGAGATATGCATCCCAGGTGATCGCCTTTTTTACCGGCAATATTTTTATCGCTATCGGTGCCGTCGTCATCCTTATTTTCCTCTTCTATAAAAAACCTAGCGAGACCATAAAGTTTCTCGGTTTCTGTTTTCTGATCGTCGCCGTGCTCTACATCATGGCTCTGCTTACGGAGTCAGGTTCTCAAGGCGTTTTGCAAAAAAAAGGCGTTACCACCAAATCAGAAAAGGAACTCATGGAGCAATAGGATGCGGAGTATATTGAGCAACATGAAAAGAGCTGCAGTCATTCTCACCCTTCTACTCCTGGGTTTTTCATCTCTGCAGGCAGAGGAAAGCACGAATCGAAACGCCCTACAGGAGCTGAGCTCCCCCCAGAGTTCACTGCTGCCTCTGTATCTTGCTGCCATTATCAGCAGGCACGACCAATGGCCCGAATGGCCGGCCGCAGGCAATTCCGGAGGCAGTTGTCCGGTCCCGGAGGAGGCGCAGGCAGAAGACAGCAGCAGGCCGGATCATATCGTCGGCGACGGTACGCCACAGAGCTGCACAAGCGAGGCCGTAGTCCGCACCATAGCCAAAGGAGGCGTAATAGCCTTTAACTGCGGTCCGCAACCAATCGTCATCACACTCAAGGAAACCGCAAAGATAGTCAACACCACAGGTCCGAAAATAGTCATTGACGGCGGCGGCAAGGTGGCTCTGAGCGGCAACAGTCTCCGCAGGATACTGTATATGAACACCTGCGACAAAAACCAGGTCTGGACCACCCCCCATTGCCAGGACCAGGACCACCCCCGTCTGACGGTGCAGAACCTCGTATTTCTGCGGGGCAACTCTTCCTCTGCCACGGACTATGACGGCGGCGGCGCCATATGGGCCCGAGGAGGGCGGTTGAAAATCGTCAACTGCCGCTTCTTCAACAACGTCTGCGCCGCCACCGGCCCGGATGCCGGCGGTGCCGCCGTTCGCGCCTTCGACCAGTACCGGGACCTGCCTCTCTATGTAGTAAACTCTACCTTCGGCGGCGGAGCAAACTTCGGCAACAGCTGTTCCAACGGCGGCGGCCTTAGCAGCATCGGCGTGTCCTCCACGGTGATCAACTCCCTTTTCAGCCATAACACGGCCATAGGCATTGGTGCCAATCCTCCCCGGGACAACACCCCAGGCGGCGGCAGTGGCGGAGCCATTTATAACGACGGCAACACCTTCGATCTCAGGCTCTGCGGAACCAGGATGGAAAACAACAGCGCCCGTGAAGGTGGCGGCGGAATTTTCTTCGTCAGCAACAACCGCTCCGGCCACCTGATCATCGAGCACTCACTGCTGCAGAACAACCCCAGCGGCAGGTTTGAAACGCGTCCTGGGATCTTCTACCTCGGCGACGGCGAGATCCAGACAACCGACTCGATTATTCGCTAGGAGCATTTCGGAGTATAGGCATTTTTGTTCAGATCGAGGCATTTTCAGGAATTCAAGCACAGCCATATAATTGATATTGCGAGCATTGATTTTCTGGAAATAACGAAAGTATGGGCGAAAAGGGCATACTTACTCTAGATCAATCACAGAAGCGATGTGGGATAGTACCAGCGAGTCGATATCAATGCGCATAGAGCATGCATCGCCGATTTTTTCATGGAGTGTTCAGCCGACAAGTGTGACGGAAGACTGGCACTTCTCCGACACACTTATACAAGTGGTTTTCCAGGAAACGTGGGGGCTGGTCGTTCACCGGTTGCCTGCCGGCAACAGCTGAGGGTGAAGGAGGCAGATACTGCTACGTTCTACCTATCTATTTCAACAGGGGATGTCCCATTTCCTGACGCTGGACGACATAGCGCTCCGAGACCTTTCTGGCGATGTTGCGTATGCGGCCGATATAACGGGTGCGCTCGGCAACGCTGATGGCTTTGCGGGCATCGAGTAGATTGAAGGTATGCGAGCACTTCAGGCAGTAGTCGTAGGCGGGTAGAATCAAACCTTTATCGGCCAGGCGCAGCGCCTCCTCCTCGTAGGCTTCGAAGAAAGAGACCAGTTTCTGGACATTTGCCTCTTCGAAATTGAAGGTTGAAAACTCAACTTCCGCCTGGTGGAAAATCTGGCCATAGCTGACCTCATCGTTCCAGGCGATGTCGTAGACGCTCTCCACGCCCTGGAGGTACATGGCAATACGCTCCAGCCCATAGGTTATCTCAACGGTCACCGGATGCAGGTCAATGGAACCCGCCTGCTGAAAATAGGTGAACTGGGTGATTTCCATGCCGTCAAGCCAGACTTCCCAGCCGAGTCCCGAGGCTCCGAGTGTGGGAGACTCCCAGTCGTCTTCGACGAAACGAATGTCATGCTCCAACAGGTCGAGGCCGAAACGCTTGAGACTCTCGAGATACATCTCCTGAATCTCAAGCGGCGAAGGTTTTATAACGACCTGATATTGATAGTAATGCTGCAATCTGTTGGGATTTTCACCATATCGGCCGTCGGTGGGCCTTCTCGAAGGCTGGGGATACGCCGAACGCCACGGCTCCGGCCCCAGAGCCTTGAGCAGAGTTGCCGGATGAAAAGTCCCGGCACCAACCTCCATATCATAGGGCTGCTGAACGACACAGCCGTGTTGAGCCCAAAAAGTACTGAGTTCAAATATAATATCCTGGAAATTCATCGTAGTCCCCGCCGTTATCGCTGATGCCTTTGCGTGATGCGTGCTTATACTGTCCTCCAATGCCAAGCGGGAACAGTAGCAGAACTTGAGGGAACTTATCAAGCACAATCTTGACAATGCGCGGCTCGAACCGCATTATATCCCATTAGCGACCATCATCAGGCTCTATCTCCAGACCGGCGCAGCTGCAGGCGCTGTCTGTTCACCTTCAACACGGCAAAATACTACGATATGATCGACAGACACAACCGTGACGAGATACGGCAAATTTTGAAAGAGACGAAGACCATCGCGGTAATCGGCTGTTCTCCCAAGGAGGAGCGGCCAAGCCACGGAGTCGCCCGGTACCTCATCGAAGTCGGCTACAGGGTAATTCCCGTCAACCCAGGCCATGAAGAAATACTCGGGCAGCGCTGCTACCCTTCGCTGCTCGACGTACCTGAAGATGTGGATATCGCCGATATTTTTCGCAGATCGGAAGAGGTCGAGCCAATAGTCATGCAGGCTCTGGAAAAAGACTGCAAAACCATATGGATGCAGCAGGGGATCATCAATCACCTAGCCGCTGAAATTGCCAGACAGCGTGGAAAAAAGGTCATCATGGACCGCTGCATCAAAGTTGACCACGCTAACCTCATCGCCAACGCCTAATTCATATCTCAAGCAACGGATGGAACCACAAACACTGAGCATTCGCGGAGCGCGAATGCATAATCTCAAAAATATTGATGTCGATCTGCCCCGTAATCGCCTTGTGGTCTTTACCGGTCTCTCAGGGTCTGGCAAATCAACTCTGGCCTTCGACACACTCTACGCCGAGGGGCAACGCCGTTATGTCGAATCCCTTTCCACTTATGCCAGACAATTTCTCGGCCAGATGGACAAACCCGACGTCGACTCCCTCGAAGGGCTGTCGCCCGCCGTTTCCATAGAACAGAAAACCACCAGCAAGAACCCCCGCTCCACCGTCGGCACCGTCACGGAAATTTACGATCATCTGCGCCTGCTGTTCGCCCGCTGTGGCCATCCCTACTGCCCCCAATGCGGTGAGGAAATACGCTCCCAGTCTATTGAAGATATGGTGGGCACCATCATGAACTACGATGAAGGAACCAAAATCATCCTGCTGGCACCGATGATCACCGACCGCAAAGGACGACATGAGCAATTGCTCGCCAGGATCCGCAAGGAGGGTTTTGTCCGGGTGCGCATCGACGGTGATATAATTCACGCTGACGATGTCGATCAACTCGATAAAAACAAAAGGCATACCATTGAGATTGTGGTCGACCGGCTGGTAATCAAACCATCCATTCGGCGGCGGCTCAGCGATTCCATTGCCACCGCCGTTTCGCTGACCGAGGGGTTTCTTCTGGTTTCCCTCACCGACCAGAACAAAGAAATGCTCTTTAGTGAGCTAGCCGCATGTCATCAATGCGGAATCTCCATGCCAAAGCTGAGCACTCAGCTTTTTTCCTTCAACAATCCCCAGGGAGCCTGCGGCGAATGCGGCGGACTCGGCGTCAAGCAGTTTCTCTCCCCATCCCTGGTGGTGCCTGATGCGGACAAGAGCATCCTCGACGGGGCTATCGCTCCCTGGGGATGGCGCAATGAAACCACCTATACCGGCCAAATGCTCGCCGCCGTCGCCAAGCACTATAATTTCTCACTGAAAACCCCTTTCAAGAAATTAACGCCCAAACAGCAAAAGGTCATTCTCTTCGGCTCCGGTGGTGAAGAAATCCATTTCCACTACCAGAAGGGCCGCAGAGTCATGACGGCAGAGCGATCCTTCGAAGGGGTCATTCCTCAACTTGACAGAAGGTTTCATGAAACCCAGTCGCCGATGATACGTGACGAACTGGCCAAATTCATGAATGAACAGGCCTGTCCCACCTGCAGAGGTGCGCGCCTCAAAGACGAAGCCCTGGCCGTAAAAGTTGGCAAATGGAACATTTACGAGCTGACCCAACTTTCCATTGACCGCCTTTTCCGTGAAATACCGACACTCCCCTTCACCGCCACGGAGCGGAAAATCGGCGAACCCATTCTCAAAGAAATCATCGACCGGCTGAGCTTTCTTGAGGACGTTGGCCTTGGGTATCTCTCTCTCGACAGACGATCCGGTACCCTTTCCGGCGGCGAAGCACAGAGAATCCGACTTGCCTCCCAGATAGGTTCACGCCTGGCCGGCGTACTCTACATACTTGACGAACCTAGTATTGGACTGCACCAGCGCGATAATCAAAAGCTCATAAACACCTTGCAGGAACTGCGCGATCTCGGCAATACCGTTATCGTCGTTGAGCACGATACCGACACCATCCTCGCTGCCGACCATGTTCTCGACATGGGCCCCGGTGCCGGAGTTCACGGTGGAGAGATCGTCTACAACGGTGGGATAAAAGGTCTTTTGGACAGAGACACTTCCATAACCGGAGCCTACCTCTCCGGCAGACAGTCTATCGCTATTCCGGCAAAACGCCGGCGCGCCGGCAGAGGCGCCAAAAGCACACTCAAGGTCAAAGACGCCACGGCCAATAATCTTAAGAACCTGTGTGTTGCGATACCTTTGGGAGTTTTTACCTGTGTCACAGGAGTGTCCGGCTCCGGCAAAAGTTCACTGGTGCTGGAAACACTCTATACCCTGGCCAGTGATGGTCTGCGGCAAAAACGTTCATCCACCAAGGTTGAGGGAACCTCGGTCTCCGGGTTGTCGTCCATTGATAAGATAGTCGATATCGACCAAAGCCCCATAGGCAGAACACCACGGTCCAATCCTGCAACCTATACCGGCGTCTTTACTCCCATTCGCGATCTTTTCACCCGACTGCCCGAATCAAGAGCGCGCGGCTATAAACCGGGTCGCTTCAGCTTTAACCTTAAAGGCGGCCGCTGCGAGGCCTGCGAAGGCGAAGGCGTTCTCAAAATCGCCATGCACTTTTTACCGGACATCTACGTAGTTTGCGATACCTGCAACGGTAAACGCTATAATCAGGAAACCCTGGAAATCCGCTACCGCAACAAGACCATTCATGAAGTTCTGACAATGACCGTTGACGAGGCCTTACAATTCTTCGAAAATATTCCCGCCGTTAAAAACAAGCTACAGACTCTCCACGATGTCGGCCTTTCCTATATTACCCTCGGTCAGTCTTCAGTAACCCTCTCCGGCGGCGAAGCCCAGCGTGTCAAGCTAGCCAAGGAATTGTCAGTGCGCAGTACCGGCAAGACGCTCTACATTCTCGACGAACCGACCACAGGCCTGCATCCAGCTGATATCCAGCATCTGCTCAGCGTACTCAACAGACTGGTTGAGCGCGGCAACAGCGTTGTCGTTATTGAACACAACCTTGATGTTATCAAGACCGCCGATTGGATAATCGATATCGGCCCCGAAGGCGGTGACGGTGGCGGTGAAGTGGTCGCTGAAGGCACCCCCGAGGATATCATCGACATCGAAACTTCCTTTACCGGCCAGTATCTCAAGCCCATACTCACAGCCATGCACAAAAATTAGGAGGAAACCCCAGGCATAACTCCAACTTACCGCCAGGGATACACTCCGGCCTTTGAGTTTCCCATACAGTCGGTTCTTCGCCGGTCCGCACCACTGATCAGCGATGTTATTCTTGGACAGTGATTCATTAACACGCGTTCTCAGCCTTGCAGACTGACACCATTACGTTTATTATCGGCTTAGCCTGCATATTCGACAATCACGGTGCGGGACAGCTCTCAATACAACCAGACATATTAGGCACTCACACTTTAAAAAAGAGGAAAAAATGGCAGAAAAAACTGAAGAGAAGAAACCGGCAGCTCCCGAGTTCAGAATGCAAAAGATGTACATCAAGGATCTTTCATTTGAAAATCCCAATGCCCCTGATATCTACGTGGCCCATGCTGAAAAAGCACCTGAGGTCGATGTCAACCTGCAGTTGAACCATAAGCAGGTCAATGAGGATCACTACGAGGTCTGTCTCGAAATTACCGCGAAGATCGTCAACAAGGAACTCGACAAAACCCTCTTTATTCTCGAACTTGAGCATGCCGGGGTTTTTCTGCTCAAGAATATTCCCGAGGAGCATTTAAAAATGGTTCTGGCCGTCGATTGTCCGACGCTGCTGTTCCCGTTTACACGTCAAATCGCCAGCCAGGTCTCAGTCGATGGCGGTTTCGTGCCGTTTCTCATGGAGCCCATCAACTTCATGGGCCTCTACCAGAACTCGCTGAAAAAAGGAGAGAAACCTTCAAACTAGGTCGATGGGAATATCAAGCACCCGGCAAACCAAAAAAGGGCTGAAGATTCAATGAATCTTCAGCCCTTGTATTTTCCTGCAGGGGATGCTGTGTACTAGAGACCGTAGGTTACAAAATTATCAACCAGCGAACTTACGCTTTTCTTGACTGCCGTGTTAAACAGATCGTCATACTGGCCATCTGAGAAAATAGATTGCGGGGCAACACGAACCGCAGCGCTGTTGGTCCAGACAACCTGTCCCGAAGTCGCATCCTGCACCCATATGCGCAGATGTACCACGGCCTGATCGACCCGGCCGCTTTTTGAGGCCTGTCGGCCCAGCAGTCCACCTATACCAGCCCAGGCAATTTCATTTTCTGCAATGCCGCCGTCAATTCCTTCGCCATCGATCGGCCAGTCTGAAAGATTGCCTACTCCCAGGCCAATCATGCCGGCCGCCATGGTCTGATTGAGGGTGTCATAGGACTCAGAGCCGGCAAAACCATACAACATCTGGGCTGCACCACCGGAGATTACCGGGAACAGGCCACGGCGCCACGGCTCCCAGGTATTGTCCTGACGAGTCCTGTATTCGAGAATACGTCCGCGGAGAACATAGTCGGCCTGGAATTGGCGTCCCATTTTAGTAATCTCATTCGGGGTCAAGGCGTGCGTGCCCGGGGCCTCCGCCACCTGGTTTCTCTGAGTAATTTGCTGCTGACGCAGATAATGCCTGATGGTGTCCTTCATGACGTTGGACCAGTCACCGGCAAGTTCGTTTGTCAGCGATACGTTGGAGTTTTTCTCATAGTCGCCGATCCTGACGACATTTTCGTCGACCAGATAGAAAAAGACATCCTCAGAAATCGGCATACCAAAGCCATGGGAGGTGAGGTTATTCGTCAACTCCTCGCTTATCTCCAGATTCCGACGGAACGCGGCCGCCATACTATCGGCGTAGGTGTAGTCGGCAAAGGGCAGAACGACTATTCTTTTGCCGGATCCAGGTGCGTTAGGGCCAGCCGCCTGGGGCACATTCAAGGTATGCTTGACGTTTTGTCCACAGCCAGCCAGTATTAACGCGCAAACAATGAGTAGTAAATATTTCAGCCTCAGCATTTTTTTCTCCCTGCAAGTAGTAACAAATTGTAAGTACACACGCTCCATCTTAGATCACGACCGGTTTGAGCAGGATAATCAGCTCGCGTTTTTGATACACCTTTTCTTCATAGCCGAAGAGATATCTGACCAGCGGAATCTCTCCCAACAGCGGCAGAAACTCGCCAACTTCATCCTTGTCTTCGCTTATCAGTCCGCCGATTACCAGCATTTCGCCGTTCCTGACCTTGACGGTGGTGCTCATTTCACGGATATTGATTATCGGCAGCCCGACGGTACCGCCGAGATCACCGACATCTCTATATTCGATCGGTTCCTGAAGTTCTGAGGTGACCGGAACCAGATTCATAATAACTTCGTCGTCATCGATTATGGTTGCAGTAAGGGCCATACCGAGACCGGAGAGAACACGCTCCGTGTTGACTGTAAAGGTTACACGGTTGGTATCTGTATCCAGATCGGATTCGATATTATCAATGTAGGTCACGTTTCGACCCACCGTAATCAGCGCCGGCTGGCCGTTCATTACACTGATCTTGGGATTGGACAGTACCTTGGTCTGTCCCTCTTCCTGCAGAGCGTTGATAAACACGCTGAAATCTTTATTGTTTAACCGAAGTTTAGAGACGAAGCGGGTGGGGTCAACATTCCGCTGGTAGGCGCCGTCCGGCAGAGCACCGCCGGTGGAGGCGTTGGAATAGACAATATCCTTGTTATCCTTTGAAAAAATATAAGGCCAAACCTGACCTCCCAGCGCCTGGGATCCGAACTCGATAAAGCCGTTGAGACTGAAGTTTCTCAAGACTTCACTCCAGTTTATACCAATGGAAGAGGCATCGTTGAGTTCGACCTCTATGATTTTGGCTTCGATGGTTATCTGTCTATAGAGATGAGACTTGAGATTATTGACATAATCCTCGACCTTGTTCAGTAGAGGCCGGGGGGCGGTTACCGTAATCAAGCCGACATTCCTGTCTATGGTATACAGGTTACGATTTTCGGAGCGACGTCTCGTGGAGGCCGTTGCCTGGACTTCGGCCGTTTGCTGTTCATCATCCTCCAGAGCCTCATTTCCTCCTATTCCGGTGTCCGCCAAGACGCCTTCGCTGCCTTCGAGGTCCACTGCCGTTACCGCCTCGGTCTCCCAGACCTCGAGAATGGCATTCAGGTTCTCCTCAATATTGGCCCAGATATTGAACTCATTGCCTCTGCTGTCCAGGCGAATGGTGCCCTCGATGTTGTCAGAGGCTTCATTGCCGCCGAGCACATTGCCGCCGGTGCCCGTTTCGAAGAGCTGCTTGGTAAAGGGCATACCGATCTGATAGCGTCTTGTTTCCTTGTACTTAACAACTATGGTATTCCCATCAATAGCATGAAAGTAATCGACCTGGCGGAGGAGATTATCGATGGCCTTGAAGAAATCGTCGTTGGCGCTGATATCGACATCCACAAGAACATCTTGATCGACATCGCTCTCCCAGGAGACATTCATATCCTTCATGGCGGCCAGTCGCTTCATGATATCCCA
>JGI12210J13797_10892200_pt1 | contig 22300 bp, 16 predicted proteins | sample ElkSlonscriptome_3_FD_13797 | JGI IMG/M metagenome (IMG submission 13797)
GGCGGTGCGTTCGGTATCGATAATCTGGTCGTCAACCAGGGCGGCAAGATCTACGCCGAAGGGACGGCCAACAATCCGATCGTCATGCGGGGCGTCAACGCTGCCGGCCGAGGCGAGTGGGGCGGTCTGGTCATTAACGGTCGCGCACCCCTGAACGTGCCCGGCGGCACGGCAGTGGGCGAGGGCGATACGGGCACTTACGGCGGAAGCGACCCGAACGACAACAGCGGCGTCCTTCGCTACGTGGTCGTTTCGAATGCGGGCTTCCAGTTCACTGAAGAGGACGAGTTCAACGGAATTGCTCTCCAGGGCGTGGGCAACGCCACGACGATCGAGAACATCCAGGTCCACCTGAATGCCGATGATGGCGTTGAGTTCTTCGGCGGCACGGTCAATGCCAAGAACATCGTGGTCACCGGTGCCGGTGACGACAGCATCGACTGGACCGAAGGCTGGCAGGGCAACGTCCAGTACGTCGTCGTCAAGCAGTACACGGATGAAGGCGACCAGGGCATTGAGGGCGACAACAATGGCGACAACAACGATCTGGAGCCGCGCGCTTTGCCGACCCTGGCCAACATGACCTTCCTCGGTCAGTCCAGCACGGACATCGGCTGGTTGATTCGTGAGGGATCAGGCGTGTCGATCAGCAACTCGATCGTCACCGGTTTCGGTGAGGACTGCGTTGACTTTGACCAGCTGTCGACCTTCGATAACTCGGCCAACCTGTCGTTTTTCAACAACATCATCGGTAGCTGCGGCGCGCCCTTTGCCGATGCCGAAACCAATAACGGCGATTTCAACGACCCCTTCCTGGTCTCGGACTTCATTCTCGATACGGGCAATAACGTCCAAGAAGATCCGATGCTGAGCAACTACCTGCCGATGGGTCTCGCGCCGATCGTAGGTTCTGTGCCCTACACCAACGGTTTCTTCGATAACGTCGACTACGCCGGTGCCATCCTGGACGCCAACAGCGACTGGACGAATGGCTGGACCGTCGGCCTGGATCGCGACGCGCCGCTGGGTCAGTAAGCCGTATTGAGGCCCGATACGCTGAGACGTGTCTGTTTCAGGGTTCTGGCTGAGGAGAATCAACGCCGCTCGCTCAGCGAGCGGCGTTTTTTATGCCAATTAATTCAGACTCGAACTGTCACTGAAATGAAACAAAACTGAAATACAGTGCCCGCAGTCTCATCCGATTCAGGATCAAGCAGGAATTTCGCTATGTCTAAAAAAATCACTTCTGTCCTTGCTGCCGCAGGAATACTCTTTTCCGCGGCCTCGTTCGCTCAGTCCCAGGTCGATTCCGATCTGCCCGACTACGAGCCCGTATCGGGGATTTCCGGCAATCTTTCCTCGATTGGTTCCGACTCACTCAATAATCTGATGACGCTCTGGGCCGAGCTGTTCCAGAACTACTACCCGAACGTCAATATCCAAATTCAGGGGGCCGGTTCATCGACCGCGCCGCCCGCCATCACCGAGGGCACCGCGAACTTCGGGCCAATGAGCCGCCTGATGCGCTCCTCCGAGGTTCAGGCGTTCGAGGACCGCCATGGTTATCCGCCGACGCCGGTGGGCACCTCGATTGATCTGCTGGCGGTGTTTGTCAACAAGGACAACCCGGTTCAATGCCTGGGCATCGAGCAGATCGATGCGGTCTTCTCGGTCGGGCGCCGCTGCGGCGCCGCTGAAGACGTTACCCGCTGGGGTCAGCTGGGACTCGAAGGCGCCTGGGCGAATCGGGATTTCGCCCTCTACAGCCGTAATGCGGTTTCCGGCACCTACGGGTTTTTCAAGGAAAACGCCCTTTGCGGGGGTGATTTCAAGCCATCCATCAACGAGCAACCAGGCTCCGCTTCGGTTGTTCAGGGCGTCAATGAATCGTTGAACGGCATCGGTTACTCGGGCATTGCCTACATGACCTCGGGCGTTACGCCGATCAGTGTCTCTGCTGTCGGCAGCGACGAGTGCATCGAGCCCAACAAGGAAACGGCCGCGACTGGTGACTACCCCCTCGCGCGCCTGCTCTATGTCTACGTCAACAAGAATCCGAACCGCGAGCTGCCGCCACTTGAGCGCGAATTCTTCCGCATGGTCCTGTCGCGCCAGGGCCAGGAAGTGGTGGTGCGCGACGGCTATATCCCGCTGCCTGCCACGGCCGCCAATCGCATCAGAGAACAGCTGGGACTCTAGCGTTCGGCCAATCGACTGACGCGAAAAATCAGCAGCCCCGAGGAGTCAGGCACCACCATGGACGATAGCGCCGCCAAGACAGTCGCGCGAGCCTCACATTTGCCGAGCGCCGAGACGATGGCCAAGCGCCGTCGTCGACGTTATCTGGCCGATGGTGCGGCCCGCTGGTTGGTTCGTGCTGGGGGCGGTGGTGTCGTCATCGCGCTGACCCTGATCTTCGTTTATCTGTTCAGTGAGGTGCTTCCCCTGCTGAAAGGCGCCTCGATCGAGTCGACCGCGACGCTCGAGACGAGCGAGCTGGGTGAAGGTGCTGGCGTCTATCTCGGATTGGAGCGGTACGGTGAGATCGGCATGCGCTATACCCGATCGGGCGAGCTTCAGTATTTTCGCCTCGATGACGGGGCCATGCTGGAGACGGTCAATCTCGAACTGGCCGAGGGTGTGTCGATCACCAGCATCGGCAACGGTGAGCCTCGGTCGCGTCTGGTCGCTTTTGGGCTTAGCAATGGTCGGGCGATGGTGGTTCGCCATCAGTCCGAGCTGACCTTTCCGTCTGAGGGCGTGCGAGAGATCGTGCCGGCGCCCGAATTCCCGCTGGGCCGCGAGCCGGTCGTCGTCGATGAAAGGGGGCGCGCCCTGACGGCCGTTGCCGTCCAGCAGGCCCGGGATGACACCGGTGTTGCGGCCCTGACCTCGGACGGTGAGCTCACGCTGGTTCGCTATCGCGTTCAGACGGCCCTGTTGACAGGAGAACAGCAGATTCGGCGTCAACAATGGTCGGTGCCCTCGCATGACGAACCGGTTCTGCACCTGCAGCTCAGCGCCAATCTGTGGAACCTCATCGGTGCCGATGAATCAGGGCATCTGATCTACTGGGACATTGCAGATCCGAACGATGCCGTGCTCAGAGACGTGGTCGCTGCCGTTGAGTCCGGCGAGCAGATCACCGACCTGGAGTATCTCAACGGCACGTTCTCAGCGGTGATCGGTACCTCCGAAGGTCGGCTGTCGCAATGGTTTCTGGTGCGCGATGAGCGCGAGGAGGCCGGCGACAATATCTTCTACCTGGCTCGGGCGCGAGAGTTTCACCGTCACCCGGGCGCGATCACGGATATTCGGCCCGAGTACAACCGCAAGGGATTCGTCGTGGTCGACGATCAGGGACACCTCGGCATCCACTACGGCACCTCGTCTCGCACCCTGGCGCTGGAATCGATTGCGGATGAGGCTCTGACGGCGGTGACCGTTTCGCCGGTCAACAACCAGATCCTGGCCGAGACGGCCAGCGGTGCGCTCAAAGTGCTCGATATCTGGAACGAGCACCCGGAGGCATCCCTAGGGGCCTTTTGGAACCAGGTCTGGTACGAGGGCCGTTCAAACCCGGAATACGTCTGGCAGGCTTCGTCCGGTTCGGACAGCTTCGAACCGAAATACTCCATGGTTCCGCTGACGGTCGGCACCCTGAAAGCTGCCTTTTTCGCCATGCTCTTTGCCATGCCCCTGGCCATCGCCGGGGCCATCTACACGGCCTACTTCATGGCGCCTCAGATTCGCGGATACGTGAAGCCGACGATCGAGGTCATGGAGGCCCTGCCGACGGTCATTCTGGGCTTCTTGGCCGGGCTCTGGCTGGCACCATTTCTCGAAGGTCATCTGCCCGTGGTGTTCACCACGCTGGTCGGTCTTCCTCTGAGCTTCCTGCTGATTGCCTTTGCTTACGCGCAACTGCCTCGAGCCTGGCGTGTGCGCGTCCCGGCCGGCTGGGAAGCGGTCATTCTGATGCCGATCATCGGCCTGGTCGTCTGGGCCCTCGTGTCCATTTCACCGATCATCGAGATCGTGTTCTTCGACGGCTCAATGCGCCAATGGTTTACCAATGTCGGCATCACCTATGACCAGCGCAACGCCATGGTGGTCGGAATTGCCATGGGCTTTGCCGTTATACCGACCATCTTTTCGATTGCCGAGGATGCCGTTTTTACCGTACCCAAGCACCTGACCCAGGGCTCCCTGGCGCTCGGTGCGACCGCCTGGCAGACCGTGACGCGAGTGGTTCTGCTGACCGCCAGCCCGGGGATCTTCTCTGCGGTCATGATCGGTTTCGGGCGCGCGGTGGGCGAGACCATGATCGTGCTGATGGCGACTGGAAATTCTCCCGTGCTCAATTTCAATATCTTCGAGGGCATGCGCACGCTGTCGGCCAACATCGCGGTCGAGTTGCCGGAGACTGCGGTTGATTCAACCCATTTCCGAATTCTGTTCATGGCCGGTCTCGTACTGTTTGCCATGACCTTCCTGGTCAACACGATCGCCGAAATCGTGCGTCAGCGCCTCCGCGCGCGCTACAGCAATCTCTGAGGGGCAGACGATGAAGTTCAAGACCTGGATGAAATCGGGCGACCCCTGGATCTGGATGATCGGCGGTGCGCTTGGAATCTCCTTGATTATGGTCATCGGCCTGTTGACCCTGATTGCCGTGCGCGGCTTTGCTCACTTCTGGCCATCGCCTCTTGTTCAGACCGTTGCGACACTCGAAGACGGCAGCCTCACTCAAATTCTGGGTGAAGTGGTCGAGCAGGAAACGCTACCGGCTCAACGGATCCGTGAATCCGGTGTCGAGGTTCCGGAAAACGCTGTCCTGGTCACGCGTTATCTATTCAAGGTTGGCAACCGCGAAATCAATTCGCGTGATTTCGTCTGGCATCTCGAGTCGGCGATGAGCGAATGGCGCTATCCGGAGAACGCTGTGATGCTCGAGCGGCGCAAGGGCGGGAATTTCTACGGCTTCCCCGAGCGTCTGGAGTACGACGGCGAGGTGGTCGCCGAGGGCGATGGCATCTGGCCCGAGCTGGAAGCCATGATTAACGCCAAATCGGAGCTCGCTGATCAGATCCAAAGGATTGAGAATCGGGACATCGGGCGAATCAACAAGGCGCTCGAAGAACTGCGCTTGATCGAGCGTGGTCTGGACTACAACAATGTGGTCGGCCCGGAGCGCAGCGAGGCGATGGCGGAGGTCGAGGCCAGGCGCGCGAAACTTGACGCGCAATACGAGATCCTCCGACAGGAACGCAATCGGGTACAGCAGCAGTCCCGGCGCGGCGTCCTGGTGATGCGAACTGCCAGCGACGAGATCGTTCCTATTTCAGTCGTCGACATCATCAAGGGCTCACGAAATAACGCGATGGGACTCGGCGCCAAGCTGACATTCTATGGCGGCAATATCAAGGATTTTCTGACCGGTTTTCCACGCGAGGCCAACACCGAGGGCGGAATCTTTCCCGCGATATTCGGCACGGTCACCATGGTTCTGATCATGTCGGTTCTGGTCACACCGTTCGGTGTCCTCGCCGCCATCTACCTGCGCGAGTACGCGACCCAGGGACCGATACTCAAGGCCATTCGCGTCTCGGTCTACAACCTGGCCGGAGTGCCATCGATCGTATTCGGGGTCTTTGGGCTGGGGTTCTTTGTCTATCTGATGGGTGGCAGTATCGACGCGCTGTTCTTCCCTGAGCGACTTCCCGCTCCGACCTTTGGAACACCGGGCCTGTTCTGGGCCTCATTAACGCTCGCGCTCCTGACGCTGCCGGTGGTGATCGTATCGACCGAGGAAGGGCTGGCACGGATACCGAGAACGATTCGAGAGGGATCGCTCGCTCTGGGCGCGACCAAGTGGGAGACGCTCAGGAAAGTGGTGATTCCGCTCTCGGCGCCCGCCATGATGACCGGACTGATTCTGGCGGTCGCACGCGCGGCCGGTGAAGTCGCGCCGCTGATGCTGGTCGGAGTCGTCAAGCTCGCCCCCAGTCTGCCGGTCGACGGCGAATTCCCCTACATCCATCTGGAACGCAAGATCATGCACCTGGGCTTCCACATTTACGATGTCGGCTTCCAGAGCCCAAACGTCGAGGCCGCCCGCCCGCTGGTCTATGCTACGGCATTGACGCTTGTCATTCTGATCCTGATCCTGAACCTGACGGCAATTTCCATTCGCAATCGATTGCGTGAGAAATACCGTTCGCAAGGCGACTAATAAAGGCAAGGCATGAACACCACTACAGAATCCAAAGAACCGATTCCGGTCAGTGCCGGCTCCTTTCAGAGCGGGCGCAACCGGTTGCGAATCGAAAAAGAGAATATCTGTATCGAAACCCGCAACCTAAACCTGTTTTACGGAAAGGACCAGGCGCTGAAAAGCATCAATATGCAGATTCCGCACAATCGCGTGACGGCGTTCATCGGCCCGAGCGGTTGCGGCAAGTCGACGCTCTTGCGCTGTTTTAACCGCATGAACGACCTGATCGATATCTGTCATATCGACGGTGAAATACTGCTCGATGGCAAGGACATTCAGGCCAAGGAAGTCGACGTTGCCGAACACCGCCGCCGAGTGGGCATGGTTTTCCAGAAACCCAATCCCTTCCCCAAGTCGATTTTCGAAAACGTCGCCTACGGACTTCGTCTCCAGGGCGTGAATGACAAAAGGAAGCTGTCCGAAGTTGTGGAGAATTCGCTCAGAGCAGCGGCGCTGTGGGACGAGGTCAAGGATCGTCTCGACGACAACGCATTCGGGTTGTCCGGTGGTCAGCAACAGCGTCTGGTCATCGCCCGAGCGATCGCGATCGAGCCCGAGGTGGTCCTGCTCGACGAGCCCTGTTCTGCACTCGACCCAATTTCCACAGCCAAGGTTGAGGAACTCATTATCGAGCTCAAGGAAAAGTACACTATCGTGATCGTAACGCATAACATGCAGCAGGCAGCGCGAGTCTCTGATTTCACTGCCTATATGTATATGGGTGAACTGATCGAGTTCGAAGACACCGCGAATCTATTTACCAATCCGAAACGACAGGCGACTGAAGACTACATCACCGGTCGCTACGGTTGATTGACCGATCCAGTAGAGATTGACATCTCGGACCGCGACATTGCGCGGGAGCTAAGGAGCATAGTTGGGCTATGGAACAACAATTCGATCAACATATTTCACGCCAGTTCAACCAGGAGCTGGAGATGCTTCGCCAGGACGTGATGGCCATGGGTGGTGTGGCTGAAGAAATGGTCCGGGATGCCATTTCCGCCCTGATCGAGGGCGATACGGCCAAGGCGCAGCGAGTCGTTGATCTCGATGATGAGGTCAATGAAATGGAAAAGGAGATCGACGAGCAGAGCACGATGATCCTCGCTCGTCGTCATCCAACAGCCAGTGATTTGCGCCTGGTGCTGGCCATTATCAAGACCGTCAACGATCTAGAGCGCATCGGCGATGAAGCGGAGAAAATTGCTCGCCTCGCCGTGCGGTTGGCTGATATCGATCGGCCGCGCGGCAATTATCATGAGCTCGAGGCCATGGGCGAGACCGTGCGTCGGATGCTGCACGATGCGCTGGACGGATTCGCCCGCCTGCTGCCGGAGACCGCCGTGACCCTGTTTCAGGAAGATGAGAAAGTCGACGTGGAGTACGAAAACCTGCTGCGTCAGTACTACACCTACCTGGTCGAGGAGCCGCGCAACACCCGACGGGTGCTGGATTGCATCTGGATTGCCCGCTCACTCGAACGTATCGGCGATCACGCCAAAAACATCGGCGAATACATCGTTTATCTGGTCGAAGGCAAGGACATGCGGCACGCGACGATCGAGGAAATGGAACAGACGCTATCGAATCGCGCCGACTGACCGAGGCCGGCGAACGCCGGCCCGAATGTCGCGTTGCGGCGGGCCAGGCGCCGGTTCTCAGCTTTTGAGAAGGGCGTATGGTCTGATGACTCCATCAAAATATCCGATGGAGATTCTCATGCCGCAAGCCATATTCAATTCGCAAAAGCCCACGATCCGTTTGCGCCAGTGCTGGACTCGGGTCCCCGTTCCCGCCGTTTTCCTCGCTTTCAGAGAATTGCTGGCCCTCGCCAGCCTGATGATTGGCCTGGGTGTTGGTCTGATTGTTCTGGCCGACAGCGTATCCGGGCTCGGTTCGCTCTGAATGAACCGCGGAGCACTGCTCCGCGGCCAGATTGCGGACGCATCGAAGCCCGGCCTTGGAAGCTTTGAGCTCAGGCAGCCTGATCGACGGATTTGACCGGGCCGTTGAGCAATGCGTCACGGGTTGCAGAAACGATCATGTCGACCTCCTGCGAGGTGGTTCCGAAGGGCGGGGTGTAGCGCAGTGAATTCTCACCACCGTGAATCACGTTGATGCCGTGCATTCGCAGGTATTCTTCTGTGGACTCGCTGCCGTATGCCTTGAAGCGACTTGCATCCAGCTCGACCGAAAATAGCAGGCCGGTGCCTTGCACCTGCGTGATTCGACCATCAAGTTCATCCTGCAGCTTCCTGAATTTGCTTAGAAACTCTTCGCCGCGCTCGACAATATTTCGGCGCAGCTCCGACGTGATCGATTTTAGCACGGTGGTTCCCACGTCCAGCGCGCGCGGATTGGCTGTCATGGTGTTGCCGTAGACTCCCTTGCGGTAGGTCTCGGCAGCCCGTTCGTTCATCGCCAGTACCGACAGCGGATACTGGCCGCCATTCAATGCCTTGGAATAGGTTTCCATATCGGGAGCGTCGAGGGCCTCGAAGCCAGGATAGTCGACGATCGAGAGCACGCCATGGGTGCGCAGACCGGCCTGGATCGAATCGACCAGCAGCATGGTGCCGTGAGCCCGGGTCAGTTTGCGTGCAAGGGCATAGAATTCCGGCGTAATGCCGGCGCCCGGATTGCCTTCGCCCATCACCGGCTCCATGAACATGGCCTCGATAAAGACCTTGTGCTGGTCTGCGTCGTCGAAGATGGCGCGCAGATGATCGAGGTTGTTGGGCTCGACAGTCAGCAGGCTGTCTTCATCTCGAAACGATGCCAGGTGGGCCCTGTAGGCGCGACGGGTCGAGTCCGAATAGCGCGCCGGGCGATCAGTGCGACCGTGGAAACCTCCAGACAAGGAAAGGCGTTTGATGGTGTAGCCGGCTTTTTCCGCCCCGGGATCGGTCTGGTGCTTGGCGTTGATGTCGGCGATGCGACCGGCCACGGTCACTGACTCCGAACCCGAATTCATGCACAGAAACCGGTCGAAGGGACAGCCTCCTTCGCGGCGCTGCCCCAGCTCTTCGCGCAGGGTTTCTGCAAATTTCAGATGCGAAAAGCAGGGCGTCATCACATTGGCCATCACGTGCGGTTGGGTCATTGCCTGGATGATCTGATCGGGCGCGTGACCGAAGCCCAACATGCCATAGCCACCCGAGTCATGTAGCACTGCACCCTTGGCCGTGATGATCCAGGGGCCTCGCCCGGAAAGGGCGACGTAGGGATTCACCGCGTCGTCAGCGTAGAAATTGACGTAGGAGCCTTGCAGCGCGTCCTTCTGTTTGGCTTCGTCAGCCCTGATCAATTCGGGGTAGGCTGCTGACCAGCATTGAACCACGCCAAGCGCGTCGTCGACGGCCTGTTCCAGGCGCGGGTCGGATTCGGCGAAACGGCTGATCGTTTCATCCGGTAGCCCGCGAGTCAACGGTTCGCCACCAATGGAACGAAGTTGTTCTAGCTTGCTCAGGATCGACATCTTTGGGCTCCGGTTTTTTCTGCTTGATTAGCGCTGCATTTTAGCAGTGTGGTGTGGTTGTCCGAAAGAGGGGTGGAGGGGCACGGGGTGGGCCGATGGTGGCGCGGGCGGCGGGGCGAGCGGCAGGGTTGATGGCTGGTTGGTCGGTGGACCTTGGGTGCCGCTCGGCGTGGCGATCTCCACGACGGAAAATAAGGGAATTTCGATGCGCCTTGGGGGGAGCTACAAAGCGTGACCGATCAAGTCGCGTTCTTCAGCTCGAGAAGGATTCACTCATGCTGGGCCAGAGCCCATTGGACGTGTTCTGTGACCAGCGCTGATGGGTGACTCTGCCGGCTCTGCAGTGCGGCGATGACAGCGTTTGAAGTGGGCGCGTTGCCGAGGGCCACGGCGATGTTTCTCAGCCAGCGTTCGTGTCCGATCCGACGGATCGCAGTGCCTTCGGTGCGAACCAGAAAGGTGGCCTCATCCCAGGCGAAAAGAGCAACCAGATCACCGGCATCCAGATCCTTTCTCGGACGAAAATCATCGACCCGGCTGTGCTGAGCGTAGCGATTCCAGGGGCAGACCATCTGGCAGTCGTCGCAGCCGTAGATGCGGTTGCCCATCGGCTTGCGGAATTCTTCGGGAATCGGGCCCTTAAGCTCGATCGTGAGGTAGGAAATGCAGCGCCGGGCGTCGAGTTGATAGGGGGCAATGATGGCTTGGGTCGGGCAAATATCGATGCAGCGGCGGCACGATCCGCAGTGGTCCTGGACCGGCGCATCCGGGGGCAGGTTCAAATCAACGTAGATCTCGCCGAGAAAGAACCAGGAGCCAGCGTGGCGGTTGAGCAGGTTGGTGTGTTTGCCGATCCAGCCCAAGCCTGATTTCTCGGCCAGGGGTTTTTCCAGCACCGGGGCGGAATCGGTGAATACGCGATGTCCGAAGGGTCCGATGGCTGCTTCAATCTTCTGGCTCAGCTTTTTGAGGCGGCCACGCATGACTTTGTGGTAGTCGCGACCAAGGGCGTAGCGGGAAATCAACGCCTTGTTTGGCTGGTCCAGCAGCGCTTCGGCCGGCGTGGCATCGACGGGCAGGTAGTCCATCCGAACGGTAATGATCGAGCGGGTGCCGGGATGGAGCTGCTCGGGTCGCGATCGCTTGCGACCGTGGGCGGCCATCCAATCCATTTCGCCGTGATGGCCGTCGGCCAGCCAGGCCTCCAGACGCGCTTCATACGCATTCAGATCAGGATCGGCGATGCCGACCTGATCGAAGCCCAGCGATCTTCCCCAGTCGCGAATTTGATCGACTAGCTCATGAGCGCTGATCCCAGCCGGAAGCGTGGGGTGCCTATAATCGGTGTCATGGGACATGCAACCAGATTATATCGGGCCGAGCAGGTCCGCGAACTGGATCGATTGACGATTGAAGCGCACGGTATCCCCGGCGATGCGCTGATGTGCCGGGCCGGCGCGGTCGTTTTCGATCAAATCCGCACTCGCTGGCCTGAAATTCGTGCGCTGACCGTCTTGTGCGGAGGCGGCAACAACGCCGGGGACGGCTACGTGGTCGCACGTTTGGCGCTGGAGGCGGGGTTCAGGGTCCAGCTGATTCCGGTCATTGAGCCTGATGCGCTGAAAGGCGACGCATTCCAGGCCGCCGATGACTGGCGATCGATGGGTCAATCTGCCGCGCTGGAAGACGCTGAGTTTTACGGCGATTTGATTGTTGATGCGCTCCTGGGCACCGGCCTGGATCGCCCCGCTGAGGGTCGCTTTGCAAGCCTGATCAAACGCGCGAACGCCAGCGGCCTGCCGAGCGTGGCCATCGACGTGCCGTCCGGGCTTAGTGCGGACACCGGTCAGGCCCTGGGTGCCTGTATTCGAGCCGACCTGACGATCAGCTTCATTGGTCGCAAGCGCGGAATGTACACGGGGGCCGCTGGCGATTGGGCCGGCGAACGTGCCTTCGATGATCTTGATGTGCCGAGCGAAATTTACCGGGCCCTCGATGCTGACGCGGTGCTGTTGGACAAGGCGGACATTGTCGATTGCCTGCCGCCACGCGCTAGTCAAACGCACAAGGGCCAGCTCGGGCGAGTCCTAGTCATTGGCGGTGATCACGGATTGTCGGGTGCACCAATTCTGACCGGTCGGGCGGCGCTGCGGGCCGGCAGTGGTCTGGTAACTCTGGCCAGCCGCGGCCGCACGGCGGCAGCGGCTCTTGCCGCGCAGCCCGAATTGATGGCCCGCGATGTGTCCGACCCCGAGCCTCTGCAGGCTTTGCTCGAGACGACCGACGTGCTGGCCCTCGGTCCCGGGCTCGGCCGTTCAGACTGGTCGCTCGCCTTGTGGCGAAAGGCCGTGGTCGCTGACCGCCCCCTGGTGCTTGATGCGGACGGTCTGTTCTGGCTGTCCGAGGAGCCCGTGCAGCGCGGCGACTGGGTGCTGACGCCCCATCCGGGTGAAGCTGCACGTCTTCTGGGCGTGAGCGTTGATGAGATACAGACCGATCGTTTCAGTGCCGCGCGAGCCCTGGCCGATCGCTACCAGGCTGTTGTAGTGCTCAAGGGCTTTGGGAGCTTGATCGCAACGCCTGCCGGTGAGGTCCAGGTCTGTCCCTACGGCAACCCGGCCATGGCCTCGGCCGGCATGGGCGATGCCTTGACCGGCATCATCGCAAGCCTGCTCGGGCAAGGCATCGACCTGGAACGCGCAGCCGCCGTCGGGGTGGTTGTGCACGCTCTGACCGGCGATGTTGCCGCCCGCGGCCGTCGCCAGATTCTCGCTTCTGATCTGATAGACCACCTCGAAAAGGTCTTGCCGGCGTGAATGCGCACTGGATGGCTGCCAGCGAAGATTCGATGCTTGGGCTCGGCCCGGAGCTGGCCGCACGCTTCGGGCGCGGTGGTCGGGTGTACCTGAGCGGCGACCTGGGGATGGGCAAGACCACGCTTGTGCGCGGCATCCTGCGCGCGATGGGGTTTTCCGGTCGCGTCAAAAGCCCGAGCTACGGACTGGTAGAGAGCTACGATTTTCCCAACCTGACCGTGCATCATCTGGATCTGTATCGCCTGAGTCACGGCGAGGAGCTGGCCTTCCTGGGGCTCGAAGATCTGATGAACGGCAATGCGCTGGTCCTCATTGAATGGCCCGAGAAAGGTCGGGGCTTCTTGCCCAGACCGGACTGGACCGTGCACCTGAGCGAACCGTCAGAGGGCGGTCGTCGGATCGATTTGCAGTGGGCATCGGAACAGGGTTGATCAGAGAAGCACCGACCAGCTCATGCCTCGCTCAGGTGATAGAAGTTGCTATTGAAGTCTCGCTAACCCCTCATTCGCTTTCTGGTCCTTTTATTTAGGGAAACTCTGAAAAACTCTGCTCGGGCGCGACGGAGTCTTTGCGGGTTGACTCGCTGTGGCTTCCGTGAGGGTGGTTTGGTCGTTCCAAATGAGCGAGCCGAAACACATCGAGTCGCCCGCAAAGAGCCTGCCCCGGACCTGATCCGGGGCCCGTCCCATTCGGGTTTCGCCGAAAAGGCTGCATCTCGCGCGGTGCGACCCTCGGCCGTAGCTACGGCTACTGTCGCTCGGTTCGCACCACATGATCTGAGGCTTTTCTGACTAAAACGCACTCAGAACAGAGTTGTTCAGAGGTTCCTTAGATGCCTAGGCGATCGGACAGCGCGTCGAGATAGCGCTCGATGCGCGCGGCATTGGCGCCGATATCACTGCCGCCCACGCGCGACTTGGACCGCAGATCAACCACGCTGCCGGAACCCTCGGCCTTGATGCGAATGATCACATCGTCCTTGAAGCCGAACCAGAACGTCGTGTCCGTGGCCTCGATGCGACCCTCGGATTCGACCGCGGCCACCTTATCCCAGCCCAATGCCTCGACCACATCGCGGGCCCGCGCGAAAACCACGGAAGGGGACTGAGGGACGTTGAGCGACTGAATATCCGGATACCCCTCACGCTGGAGCTTGGCCACCTCGTCACCGGCATACGCAACCGGGTTGGGCGCATCGGCCCGCAGCGGCGCAACATCAACGAAGGCTGGCGGGTTTTCCGTGTCCGTCGTCACGTCGTGGATGAACGGGAGCGAACGTGCTTTTTGGACTTGCAGGGCGATCGGCGCAACCGTTAGGACACCGATAGCGATGGCTAGAAGAATAGCCGCCAGATGGTGCTTGCGCACTTTCGGGATCAGCACCGCGATAATCCCCAGCGCCGCGCTTGCTGCACCCAGGTACAGCGCCCATCGCATCAGGGTGAAGCCAGTAGGAAATTCCCAGAGGTCCAGGCGCGTGCCGGGCCCGGCGATCACCAGAAGTGAAAGGCCCAGGAGAGCCAGGATGGGGAGCAAGCGCACGATCGCCATGGCAGTCAATCTTTATCTGAGCAGCCTGAAAGTGTATCGTGTCGCTGCCAGTCTCGCAGAGACTTTCCAGATCGGTGGCCAGTCGTTGCGGAGCCGATCCGAATTCAGAACGGTCAGGCATGAATGCATGAATGAAATCAACCACCCTTTGGGCGACGGTCAAATTGAAATCAGCGACGGGCTGCGCTCGGCCGGTGAACAGGTCCTGGCCTACCTGCAGGGTCATTTCACGATGGGACTGTGGACGATCACTCGCCTGATCGGTGAGCGCTGGATATTGCTTCAGGTCAACGACCGCGCCTACAGCGTCAAGAGCAACTCGGTGATTCGCTCGAGCGATTCGTTCTGCTCGCGGATGGTGCGCGGTGAGGGACCCTGCTTTGCGCCTGATGCGTCCCTGTTCGACAGCTACACGGCTGCGCCGATTGGCCAGCGCCTGGAGATTGGTGCCTACGTTGGCGTTCCCCTCGTTCTGCCAAGCGGAGAATTCTTCGGCACGCTCTGTGGCATCGACCGCGCTTCCCGGGATGAATTCGACGCGCTGCTGCCGGACACGGTCAAGCTGATCGGCAGCTTGCTGTCTCTTGTGATTGCACATGAGCGCAGCGCCCTGGCGGCGGATCGTCGCTTGTCCGACGTGCTCGAAGAGTCTAAGACCGATGCGCTGACCGGCCTTGCAAACCGCCGTGGCTGGGACGAGCGTCTGGCCCTGGAGGAAAAAAGTCTTGAAGTGCTGGGCGATACGGCAAGCCTGATTGTCCTAGACCTTGACGACCTGAAGGCGGTCAATGACCGACACGGTCATGCGCTCGGTGACAAAATGCTGCAGCGCACGGCCGAGGCCATCCGCTCGTGCGTTCGCAGCAGCGACTATGTCGCCAGAGTCGGTGGCGATGAGTTCATGATTCTGGTCTCGGATTGCGATGCCGCATGCGTTGATCGCTTCGTTCAGCGCATTGATGAACAGCTCGATCAAATGGACATACGCGCTTCCATCGGTTCGGCCGTGCGCCTGCCAGGCCGATCGCTGAGCGAAGCCCAGGCGCTTGCAGACGAACGCATGTACGCCGAGAAGCGCGAGAGCAAAGACAGACGAAGCGCCTGACCAGTCTCTCGATTCAACCTGACGGAATGGGCTGAAATGGCTCGCATCGGACATCGCCTTTCCGGACGGTAACGAAGCTTCCTGAAGGCACGCTCACCCAGTTTTCAGGGCAGTCATCAATGGGCTCGGACAAGAGAATCGTGCCCCTGCCTTCGGAGTCGCTGTTTTCATACAGCACGTCATTCAGGCCTTTGCCGGCGCGGTTGTGGTAGAGCGTTTTGGGCTTGCCATCCGTGGCATAGCGAATCGCATAAATGGTTTCGCCGTCGGAGAACGCACAGGTCAAACGGAATGGTTCGCTGATGCCGGTATGCGCCTGGGCCTCCTCGACCAGACCGACCATGCGCTCCATGGCCGCTTGGGGTTCGGAGTCCAATCCGAGCGTCAGGGCGAGATAGAAGGCGGTTTCGGAATCGGTCGTGCCGCGAATCTGATTGAACAGTGCGGGATCCACGGCCATCTGCAGGGTTCGCTTGACCTGCTCGAACCCGGAGATTTCACCGTTGTGCTGGAAGACCCAGCGGCCATAGCGAAAGGGGTGCGAGTTGGTTCGTTGAACCAGGCCGTGATAAGCCGCTCGGAGGTGGGCGAGAAACAGGCCGGACTTGATCTGCTCGGCCAGATTGACCAGATTGCGATCTGACCAGGCCGGTCGGAGATCGCGATACAGCCCGGGGCGATCTCGTTCACCGTACCAGGCCACGCCGAACCCATCCCCATTGGTCGGAAAGGCGCCGTCGGGTAATCCCGGCATGTTTTCGACGAAGTTCTCGCGCGCGAAGCGGCTCTGCACGAGCAGCGAGCGCGAGGGTTTGATGATCAAGTCTTCGAGATAGATTTCGGGCCCGGAATAGGCCAGCCATCGACACATCGTGATATCCCATTGGTCGTGTTGAAGTGTTTCATCCGCATGCAGGGTTTCAGAGCTGCTCTACAGATAAGCAGTGATCGCGTCAGTCGACCTGCACGACGTCGACGTGGGTCGCATCTGACACCTTGATTGTAAGGATGAGATCGGCCGAGCAGTCGGCCGCCCGAAATAACCAGGTGACATTGTCCTCGCGCCGAGGCGGGAGCGGCCTCTGACTACAGTGCAGTGTAATCTCTGGTCGTCGGCTCAGCGCAAAACCGAGATGGGTGACCACCAGCCAATCGCCGGCGGCGGCATCCAGTTCCAGCCTTTCCTCCGATTCCGGACTGAATGCCGGAGAGTAGGGTGGATAGTCTCGAAAGGAGTCGAGGGCAATGCTGACTTGCTCGCGTGGCGTGGCGCTGACATTGAACAGTGAAAACGCACCCACTTCGGCCACAGGCGTCTGATCGATTTCGCTGGCCAGCGCTTTGGACAGTCCGATGACATGCGCTTGACCAATCTCTGAGCCGCCGGCCAAATGATCAATTCCGCCGCAGGTCAAACGCGCACCCATGGCGTATCCGTGCACCAGGGTCAGCGCCATTGGGCCGTGGATGGCCAGGCCGGAGTTTCGACACAGCCAGCGACCGGTCTGTCGTGACTGGACTGCACTGAGTAGCGGGTGGGGGCGATGCAGGTCCACGGGCTGCTTGACATCCATCATCGGGTTGATCGCGAACGGCCACTGTCCGAAGTGAAGCGTTCGGGTCGCGGCGGCGACAAAAACAAAATGCAGCGCCACCAGCAGTGAGACGCTCACGATGGGCAGGGCAGCGCGAGCGCTGGCCGTCATCCAAGTGGATTTGAAGGCAGAGCCTGTGCCCAGACCGATCGCGATGAGTCCGCATAGCACGAACCAGATCGGCGTCAGCATGTAATAGGGGTGAACGACGCGCAGTCCGACCAGGCCCAGCCAGCCGCTGATCAGGGTGATCCAGAACAGCAGCGCGATTCGATCACCCTGGAGGGCGCGAATCAGGGCACCCACTAGCCCGATTGTTGCCGTCAGGCAGAACAGACCGGTCAGGGCCAGGCTGGCCGGCGAGGGCAGCCCGACGATATATCGCAGGCAATAGTGCAGGCCGCCGCCGAGCACCTGTCCGGCAAGGTTCATTGCGTTGGACAAGGAAAAGACGCCCGCTTGGCCGGACTGGAATTCGTTGAGCTCGCTGAGCAGCGGCCAGCTGTTGAGCTGCTGATCGATCAGGTAGGGCAGAAAGGGCAGTAGCGCGACCAGTGCAGCCAGGATCAGGCCGACAGGGCGCAGACCGTGCCTGAAGGCAGCCATCACGACAAGTCCAAAGGGCAGGGCGATCACCATCAGGCTCGTGGGGTGGGCATGCAGCGCCAGCGAAAAGCTCAGGCTCATCGCAATCAGGTCGCGAATCCGGCCACGGGCCAGAAACCGCAGTCCGAACACCAGCATGGTGGCCAGAAGTGTCGTGGTCAAAATAGGATGAGTAATGAAGACCTGTTCAAATCGCGGCCAGCCCGGGACGAGCAGCAGCATCGCCCAGATCAGGCCAACGCCGGGGCTCGACCAAAGCACGCCGGCCCGGTAGACCAGCACAAAGGCGAGGCTGGCGATGACCGTCAAGATCAGCGCGATCCCAGTAACGCCCAGGCCGACGGCCTGCATGGCGGCGAGCAGGTAGTACCAGATCGGCCCCAGGTTGAATATTCCGGCCAGTTGAGGGCCCACCAGCAACCAGTTGCCGCTCTGGCGCATGTCGTAGGCGATTGCGAGATCGCGCGCCAGATCCAGATGCAGCACCGCCACCATCACGGCGCAAATGAAGCTGATCATGAGTAGCGACAAAAGCCAGCGGTGGGACGCGCTCATCGCAGCCACCATGGTGACCGGCTGAAAGCCTTCACTGGCAGGGGGGGTATCGAAGGTCCAGCGGCGATTGAGCAGGTAGTTGCTGATCGGAATGGCCGCAAAGGCGACGGCCTGCGCCAGCAGGTACGGTGCGGACAGCGCCCCCGTGCCGACCGCCATGATCAAAGCGTTCAAACCCATGCCGACGAGGGTGACGATGAGAAATCGAGGCAGGGTCCTGCGAACGGGGTGATCATGCTCAAAGACCCAACGGTGCTGTAGCGTGAAAGACACCACGATGCTGGCAATGAATCCAAGGGTCGAGGCCGACACGCTGGTCCACCCGGCGGCCTCCACCATAATGATGAGGACCAGAAGATGGGTCAGCAGGCTGCTGATTCCACTCAGGCCGTAGCGCCCCAGGCGGTGCCTGACTAGTCCTTGCACCGGGCGTCCGCTTCACTTCGCGTGCTGGCCTGAATCAAAAACCGTGGCCGTCCTTTGACTTCATTGTGAATCTGGGCAATGTACTGGCCAATCAGCCCGAGCGCCATCATGACCACGCCGCCTTGAATGAGGATTAACAGGATGACGGTCGTAAAGCCCTCCACGGCGCGGCCCGCGTACCATTGCCAGAGGGTCTGGGCGCCAAGCACTAGGGCAAAGAACAGAAACACGAATCCCGCGATGGTGACCAGCTGCAGGGGGGCCGACGTGAAGGCGATCGTGTTCTTGACGGCGTATTTGGCCAGTGTCCAGGAGGAAAAGCTGCTTCGACCGCCGCGACGATGCGCCGGCACGAAGGTAACGCGGCTTCGATTGAAGCCGATCCAGCTGCTCAATCCGCGGTAGAAGAAGGCACTCTCCGGAAGCGATAGCAGCGTATCCACCGCGCGCCGGGACAGCAGTCTGAAATCGCTCGCCTCATCAAGATCGATTTCGCTGAGTCGGGAAAAGCATCGATTGAACAGCTTTGAGGCCTGGCGACCGAGGAAGGACTGGGTGGTGCGCGAAAGCTTCATGCCTTCGACGATATCTGCGCCCGATCGCCACTGCTCGATGAACTCGGGCAGCTTCTCTGGGGGATGCTGGCCATCCCCGTCCATGGTCAATACGGCGCGACCGCTTGCCTCACTCAGGCCCGCGATCAGGGCGGCTTCCTTGCCAAAGTTTCTTGAAAGCTGGATGCCGGCGACACGGCGATCTTCCGATGCAAGGGCCTGTATGGTCGCCCAGGTAGCGTCGCTTGAACCGTCGTCCACCAGTAGCACGGCATAGGTGATATCGATCGGGTCCAGCACTTGCTGAACCTCCGCGATCAGCGGCACCAGTTCTCCGGCCTCGTTGCGCAGAGGGATGACGAGGGTCAATTCGGTCGGTTCGCTGGACGGATTCGAATCAGACAGGGCCATGGCTAAGCTTTTTCAGGAGTGTATTGGAGTCGAGGATGATGATATCGACATCTTCAGGCGCGCTTGTTTCGACCAAGCACAATAACGCTCACCATTAAAACCGAAATGATCAGCCGAGAGAAGCGGCCCTGCTGATCGGGATCGGATTCAATCATCGGATTTTGTCCAGATCGCCTTCAGTTCGTAGAGCTTGGCCAGGGCCTCGCGTGGGCTGACCTCATCGGGGTCGAGGGCTTCCAGGGCGTGGTCGATCTCCGATGGCTCCGTGTCGGGGGACTCTGAGACTCGATCCGGTCGTGTCGAAAACAGTCCCAGCTGGGGCGACTGCGCCCTGCTGGCGTCGTTCTCAAGCCGGTCAAGATGCTTGCGGGCCTGGCGGATGACCGTACGCGGCACGCCGGCCAGCTTGGCGACTTGAATGCCGTAGGACTGACTGGCCGGCCCGTCGCGGACAGTGTGCAGGAAGACGATGGCGTCGCCGTGTTCGCGCGCATCAAGATGGACATTGGCGATGCCGTCGTGGTCTTCGGCCAGGCGCGTGAGCTCGAAGTAGTGCGTGGCAAACAGGGTCAATGCCTGCAGGTTGACGGCGAGTTCCGTGGCCACTGCCCAGGCCAGGGCAAGCCCATCAAAGGTTGAGGTGCCGCGACCAATCTCGTCCATCAACACGAGCGATCGGTCGGTTGCGTTGTGGAGAATGTTGGCGGTTTCGACCATCTCCACCATGAACGTCGACCGACCCCGGGTCAGGTCGTCGCCGGCGCCGATCCGCGAAAAGATGCGATCGATCGGACCGAGTCGCACCTCGGCGGCGGGCACGAAGCTGCCGGCATGGGCCAGGATCACGATCAGCGCGGTCTGGCGCATGAAGGTCGATTTCCCGCCCATATTCGGCCCGGTAATGACCAGCATGCGACGATCCGGATCCAGCTGACAGTCATTGGGCACAAAACTCTCATCCTGGACCGTTTCCACGACGGGGTGGCGGCCGTCCTTGATCAGCAGCCCGGGCTGATCGTCGATACGGGGACGGTTGAAGTTCAGGGCCTCAGCGCGTTCAGCAAAGGTGCTCAGGACATCGACCGACGCGATCGCGCGGGCCAACCCGACCAGGCGGGAATGCTCTGCGGCCAGATCCTCGATGAGCTGCTCGTACAACGCTTTTTCTCGCGCCAGCGCCCGTTCCCTGGACGACAGCACCTTGTCCTCGAAGCCCTTGAGCTCTTCGGTGATGTACCGCTCGACGTTCTTCAGCGTCTGCCGCCGGCTGTATTCGGTGGGAACCCGGTCGCTGTGGATTTTGCTGATTTCGATGTAGTAGCCGTGAACGCGGTTGTAGCCGACTTTCAGCTTTTCGATTCCGGTTCGCTCGCGCTCCTGGCTTTCATAGCGCAACAGAAAATCACCTGCATTCTGGCTCAGGCCGCGCAGTTCATCGAGCTCGCTGTCAAAGCCTTCGGCGATGACACCACCATCGCGAATGACCACCGGTGGCTGCTCGACGACGGCACGATCCAGTAAGTCACGGAGATCCGGGCACGGGGCAAGCGCGTGTCCAAGCTCATTGAGCAGGGCATCGGCGGGCGAATCGAGAGCGTCACTAAGTTCCGGCAGTCGATGCAGGCCCTCACGCAGGGTTGAGAGGTCGCGCGGGCGGGCAGACTTTAGGGCGATTCGAGTCAGCACCCGCTCCAGATCACCCATGCCGGAGAGCTGGTCACAGAGCCGGGGGTGCAGCCCCTGATGAATCAGCGTTTCGACAGCCTGGTGCCGAGCAGAAAGAGCGCTGCGTGAGCGCAGGGGGTTGGTGATCCAGCGCTTGAGCTTGCGGCTTCCCATCGGAGTGGCGGCGGTGTCCATCAATCCAACCAGGGTGTGTTCCCTACGGCCGTCCGGATGAACGTCGATTTCCAGGTGCCGACGCGTGGCGGCATCGAGCACCAGGTGATCACTGGTCTGAACGAGGCGGACACTGCTCAGATGCGTTAATTCGCCGGCGAGCATGTCGCGCGCGTAGGCGAGAAGCGCCCCGGCAGCACCCAGACCGGGTCCACGACCCTCGATGCCAAAGCCAGACAGCTCCTGCACGCCCAGCTGTCGACAGAGCTCTCGCTCGCCGGACTCCTCGTCAAAATGCCAGGGTGGCACAGGACGAAGCGCCTTGATCTGCCCTGACAATGAGAGCTGCTGGTCCTCAGGAAACAAAATTTCGACCGGCCGCAGGCGCTCCAGCTCGGCGGCCAGCTCTGGTTTCGATTCCGGTTCGCAGAACCGCAGGCGACCGCCGGCCAGATCGAGCCAGGCCAGACCGAAGGAGGATTTCGACGGTGAAGCCGGAACAATGGCGGCGAGCAGGCGATCCTGTCGATCCTCCAGTAGCGCTTCTTCGGTCACGGTCCCCGGCGTGAGGATGCGAACCACTTTGCGCTCGACCGGCCCCTTGCTGGAATCCGGATCTCCGGTCTGCTCGCAAATCGCGATCGACTCGCCTTTTTTGATCAGGCGGGCCAGATAGCTGTCGACCGCGTGGTAGGGCACGCCTGCCATCGGAATGGCTTCACCGGCCGACTTGCCTCGCGTGGTCAGCGTGATATCAAGAAGCTTCGCGGCACGTTTGGCGTCGTCATAAAACAGCTCGTAGAAGTCCCCCATCCTGAAAAACAGCAGGATCTCGGGATAGTCCGCCTTGATGCGCAGGTACTGCTGCATCAGAGGGGTGTGGATGGGGGGGTCTGTGGGCATTGGCTAGGGTGGCAGAATTGGGGCTTGTCAGGTAGGGGAGGGCAAAGGTTTCAGGGTTCAGGGATCAGGTTTCGGGTCAATCAAGATTGGGTCAACCTGGAATCCGCAGAACGGTAGCAGGTACAGCGAAGAAATCGACACCGTTTGAAAAAAGTCTGCTCTGATCCCTGCAACCTGAAAC
>JGI12210J13797_10644273_pt1 | contig 22286 bp, 22 predicted proteins | sample ElkSlonscriptome_3_FD_13797 | JGI IMG/M metagenome (IMG submission 13797)
TATACTACACATATGAACAAACTCACTCTTGGACTCATACTACTTGCACTTGTAGCTGGCCTCTACTGGCTCGGTGCATCACTCAGTTGGTGGGGCAGCAATGTTCCTCGAAATCTTCCCACCGCAAAAGAGCGAGAGCGTATCGAGGCTGTTGAAGAAGCGCGCCTTCAAGAGGCACCCAATGCCAAGGCTGGTATTCAGGTACGTGAGCCCGGCAGCACCCCCGCGCCAGCACCAGCCGTAGAACCGACCGCCACGACAACTGGCTCCACCACCCCAGAGGCGACACAACCATAGTGCGAGAAACACTATTCGTACGTCCGTGTCACGTGCCGCAGCATTGCTTGCGTTTCTTGTGCTGCATCCATGGCCTCAAACACAATGAGTGCCACCGGGCGCTTGTCGCCACTACCAAACTGCTGTGTAGACACCGTGAGCATGTCCTCATACTCCACAGACTTAGAACCACGTGCCTGTGAAGTACTTGCAAACAGCAGCAGCACCGCCGCTTCCTGCCCCACAAGGCGCGAAGAGGTTGCGACAGGCAACCCATACGTCACACCACCCGCAAAGTAGTTTCGGTCATGTAAAGGGTGCGTACTGCTTGCATGCCGAAACATCGAACGTGCATATGCCGCACTCTCTCCACCACCGGCAGTCATTGAGAGTATAAAGCTCCTATTCTCTCGCAAATACTTTAAGAGCAAGAAGGTATCTTCAGCAGTTGTAACATGGCTGCCGTCAGCTCGGAAAAACTCAGTGTGCTCCATGCCAAGCGCACGTGCCTTACCGTTCATGAGTGAGGTAAACCAGCTCTCTCCGAAGTGCTCACGCAAGACCCCAACCACCTCCACTGAACTGCCGCGAAGTAACGGAAACAGGAGGTCGTACAAGCGATACGACACCCCAACCGAAAGAGTGGTTGAGGTACCCGCCACAAGCATGCTTGGGGCTATGCGAATCGCGCGTTCAATGTTCATGTATTCCGTTGCAACAAGTGCTGACATAAGTGGCAGCAACGCATCCCCACGCACATCTTGCGTCTCGTTGCCCGACAACAGCACAAAGTTTGACGCCAAATCAGCAACTAAGTAGCTACTACTCGTGACCTCAGGTACACTCAACGCATAACGATACTGCGACGTGCCCGCACTCGCCTCATGCACAAGTATCGGCATTCCAACCTCAGTGAGCTCAAACACTTGTGCCGCATAGGTATCCTCCAAGCGAATACACCCACCAGAATACCCTTCTGCAACAGGAGTGCCATCTGCGTAGTACGGCCAGCCATGGATAAAAAAGTTACCTTGAAACGGAATGCTGTACGGCATGTACACACGGCCAAAGCTCGAGAAATGTGACTCCTCTTTCGCCTGGGCTTCATAGAGACCCGAGGGCGTCTCCCACCAACTCCCCTCTCTACCCTTGCTTTTTATGGGGACAGTAAGTTTCAACGCACCATCGTGATAGACACGCATAACCATATTCGCAAGATCCGCTTCAATGAAATGTGTGCGCTGAGCTATAAACGTGTCCCGCACCCGCAGATAGTAGTCTGCGTTCGAAAGCTCCGGCCAGATGCCGTAATGCAAATAAGTCTCGTCACCCTCTGCGCCGTCTAGTGCGAGTGTGTATTGATACGCGACAGAATTACTGGCCTGCTGTATGCCCACCAGCACCCCAATCGCAAGTGCAATACACAGCAGCAGCAAGGTTACGACAAGCTGTACGGTGCGATGTTTGGCAAAGTTCATAGAGTGACAAGGATGCTCCTGTGGTAGTTTAACTCTGCTTATCGGTACGTTGGTGCCTCTTCTGTAATATCATCAACATGATTTGCGTACCGTGCGAGTGCAAACAAAAGAGACGAGAGGCGGTTTAGATATGCAAGTGTGTGCTTACTTATACGCAACGCTCCCTCATCGTGCACCCCCACCACACGACGCTCGGTACGCCTTGCTATGGTTCGCGCAACATCAAACAGTGCTGAGAGGTAGGTACCACCAGCAAGCGAAAAGCTCGTAATTGGTGGAATGACAGCCTCAATACTGTCTGTTATGGTTTCAATGGTGGTGACCTTTGCTTTGCTCACCTTTTTTTGAGCTCCGGCAACTTCCGCCTGCACCGTAAACAGAACCTGTTGCACATCATGCATCACCTTTTCGGCACTTCGTTTACGTACTCCTGCGGGAACCAAAAAGCCTGTGCGACCTCGCATGTCTGCACGAATAAGGCCAAGGTACGAGTTGAGTTCGTCGAGCGTACCAAGCGCTTCTGCCACAGCACTCGACTTGCTCATGCGCTGGTCGCAGCCAAATGTTTTTGTGGTGCCAGCATCTCCTTTACGTGTGTAGAGCATAGTGGTTTGTGGTAAAGAGTTAAGGGGTAGGTTGTAGGTGGCCAGAGGGTAGAATGAAGTACCGAAGCGAAATGCGTGAAGTGTAATACTGGGAACTAGATACTGGATACCAGATATCTGAACATGGCGTCAGGATGCTCGGTGCAGAAGCTTACGTATAGCATAGCATGGAAGAGTTGTGTACAAAAAAGCCGACCCGGAGGTCGGCCTGCGTAGACGTTTGAACCGCTACGTCACGATCGTGACGCCATCGATGAACGCACCGCTGATTGCGCCTTTCTGGACGTCCAGGCGCAGAGACTGTTGCTTGGTGATTTGTTGTGGCACGCCTTTAAGCGCAAATCGAGACGCACAGGCAGTCGAGCCCTTACTCTCGATAGTCTCGTAGGGAATACCCGCCCCGCTGAGTAAGGCTTCTGCCACACCAACACTACACCAGGATGACTGAACAACTAACGTTGCCATGAACATATCTCCAAACAAAAGTACGTGTTTGCCACAAATTGAATACTGTGACCATAAAAACATACTACGCATGCAGGATGCGCGCAAGGGCTGACTACTTGGAACCTACCCCTTGCGACACAACCAACAACAAAGCATTACTCTGTGGAGCAGGAGATTCGGTCACTCTCGCGGGTCTCGCTTCGCCTTCGTACCTCAGGCTCACTACGACCTCGCTCCATCGACCCCCACTCGCACCGCCGCACCTCGCTTCACTCGGCACGGGCTTCGCCGGTGCTCGGTTCGAACCCCTCCCTCTTCTCGCACCATGCAGCAAAACCGAAGCTAGCGCTTCCGTTTTGGCAGGTGCGGAGGGGGAGGGATTCGAACCCTCGAGGAGGTTTCCCCCCTACTCGATTTCGAGTCGAGCGCTTTCGACCTCTCAGCCACCCCTCCGTGGTATTTCATTGTACACAACGCTCCGTCAAACGCGAGGTGGTTGTACGTATCAAACATTAATTCGAAATAGTCGCGTGCGCTCCTTTTCTCATTGAGCCCTAAAGGATTAATTCGAAATAGTCGCGTGCGCTCCTTTTCTCATTGAGCCCTAAAGGATTAATTCGAAATAGTCGCGTGCGCTCCTTTTCTCATTGAATCTCAGTTGGCCAATCATCCTTCGACGCGCATGCTAGTGTAGCGTGAATATCCATTCCGCTCAAGCACAACACCCGCCAAAAGGCGGGCGTTGTGCTCCCGGCTTCAGTAGATTTGATCTACTGAGGCCCGCTAAAATCTCGACAGTAAATTGTTGGTGCTGCCGAGTAATCAGGACTCAAGCCGTCGGCACAGCCAACCTTAAACTCGACGAGTTCGGGGCTGCCACTAACATTCTGGTTACTGACCTCAAGTTCAATATCATTGCCCGCTCCAGCATCATCTACCAGCTTGAAGAAGTGACTACCGTACGTGAGGACGTGATCTTGGTGTGTATGTGATTTACCAGTCCGCGTAACATCACCATCGTAGAAATCATCCACCAGCACCTGCGAGGCACCGTCCATAACATAAAGGTAGGGCTGTGAGGCGGTATCAGTTGTATAGGTTATGTTCGTAGTGCATGTGGTCTGGTCCTCTTCAATCAGACAATCATCTAGACCATCCTGCAAATCAGTGTAACTAGACTCACCCTCAGGTGTGAAATTGACGGTACCCATGGGGGCCCCCAAACAAAGACTATTCACAACATCATAGACCAGACCTGCGTCACAATCGACCTCGTAGTTAAGCTCACTATCGACAAGAGCACCATTTGCGCGGGCTTCGATGTCGTAGGTGCCTCGATTGAATGCCTTGGTTTGATCGCCAGTAGCCCCCGTCCATTCAACGGTACCATCAATCTGCACTTCCGGGTTAGCACCAGAAAGCGTCCACACAACACGGGCGTCACAAGTGCTGTCACCTTGTTGTATTGGGCAGTCGACGCCGGTTGCACTTTGTGGCGTCACCGTTATGTCATCTGTTACCGGCGGTTCGCAGCTGTCACCGTCCCATTCTGATCCACTCTCACAACTTGCCGTGAACGTTTCTGTGTCTAGAATTACGCCGGTGCTTTGCTCACGCAGGTGGAAAGTGTATGTAGTGCTTGGATCACCATCGTTTTCCGGAGCCATTGGTTTGTTCAGATGCGAACCATTTGCTGACTGTGCATCAAGTGACCAGCTCGTTGGCGACTTGGTGATCTGAACGTCATTGGCACCGACGTTTGTTGTGGTCCACGAGAGGTCAACTGTACATGCACCGTCACCGTCAAGGATGGTGCAGGATGAAGCACTCAGCGAAAGTTCGCCACTAACTGCCGTTGAAGGACATACGCCACCGGCTGGCTCTCGGCCACTTGCGCAGCTCACAAGTACCTGCACAGGAGGATTAGAACTGACCGAGGTTGGCAAGCCGGTGATCGGGTCTGACCCGTTTGCAGAAGCAACGTACTCGACAGGACCGTTGGTAGCACCAATAACCGGATTAAACGTGAAGCTCCATGGCGAGGTGCCAAGGCCATCTGAGCCAGGGACCGAGTTGCCCGTGTTTTGATCAAACGTCCTCGCGTCGGTGTAATCCCCCGTGACCGTGGTCGTGAACTGAATGCCACTCGAACAGGTGCTTGCGCCATCAGCTACTGTACACTCACACGGCGATGTGTCGCAGGTAAGTGAGATGCTCTGTAGACCATTCGGATCAACGCATTTACCCTCGCCGGCATCCCACACATTAGTACCGCAAGTTGCTTGGACCGTTTCTGTGCCCTGTGGAGTACCTGAAGCATTATTACCTTCGTAGAGTGTGAACGTGACACCGCTCGGACCGTTTGGGAACGTGTATGAGAGGGTATTACTATCATTTAGTGCGGTACCTGGATCAAAGATATTTTCTCCTGCGCCTTCATCAACATAGACGTTCGGGATCTCACTGAACGCAGCCGAAGACCAACTCACACCAGTGGTACACGAATCGGATCCTAACGGAATAATGCAAGGGTTTGGGCTGGCCGTTAGGGTGCCAGCTGCGCTTGCAGGCACGCGACAAATACCTGTGCCCGCTTCTGGTGACGCGGCGGGGTCTGAACAGGAGGCAAACACCGTTCTTGTGCGAAGCTGATTGAGCCCCGTCGATGTATCATCATACAACGCGTACGTTTGGCTACCGTAAGTAAGTGTCACACTGTTACGTTGTGGACTCGTTTGCAGTGGATTGCCACGTGCAATTTCAACAGATGTGGTCTGATTTTCAAGCACGCCCTCTGTGACGGCAGTGCTCACATACCAATCCAGATGCAGAATACACGTATCTGAACCCGTGGCAATGTAGCATGTGTTTGACACAACTTCAGACTGGTTGCGAGCAGTAATCTCACCGGACGATATAGCGGGTACCTGACACCGACCACTCACCCACGCCTCTCCGGTGGTGCACTGCGAACGTACCGTACCTGTGTCACTTACCTCTGTACCAGCCGCATTTCGGCCGGTGATGGTGTAGGTGACTGTCTGCTCACCAACGAGAGCCGGAGAAACAGCATAGGTAGCGTTCTGATTTGGACCAATCGAACGTACTGTTAAGCCACCGGCATCCTTAATCTCACCAGAGACAACATCACCGTTCGTGGTATAAGGCAGTACGGGACTACATTGCGTACCCCCTGAAGGGATGGTACACGAATTATCGCCAAGCGTCACGAACGGTGTGCCAACTGATGGAATCGAGACGCACCGAGACGCACCTGGGGTTTGACAAAAATCAAGCCAGCCAAGGTCGCTCGACCAAGCATAACCGCTTAGCTCTCCTGTTGCAGGATTAATGGTAACCTCGTTACTTCGACCATGATCAAACACGACGCAACCATCAAAACCTCCCACACCTCTGCTCGCAAGGATCTCCGCAGCCCCCACGATGTTGTTTCCAACACGACGCGCAGCACCCTTGCCGGCACAACCACCCGTATCAAAACTGAGCCAACCGTAGTGCTCACTCCATGCGTAGCCCGAGATATCCCCGTCAGTATAGGGAATATCTACAGAATATGACCTCCCTCCCGCACCTGAATCTGTGCTATTGACACTGAACCACCCCATACCATCATACGCACCATCGGAACTTTCTGTGCCACCCCATATCCAACCACTTGCAGGGGCTGCATACGCGCTTGCGCTTAGTATGAAAAAGAGTGCTACGGCAAGTACTGCGACAAGGCCCGTGATACGGGAACGTGAAGCAAGGAGTGTTGGGGTGTTCATAAAGTTTATATACACTAGCTAGCAAAGGCGCGGGTTTTCACCCGTTACAAATAAGTAGACCACGCGAACATCCACTACTCAATAGATACCTCGTAAATTCTGTGGATAAAGAGCGCGTTGTGCTCATGTGGTGTAGGATATTTATACACCTCCATGGAACCACAAGACCCACTCACCACCCACATTCGCCTGCACGATCTGCAGCGACGTGCGCTTTTGCGGCTTTCTATAGAAACGGTTGCCGACCTCTTATACCACTTCCCTGCGCGCTACGAGACCAGTGGTGAACACACCACGGTCTCGGGCTTAACACATGGCACAGAAGTCACACTCTTTGGCACATTGCGCAAACCTGAAACACGGCGCGCATGGAAAAGTAAGCGCCCCATGAGCGAAGCAATGCTTGAAGACGGCACCGGCTCGGTAAAGCTCATGTGGTTCAACCAACCCTACATCGCCAAAATGCTCACCGAAGGCACTATGGTGCGCGTGAACGGCCGCGTGGAAGGTAAGAGCTCACTTTACATTGCAAACCCTGAAATAGTGGCGGTCGCATCACTCCCGCAAGGGGGCAGTGACACCGTGTTCGGAGAAACAGAGCCCGGCGAACGGTTTGCGGTCTACCCCGAAACGAAAGGAATAACCTCACGTTGGTTTCGCCACGCAATCGACAAAGTGCTGCGAAGTGGCGTGCACCAGACCCTCGAAGATCCAATTCCTGACGCAATACGCACCCGCTACCATCTGCCATCGCTTGCGACAGCACTTACCTGGATACACCGCCCCGAAGACGAAAACGACGCAACGAGTGCGCGCAAACGATTTGCCTTCGAAGAAGTGTTCGTGATACAAACTACAAAAGCACTCGAACGCGCCTCAATTGCAACTGCACCAACGTATCCGCTCCCACACGGCACACGGCACGCTGAAGCCTTCTTGAAACGCCTCCCCTTCTTGCTTACCCCAGGCCAAGCTACTGCACTTACAGCCATTATGGACGACACACATGCCGCTCCGGCAATGAGCCGCCTGTTAGAGGGTGATGTGGGTTCCGGCAAAACCGCAGTTGCAGCAGCCGCAGCGTACGCAACTGTACAACACCATCCCGAAAAGCGCCCGTCAGCACCGCTTCAGGTGGCCTATATGGCGCCCACAGAAATTCTTGCCGAGCAGCACTTTGCTTCATTTTGTGAACTCTTTGCTGGCCTTCCCATACACATTGGCCTCATAACCGGCAGCGGCTGCAAAAAGTTTCCATCGAAAAGCAACACAGAACAACCAACAAAGGTAAGTAAAGCGCAGCTCAAGAAGTGGGTTGATGGCGGCGAAATCGCCATCATAATTGGCACACATGCGCTCACCTACGAATCAGTACAGTTCCGCGACCTTGCGTTGGTGATCATCGACGAGCAACACCGCTTCGGCACTGGGCAACGCAAAAAACTAGTACACAAAGACGCCGCCGTGCCACATTTACTCAGCATGACCGCAACCCCCATCCCCCGCACCCTCGCACTCACGCTCTACGGAGACTTAGACATCACAGTGCTGAGCGACATGCCGCCGGGAAGAAAACCCGTAAAAACAAAGGTGGTAGGAAAGACCGGTAGGCCTGCCATGTATGAAGTGCTGCGGCGTGAGCTTGATGGTGGACGGCAAGCGTACGTTATATGCCCACGTATCGATGAGCCAGACCCACGCGACGACATGGCACTCCAGACTAAAAGTGTGCTTGCCGAAGCAGATCGCCTCAAGCGCGAGGAACTCAAAGGGTACCGCATCCAATCGCTCCACGGGCAAATGAAACCGAAAGAAAAGGACAACACCATGCGCGCCTTCCTCGCGCATGAAATCGACGTGCTTGTGGCTACCTCAGTGGTGGAGGTTGGGGTGAATGTTCCAAACGCGACCGTCATAATTATTGAGGGGGCTGAGCGGTTTGGCCTGGCACAACTCCATCAGCTTCGCGGAAGGGTGGTGCGCTCCACGCATCAAGCACACTGTTTTGTGCTCTCTAGTGAGGGCAATGTCACCACTCGCCTGCGCGCGCTCGAGAAGTCTAAAAACGGGTTTGAACTGGCCGAAATGGACTTAAAAATCCGTGGCCCGGGCGAGCTCTACGGCAGAAGCCAGAGCGGCCTTACCGATCTTGGCATGGAAGCACTAAAAAACATCAAAATGGTTGAGGCAGCGCGCACTGAAGCTCGGCACATCGTGACCGAAGACCCAACACTCACCGCACACCCACCCCTACACGAAGCTGTTGCAGCACGGCGTGGCAAGCTGCATTTTGAATAGCGCACTATAACAAGCAGTCATGTACGTACGACCGTACGTACATGACTGCTTTAATGTGCTACCGATTGGGTATTGAGGTGCTTCAATCACGAAGCACTGGGCGTAACGTACACACTTCGAATCACTGCACTGAATGCTGTACGAATGCTATATACAAAGTTACGTGTAGAACTGCTTCATTTACGTACGGTCGTACGTAAATGAAGCAGTTGTGTGCTGCTTCTCTGCCGGACAGCTTCCCTTTCTTCATGCCATCTGTAACCAACTACTGCTCCTTGCTTCAACATCAGATTGCTTTGCTGGTGCTCACCATGACAGACGACGCGCACAGTTGGTACATTGGTGGTGGTATTACTGCGATGAGCGGTAGGCACGGAAGATGGTCTTGCGGCGCAGGGCTTGGTAACCGATCACGAAGCCAGCTGCACTCCACGTCTGCTGCTTGCGACCAAGAGGCTCGAGCGTTTCGCCATGAATGTGCTCGGGGAAACTCCACTTGGTATCCTTTAAGTACTGCGCGAGGGCCGCAAGGTCGTTGCGTGCTGTCTTGGGGTAGCCGCTGCGCACGAGGGCATACACCCAAAAACCAGCAATCATGGGCCAAATACCCCCGTTGTGGTAGGTGTGTGGCATCTCCTTTTTCTCATATATCGTAATCCAGTCGAGGTCGTCGGGGGTGATGACCGGCGCGAGTGCTCGACCGGGAATGGGCTTGTTCAGCTTATGCGTGCGTGCATAGCGAATAAACTGCTTTGCCCGGTCATTCGGCGACACGCGCGATGCGGCTGCGAGTGCATTTCCGAACGTGTCAACTCGGTGTGCCCAGCCGTGCTTAAACGGCTGCATATGAGACTGATAGAAGGTGTGGTCAGCAATTGGTACCGCATGATGCACCATGTACTCATCGAGCACATCCTGCATATTCTCACGCGTAAGCCACAGCGACTCATTCAGACGCTTTCGCACCATACTAGTGCGCTGCTTGATAAAGCCAATTCGACGACGCATCTTCTTCGCATCGGCATACTTCAGCTTGGTGTGCAGCAATGCCTCTGAGAATAAATGGCCGAGTGCGCGCAATGCCTCATAGTAGAGCACCTCGTCGTAGAGCACGTGGTAGGAACGATCCATGATATCAGCCCAATCACCCGAAACCGGCACCTCGATAAGACCACACTTATCCATATCTGCTGAGCGCAGGAGCGTATAGATTGCCTCGTAGCGCTCAACGTTAGTCTGCGATATAAGCTTCTTATCCTTGGTCTCGTCGTATATAATTCCGAGCGTTATCGCAAGCCACATTGATGAATCAATGGAGACGATACGCCCATAGCCACCATACTCCACCTTACCCGACTCGATCTCGATATAGCTTGGCACGTGCCCATTATCAAGCTGGTTCTTCAGGAGCTCCATCACCCCGGCACGGGCACTCTCTTTCAAGCCATCGTCATCGGAGAGATACGCGGCAATCGCGCAGATGCAGTGGTCACGCGCCCACACGGCATAGTAGTTCGCATGTCGCTCAGGGCTCGCCACAAAGCCGCGTGCATGCGCGTTGTTGCGCATGCACGCGAGCGCTTGCTCGTAGGCCTCATCGAGGAGCTCGTCGTGTGTGCTTTTAACCGGTGACATAAGCACCTGTTATACACAACATGAGCCCCTTGTGTCAAGGAAACGTCTACGCACCCGGCGTAGGCGTGTCGCTGATCTCCCAGCTATCGCTACTGCGCACGATCGACTTGCCCTGCTCCCCAGCTGCAGTAAGGCCGGTCGTGTCAACGTAGGCATACCCAGTGTCTATAGCGTCACCCCACGACACAGCATCCACAACCACACCCTCGGCATCACGCAGTATGACACTCTCACCAACATTCCGAAGCCCACCGCTGCCAAGTGTACCGTCAAGATGCACTACTACCGTTCCCTCGCCATACGTCCAGTAGTCATCGGTAGATGCTTTGCGTGTGATAAGTAGATACTCGCCTGCAGGCACGAGCAGCGTTGTGTCACTAATCACATCGATGCCATTGTTTGCACCATCATCTATCGCCCACCCCGCAACATCTACCGCAGTATCCGTTCCGTTGTAGACCTCAATCCACTCATTGTCATTATCATTCCCTTGTCCAAGGTTTGGACTTGGGTCATACAAGACCTCGGTAAGCTGCACTACAGCCGCACTGCCTGTGTTGTCCGCTTCATCTTCAGACCCTTCGTCACTGCCACCGTCCGCAGCTCCATCTCCGCCACCTTCCCCCACACCCTCATCACTCCCGGTGTTTTCATCTTCTGAGTCACCATCCTCTGAACCCTCGTTGCCCCCTTCTGCGCCCTCATCGCCACCCTGTTCGTCATCATTAGCACCATCACCTGACTCGTCATTGTCATCATTATTGTTACTATCATCGCCTTCCTGCAACCCTTCATCTTCACCTCCCTCATCACCCTGCTCACGGTCGTCAGTATCGTCGCCGTCAGGCCCACTGTCGTTAGTGTCGTCATCATTCGAATCATCATCCGACACATCTTCACCAGGTTCCTCGTCACGCGGATTCCAACCAGCAAATCGGTCAAATAGGTGCGCACGACGCTCAGCAAGTCGAGTATGTGCTTCTGTCATACGCTCATACGCCATAGTCAAGCGGGCATCAATGCGCTCAGATATGCCGCTATATGACGCAGCCGCAAGTGGCGCGGAGCATGCAAAGCAGGCGAATAATGCAAAAAGAACGATACGTGTATGCATAGAGAACACGTTAATGATAATACGGGCCTCCCGGCCGCGCTTATACGTGCATTTTAGCGCCAAGCAACTGCCACGGCGACACTAATCCTGTGGAGAAACTATCCAATGGTACGCCGAATTATGTGCGCAGCACCGCAATACGTGTTCTTGGCACGTTCAAACAGCGTGTACACCCCTTGGGATACCTACATGCATGGCACGTGCTGCAAGCACCACACAGGTACAGATCATCAGTAGTGCACCGGTGTGAAAGAAAATCATCCCCACCAGCTGGTCGTGTGCGAGGAGCCCCGTATGACTGAGCAAATACGTCCAGTCGTGGCCAACTGCGTCACCTCCTAAGAGTGGCAACGCTTGTGCGCGGGCATCAGCAGCATACACACTTATGTTCACAAAATTCTCCCCAACCCACCACAACATCACGAGCGCCGAAATGTATCGCGCTTCGCGAAGAAACGCCACAAGACAGATGAGTGGCACCAACAGTTGCCCTAGTGTACCGCCTAGGACAGTCAAAAACGCAGGTCCCCAAAAAAATATCCAGTGCCCTGCTTCATGGAATATAAGGTTCACACCGTCAAGAAAACGCAACCCATCGTTTGTGAGTACGAGGTACGTGAGCCACGCGAGTACGAGTGTTGTTGCGCCATACAGTATGCTGCTACTCCTTTGAGAACGCATGAGTTAATTACAGTATTAATTACAGTATTAATACTGTAATTCTTTTTGCCGAATACGCTGTGCCACGTGCCGCACCCCATACACAAACGGTGTATCTATCACCGTCACCCCAAGCCTCACGGCGTACGTACCTAGTATAAGGGGAAGAAGTGGCTGAATGCCATAAAAAGCAATTGTCGAGAACAACACCGCATCAAGCGCTTGACTCACCATAGTCGAGCCATTATTACGCAACCACAAATGCCTGCCGTGCGTGAGCCGCTTGAGCGCATGAAAAAGCCACACGTCGAGGTGCTGCACGATCAAGTAGGACACGAGTGAGGCAAGCACAATCCGCGGCGTGAGCGCGAGTGCTGTGTTCCAGGCTGCTGCACCCTCAACTGTGTACTCGGGCGACGGCCACACGGAAAGCATCCATACCATAGCCGCAAGGAATATGCTCCCATAGAAGCCAGCCCACACGGCCGTGTGCGCCTCGCGCTTGCCCCACAGTTCACCTAGAAGGTCGGTGATGAGAAACGTTGCCGAGAACACCAAAATCCCACCCGGCACCGCAAATGGCCCCACGAGCACCAGCTTGTTTGCCAGTATCTGCGCGACGGTCATCAAGACCGCCATCATCGCAATCGGATAGGCCACCGTGTAGCGTTTGCCAAGCACGATCGACACGGTTGCAATCGAGAGGGTGAGGAGCGTCCAGAGGAGGATGAGGAGCATGGTACACAGTAGCGTATCACACTCGCCGTGCGAGCACTTGCAGCCAGGTGTGATCTTTCACGGAATTGATAGAGACAACCTCGAGCGGGAGTGTACTGAGGATACCCCGAAGATTTTCCTCAACATGGTACTGAAAGAACCGCGGCCCACCAACCTTGTGCGAGGAGTACTCCTCCCCCACCCTCCTTCACGGATAACACTAACAACACTTATCGTGTGGCAAATCCTGTGCGTACCCGGAGACGCGAAGGCTTGCGCCGTTATTCTAGGCACTCTTTCGGAGTACCTAGAACAACAGAAGCCTGTGCGCGCGCCAGGAATCTCACTGCTCGCTCCCATTGGTCGCCGCGCTCACAAAACCACTCATCCGCCCGAACGTGCGGGCGGATTGTGGAGTTGCTCCACGGGGAAACTCCCGACCCCCCCTCACGTTCGAGTCCGTGTGCGCGCACCAGGACTCGAACCTGGGGCCACGGAGGTATAAGCTCCGCGCTCTAACCAACTGAGCTATACGCGCATGTTGCTATATCCTACATGAGTTTTACGTGCGAGCAACAGCACAACACCCGGCATGTGCCGGGTGTTGTGCTGCGGAGTGTGTCTTTGCCGCACTACACCTCCTCCTCTTCTGCCTTCTTGGGCTCGATACCGTGAAGCACAAGAATCTTTTCAAAGTCGTCGCGTTCGAGCGTTTCAACCTCCACAAGCTTCTTTGCAATTGCATCAAGCGCCTTACGATTGCCTGTAATCACATCTTTGGCACGTTTGTATGCATCGGTGACGATTCGCGACACCTCTGCGTCAATTTCCATGGCCATCTTCTCACTGTAGTCTTTGCCTGCCATACCGGCACCAAACATCGTTGGTGCGCCGTCGCTATCAAACGCCATCGGGCCAATCTTCTCGCTCATACCCCAGCGTGCGACCATGTTTCGTGCAAGTGCTGTCAAAACCTGCAGGTCATTGCTTGCTCCGGTCGTGAGGTCACCAAACACCACCTCCTCTGCAACGTAACCACCAAGGCTTTTTGCGATATCATCCAGGAACTGGCTCTTGGTCTGCATGCGTCTGTCCTCAAACGGCAGTGTAAGCGTGTACCCCGCTGCGCGACCACGTGAAATCACACTAATCTTGTGCACCGGGTCACTGTTTGGAAGCACGGAACCCACCAGTGCATGCCCTGCCTCGTGGTACGCAGTGATTTCTTTTTCTTTTTTGTTCAGCACGTGACTCTTGCGCTCAGGCCCAAGCATCACCTTTTCAATCGAGCGAATCAGGTCGTACTGCGTAATCTTCTTTCTGTTCTCACGCGCCGCAAGAATAGCCGCCTCGTTCATAAGATTTTGCAAGTCAGCACCGGAAAATCCAATCGTGCGCTCTGCTATTGTGCGCAGATTCACATCCTCTCCAAGTGGTTTTTTGCGTGCATGCACCTTCAGAATGTTTTCACGGTCGTCGCGGTCTGGAAGATCAATTGTCACACGCCTGTCAAAGCGACCTGGGCGCAAGAGTGCTGGGTCGAGTACGTCTGGCCGGTTTGTGGCCGCCATAATAATGAGCTTTTCATGTGGCTCAAACCCGTCCATCTCTACCAGTATCTGATTTAAGGTCTGCTCGCGTTCATCGTTGCCGCCGCCTACACCGGTACCTCGTACGCGTCCCACAGCATCTATCTCGTCAATAAAGATAATTGCCGGCGCCGCCTTCTTTGCCATCTTAAAGAGGTCGCGCACGCGGCTTGCACCAACTCCCACAAAGAGCTCCACGAATTCCGAACCTGAAATGGTGAAGAATGGCACATTCGCCTCACCGGACACTGCACGAGCGAGCAAGGTCTTTCCGGTACCAGGTGGCCCCATCAAGAGCACACCCTTTGGGATTCGTGCGCCAATATCAATAAATTTTTTAGGATTCTTGAGGAAATCGACAATTTCGGTAAGCTCTTCCTTCGCCTCCTTTGCTCCTGCTACATCTTTGAATGTAATACGCTGGCTCTTGTCTGCAGGGTCAATGACACGAGCCTTGCTTTGACCGAACGTAAATGCCTGCATGCCTGCACCTTTAACCTGTTTCGAAAGAAACCAGATTAACAGCACTATCATGAGTAGTGGGAACAAGAATGGTGCAAGCGTAAGCAGCCAAAAGCGAACTCCGGACTCCTCCTTATTCTCTATTGCAACCGCACGTAGTGCTTCTGGCGAGACGCCATAGTTCGTGAGTGATTCGGAAACGGTACCCCCCACCTCTTTCTTTGATTCAATCTCTCGTGCTACCGCCCCTTCTTCAGCGTCCTCTGGCAGTTTGTAGGTAACGGTGAGCTGCTCACCTTCTACCAATATACGTTCGACTTTGTCGTCGATAATATCTGCCGCAACTTGCGAAAGCGGCACAGGTTCTTCTTTGTCTTCGTCCTCGATAAAATTGGTAAAGAGGAGCATCAGGAGTGTCAGAATTGCAAATGTCGAGAGCAGGTTAAGCCAAAACCGCTTACCTGGATCAAACTTCTGATCACCCTTCTTGCCTCCTTCGCCCTTAGGCCCATCAACCCGTGGCGGGTCGGTATGCTTGGTGTGTTCGTTGTGTGTTGGTGTGTCCATAGTGGGCGCAGTATAGCATGCCGCGAGCACACCGCCACATGTGGGTAGCAAGTCGCCAATACCGCCTAATGCAGTGGCGCACACCATAATTTCATGCTATAGTCTGTTGCACGTCAAGCGCGACGTGTTTTTGTTTACGACAATGTATAATCAACGACGAGAAGACCCAAACAAGGTATACCTGAACGAAGAAATCCGCGTACCGGAGGTGCGCTGCGTGGGTGCTGAAGGTGAGAATATTGGTGTGATTTCAACACGTGACGCAATACGGCAGGCGAAGGATGCAGGGCTTGACCTTATCATCATCTCACCAAAAGCTGTGCCACCTGTTGCAAAGATCATGGATTATGGTAAATTCACGTACGAACAGAAGAAAAAGGCTAAGGAAACCAAGGCAAAAGCTCACACCACCGAAACAAAGAATGTGCAGGTAAAAATCGGTACGGGAGAGCGAGACAAAGAGCTGAAAGCCATCCGTATCGATGAATGGCTTCGTGAAGGCCATCGCGTGAAGGTCGACCTCTTTTTGTGGGGCCGGTACAAGTTCATGGAGGCGCAGTTCCTGACCAAACGACTCGAGGCATTCCTAGAAATGGTTATATTGCCGTTCAAGATTGCCGAACAAATCAAGCGCAGCCCAAAAGGCTACACCTGCATTATCGAGCTCGACAAAAAGCAACCAGTACCAACGACCGCAGAAGAGAAGGAAAAGCGAGCAGCAATGCAGCTTGCGGCCAAACGAAAGAGAAAGAAGGGTGAACAAGACGAACCAGAAACCGAAACTGAAGCATAAGTATTATGGCAAATAAATCATACACAAAACGTATCCGAGTCACCCCTACAGGGAAGCTATTGGTGCGAAAGCCAGGTGGCAACCATTTTAACGCAAAGGAAAGTCGCTCGACCCAGCTCAACCGCAAGAAGCCCGGCAACACAATTGAACTCAACAACAACAAAACAGGTAAGTACCTGAATGGTTAATTTAGATATATGGCACGCGTAAAACGAGGAACAACAAAACTGAAGCATCGCAAAAACGTACTCGCTCGTACGAAGGGCATGCGCGGTAATATCCGCAAGAAGGAGCGTCAGGCAAACGAGGTGCTTGCACATGCCGGCAACCATGCCTTCAACGACCGTCGCAAGAAAAAGGGCGACTTCCGTTCACTGTGGACAACACGAATCAACGCTGGCTTGCGCGCACATGGCTTTGTGTACAGCAAATTCATGAAGATGCTCAAGGATAAAGACATCAAGGTAAACCGCAAGATGCTGTCTGAACTTGCAAAGGATGAGCCTGAAACATTTGAACGAGTCGTGAAGGAGGTGACGAAGTAGGGGCGAAGAAAAGAGAGAATAGGAAACAGGCCTTAGAAACAATCGCTGCACATGATGCAGCGATTGTTGATTATACTACCCTTCCCTCTGTGCGCGACGATGCATGAACGTAAACAATACAAATGCTGCAAAGGCACCGATAAGGTCCATAACAATATCAAGCGCCGTATCCTGCAGGTAGTTAATAGGGAACGCCCCTGCTCCAAAGTTCCACACCAAGAAATCGTAGCACTCCCACAGCAGACCGAACGCAAACCCGCCCGCAAGTGCCACAATCCAAGGTCGATGCGGCGCAATGTCACCCTTTCTGCCATAGCCCGAGTAGTACCACAACCATAGCGCAGCAAGCCCAACCCACACCCCACCTAAAAAGTGCATGGGGATGTCGAGCCACCTATAGTGCCAATACAGAAACAAGTGCTGTGCCACAAGATGTACTAATGCAAGCACCCAGATGTATATAAATAGTGTTCGCAACAAGCGATCACCCGCTGTCCCCATCTTTTCCACCATATATACACAGTATACCACCCTGAGTCTCCATTCTTCGAATGATGTGTCTCGAATCTCAGACGCACAAAACCGCCATGAATGCGTGGCGGTTTTGTGTAGGGTGCGAAACGGTACTGCCCTAGAAAAGACTAGGTGGGAAACTAGTGTTTCCGTCCCTTTGAAGTCAACCCGTAGGAGACCTCAGCGGGGCGGCCGTATACCGCTTCCCTGCAGTAGTACTTGAGGACAATACGTTCCGTCACCCACAGTAACTATAGCACGATATTGCCACTGCCGCATCAAGTGATGCGTCGTGCAGACTGTGCAACAGAGCACGAAAGAATTATGGGGGTTAGAAGCAATAATTAGGGAGACAAACGGCCGCTTCGCGGCCATTTGTCCTTAATTCCTAATTCTTAGTTCTCACTTCCTATTCGAGAATGCCGTCCAAGTTCACATCGTACATAATACCTTCCTGCACCAAACGGTAATCAATGAGCTCCTTCTCATCAAACCAGTGTGCGAGCTCTTGCGTTGCCTCATCAGCTGAGCCAGAGGCGTGAATAAGGTTTCGTATAGCACGGTCATCAGTGTCTGCCATCGAGTAGCTATCGAGGACAAAGTCGCCGCGAATAGTACCGACATCACTACTGCGAGGCTCGGTACCACCTACCAACTTGCGCACAAGCTCCACAGCGTGCGCTCCTTGCCACGCCATAATAAGCACTGGTCCTGATGTAATGTACCCCTTTAGGCGCTCTACTACCGCGTCACCAATAACAATAGGGTCTTCTGAAGGAGGTGTTTGTCCTTTCTTTTTGTATGACTCGATACTCTTTTCTCCCACATTCTTCTTCCATTCTGGGTCGAGTGTATAGTGCTCTGCCACCTGCTGTTCAGTGGCCACCGCAAACTTCATAGCAACCATCTTGAGACCGACTCGTTCAAAACGACCAATAATCTCACCAACGAGTGACCGCTGGATACCATCCGGCTTGATAATAACCAAAGTGCGTTCTTTCTTGTGTTCAGACATAGAAATTAGAGGGTAGGTTATAGGGGTAGGGTGTAGCTACGACCCGACCCAAGTCAATAATGCGTGCAGTATACATTGAAGTGGGGTCATGGGAAGGGGTTGACTAAATGCAGTATTACTGTTGCTATAATTATGGATTATCATGCTCATGAACCTGCTCATACGGAGAACACGATGCCTGAACTCTCAATAAACATTTTGAAGACACTTGAGATACTGTGTTGGATTGTCGGCTTTGCTTTCACTTACTCAAAGCAATGTACGCTGCGCAGAAAAGCAAGCATGTCTGATCAGGTTTTGAAAATAATTCGCTTCTGGGGGTGCGTATCTTACCACCCCTTCCTCTGGCCGGTCGTACTGCTGCAACGACACTACTTCTTTCCGAGGTGGAAGCAGGAACTTGCCATGATTCCTGAAGAAAAGGTGGCAATTATGCGTGAGATGAGCGGTCGAAACGGGAAGGCACTCGACAAGCTTGACCAAAGACGCACACTACTCGAAAAACGCCTGCGACACCAAGACTGACCCGGGCTGACAGCCCCCAATACAGTACCACCCCGCTCCCTTGGAGCCGGTGTTTCATGCATGCGCATCACGCGCACTCATTCTCGCCACTCATTCCTTATCCTCACCAGGAGGTGAGGATAATCGGCTCACCTTCGGTAATCGCCACATTGTGCTCAAAATGGGCTGAGCGTGAGCCGTCACGTGTGGTGACCGTATATCCGTCGCGCAAAAAATCGACCGCACCCTTCCCTTCGTTGAGCATCGGCTCGATCGCAAGGACCATGCCAGGCTTCAGAGTCTCTCCTGTGCCTGCAGCGCCAAAATTCGGCACCTGCGGCTCTTCGTGCACCCTGTGCCCCACCCCATGGCCGCAGAGGTCACGCACAATACCGTACCGCTCTTTTCGTACATACGACTCTATTGCGTGTCCTATGTCACCAACAGTATTTCCACCCCGTGCAGCATCAACACCTCGCATGAGCGCCTCATACGTTGTTCTGAGCAGCTTTTGCGCATCCTTATCAATAGCACCTACTGCAACAGTCTTTCCCGCATCAATAAACAGCCCATCACGCTCAATGCCCAAATCAAGGCCGAGTATATCACCCTCTTTGAGGGTGTAGTTCATTTCGGTTGGAATACCGTGCACGACGACATCATTGGGAGCAACACAGAGCGCGCACGGAAACGGTCGTGGGGCACCTGCAGGCTTATAACCCTTGAACGCCGGCTTGTCACCACCCTCCTCTACCATTCGGCAGGCCAGCTCTTCAATTTCTACGGTAGTGACACCTGGGCGCGCAGCGTTTTCAAGTGCAGCAATGATCTCAGCATGCCGCTTGCCGATTTCTTGGAGCACTTTGATTTCTTCTGTGGTTTTGATACTCATACACGAGCAAGCCTTACACCACCTACTTAAAGGTGGAGCGCTTTCAGCACATCCTGATGCACCTCCTTAACCGACTGATTACCGTTGATATGCGCCACGGTGTAGTACGGATGTTCCTCGAAGAATTTAATGGCGAGCGATACATCGCGCTTGAACCACTTTAACCGTTCAGCAACAGACTCTGGTGTATCGTCTGCACGCTTCCGCCCCTCAACCAATCGTTCAACTATTGCCTTGTCTGGCATGTCAAACGCAATAACAGTCGGGTTCTTCCGCTCATAGAATTCAAACGCGGTGTGGAGCATGGGCGACTCCTCTGCTCGACGCGGGAAGCCATCAGTGATGATGTGGTCGTCACCAGAAACACCTTCGATAAACAACGAACCCCACATGTACACGGGCAAAAATCCTGGGGCTAGACCACCCTCAGCAAGCACCTCCTTAATTTTACGGTGCGTGAATTTGTCACCTTGCATAAACTCGCGAAACTTTTCACCCGTCTGGAAGTAGTGAGTCGGGTGCTCCGGGTCATTGTTCTCCAAGTATTCTTGCAAAAGGGCTGCCTGCGTTCCCTTGCCACAGCCCGAGGGGCCTATCAAAATCGCTGTTTTTAGCTCCATTACGTTATTGTATTAGTGATAACGTACAGCCACTCGTAGATAAAAGAGGTCTATACCTGTGGATTCTAGCACAACATGCAAAGCATTGCACACAAAGGTTGACTATTCTATTTTTTTATGCTAGTGTTGGTGAGTATAGTTGTTTTCATTCACATACGTACAAGGTGGAGGTGCCGATATGGCATTGCGATTCGGAAAACCTGAAGACTGGGCAGCTTCAGTGCTGGCAATTTACGGTAACAAGATCGTGCTGGTCAGAGATCCTGACTACACCGATCCGAAGTGGAAGTTTCCCGGCGGTAAGCGCGATACGCACGACAGCACACCACGCGATACCGCACACCGAGAGTTGGAAGAAGAAACCGGCCTTCGTCCTCAAAACATCATTGAACTGAGCCAGTTCACCTCTCATCGCTGTGTCGGTCGACCAAATGAGCACACCTGCCATTTCTTTCTTGCAGTCGTTGATTCGCTCGATGAATTGAGCACAATCGGCGACGAGGGCGAAGAGGTGGAGGCAATTGAGCTGTCGGACCTGTGGGAGCCGGACATCCTTCCCTCACACCTGCGCATCATCCAAGCGGTGATGAAGCAGGCGCGACCGCTGCAAGCCGCCTGAACCCAACCGCCGAGAGCCGTCGCGCTCCCGGCGGCTTTTTTGTGCGCGCAACATAAACGAAGTACTCCACAGCATCACTGTCGCGCGGCCGGACTATCCCTAGATTCCCGCCTCCGCGGGAATGACAATTTGTACACAAGTTGACACAACAAACCGCACCACCACATTAACGGCACATGATTGGGAACGGACGACATGCTATCTTGGATACACACACCACACTAAGCCTATCCAGATACCGGCCAGAATAAAATTTGCCGTGAAAAGTAAACCCAATGTAAGCCTGTCAGGTTTCTTGCCACGTAACTGCCAGATGCACGTGTCTAGGAACCACGCCACCACCCCATAAGCGAATGTGATGAGGCCAACACTCACATACTCTTCTCTGTAAATCAATGCAAAAATCGAGAAGGTTAGACCAGACGATGCAATCAACAACTGTCTTTCAACCTTTGTGAAGTCTGGTATATGCATGCGCACAGTATATCAAAGATATGCGTGCCATGCTGCATATCGCACGCGCCAGAGTGCTCAGATTGAGCGCAGTTCGTAGACGTCGAGGGTGGCGTGTTGTGGAGCCGTATCGAGAATACGGTGACACAACCGCCGCCCGAAGGCGGCATAGAAATAGCCCAAACCTGGACGGTCTGGCCTAATATTCGCGAACACTTGCTTGCGCGTCAATTTTGCGCACAAGATCCAACACCACACTCACCACAATAAGGAGTGCGGTACCGCCGATTGCAAAAGCTGCGGCACCGGTGATTGCCTGCATCGCAAGTGGCAACACTGCGATAAGTCCCAAGAAGAGTGCGCCAACAAACGTGATACGCGTGATAACATTACCGAGGTACTCGGTTGTTGCGGTACCTGGGCGCACACCCGGAATGAATGCGCCAGACTTTTGCAGATTATTCGCAATCGAATTCGGGTCGAACGTAACTGCTGTGTAGAAGTAGGTAAAGAGGAACACCAACACAAAGTAGACAACAGCGTACAACCATTGGTTTGCAAGAAGCTCAAGACCCTGCTGTGCAAAGCTTTGCAGTGCAGCGCTGTCTGCAGTAACGAGGAAGTTCAGAATCATTTGCGGGAACAGCAAAATGGAAAGTGCGAAGATGATCGGGATCACACCTGCCTGATTTACAC
>JGI12210J13797_10011011_pt1 | contig 22283 bp, 15 predicted proteins | sample ElkSlonscriptome_3_FD_13797 | JGI IMG/M metagenome (IMG submission 13797)
CCTCGATCTCTCTCAGCTCTGCACCTCGAGGCTCGCGCCCGTCCCGATCTCAGCCTGCGCGCTCCGCAGCTTTACATGTCTCGGCATTATCGGCGAAACGAGACCTCAACTTGGTGGGCATCCGCGCAGTGATGCGGGCGGCCGGGAGGCGGGCCCCATTGTAGCGCAGTCATGCGGCCGAGAGGCGGCGGCCCGAGGGGCGGCCATGTGCTCCTGGGCGCTGGTGTCAAAAAAAACGCGGGCCCGTGTCAGACGCCATCACCGACCACCGTATAGGTCCATGTCACCCGACAGGAATCACTGATGGCATCAGGCTGTGATCCACGCCGGTAAGAATCCACGCGGAGGTCCGCAAAGCCAGACCTCCGCACTCGTTAGTAGCACAAAGTCAGAGGAGAAAGACCCATGCCATTCACCATCGAGGCATTCGCAGAGATCGCAAGAGTTACGCTGACCAAGAGAGGACAAAAGAACGACGGCATCAAGGATGTCCAGGCCTTTCTGACCCGCTTTGGGTACCTCGACAAGGGCTCCTACAAGTCCGGCGAGCTGGATGCCGAGACGTCCGAGGCCCTCACCAAGTACCAGAAGCTCCACGGCATACCGTCGACCGGGGACTTCGACATCTCGACCCGCAGCCAGATCACGACCCACCGGTGTGGTGTCCCCGACATGAAGTCGGGGGTTGCATTCTCCACGACCTGCAAGTGGGACAAGCTGGAGATCACCTATGCCTTCGATGCCGGGACCAGTCAGGTGGGCGGCGCGGCCGAATTCCAGGCGGTGAGGGATGCCTTCCGAACCTGGCAGAGCGTGATGTCCCTCTCCTGCAAGGAGGTCGGAATCAACAGTAATCCTGATGTTCGCATCGGCTGGAGGCCGGCCCGCGACGCGGACCACAGCATGGTGGGCGGAGTGTTGGCGCATGCCGATTTTCCGCCGGGCTGCTCGGTGGTGACCGACGACTTGCCCAAGCCGGTCCACTTCGACGACACCGAGCACGCTTGGAGGATCGGAGCGGTCTCCGGGGCCTTCGACATCGAGACCGTGGCCCTCCACGAGCTCGGCCACATCCTCGGCCTCGCGCACTCCGACGTCTCCGGGACCGTCATGTGGCCCTCGATCTCAACGAACTCCACCAATCGGTCCTTGACGACCGATGACATCTCCGGCGCTCGAGACCTCTACGGTGCTCGTCATCCTGTTCCCATGACCCTGCGACATGGTCGATACACCATACGGCAGAAGAGCAACGGGCGCTTCATGGATGCATACACGTCAGGGAATGACTTCTCTGCCGTGACCCGACCCGCACAGAACAACAGCACGCAGAGGTGGATCCTCAGCCCGGTCGGGGGAGTGTACACTGTTCAGCAGCGGAGCAACGGGCGCTTCATGGACGCCCACGAGACATCGAACGACTATTCGGTCGTCACCCGAACGGCGCAGAACAACGACACGCAGCGGTGGGTCTTCCTACATCTAGGATGCAACGTGTACACTGTTCAGCAGCTGAGTAACGGGCGTTTCATGGATGCGCACACGTCGTCGAACGACTACTCGGCCGTGACTCGAACCGCGCAGAACAACGACACACAGCACTGGATCATCAATCCCGCGGGGACCAGCACATTCACCATTCAGCAGCGGAGCAACGGCCGATTCCTCGACGCGCACGAGTCGTCGAACGATTACTCGGTCGTGACCCGGACTGCGCAGAACAACAACACGCAGCGATGGGTCCTCACACCCGTGGGAGGGGTGTATACTATCCAGCAGGAGGACAACGGGCGGTTCCTCGATGCACACGAGGTGTCATCGGAGGACTACTCCACGGTGACCCGAACCGCGCAGGGCAACGCCACGCAGAGATGGGTGCTCCGGGACCTCGGGGACAGCAACTTCACCATCCAGCAGCTGAGCAACTTCCGATTTCTCGATGCGCATACGTCATCCAATGACTACTCGGTCGTGACCCGGACTGCGCAGAACAACAACACGCAGCGCTGGCTCATCAACCCGGTGTAGGAGCCCACACCGAGGGCGGGGACGCCAGGGCCAGGGTGGTGTACCGACTCGCGCTATCCACGGGGCTTCGTTCCGCGCTTGCTCCGTGAATTGGGCCTTGACGAGGCAAGCTCGAGGCTCGGTCGTTCGAGCATGAGGTCGTCGCAGGCAGCGAGGACGACGTGCTCGTCGACGAAGCGTTGGTCACGCTCGTGGGCGAGCATGAGCGATGCGCGGAGTAGGCGGCTGGCGGTGCGAGGAAGGCCCTGACTGACGCGCCACAGGACTTCGCGTGCAGGATCGGACAGCACGGCATCGGTGACGCCAGCGGCCTGGAGCCCATGGTCGAGCATGGCGTGGATGCAGAGGTGATCATGCTGCGAGGATCTGCTCATGCAGCGTAGTGCGATGAGCATGGAAAGCATTGTCCCAGCGGTCTGATAAGTCGAGGCCGCGGGCGGTCATGACCCCACGTAGTCCACGGGTTCCCCAGTGCGAGCCTGGATGCTTGACCCGCAGCTGGAAGAGCGAGCAGGTGGACTCGGTCGCTCCGCTGGCCACGGGGAGGTTGGCTGCTCGAGCGCGGGAGTAGGCCATCTGGGAGCGGCGCTTGTCGAAGTAGGTCAGGGCCTCGCGGAGTCGAGCACAGACATCGTCTTCGTCGTCCTCCGCGTCCTGGTGCTCTCGGTGGCCGGCGAGTTCGCGACGCAGGTGGCCGACGGTCACCCCCTGATGAGCGCGGGTGAGGGACTCGATGTCGTCGACCATGCGGGCCGCGAGCGCGGTCGCATCGCCGTCTGCGCTGGTGCCGTAGCGGAAGCTGTGGCGTGGGCGGCCTGCCGGATCGTAGAGCGTGACGTTGCCGGCCCAGGCCATGCGCCAGCGCCTCTTGTAGGGCTCGGGCGGGGTGCGCTGGTACTCGTCGGCTGGACGGCGTTGCTCGAGCTGCTGGTCGCGCTCGGGGCCGTCGGGCAGAGTCTCGTCCATGTGAACGGCGAAGCGGTCGAGACCGCAACTGATCGCGCTCAGCTCGAAGTCGAGGGTCTCGACCTCGCGACAATGGTCCTCGAGTTCGCGGGCCACGACGGCCATGTCGTCGAACATGCCGACGATGCGCTTTTCGAGCACAGCCCGGCTGGGAGGGCGAAATCCAAGCCTTTGGAGATGCCGCTCGGTCTGCCGGCTGGTCATGGTCGCCATCATGGCGCCGGCAGCTCGGGCCAGGGCTGGCAGCACGACGCCCTTGATCACGCCGAGCCGAACGTCGAGGGGCTTGAGCGTCGGGCCGTTGCGCACACCCATGCGACGGTACAGGGGCTCCTCGATCCGGTGAGCACCCCACAGGCCGTGGTAGGTTCTTGCCGATGGCTGAGAGAGCTTGCGATAGGGCTCACCCCCCACCGTGATGACCTCGGCCGTGGTGCATGCCCCCTCGAGGCGTCGGTGCTCGGCGAGCCACTGAAGCTCGGTACCGACCTCCATCGATGCCTGTGACATCGCATCGAAGTCGTCGGAATCCGGGCAGCGCGCATCTACCATCTGCTCGAGCAGTTCCACCATCGCGAGCAATCGTTCATCAGTAAGGTCGACATCAGGGGTCCTTGACTTGGCCATCGCCACCCAAGGTCAAGCACCTCGACCAAGGTTAAAAGGGCCGAAAACCCCCAGCTGCGGGTGGGGGGTAGCGCTCCGGCTCAACCGCCGATCCACGCCCGTCCAAACCCCTGGCTCTGGGCTCGGCAGGGCCGGGTAGTCGCATGGAAACCATGGCGGGTACGCGTACGGTTGCTCCGCCTCGAACGTGGCCGCGAGCGCCTGGATCGACCGCCCATAGACTGCATCGGTCGACTCGCCCTTCAGCCCGCGCGGAAGCTCGAGGGGTCCTCGTTCTCGAGCAGCCATCGCACGAAGTGCCCGGTGGTGGCGTAGTCGAGCTTCTTGTTGTCCTCGATGTCGATGTTGTCGACCACCAGCGAACTGCCGCTGTGGGTCCCTCGCTCTTCGAGCGCAATCGCGATTCCCTCCGACCAGAACGTCTGGGCGCGGCTCACGAACCGCAGCGACAGCGGGCCCAGCCAGTCGCCGTGGAGCTCGAGGGTCGCGTGTGTGGGTGGGGGGGCGTCGGGCCCTCTGCGCCTCGTCGAGGAGGCCCGCAGCCCAGCGGAAGCGAGGGCGAGGACGAGCGCGGAGTAGAACATCGGGTGCCCGACGGTCTCCGCTCACCGCCCCGTCCGCCCTGCCCGCTCCCGCCCGCTCCGCCGGCTCCGCCGGCTCCGCCGCGGCAGCTCCACCACGAACATCGTGCCCCCCTCCGGCTGCGGCTGATGCGTCAGCGTGCCCCCGTGGGCCTGGATGATCTGCAGCGCCACCGACAGCCCCAGCCCGGACCGCTCGGGGTTCGACGACACGAACGGCTCGAACACGTCCAGCCCCTCGGGCACGCCCACGCCGGTGTCGTGCACCTCGATCCGCGCCCGCGACTCGTCCTCGAGCAGCCGCACGTGCAGCTGCCCGCCGTCGGGCATGGCATCGGCCGCGTTCCTCACCAGGTTGCCCAGCACCTGCCGCAGCTTCTCGCGGTCGATGAAGAAGATCGTGCGCGGGGGCCTCGGCACCTCGTAGCTCACCTGCAGCCGCCGAGAGTGCAGCGCGGGCGTCTCCACGCGCACCAGCTCGGTGACCAGCTCGGCCAGGTCGGTCGCCCCCGCCTCCAGCCGCTGGCGCCGGGCCAGGGCCCGGAACTGGTCGAGCAGATCCGCCAGCCGCCGCGCCTCCGACAGCAGCGCGTCGACGCTGTGGCGGATCTTGTCGTCGACCGGCGGCTCCACCCGCGAAAGCCGGCGCTCGAGCAGCCGCGCCTGCATCGACATGTTGTTGAGCGGGTTGCCCAGCTCGTGGGCAAAGCTGGCCGCGGTGGTGCCGATGGCCGCCATCCGCTCGCGCTCGAGCAGCCGCTCCTGCAGGCTCACCTTCTCGCTGATGTCGCGGATGAACGCGCCGTAGCGGGCCGGGTCGCCGATCTCCACCTCGGTCACCGACAGCTCGATGGGGAACACCTCGCCGCTGGACCGGCGGGCGGCCACCGAGCGGATGCGCCCGATGGCATGGGCCTCGCCCGTCTGCTCGTAGCGCGCGATGTAGCCGTGGTGCTCGCGCGCGTAGGGCTCGGCCATGAGCTTCTCCACCCGCTCGCCCAGCATGTCGGTCGCCGCGTAGCCGAACATCTGCTCGGCCGCCGTGTTGAACAGCACCACCCGCCCTTCCGTGTCGATGCACACCACGGCGTCGCGCGTGGTCGCCAGCAGGCGGGCGTACCAGCGAGCTCGGGTGTGATCGTGGGCGTCGGTCATGGTCTCGAAGAAATGCTAGGGCCTGGGGCGGCGGGCAGCGGTGCAAGCCTTGCGCGTTCGTGCCCCTGGCACGAGGCCCGCCCGATGGTTAGGGATGGGGGCATGAAGATCCTCGTTGGAATGGATGGTTCGTCGCGAGAAGCCAAGGTGCTCGACGAGGCGATCGCGATGGCCCGCAGCCGCGGCGGCACCGTGCACCTCGTGCGCGCCATGATGGTCCCGGTGAGCCTGCCGACCGCAATCTGGACCCTCCAGGGCGACGACCTGTCGCAGTTCCTGGTGGAGCACGGCACCCGCGAGGTCGAGCAGACGCTCGAGCGCGTGCCCGAGGCCCTGAGAGGCGGGGTCACCACCCAGCTGGGGCAGCCGGCCGACGTGCTGGTGGAGCTGGCCGAGCAGCTCGACGCGGACATGGTGGTCATCGGCAGCCACGGCTACGGTGGCATCGATCGTGTGCTGGGGACGACCGCCGCCAAGGTCGTGAATCGCGCGCCGTGCAGCGTGCTGGTCGTCCGCTGAACCGTGCTGGTCATCGGTTGAACGAGGTATAGAGGACTGATGGAAGAGGGTGCGCGAAAATTGCGCAGCACCTGACGCAAGATTTGCGCAAGACTCCGCGGCGGGCGCCCCTACGCTGAGGACGTGTCCGCCCCGTCGACGAGAGGTGGCGGCCACGAGGAGCGCTGACGTGAAGATAGTTCGGAACGAGCCCGAAGAGATCGAGATCCTGGTCGTGGACGACGAGGTCGCCGCCCGCTCGGCCCTCGCGGAGCTGCTGCGCGACGAGGGCTACGTGGTGCGCACCGCCGCGGATGCCTTCAAGGCGCTGGGGCAGCTGGACCAGAGCACGCCCGACGTGATGCTCACCGACGTGCAGATGCCGGGCATGAGCGGCATCGAGCTGATGGAGAAGGTCCGCGAGCGCTGCCCCTCGGTGGGGGTGGTGGTGATGACCGCCTTCGGCTCGGTGGAGAACGCGGTCACGGCGATGCACGCGGGCGCCGAAGACTACCTCACCAAGCCCCTGCACCTGCCCGAGCTGCTGCTGGTGGTGGAGCGCCTGCTCGAGCGGCAGGCGCTGCGGCGAGAGAACGAGCACCTGCGCGACGCCCTGAAGACCTCCAGCGCCGACGAGGTCGGCTGGGTGGGCAGCTCCAAGCCCTCGCGCGAGCTGATGAGCTTGGTGGAGCAGGTGTCGGGCAGCGACGCCCCGGTGCTCGTGCTCGGCGAGTCCGGGGTGGGCAAGGAGCGGGTGGCCCGGGCGGTGCACCACTGGAGCCCGCGCCGCGACGGCCCGTTCGTGGTGATCCCCTGCGGAGCGCTGGGCGACCAGGGCGTGGTGGCCGATCTGTTCGGCGACGGCCGCGAGGGCTCGGGGCGCTTCGCGGAGGCCACGGGAGGCACCCTGTTCCTCGACGACGTGGACGCCCTGCCGGCCGCGGTGCAGGCCCGGCTGATGGTGCAGCTGCAAGAGCAGCCCGCCGCCGGCCAGGGCGCGCGCGTGGTGGCGGCCTCCAGCCGCGACCTCCACCGCGAGGTCACCGAGGGCCGCTTCCGCGACGACCTCTTCTACCGCCTCAACGTCATCACCCTGCGCGTGCCCACCCTCCGCGAGCGCCGCGACGACATCCCCCTGCTGGCCTCGGCCTTCCTCGCGCGACACTCGGCCAAGAACCGCAAGTTCATCCGCGGCTTCTCCGACCGGGCGCTCGGAGTGCTGCTGGCCTTCGACTGGCCGGGCAACGTGCGGCAGCTCGAGGCGAGCATCGAGCGGGCGGTGGTGCTGTGCCGGGGCCGAGAGATCGAGCCGCGCGATCTCCCGCGCGACCTGATGCAGACCCAGCGCGAAGGCGACGAGGCGCCCAAGGTGCCCGGCGCTACCATGGCCGAGCTGGAGCGCTACGCGATCCTCGAGACCCTCGAGCACGTGGGCGGCAGCACGCGGCGGGCAGCGGAGATCCTCGGCATCTCCACCCGCAAGATCCAGTACCGCCTCATCGAGTATCGCGAGACCGATCCCTCCGGCGTGCCCGCCGTCTCGCGCAAGGCCAGCGCCTAAACCGCGCGCCTACCGTGTGGATCCTCGCGGCCTCGCCGAGGGCGCGGGTGGTCAGGGCGACCTGGTTGCGGCATAACCCGCGGCCAGTTGCGATGTTGGTTCACGTCGAGATCGAACGCCCCGCCCCCCGCTCGCTCGGGCCGGCCATCGACGTCCTGCGCCGGGACGGGGTGATCATCTATCCCACCGACACCGGCTATGCGTTCGGCTGCGCGCTGTCGAGCCTCAAGGGCATCGCGCGGCTGCGCAAGCTCAAGGGCTACGACGTGAAGCACGCCAAGCCGCTGTCGATGCTCGTGAACGACATCGCCGAGCTGGGGCGCTACGGGCACATGGGCAACCGGGTGTTCCGCGTGGTGCGACGGCTGCTGCCGGGGCCCTACACCATGGTCCTGCAGGCCACCGGCGAGGTGCCGCGCCAGATGAAGAACCGCTGGCACGAGGTCGGCATGCGGGTGCCCGACCACGCGGTGTGCCGCATGCTGGTCGATCTGCTGGGCGAGCCCCTGCTCACCGGCTCGGTCACCGCGGCCGACGACGTGTTCGAACTCGAGGAGCCCGACCTGTACCACCACCGGTTCGCGCGCGACGTGCAGGTGGTGGTCGACGGTGGCCCGTTGTGGCCGGAGCCCTCCACGGTGCTCAAGCTGGTCGACGACACCATCGAGGTGCTGCGCGAGGGCCAGGGCGCGCTGCCCGAGTAGGCGCGGCCCCTTCGAGCGGCCCCTTCGAGCGGCCCCTTCGAGCGGCCCCGACGGCTCCGACGAGCTGTCAGCCCGCGTCGCCCTCGGGCTCGACCGCGTCCACGAACGCGGCGGGCGGGGGCACGGCCAGCCGCAGGGGCGCAAGCCAGCTGTCGTCGTCGCGGCGGATCGATATGAGGTGGAGCGTGCCGGCCTCGAGCAGGGGCTGCTCGATGACGAAGCGCAGCTTCAGCTGCATCTCGCCGGGAGCGAGCGCGGTCTGCTCGTCCAGCGTGGCGAAGCCCTCCGCGGCCGGGCCCTCGGCCACCGGAAACTCCAGCTCACCGTACGCCAGCAGCACGCCCTGGCGATCGAGCTTCAGGGAGCCGGGGCCCTCATTGGTGAGGCTGACCGTCAGGGCGACCTCCTGGAGGTCGTAGCGGGCCTCCGACAGCTCGAGCACCAGCTCGTCGCTGCGAGTGACTCGCTGCCCCGCAGGGAAGCTGGCGTGCTGGGGGCCCGGGGGGCCCTTGCCGGCACAGGCGGTGGCGAGCAGCACCAGGAGCGGAGCGAGCCGACGAAGCGCAGAGATCATGACGGGGCGCGATGGTACGCAAGGGCGACCATGTTGCCCATGGGGTATGACAAGGCCTACATCGCCGCGCCTGGGGCGGAATGGGGCGGCGGGGGCATCCCGCGGCGTGGTCGATGCGATCCATTCTCGACAGCGGGGTTCCGAATCGAGATCGGTCGTCGAATTCGATCCGCGGCGGCGTTACTCTGGCCGTGGACCAAAGGATTTTGACCATGAGCATGAGTGACCGACGTTTGATCTCGATGGGGGGCGTCTTGATGCTGGGCTGGGCGACGGGCTGCGCCGATCCCTGCGTAGACGATGGGCTGTCGCAGGAGCCGCAGCCGGGCTGCCCGGTGTTCGGAGCCGACACCGACGGGACGACCACCACCGACGATCCCACCACCACCTCGGCCGACTCGACGGGCCCCGGGCCCGGGCCGAGCTGCGACAACGGGGTGCAAGACGGCGACGAGACCGACGTGGACTGCGGTGGCTCGTGCGGCAACACCTGCGGCGGCGGCCAGGGCTGCGGCAGCGACGACGATTGCATGTCGGGCGCGTGCGGCAACGGGGGCACCTGCGAAGACGACCCCACGTGCTCGGTCGACGGCATGATGAACGGCGAGGAGACCGACGTGGACTGCGGCGGCGGCACCTGCCCGGCCTGCGACGACGGCGAGATGTGCCAGGAGGGCAGCGACTGCTCCTCCATGGTCTGCGAGGACGGCACCTGCGTGGGGCCGACCTGCAGCGACGAGGTGATGAACGGCGACGAGTCCGACGTGGACTGCGGCGGTTCGTGCCCCGGCTGCGACAACGGCGAGATGTGCAACGAGGGCACCGATTGCCTGTCGGAGATGTGCGAGGACGGCACCTGCACCGGCCCCACCTGCAACGACCGCATGATGAACGGCATGGAGACCGACGTGGACTGCGGCGGGCCCATGTGCCCGGGCTGCGACACGGGCGAGGATTGCCTCGAGGGCAGCGACTGCATCTCGCAGGTCTGCAACCCCAAGAACAACGTGTGCCTCGCCCCCGCCTGCAGCGACGGGGTGATGAACGGCGACGAGACCGACGTGGACTGCGGCGGACCCTGTGGTCCCACCTGCGAGCCGGGCGAGGGCTGCCTCATCGGCGGCGACTGCATCACCCAGGGCTGCGATGGCGTGGCCAACATCTGCAACGACTACCTCTCGGTCGACGGCGAGCCCTCGTGCTCCAACTACGCGGGCGCTCCCGTGCCGCTCACGTCGATCGCCATGGGTGGCTCGGGGACCTACGCCTACGCCTGGACCCCCGAGGACGGCACGCTCGCCACGCCCGACATGGCCGACACCACGGCCAGCCCGGCGGGCTTCCAGAGCTACACCGTCACCGTCGACGACGGGTTCACGACGGCCCAGGACAGCGTGGTGGTGGTCGACTCGTCGCCCTTCGACCTCGCGAACAACTGCACGCTGACCACCGCCAACTTCAACGTCAGCGGCAGCGGCCTGGACGCGACCATCGCTTACGACATGGGCAACACCCGCGCGTGCGAGACCGGCAACAACGAGTTCGGCCTGCACCTGTGCAGCGGGGTGGTGTTCGAGAACACCCGGCTGCAGGGCGTGCTCGAGGTGGTCGACGATCCCGACGACGACGACGACTGGATGGGCCTGGTGTGGGGTGCGCAGGACGCCTCGCACTTCTACTCCATGACCTGGAAGCGCGCCGATCAGAACGGCGTGTTCGCGTGCGACACCCCGGGCGGCATCCTCGTGCGCCGGGTGGAGGCGCCCACGTTCGCGGATCTGACCATCAACGACTTCTACTGCGTGCCCAACACCGCCAACTCCACCCTGCTGCTCGACCCCTCCATGACCACCACCGCGGGGTGGGTCGAGGGTGAGTCGTACACGGTGACCATCGACTTCACCACGGTGGGCAGCGACGTCACCGTGGTGCGCGACAGCGACGGGTTCACGATGGCCACCTTCACCGTGGCCGACACCACGTTCACCAACGGCTACTTCGGCTCGACCGCCGCCTCGCAGCAGGGCGCGTGCGTGGGGCCGCTGTTCGCCGAGTGCCTGTAGGGGGCGGGGGCCGATCGGGCCCCTGATCCATCGACCGGCCGGGCTCGACCCCGGCCGGACCACGCGGCCGGCGCGTGACTCCATCGGGGGTCGCGACGCCGGCCGATGTGTGTCGCCAGCCGGCGCGTGACGCCGCGCTCCGCCGTCCTCACCGTCCGTCGACGGCGCAGGTTGTGGTACGACCCGTGGCGTCATGTCGATCGCGTTTCCGCAGTTCCAGTACCGCTTCATGGCTGCCATGGGGCACGTGATCTTCCCGGCCAACTTCCACCCCGTGGGCACCCAGGTCGCCGCGCGGGAGATGGTGCAGCGGGTGCGCCCCGCCGCCGCCGCCGCGCCCGAGCCCGGGGCGGGCGGGCGCTGGCTGGTGGTGGGCGGCTCGGGGGGCTTCGGCAGCGCGGCCCGGGCCGTGCTCGGCGCCCGGCGGGGGGCGCATACCCTGAACCTCTCGTACGACGCCGCCCCCAACCTCGACAGCAAGAACAAGGTGCGCCAGGTGGGCTCGCCCGGCTTCCACCGCAGCCTGGCCCTCGAGCAAGAGCTGCGGGCGCAGGGGCTGGTGGCGCGCAGCGTGCTCGGCGACGCCTTCGACCCGCAGGTGCGCGAGGCGGTGGTGCGGGAGATCCACGAGCACTTCGACGGGGCGATCGACGGCATCGTGTGGGCGCTGGCCGCCCCGCGGGCGCTCGACCCTCGGACCGGCAAGCCGGTGCAGAGCGCCCTGCGGCCGCTGGGCTCGCCGGTCACGCTCCAGACCTTCAGCGGCCGCGACGCTCGCACGGGCGAGCCACCCCGGGTGGTGGAGCTGACCGTGGAGCCCGGCACCCCCGAGCAGGCGGTGGGCACCACCTACGTGATGGGCGGCGGGATCGTCGACCGGTGGATCTCCACGCTGCTGGCCGCCGACGTGCTCGCGCCCGGCTTCACCCTGCTGACGATCAGCTACCGGGGCAACCCGCTCAACGAGGGCCTGTACCGCAAGGGCCTCATCGGCCTGGCCAAGGCCGACCTCGAGTACACCACCCGCGCCTTGCACGAGGTGCTCGCCGCTCGCGTGGGCGGCCGCGCCTGCGCGGTGGAGGGGCCCGCGGTGGTCACCGAGGCCTCGGGGGGGATCCCCGGCGTGCCCTTCTACCTCGCGCACGTGATGGACGTGATGGGCGAGGCCTTCGAGGATCCGGCCGACAGCATGCGCCGCATGTTCGACGCGCACGTCGGCGAGGCGGGGCCCACCCTCGACGACGAGGGCCTGCTGCGCATGGACGACCGCGAGCTGACCGAGGAGGTCCAGGCCGAGATGCGCGCGCGCTACGAGGCCGCGACGCCCGGCGAGCCGTTTCCCGAGCCGCTGTACGACGCGTTCATGCGGGCCTACGCCCAGACCCGCGGCTTCGACGTGTCGGGCGTGGACTACGAGGCCGAGTTCGACCCGGCCGAGGTCTGTGCCCCCGGCGAGTAGGCGACCCGCGAGCCGGTGCGACCGCTCGGCCGAGGGGCCGTGCCGGCGCCTCGCTCAGAGCTCGCCCGCGCGAGCCTTGGCCAGCCACTTCTCCATCTCGGAGGAGAGCACGCCCTCGATCTTCTTCTCGAAGGGCTTGAACAGGAACGGCACCTTGCCGTCGATGTGAAGCTCTTCTTCGTCGAAGTGGACCGCCGCCTTGATGGTTTGGGACATCACGGTGAAGGAAATGGTGGCGCGGTCCTCGGCTTCCCAGCGCAGGGCGGGCTTGTATTCGGACAGCCGCACCTCGTAGGACTCGTAGGCTCGGCCTACGCAGGTGCGGACCTGTTTGCGGTTGGGTAGGCCATGCTTGACGGAGTACTTCATGGGCTGGGCGGCACTATAGCAGCCGGGCGGCGCGCTGGTCAGCTCGAGACCAGCCGGGCTATCGTCCGCTCGCCATGGGCCTCCCCCCCACTCGCCCCGCCCAGCGGTGGCGCGTCCTGTTCCTGCTGTTCTTCTTGTCGGGGCTCAGCGGGCTCATCTACGAGTCGATCTGGTCGCGCTACATCCGGCTGTTCGTCGGCAGCGCCGCCACGGCCCAGATCCTCGTGCTCAGCCTGTTCATGGGGGGGATGTCGCTGGGGGCGCTGCTGGCGGGTCGCACGCTGTCGCGGGTGCGCGCGCCGATCGTGGTCTATGGCGTGATCGAGGGCCTCATCGGCCTGTACGCCCTGGCGTTCCCCTACCTGCAGGCGGGGGCCATGCGCCTGAGCTACGACGTGCTGTTCCCGGCGCTCGGCGGCGGCTCGGCCGTAGTACTGGCCAAGTGGTCGGTGGCCGCGCTGCTCATCTTGCCCCCCTGCGTGGCGCTGGGCACGACCTTCCCCCTGATGAGCGTGGGCATCCTGCGCCGCGACCTGACCCACTCGGGCGAGGTGCTCAGCCTGCTGTACTTCACCAACAGCCTGGGCGCGTCGGCGGGGGCGCTGCTGTCGGGCTTCGTGCTGGTGGGGGCGCTGGGGCTGCCGGGCACCCTCATGGTGGCCGCGGGGATCAACGTGCTCATCATGGTGGTGGCGGTGCGGGACCGCGATCCGGCCCCGCCCATCGAGGAGCGCGCGGTGGGGCCCGTGCGGGGCGAGCGGGCGCGCGGCTCGATGGTGTGGCTGTTCCTGGCCGTGGCGTTCGGCACCGGCTTGTCGTCGTTCATGTACGAGATCGGCTGGATCCGCCTGCTGTCGATGGTGCTGGGCTCGGCCACCCACTCGTTCGAGGTGATGCTCTCCGCGTTCATCCTGGGCCTGGCCATGGGCGGGCTGTTCATCCGCAAGCGCATGGACGGCTACCGCCGGCCCGAGGTGGTGCTCGCGGTGGTGCAGCTGGCGATGGGCCTGGCCGCCATCCTCACCCTGCCGCTGTACGAGTGGGCGGTGTCGGCCATGGGGTGGCTGATGGAGTACGAGGCGGGCACCCGGGAGGTCCTGGGCTTCGAGCTGAGCCTGTCGCGCACCGACGGGCTGTGGATCACCTTCAACGTGGTCCGCTACCTGCTGTGCCTGCTCATCATGTTCCCGGCCACGTTCTGCGCCGGCATGACCCTGCCCTTGCTCACCCACGTGATGCTCCGGCGGGGCCAGCCCGAGGGCGTGGTGGGCAACGTCTACGGGGTGAACACGCTGGGGGCGATCTCGGGCGCGGTGGCGGCGGGCCTGCTGCTGATGCCGCTCATCGGGATCAAGGGCGTGGTGGTGCTCGGGGCCCTGTTCGACATGGTGCTGGGCCTGCTGCTCATCCGCCACGAGGTGAGCATGGGCCAGGCCACCCAGCAGCTCCGCACGTTCCTGTACACCGCCAGCGGCGGCACCGTGCTCGTGGTGGCGGTGGGCCTGGCCGTGGTCGAGGTCGACCCCATGGTGCTCACCTCCACCGTGTTCCGCAGCGGCCGCACGCAGCTGCCCGAGTACTACGACGTGCTCAGCTACGTGGACGGCCGCACCGCCAGCGTGACGGTGGTCGACAACTCCGTCCACGCGGGCTACCGCATCATCTACACCAACGGCAAGCCCGACGCCTCGGTGGTGCTCGATCGCTGGCCCGAGGATCGCGACCGGTCGGAGGGCCCCGACATCGCCGGTGACGAGCCCAACCAGTTCCTGGTGGGCATCGTGCCGCTGATGGCCCGGCCCCACGCCACCCAGGCCGCGCTCATCGGCTTCGGCTCGGGGGTCACCTGCCACACCCTGCTGGGCTCGCCCCACCTCGAGCGGCTGGACACGGTGGAGATCGAGCCGGCCATGGTCGAGGGCTCGCGCTTCTTCATGCCGGTCAACGCCCGGGCCTACGGCGACGAGCGCAGCCACATCGTGTTCGACGACGCCAAGGCCTACTTCGCGTCGGCTGGGCTGAAGTACGACTTCATCATCTCCGAGCCCACCAACCCATGGGTGAGCGGGGTCTCGAGCCTCTTCACGGTCGAGTTCTACCAGGAGACCAAGCGCTACCTGAAGCCGGGGGGGCTGCTGGCGCAGTGGCTGCAGGGCTACGAGCTGTCCGACGAGCTGATGATGTCGGTGCTCGCGGCGATCGATCACGAGTTCGCCGACTACCTGGTCATCCGGATCGGCACGCTCGACTGGGTGATCCTCTCCTCCCCCGACGGGCCGATCCCGCCGCTGTCGGACGAGGTGCTGGGCTGGCCGGGCCTGCACGAGAGCTTCGCGCTGCTGGGGATCCACGACGTGGGGCAGATCGACGGGCTTATCGTGGCCAACCGCCGCCTGCTGCATCCCTTCATCTCGCAGCGCACGCCCAACCGCGACGTGCGGCCGCTGCTCGACACCGGGGCCGAGAAGCAGCGGTTCATGCGGGAGTCGGCCGAGTTCCTCCACGACATGCGGTGGAGCCCCGCGCCGGTGCTCCCCGTGCTCGCGGGCATCGAGCCGCGGCCGTATCCGCGGTCGGGCATCGGCGACCTGCGGGACCCCCACATCCTCGAGCAGCCCGAGGAGGCGGTGCTGCTGATGCGCAGCTTCGAGCAGCGGGGCGTGCGGGTGCCCTCGGGGCTGAGCGGGATGACCATGGCGATGTGGAAGCAGCAGCAGGCGATCGAGCCCACCGACTGGGCCGCGTGGCTGTCGGCCACCTACATGGTCTACGAGCGGATCGTGCCCCACCTCGACGTGGCCGGCACCCCGTGGTGGGCCGCGGTGACGAAGAAGGTCGCGGCCGACCACGTGCCCGCCCCCGTGCGCAGCGCGGTGGAGATCATGGACGCGATGGCCCGGCGCGACGGAGAGCGGCTGTGGTCGGCGGTGCAGCCCACGCTGGGCGACGATGGCCACCCGCTGCCCGCCGGCATGCGGGCGCTGGCCGGGCTGGTCGCCCTGGAGCTGCGGCACGCGGGCACGACGGAGCGCCAGGCCTATGCGCGCGAGCACATGGCCGGCATCGCCGACGGCACCGAGAGCCACGACTACGGGTTTCAGGTGCTGCGCGCGTACGCCTCCCGCAACTGAAGCGCGGCGTCGGAGTCGGGGAGGATCGGGTCGACCGCGGTCGAGGTCGGGGGCGTCCGGGGAGGGCGATTCGACCGCGGTCGAGGAGGATCGGATCGGGGAGTCGGGGGCCCCGCGCAAGCGCGGTGGCTACGGGATGTTCACGATGATGCACGACGAGGGGCACTCGTCGTCATCGAAGAAGTTGCCGTCGTCGCAGTCCTCGAATTCCTTCTGCTCGATCCCGTCGCCGCAGAACTCACCGAGCACGCAGCCCTCCGCGCACTCGCCGTAGCCGCCGTCGTTCACCCCGTCGTCGCACTGCTCGCCCAGCGACACGATGCCGTCGCCGCAGGTGGCCACGCACTCGCTGCGCGAGGTGTCGAACCCGGAGAGCGTCAGCCGGAACGAGGACCCCTCGGTCTTGCGCTCGGCGTGGAACACGTTCACGCGGTAGGCGTCGCCGTTCTCGAGCCCCAGGGTGGCCGCGGTGGCGGGGCCGATCGTGACCATGCCGTCGATCGGCACGTGGATCCCCCCGAGGTCCACCGCGAGGCGGCCGTTGACGAACACCCACACGTCGTCATCGCCGGTGAAGTCGAGGGTGGCGGGCTGGCTGTCGTCGTAGATGAACCAGTAGACGATCTCGCTGGTGAAGTGGAAGTTGTGGGTGACGTTGTTGCCGAGCACCTCGCTCTCGAACGGCCAGCCGTTGTAGCCGTACTGCTCGGGCACGCGGGCGGCGAAGAACTCGGCCCCGAGGTCGTCGATGGGGAAGAACAGGGGGGTGCCGTCGTAGACCACGCCCGCGTCGTCGACGAACTGCTCGCCGGCGGGGCCGAAGCGGTTCACGAAGCCGCCGCTGCCGTTGGGGAACAGCGGGATGGTGTCGACCACGGTGGTGTTCGTGCCCGGCACGTCGCGGTACCACTGCTGGAAGTTCTGCTGGGTGGCGCAGTTGGCCGCGGCCCACTGGGGCTTGATGTCGTCGTCGAGCAGGTTGGTGACCATGCCCTGGGTGGCCTTGGTGGCGGCGCTGACCGGCGGGGTGCCATCGGTCACGCAGCCATAGGCCGGGGCGGTCTCGAAGTCGGGGTGGGCGGTGCTGAAATCGCGGTAGACCACGTTCACCCGCTGGATGCACTGGCCCGCGATCATCTCGCACTCGGTGCTCTGCTCGCAGGTGAACCCCGGCTCCACCGTGCACGCAGACGAGCAGCCGTCCCCGTTCAGGTTGTTGCCGTCGTCGCAGTCCTCGCCGAGCACCAGCCCGTCGCCGCACTCGGAGGTGCACGCGCCGGTCACCGGGCAGTCGGGCTCTTGCTGGCAGAGGTTGTTGCAGCCGTCGAGCGGGGTGGCGTTGCCGTCGTCGCAGCTCTCGGCCCCCTCGATCACGCCGTCGCCGCAGACGGTCTCGGTGCACACGCTGGTCGGCTCGCCCTCGCACTTGAAGCCGATCTCCACCTTGCACAGCGACGAGCAGCCGTCGTCGTCCGCCGCGTTGCCGTCGTCGCACAGCTCGGGCAGGGTCAGCAGGCCGTCGCCGCAGATCGCCACGGGGTGGCACGGGATGCCGGGCGGGTTGCACGAGTAGCCCGGCGCGACCGACTGACAGTCGCCCGAGCAGCCGTCGCCGTCCTCGGTGTTGCCGTCGTCGCAGGCCTCGTCGGTGGTGAGCTTGCCGTTGCCGCAGGTGCCCGAGGGCCCGCCCCCGCTGGAGTCGACGGTGTCGTCGAAGCCGGTGCCCCCGGTGTCGGTGGCCGTGTCGTCGCCGGTGGCCGTGTCCGTGGCCATGCCGAACGTGTCGGTGAGGGCCGGAACATCGTTTTCGTCACGGTTGGTGGCAGAACAGGCGACGGTGAGAACGACCGCGCCAAGGAAGGGGATGCGTGACGGCTGTACCATGATAGTGGGCGGATAGTGGGCGAGAGGCGGTGGGCGAGAGGCGGTGGGCGAGAGGCCCCGAGGAAGAGGAACCGCCCTTCGAAAATGGATGAAAATTTCTTTGCGGCCTCTCGGCGAGGCTGTGAAACCTTGACCAACCGTGTTCGACGCGGACGCGGACGCGGGCGCGGGCCTGGTCCTCGGTCTCGCCCGCGCGCCGGGGCTTCGTGGCGCGGCGTCGCAGCTCGCGTCGCATCACGGCTCGCCGCAGCGCCTCGCCGCCCACGATGGTACGCCCCCGCGAGGGCTGCGAGGAGGAAATTGACCGCCCACGCGGCGTCCGTGTAGCGTGAGATGTGCGTGCAACCGTGCCCAGGAGGGGTCGGTACCCAACTCCTCTGAGCACGCCCCGACCCGACCCCGGAGCCGCGCATGCCCCGTTTGCGATCCATCGTGACCGATCCCTCCCTCGCCATGGGGCTGCTGCTGGCGACGGCGGGCATGCTGGCCGCGCCCCGCGCGGCGTGGGCCGAGCCCGACGAGCTCGACGAGGACGAGCTCGACGACGACGAACTCGACGACGACGAGCTCGGGGACGATGACGAGGGCGCCTCGGCCTCGGGGAGCGCCTCGGTGAGCCTGGGCGGGGGAGCGGAGGCCGACGGCGCGGCCACGCGCAGCAAGAAGCCCAAGAAGCCCAAGAAGCCCAAGCAGAAGGACGAGCGCTCGTTCCTCCTGCGCTACCGGCCCACCAACCACATGATCAACGCGGGGTTCTACCTCGGGGGCTTCTTCCGCGCCGCCAACCATGGCCTGGCCGATCGCAGCCTGGGCCCGCAGCCCAGCACGCCCGCCGGGGCGTTCGACGCGGGGTTTCGCCTCGAGTACATGCCGATCCCCTACGTGGGGGTGGGCTTCGAGTCGGGCGGCATGCCCATCCGCAGCGAGAGCGAGGGCAACGCCCGGGGGCACTTCTATAGCGTGCGCGGGCACGTGATCGGGTCGCTGCCCTACCGTCTTTCGCCCACCGTGGCCCTGGGCGGGGGGCTCTTGGCCCTGGCCTCACGCAACGCCGACATCCTCAACGGCGGCCAGTCCGGGTTCCACTGGGGCCCCGGGCTCAAGTTCTACGTGAACGATTGGGTCGCGGTGCGCATGGACGGCCGCCACATCGTCACGGGCGGGGCCATCGACGGCGGCCGCTCGCACCACGGCGAGATCATGGTCGGGGCCGAGGTGACGATCCGCCTCACCAAGTGGGTGGGGGCCAAGTGGCGGGCGCAGCGGACCGACTCCGACGGCGACACCTTCGCCGACTTCTACGATGAGTGCCCCGACGTGTACGGCGAGGACGAGAACGGCTGCCCGCTCGACCGCGACGCCGACAAGGACGGCGTGCCCGACCGCCGAGACGCGTGCCCCAACGAGTGGGGCGACAGCGTCGACGGCTGCCCCGTGCCCGACAAGGACGGCGACGGGATCCTCGACCTCGACGACAAGTGCGTGGAGGAGCCGGAGAACTACAACGGCATCGACGACGAGGACGGCTGCCCCGACGAGCTGCCCGACGAGGTCAAGAAGTTCGAAGGCGTGCTGAAGGGCATCTACTTCGACACCGGCAAGTCGTCCATCCGGCGCAAGTCCAAGCCCTTGCTCGACGACGTGGCGGCGATGCTGAGCAAGTATCCGCAGCTGCGGGTGGAGATCAGCGGGCACACCGATTCGAAGGGCTCCCACGACACCAACCTCGCGCTGTCGCAGGAGCGCGCCGACTCGGTGAAGCAGTACCTGGTCGACAAGGACATCGCCGAGGACCGCATCGACACGCGCGGGGTCGGTCCCGACGAGCCCATCGCCGACAACGGGACCAAGCGCGGCCGCTCGCAGAACCGCCGCATCGAGTTCAAGGTGCTGCAATAGCGATTCGTCGCCCGGCGAGCATCGACATCGTCGAAGCTCACCGTACGAAACTGGACCGAGGCCAATAAAAAAGGCCGCCGCCCGGACCGCCCCCAAAATTGAGGTCCGAGCGACGACCTCGGTCCGGGGAGAGTAGCGCGTTCGATCGAAAAAGGGCCACCGCCCGGGTCGCCCCCAAATGGACCCGAGCGGTGACCACGGTCGCGCTGTAATTCTGGCAGCCCGTAGCGATGCGTAGCGCACCTGCCCAGGGCTACGAGACGAGCGTGCGGCGGTTTCGCTCGCGACGCAAGTGCAAAGGAACGATGATTGGCAGGCAAATACCGGATCACGAACCTTCGAGATCAGGTTTGGTGGGAACGAGTCGCGCCACTGGACTGGCTGACCGGTTCGTTGTTCGACCGACCCGTTCGACCGACGGTTCGACGGTGTCGTCGCGATGGGGCGCGCGTTGCGGTCGGGGCGACGTCGGGGGTTTGGCGCGAGGCGGCCCGATGACGGGAGGCGCCCGAGCGGGTCGGGGGACTCGGGCGTGGTCAGGGGGCGTCGGTGCTGGAGGCGTCGCGGGGATCGTTCACGTTGGCGCCGACTCCGGCGTCGGCGCGCGAGCTCGGCGGCGGGGTCGCCTCCGATTGGCCGCGCCCGAAGGTCATCGACACGCCCAGCAGGATCTCCGGGCTGTGGACCATGCCGTCTTGGTAGCCGCGGCGGGCGGCCACCACGTCGCGCACGTCGAGCCGCAGCATCATCCAGCGGTTGAGGTAGACCTTCGCGCCGCCGCCGAAGTGGAGGGTGGCGTCGACGTCGTTGCCCACCGCGGAGCGATCGCTGCTCACCCCGAGCAGGCCGCCGCCCACCAGCACGAAGGGCGTGACGCTCCACCGCGCCAGCTGGGCCACCAGGTGACCCCGCGCGCTCCACATCAGCACGCGGTCGCCGGCCTCGGTGCTCCCCGGCATCACGCTGGCCTCGGCCTCCACGCCCACGAAGGCCAGGGGGGTGTAGCTGGCTCGCAGGCCGAGCTCGGGAAAGGCGGCCGCCAGCGGTCGGTAGCCCTGATCGGGCAGGGCGAAGTCGGCTTCGAACAGCTCGATCCGCCGCGAGGGCACGAGCACGCCGCCGTAGATCCCGGCCTCGATCAGGCTGCTGGGGGGCGCCCACCGGCGCATCCACGGCACGGTCGAGCGGTGGGGCGGGCGCTCGGAGGCGTCTGGCTCGGTCGTCGCCGCGGCGGTGACCGAGCGATGACCGTCTGGAGGCTCGGCCGCCTGCGCGTCGGAGGTCGGCGAGCCGAGCAGCAGCGCGGCACAATAGGCGAGCAGGGCCGAGGTCATCGACCGGAGTGTACCTCCCCGGTTCGTCGCGGCGGCGGTGGTGCGGCGGCGGTGGTGCGGCGGCGCGCGGCGGAGGCCCGTCGCCTCACCGGGCCGAGCGCGGCGCGTTCGAGGGCGGCGGGGTCGGTGGGGTCGACGGGGCGCCCTTGCGGTAGCGAGCCCGGCGCTTCGCGGGGTCGGGGGCGGCGCTGCGGCGCCCGAGCACGCCGCCGAAGCCCACGATGATCTCGGGCGCATGGGCGGTGCCGCCCTCGAGCGCGGCCGAGACGTTGTCGCGCACGTCGAGGCGCAGCACGGCCCAGCGGGTGGCGTAGAACTTCATGCCGGCGCCGAAGTGCAGCGCGGGGTTGAAGTCGCGCCCGAGCACCGAGCTGGCCGCCACCCCCAGCACCCCGCCGCCCACGTGCAGGGTGGGAGTGAGCCGCCAGGGCATCTGCCCCAGCACCTGCCCGCGCACCATGAAGAGGGTGGCCCGGGCCTCGCTGTCGCGGAGGCGCGTGGGGCCCAGCCCGTTCTCCAGCTCGAGGCCCACCCAGCGGATGGGGTAGTAGCCCAGGCGCACGCCGAGGCTGGCGGCCACCGGGGCGAGCGGCGCGTACTGCTCGGCCGGCACGTAGCGGGCCTGGAACAGCCCGTGGTCGCGCGGGGGCAGCACCAAGCCGCCGTAGGCCCCGATCTCGATCATGTGCCGCTCGGGCCGGGTGGGCGAGGCGACGGGCACCAGCACGACCGGCGCGGGCGGAGGATCGCTCACCTCCAGGGCGAGCTGGCCTAGTTCGACCGCCTCGCCGCCGGCGTCGGCCATCACCCGCAGCTGCACGGTGGCGGGCGTGCCGGCCTCGGCGTGCACCCGCACCGCCCATCCGCCGCCCTCGGTGGGGGTGGGCGCGCCCGCCAGCAGGCCCTCGGGGCCCTCCACCCACAGCCGGCGCGGCAGCGGGACGTCGGCGGCGAGGGTGAAGCGGGCGGTGGCCGTCTCGCCCCGCATCGCCGGGGTCGACTCGGCCGCGGCGGCGACCTCTACGTCGACCACCGAGACCGAGAACCCGGGCACGGCCTGCTCGTCCAGGGTGATGCAGCTGACGGTGTGCTCGCCCACCGTGGAGAACACCGGCGCGGCCGAGGGCTCGCCGTCGTCGATCTGGCACCGCAGCTCGCCGGGCACGTGCAGCCGGGTGCCCCGCAGCACCCGGTCGATCGCGGTCACGGGGCCGGGGGCAGAGATGGTGGGGTCGGCGTCGCCCGCCTCGCCCGCCTCGCCCTCGCGGTCGGGCAGGGGGGCGGCGCCCGGGGTGAGCAGGCCCAGCGGCACCACGCTCAGCGTGCGGCGCTCCGAGGGCGGGCTCTCGAACGCGTCGCCGTCGATCGCGGCCACGCTGACGTAGTAGTCGCCCGGGGGCAGTTGCTGCGCCTCGAAGCGGTGCACGTCGGCGCCCACCGTCTGGCTGGC
>JGI12210J13797_10726867_pt1 | contig 22280 bp, 16 predicted proteins | sample ElkSlonscriptome_3_FD_13797 | JGI IMG/M metagenome (IMG submission 13797)
ACCAACTAATGAATCGATACATTATTCTTTGCTTTTTGGCATTAGGGAGCCAAACAGCATTGGCTCAATTTGAATTACTGGGTACGGCAGACTATATGCCTTCCGGTTGTATACTACTTACCCCCAATGAGCGCTACGCCGAAGGTATTGCTTACAGCACCAGTAAGTTGGATTTAAATGAATACTTCGAAATAGAGTTTGATATCTACCTAGGCGATAAAGACGACTTGGGAGCCGATGGAATTACGTTTGTCATTCACGATGATCCGCGGGAGTTTCAGGCATTTGGTACCTACGGCGAGGGGATTGGCTACGGACGCTTTAATTCTAATTTTGTGTCCGGTAACTTTATTGCTCCTTCCGTAGCGGTAGAGTTTGATACCTATCAGAACGAGTTTCAGAATGACCCATTTAGCGACCACATAGCTTTTCTAGTGAACGGAAGTAGCTACCATACCGAGTATTGGAATAATGAGAATCAGCAATTCAACCTGGAAGACGACCGGATGCACAACTTCCGCTTTAGCTGGAATCCCGAAACGTATGAAATTATCGTTCGGCTAGATAATACGATTGTTTATCAGGGCAACCAGAATTTGATCGAAGATATTTTTAACGGAAATACGGAGGTAATTTGGGGTTTCACTTCCTCTACCGGAAATAAGTATAACCTACAATACTTCTGCTTTCGCCGTATTGCTTATCAACCTCCATCTAAGCTCAACGATGAAGGTTTTGGGCAGTAAGCAGAATAAAAAGATATATTATCTTACAGAATAAAGGTTCGTCCCTTTTAGTGCAGTAATGGAAACCAACCTACCGTAACTTTACCAAATGTTTCGGTGGGTTCCTTATCCGTTTTTACGTTTCACGCCATTTCTGATGTTAGGAATTGGACTGGCTACTTATGTCAACTCCACTGCTGTAGTTACGGCATTGGCCGTAGTTTTTTTTGGCTACGCTAGCTTTGTTTTTCTCATTTCTAAATCTACGTTCTCGCACTACCACCCTTGGGTAGCTGGAGTGGCCAGTGTTGCAATTGTACTGCTCGGAGTTTTGAGAACGCAGCAGCATGATTCATCTCGTGATGCCAACCATTTAATAAACCATACCGACTCCGCTGACTATTATATTGCCCAGGTAGTGAGTCAACCCGAACCTAAAAAGAATTCATTCCGAGTATTGTTGGAAGTAGAACAGGTAGTTGCTTCTGATGCACAAACATTTATCCGATCAGGACAGGTAATAGCTTATCAGCCCAAATCAGATAGCTGTAAATTGCTTCAGTTTGGCGATGAAATTTTAGTGAAAGGATTACCGGATGAGATTGAAGCACCTAAAAACCCGGCTGAGTTTGATTATCGCCAGTTTATGTCCTACCAGGGAATTTATCATCAGCAGTACCTTCCGGCTGATCGTTGGACGATTGTTCAAGCAGGAGTAATTCCTGCTTGGCGAGGGTGGGCGGGAGAATGGCGTAGTCGTTGCCGAGAAATACTACTGCGGTACGTTCAGGATAAACGAGCTCAAGGAATCACTTTGGCCATTACGTTAGGTCTAAAAAGCTATTTAGAAAAAGAGGTGCAAACGGCTTATGCTGCAGCTGGAGCTATGCACGTGTTGGCGGTCTCAGGATTGCACGTGGGGATAATTTATCTGATTGTAAATTTTTTGTTCAGGCCATTGCTTTACCTTCCGAAAGGCGGAGTACTACTTCACACCGTAATTTGTTTGCAAACTCTGTGGATATATGCGGCGTTAACCGGGTTTTCACCATCGGTGCAACGAGCGGCGGTAATGTTTTCTTTTGTGATTGCTGGGTCGGCTTTAAAGAGGCAGTCTAGTATCTATAATACGTTGGCTTGTTCGGCGTTTGCCCTGCTTTGGCTCAATCCCTATCTGATGTATTCGGTAGGCTTTCAACTGTCGTATTTAGCGGTATTTGGCATTGTCTACCTTCAGCCGAGAATTTCGGCTTGGTGGGAGCCCTCTAATAAGTTACTTGCTTGGGCGTGGCAGCTTACCGCAGTTTCTATCGCGGCGCAAATTGCTACCTTTCCGCTCAGCTTATACTATTTTCATCAGTTTCCGGTGTATTTTTGGATTTCTAATATTGTAGTGATTCCGGGAGCTTTAGTTATGCTACCTTTGGGTTTAGCTACTTTACTAGCGGGTCTCTCAGTTCCGGCTTTGGCAGGATGGCTGGGGCTGGTACTAGAGAAGTTTATTTTATCGATCAACTTCTTAGTTTCTTTAGTGCAAAAACTTCCGGGCAGCACTGTTGAAAATATATTCATATCTGCCTCGCAAACTTGGCTACTGTATTTCGCTATCGTCGCACTTTTCGCGCTATTTTATTATCGCACGCTGCGCTACCTTTCGCTGGCAGTGGCTAGTCTGTTTTTAATAGCAACCGTGCAGATAGCTCGCTACTATCAGCAGAGTAAAGAAAGAAGCCTCACCGTTTACCAAGTGAAAAACGAAACGCATCTGGATTTCACCGAAGGCTTTAGCAACATTCATTGGGGTGAGCTGAGTACTAATTCTGACTACCACATTCGCCCTAATCATATTCAAAAGGGGATTCGTTCGCAATTTATGACGGATAGTCTAGGAAATGATAATATTGCTTACAGCTCAACTGACGGAATCACTCTGTTTCAATATCGCGAAAAAACGATTGCGCTGATTGAGCAGAAACTAAGCAAAACTCCGAAGCAAACTATTCCAGTTAATTACGTGATTGTTGCAAAAAATGCTGTGCGCGATCTGAATCAGCTTAACCAATGCTTTAACTATGAGCAGTTGATTATTGACGGCTCCAACTCCTACTATACTACCCAAAAGCTTACTAAACAGGCTGAGGAAAAACATATCAACTATCACGCAGTTTCTCTACAAGGTGCATTAACCATCAATTTATAACTTTGAGTGAGGCTGGTTTTCCTATTTTCTTTTCCGATCAGTATTTGTACGCTTTACCGGAGCACCACCGCTTCCAGATTGATAAGTACATTCTGGTAAAAGAGCAGTTACTGTATCAGGGAATAATTCAGGAAGAGCAACTTACCGATTCGGGGCTCTGTGCCGAGGAAGATATTTTTCGAGTACATACGCCGGAGTACTGGCAAGCAGTAAAAAATCTCACGCTATCACCCCGCATGGTTCGACGAATAGGATTGCCTAATACAGAAATTTCGGTAAAGCGGGCCAGGAATAGTGTTGCGGGAACCATCGCGGCAGCTGAGGCGGCTCTGCGAGCCGGAATTGGTATAAACCTAGCCGGAGGAACCCACCACGCGTACCCTGACCGGGGCGAAGGCTTTAGCACACTCAACGATATTGCCATCGCTAGCCGTAGATTGTTAGCCCAACAATTAGCTGAACGAATTCTGATTGTTGATTTGGATGTTCATCAGGGTAACGGGAACGCAGCTATTTTTCAAAATGACTCAGCCGTGTGTACCTTCAGTATGCATGGAAAGGACAATTATCCGCTCAAGAAGGAACAATCGGACTGGGATATTGCGCTGCCTACCGGAACAGAAGACAAAGAATATCTGAATCTATTAGAAGAAGCTTTGCCAAAGTTAATAGAATCCCAAGAGCCTCAAATTGTCTTCTATCAATCGGGAGTAGATGTATTGGCTACCGACAAACTAGGTAAACTAGTGTTGAGCAAAGTTGGGTGCCGTCGGCGCGATGAGCTTGTATTTGAGCACTGTTCTAGATACAAAATTCCGATAGTCACTACCATGGGCGGAGGTTACTCCGAGCGCATGGCCGATATTGTAGACGCTCACTGCAACACCATTCAGGCTGGACTTTCTATTTACGCTGATTTTAGCGAATAGCCAGAGTGTATAGTATAAAATCATCAGCATAAAATATCAATCGATCACCCGACTTGGCATCATCAAATAGTGAATCAACATTAAACCCCATGCGGTACGGAATATCGTAATCAGTTTGAAATGAAGTTACCGGACGACTACCTCGGGCTAACATAACTTGAAGATTGTCGGTCTCAAAAAGCTTCTCAACGATCTCTGGATCGTTGATTTCTAAACTAAGGTGTGGGTAAGTGTTTTTTTGTGCCTGCGATAGTTTTATTCCTTTTTCAGGATTAATTCGTTTTTGGTTTAAGCTAATAGCAACTGACTGATCGGAAGAATTATTGTCTAATACGGAACAGCTTACGCTGACCAAAAGAAATAGAAATATAACTTTGCCGTAGCAAATTTCAGCTTTATTCATACAACTTCCCGTGAATGGCTTTCAATGTATCTAAATCCATTTTAATGACGGCTCGGTCGTAGGTTAACAGTCCGTTTACTTCGGACTCTACGTCGGTAGTTTGGGTGTACACAGCGGCGGCTAGTCCTTCTTCCTTTAAGGAATCCAGTGGAAGGTAAAGGCTACTGTAAGCCATCAATAAGCTATCGGCGGAAGTAGAGGTTTTGAAGTGAGTTGGTGCTTTAGATAGGTCAGCAACCCACAGATGATCGGGGACTACCAGTGCTTGTCCCCCAAATTCCCCCAAAACAGCCACACGTACACCTTCCACTTCGGGCATATTTGGGCCAGGATAGCTGTGCATATCGCTAATGTCACCAGTGCCTAAGTCTAGCCAACCACTAGCCGAATTAATCGGTCGGGAAGGATCATACTCTTTCGCCCATTCTGATAGTTCAGCCGTATTATATTGTCCCCAGCCTTCGTTAAAAATTACCCACATTACAATTGAAGGATGGTTATAAAAATCATCGATCAGCTCAGTTAATTCAGTCTCAAACTGCTGAGCAGATTCCTCGGTGCGTTGAATTTCTTGACCATCCCGCCGCACTCGTTCTTCACCACTGGGCATGTCTTGCCAAACCAACAATCCCAGCTTATCGCACCAGTAGTACCAGCGGGCGGGTTCTACTTTTACATGCTTACGAGCCATATTGAAGCCCATCTTCTTGGTAACTTCTACATCATACTTTAAAGCAGCATCTGAAGGAGCTGTGTAGAGACCATCGGGCCAGAAGCCCTGATCTAGCGGGCCAATCTGGAATAACGGTTCGTTATTCAAAAATAAACGGTTGTAGCCATCATCGGCCTTTTCTACCGATATTTTCCGCATGCCAAAGTAGCTTTCTAATTTATCAATTATGTTTCCATCAGCATCCGTTAGTTCTACAGTCAGATCGTAGAGGAAGGGGTCATCGGTTGACCAAAGTTTGGGAGAGGCAACAGCCAGTTGAATAGGAAGGTTATCACTACCATTTTGAGTAGCTATTTCTTGTCCATTATCTAGGGCGATCAGGCGTATATTACTCACTGTAGATTCGTCATTCGTTTGAACGTCAACTGAGAGCGTCTCTTCGTCAATATTCGGCACCAATTTGATACTTTCGATGTAGGAAGTGGGAACCGGTTCTAGCCAAACCGTCTGCCAAATACCGGTGGTAGGAGTATACCAAATTCCACGAGGCTCCAATGTTTGCTTACCAGTAGGCTGCTCGCCTTCATCAGTGGGATCCCATACTTCTACGATTATTTCGTGTTCATTTGTAGCAGAGGCCGCTTTTTGAATTTCAAAGGTAAATGGGTCGTAACCACCCCGGTGGGTACCCAAATTTTGCCCGTTAATGTATACGGTAGCCTCCCAGTCTACGGCACCAAAGTGCAATAACAAATTTTTGGTAGACCAATCTTCAGGTACTGTGAAGGTTTTTCGGTACCACAGCTTCTGATTAGGCTGCACCATTTTCTTAACTCCCGAAAGAGCCGATTCTATAGGAAAAGGGACTAATATATCGCCTTGATACTCAGTCGGCATCCCGACATCTTTATCAGTAACGGCGTATTCCCATAGTCCATTCAGGTTTAGCCACTGCTCTCGCACCATTTGCGGACGAGGATATTCCTGATGAGCGTTCTTGGGTGAAACATCTTCAGCCCACTGAGTTGTGATAGAGACCGGCTGAGGTTGCCATTCGGGAGGAGCTTCTTCAGCTTCTTGACGTTGGCAGTTAATTAATAGGAATACTAAAGCCAGTGAACCAGCTAGTTTGGAGGCGGATTTTAGATTGTTAGGTATCAGCATAGAACAAGTATACTGATTTTTTTAGAAATGTAGTATAAACGTAGTGCCATCACCGGGAGAGGAACGAGCTGAAATAGCACCTTGGTGCAAGCGCATAATCTGCTGAGACAGACTCAATCCAACGCCTGAGCCATTAGGCTTAGTCGTAAAAAAGGGAACGAATATTTGTTCAGCAACCTCAGAAGGAATACCCGGCCCGTTGTCGCGTAATTCAATCACTCCTTCGTTTTCTTTTGTTCGGTAGGCAGATAATGAGATACTGGGGTGATGCGTCTCGTTGAGAGCCTCCAAGGCATTTTTTACTAAATTGATTAATACTTGCTCAACCAGCTCCAGATCAATTGTCAGAATTAGTGCCTCCGGCGAGACTTGTTGGCTCCATTGGATTCCCTGCTTTTCTAGGGTAGTGGCGAACAGACCGTGTACTCGCTGTACCAAATCTACTACTTTTACTTCCCGAAAGTGCGGCTGTGCTACTTGGGTGATACTGCGGTAGGCTTTCACAAAGTTGCCTAGTCCCTGACTCCGGTCTTCAATAACTTTTAAACTTTCCAGTAAATCCTGACTATCTTCTTTATCTAATGTTTGCAACTGGAGGGTTGTGGCGTGTTGCGTTTGTAGTAAGTTCTGCCGAACTATCCCACTTAAATTAGCGATTGGGATCACTGAATTCATAATTTCGTGCGTGAGTACCCGAATGAGTTTTTGCCAAGAAGCTAATTCTTGTTCTTCCAATTCCCTTCGTAAGTCTTGTAGAGAAATTAGTTTGTAATACGTTCCCTGTAGGTAAAATTCAGAAGCTTGTACGGCTAACTGCATCAATTGATCGTTTCTCACCAGTTTTACCATTACCCGTTGTCCGGCTTTTAACTGGTCAATGCACTGGTGCAAGTCTTGGTCTACCGATTCAATATCCGATAGATGGCGAATGACGGGATACTGTAGAAGTTGCTTCGCTGCTGGATTGACCAGTGTAACCTCATTTTGTTGATTTAATCCAATGAGAGCTATTGAAACGTGCTCAACAACATTTTGCAGATACTGATGATTACTTTCCTTTTCTTGCCGTAGCTGCTGATAGGTAGTCACCAGCCGATTGTACGCATGGGCTAATAGCTCACCCGACTTGTACCAGTGCTGTTGGTACGTATTAGTAAAATCTCCCTGAGAAATAGCCACTACCAAATTTTCTAACTCTCGGTGCGAACGCTCGATATAGCGCAGCAATTCAACTATGCTGATAAGTACAGCTAGTATAATCCAGAAGGAAACCAGCCAGAAATGAGTTTGAGTAAGTATGTAAACCGCCATATATCCTAACCCAATAATTAGCAGTAGGCGAAGAACGATATAGAGGCGAAAAGTATAGTAGTGCATAAGCAATTGACAATATACAGTCAGCAATTAGCAATGTACAATGACAAGTGACTAATCTCCAAACCCCGAAACCAGGGGACAAATGACTATTTCTGTGGACTATCAACTATGGATTAAGAAATATTTTTCTAACTAAAAGCTTATATCATGATTAAAAGTGACGTTCTTGTTCCGAGGGTTCACTCACGGCTAACTTTTATGATTACAATTGGCAGAAAAGATAAAATAGATTTACCCGAACTGGGTTTCTCTGATATTGACGCTAAAGTGGACACTGGTGCCTATGGTTCTGCCCTTCACTGCCATCATGTAGAAATAATTGATCAAGACGGGCAACAAATATTATCCTTCAATATGCTCGATCCCACCCACCCGGAATACAATGATAAACCAATATTGATAAGAGACTTCAGTGATAAGATCGTAAAAAGCTCTACCGGCCAGGCTGAACACCGCTATGCTATTAAGACAGTAATCGTGATTTTCAATAAAAAAAGAACCGTTGAATTCTCATTAACTGACCGGAAAGAAATGAAACACCCCGTTTTATTGGGTCGAAAATTTCTGAGAAAACGATATCTAGTAGATGTCCAGCAAGTTAATATATCTTATAACCTTAAAACCCGCATGCTATGAAGATTGCCGTATTATCTCGAAACTCCAAACTGTATTCTACCCGGCGTTTGGTAGAAGCGATAAAGCAGCGTGGTCACGAAGCGCAAGTGATAGATCACTTAAAGTGTGATATTATTATGGATGATAAGGGGCCATCTATCTTTTACGATGGGAAAACCCTAAGTGATATTAACGCTGTTATCCCTCGGATTGGAGCTTCGGTTACATTTTACGGTACGGCGGTTGTTCGACAGTTTGAAATGATGAAGGTATTTAGCGCAGTAGATTCACTGGCGATTACTCGTTCGCGGGATAAACTGCGCAGCTTACAGATTTTGTCGCGATCGGGAATTGGAATTCCCAAAACGGCTTTTACCAACTACAGCAAACAAGAGAATAAAGTACTCAAACACATTGGGCATGCGCCGGTAGTAATCAAACTGCTGGAGGGTACCCAGGGATTAGGAGTAGTACTAGCTGAAACCGATAAAGCAGCTACGTCAGTAGTAGAAGCTTTTGAAAGCTTGAATACCCGAGTGATACTGCAAGAATTTATTGAAGAAGCAGGGGGAGCTGATCTTCGAGCATTTATCGTCGACGGAAAAATAGTGGGAGCAATGAAACGGCAAGGCAAAGAAGGAGAGTTTCGGTCTAATCTTCATCGGGGCGGACAAGCTAACGTAATAAAACTTAGTCGAGCTGAACGGGAAACCGCCCTGAAAGCGGCTAAATGCATGGGATTAGCTATTGCTGGAGTTGACATGCTCCAATCTAAACGAGGACCCATGGTGCTGGAAGTTAACTCATCGCCCGGACTGGAAGGTATTGAGAATGCTACCGAAGTAGATGTGGCCGGAAAAATCATTGAATATATTGAGCAAACTGCGTCTAAAAAGAGGCTTCCCAAAGATAAGGTAAAGGCTTAGGCTGGTTGTAAATATGATTTTTAACGGAGTAGACATCCCTCGCGGAGTAACCCAGAAGGTGGAGGTAAATATTTCTCGCCTACCATCTCGGTCTCCCATCGACATTTATATTACGGTAGCCCGGGCGAAAGAACCGGGGCCGGTACTACTGTTAATGGGTGGATTACACGGCGACGAAATAAACGGAGTAGAGATTGTTCGGCGCATTGTTGAGCAAGGGCTGAACCAACCAACCGTAGGTACCATCATCTGCATTCCGATTATTAATATTTACGGTTTTATCAATTTCTCTCGCTATGTGCCCGACGGTAAGGATGTAAATCGGTCTTTTCCGGGTAATAAAAACGGATCGCTGGCCTCCCGAGTAGCGTATTATCTAACGCAAGACATTCTGCCTAAGATTGATGTGGGACTAGACTTCCATACCGGTGGAGCCGACCGTAGTAACTTTCCGCAGATTCGCTGCATGATGAATGATGATACGAACCAAGGGTTAGCCCAGGCATTCTGCGCTCCATTTACATTGCATTCTACGTATCGTCCTAAGTCTTTGCGACAAACCGCAGCGAAGCGGGGCAAAAGAATTTTGGTCTACGAAGGGGGCGAGTCGTCGCGCTTTGATGAGTTTGCCATTCAGCAGGGGGTCAACGGAGCTATTCGGGTAATGAAACATCTGGGAATCACCGATGCCGAAGCCCCGGAGCCAACCTATAACAATCAACTAGTTAACCGTTCCTCCTGGGTACGCGCCCGGTCATCCGGCATGTTTCAGTGTGCGGTGATCAACGGTGCTGAAGTAAAAAAGAAACAACTGATAGGATACATGACTGATCCTTTCGGGGATTTCAAAGAACCCATCAAATCTCCGGCTACTGGCTTTATAATTGGTTTGAACAATGATCCCATTCTTCATCAAGGAGATGCCATTGCTCATATTGGGATTGTTGGGTGAAAAATGATAAATCTCTGCCTGTATAATTTCGGATGAAACTCTACATCTATCTACAGTAATACTGTAAGCAATAAAATCCTCAAGTATACTCTCCCCCATGGTGAAGGGGGCTAGGGGGATTATTGCTATTTCGTACCCAATACCTCAGTTTATGAAAGTAAAGTATATGCTAGAAATGGTAAATTATGCGCCATCAAAATCGGCGTAAAAATCCCCCTAACCTCCTTTGCAAAAGGGGGGAAGCAAAAAAACTGCATTAATGGATAGTAGAGAGTTATATGATTACAACCAATATCATCTACTATAATACCTAAGTACTCTAACATAATAGCACAAAAATACTCCACACAAGTACACCAAAACCCATAATCTAACCCCCAAAATCTAACTTACTAAACCCCGTATTTCTTCATCTTCCGGTACAATGTACTACGACCCAAATTAAGTTCAGAGGCAGCTTTACTAAGGTTGCCCTGGTGCTTTCGAATAGCTGTTTGGATGGCTCGTTTCTCTACATCATTTATGTTAAGTGATTCAGTTTTAGAGCTATTATTTTTCTGTCGTTGCGGATTAACCAAAAAATCGGAAGCTTCTAGTTTAGAGCTATCACTCATAATCACCGCTCGCTCAACCGCGTGTTGCAACTCCCGAACGTTACCCGGCCAAGCGTAGCTTTGTAAGGAGGTGGCAACGGCTGGATGAATAAAATCGAGCTGCTTTTGGTACTTTCTGCCGTATAACCGCAAATAGTAATTCACCAACAGAGGAATATCTTCTGAACGTTCACGAAGCGGGGGGATATTGATTTCTACCGTATTAATCCGGTACAATAAATCTTGTCGAAACTGCGATTGGCTGCCTTCGCTCAACTCATTAATCGGTTGGTTAGTAGCACTAATTAAGCGTATATCTACCGGAATAAGTTGGTTAGTTCCTACCCGAATTACTTGTTTGCTTTGAATAGCAGTTAATAGCTTGGCCTGTAATGCCGGAGAAAGGTTACCAATCTCATCCAAAAATAACGTGCCCCCCGAAGCTACTTCAAAGCGACCCACCCGGCTATCTACCGCTCCAGTAAAAGCTCCTTTACTGTGGCCGAAGAGTTCCGATTCAAACAACGTCTCACTAATGGTGCCTAAATCTACCTTTATAAAGGGCTGCTTGTTTCGCAATGAAGCTCGGTGAATTGCTCGGGCGACCAGCTCTTTTCCGGTTCCGTTCTCACCCAATACCAGCACATTGGCATCGGTTTGAGCTACTTTCTGGATGGTGTCAAATACCGACTGCATTGACGGGCTTTCACTAATGACTTCGGAGAAGGTACTATCCAAGTCATGGCTGAGCGTTTGCTGCTGGTGTTTTAGCTTTTCTACCTCACCTTTAGATTGGCTCAATTGGCATACCGAGGCTACGGTAGCTACCAGTTTTTCTTTTTCCCAGGGTTTGGTTAAAAAGTCTACCGCGCCTTCCTTCATGGCAGTTACCGCTAACTCAATATCGCCGTAGGCAGTAGTGACCACAATTTGAACTTTAGGATCAAGCTCTCGCACGTGCTTAATCCAAAATAGCCCTTCTCTTCCGCTGGTTTTTCCTTGGGCGAAATTCATGTCCAGTACCAATACATCGTAGGCTTGCTTTTGCAAATGATTGGCAATTTGCGAAGGAGAAGCTTCGGTTTGCACGTGGGTGAAATACTGCTTCAAGATGAGTTTGGCCGTGTAGAGCACCGCTTGGTCATCATCTACAATTAAAATATTACCCTCTTGCTTTTCCATGCTAACCAAGGTAAGCGTTGTTTCATTTTGGCACAAATTTGTTCAGTATTCTATTTTAAGAATTCTGTATAATAATCCGTCCTAGCATAGAGTATATGTTCAAGTAGTCCAATTGGTGATAGGCTCTTTTAGAGCGAAGATTAACGAAAGTTCTTTACTTTGGTGACAAATGTCAGTGTATTGTAAAATAAATTAGGCAGTATTGCCACTCCGTAGGGGACAAGTAATTTATAGTAATGCTGTTGCCCTAAATTGACGAGCCTCTTCTTGCTGTGGAACATTGAGATGACAGCAGGAAAATACTATAACGAAGTTTGTAAATATTATCAACCTAAGCTTAGCATGTTTCTGAGAAAAGGAATTATCGCTGCCACCGGATTATTTTTGTGCATGTTTCTAGTAGTGCATCTATCAGCCAACGCTATTTTGCTACTGCCAGAAGAAATGGCTCGTGAGATGTACAATGCGTACTCTACCACCCTTCGGGAAAGCCCGCTAATTAAAATTGTCGCTTACGCTTTGTACGCTTCTATCATCTTTCATATAATTTACGCTGCCATAGTCACCTTTAAAAATCGTAAAGCTAAACCGAATAAGTACGTCGTAAATCACAATCAGGAAAACAGTACCTGGACTTCCCAAAATATGGGTCTGATTGGTATTTTTATTTTGCTGTTTATTGTCATTCATCTGGCTAACTTTTGGGCAAAAGTTAAATTAGGCTTAGGGGAGAGTGTAGGTATTGATGTAGCTGGTAACGTAGATGTGTACGAAGTCACCTACAGTTTATTTCAGAATATCTACTACGTTTTATTCTACACCATACTGATGGTTCCATTAGGTTTACACCTCAATCATGGACTTAAAAGTGCTTTTAAGACACTTGGTTTCTATCACCGCAAAGGATTACGGGTGTTAACAAACGTTTCGTTAGTCTACGCGGCGATTATCTCTATTGGGTTTGGAATCATTCCAGTAATCGTGTACTTCAAATAAAGGGCTATGACTAAGATGAATGCAAAGATTCCCGAGGGGAAACTAGAGGATAAGTGGCGAAACTACCAAGCGAAGAGTAGTCTGATTAATCCGGCCAACAAGAAAAAATTAAAAGTGATCGTAGTGGGTTCGGGGCTATCGGGGGCTGGGGCGGCTTCTACGTTGGCTGAACTTGGCTACGAGGTACAATGCTTCTGCTATCAAGACTCAGCGCGACGTGCACATTCGGTGGCGGCGCAGGGGGGAGTAAATGCTGCCAAGAATTACCAGCACGATGGCGACAGTGTATGGCGCATGTTTTACGATACGCTGAAGGGGGGCGACTTTCGCTCTCGAGAAGCAAATGTTTATCGATTGGCTGAACTATCCGCTCCTTTGATTGACCACTTCACCCAGCAGGGCGTGCCTTTTGCTCGGGAGTACGGCGGAGTGCTGGTGAACCGTAGCTTCGGTGGAGTGCAGGTACAGCGCACCTTCTACGCTCGCGGACAAACCGGTCAGCAGTTGCTACTCGCAGCCTACTCTCAGCTTTACAAAATGATCCGAGCGAAGAAAGTAACGATGTTCACTCGGCACGAGATGCTGGATTTGGTGGTAATTGATGGTAAAGCTAAGGGTATCATCGCTCGCGACCTGAAGAGTGGCGAACTCAAGCGATTTGCCGCCGATGCCGTGGTACTGGCTACTGGGGGATACTCTCGGGTATTCCGGCTATCTACTTTGGCGATTGGTTGCAACGGAAGCGCGATTTGGAAAGCGCATAAGCGAGGAGCTTACTTCGCTTCGCCCAGTTTCACTCAGATACACCCTACGGCTCTCCCGCAGTCCAGTGAAGCCCAGTCTAAATTGACTTTGATGTCAGAATCGTTGCGTAACGATGGCCGCATTTGGGTGCCTGAGAATAAAGACGATAACCGGAAAGCTAATGATATTCCCGAAGAGGAACGAGATTATTACCTGGAACGTCGCTACCCCAGTTTTGGGAACCTAGCTCCCCGCGATATTGCCTCTCGAGCAGCCAAGGAGCGCATTGATGCGGGGCACGGCGTGGGCCGACTGAAGAATGCTGTGTACCTGGATTTTAAGCACGCTATCCAGCAATTTGGACTGGATACGATTCAAGATCGCTACGGTAATTTGTTTACAATGTACAAAAAGATCACTGGGATTGATGCTTATCATGAGCCGATGCAGATATCACCGGCCGCTCATTTCTCGATGGGTGGTTTATGGGTAGACTACGAGTTGATGACCACCGTGCCTGGATTGTACGCGGTCGGGGAGTGTAACTTTTCGGATCATGGAGCTAACCGTCTGGGAGCTAATTCCTTGTTGCAAGCCAGCGTAGACGGCTACTTCATTCTGCCCAATACTATTAATAACTACTTAGCCAAAGCCCTGAAAGAGGAGCACGAAACAACGGATCACCCGGAATTTGCGAAGGTGGAACAAGAGGTGCAGGAAAATATTGATCGGCTTTTGGCGGTGAACGGTACTAAAACAGTGGATCACTTCCACCGGGAGCTGGGCAAAATTATGTGGCAAGAATGTGCAATGAGCCGCAATGAAGCCGGACTAGAGCGAGCTATTGAGCAGATCACTCAGATCAAAGCCAATTTCTGGAGCGATGTAAAAGTAACTGGTCATGATAAGGAAATGAACACCGAACTAGAAAAAGCTCTTCGGCTCGCCGATTTTATTGAACTGGGATTACTGATGTGCACTGATGCGCTGAACCGAGAAGAATCTTGTGGCGCGCACTTCCGGGAAGAATTTCAGACTCCAGACGGTGAAGCCATTCGGGTAGATGATGTGTACTCTTATGTTTCGGCTTGGGAGTATAGCCAAGACCAGTTTAAGCATCACGAAGAGGCTCTGGATTTTGAATTTATTGAACCAACGGTACGAAGCTATAAATAGACAACTATGAAAGTCACATTCCGAATATGGCGACAAGAAAGTCCGAATGATAAGGGACAACTGAAAGACTATGAAGTAGATGGGCTTACAGAAGATATGTCTTTTCTTGAGGCCCTAGATCACTTAAATGAAATGCTGGTGCTAAAGAACGAAAAAGTGATTGCCTTTGAGTACGATTGCCGAGAAGGTATCTGTGGTCAGTGCGGAGTATTTATTAACGGCCGAGCCCACGGTCCTCACGACAATATGACTACCTGCCAATTACATATGCGTAGTTTTAAAGACGGAGAAACTATTGTAATAGAACCTTGGCGGGCGGATAGTTTTCCGGTGGTTAAGGACTTGGTGGTCGACCGCTCGGCCTTTGATAGGATTATCGAGCAAGGTGGTTACATCAGTGCTAAAACCGGTACGGCTCCCGAAGCTAATGCGGTGCCTATTGGAAAAGAGATTGCTGACAAGGCAATGGATGTGGCCGCCTGTATCGGCTGCGGAGCCTGTGTGGCAACTTGTAAGAACTCGTCGGCCGCCTTGTTCACTTCGGCTAAGATCAATCACTTAAACTCCCTACCACAAGGCAAGCCCGAGCAGCATCAGCGTGTCTTGGCGATGACGGAACAAATGCAGGAGGAGGGATTTGGTCACTGCACGTTTACCGGAGCCTGTGAAGTGGAGTGCCCCGAGGCGATTTCTATTACCAATATTGCGGAGATGAACAATCGGGTTATCCGAGCGTCTATTTTTGGCTGACAATCACTAAACGGTTTTTTGTAAATCTCACCGTTAGAAAAGAGCCTTCCAAATACCCTAAAGTTTCTTACATTGTTCACCGTACGCTTGAGCAACCTACTTTAGAACGATGAAGACCAACCGAAGAAAATTCTTAAAAGCCGCAGCTGTAACCGGAAGCAGTTCGGCACTGCTTTCCCTTCAGTCCTGTAAGTCTACCCCAAAATCGGACGCAAAGAAGCCTGCTACGGACTATTCGGTGTTGGATGCAGCGCGCAGTAAACCAGTACTCCTACGAGAGCTTTTCTCTAGCCCGGTTATCATTGAAACTCTAGAATTATTGCGCGATAGGAATAACACTATTTGCCGAGTTCACTCCCAAGATGGAGCAGTTGGCTTAGCAATTGGTCATCCATTCATCGCCCAGTCGAGTTACCCTATGTTTAACCTCAATCTGAAAGGTTTTTTTCTGGGCAAGGATGCGCGCGATCTGGATCTACTGGTTTTCAACGCTGCCGAACGTAATGTAAAGCGACAAGGCATCCCGCTCAACGTACAAATTGCAGTGATTGAATTTGCCATCCTGGATATGCTAGGTAATATCGCTGATCTGCCGGCAGGGCAGTTGCTAGGACCACTACGCAACCCGGAGATACCTATCTACTTGGGGCATTATTTATGGGAGTTAGGAAATAAGGAACCGGAGGAATCCTTAGAATTAATGTACCAGGATTATTTGAAAACTGAGGCCAAAGCCATTAAACTACGCGCCGGTAGAGGAGATAACCTGGCTAGCGATATTGATAATGCACCCGGCCGAACCGAAAAGCTGATCCGAATGGCTCGAGAGAAGTTCGGGGACGACATGAATCTGATGATCGATGGCAATGGATCGTACTCGGTTGAAGAAGCGATTCGTATCGGTAAAATTTTAGAGGAGTACAACTATTATTTCTACGAAGAGCCGGTACCCTGGGATTGGTACGAAGAGCAGAAACTGGTAGAAGAAGCACTCACTATTCCCATGGCGGGAGGAGAAGAAGAGTTTGGCATGCATGCCTTTCGCTATCTTATTGGGAAAGAAGTTTTTCAGATTCTGCAACCCGACCTGTTTTACTTTGGGGGGATGATTCGCACGATGCAAGTGGCCCGCATGGTAGAAGCCGCCGGTTTGCAAATCACCCCGCACATCTCAGCGGGTGGACTGGGTTATGTGTACTTACTGCAAATGGTATCGGTGTGCCCCGCGACGGCAGAATTTCACGAATTCAAAATGTTTCAGACCAAAGACGCTAATGGTACTCTGATACCTATAACCAGTAAGGCAGAGCCGTTTACCAGCGTAAACGGAGTAATCAAGGTACCTACCGGTTCGGGTCTAGGCATCACGATTGACCCTGATTATGTTAAAACTCATCGGGTGGTGTAATCTGACTGCACTCTTAGTTTGCTAAAATCTGTTTATCAGTTAAGAGTCTTTCACGAAGCTGGTTGTAGTCTAACTCGTGGATACCTTGCTCAGCTTCAAGTGCCATTGCTGCTGCGGTGGCAGCTGATTGTCCTAACACCATAAAAACTGGTTCCATCCGAATAGAGCCAAAAGCGATATGACTGGCCGATAGACAAACTGGTACCAGTAGGTTGCTGACCTGATTTTGCTTGGGTAGAATGGATCGGTACGCAATCGGGTAGGGGGGGAAGCCACCCACTTCCACATTGCCTTCGTTCTTTACCTGCCCATCAGTTATGATTCTCTGACAATTATGCGAATCCATGGTGTAAGCCGCCATACCGATGGGGTCATCTACTACTTCATCACCCTGACAATGAGCTTGAGTCATCACATGCTCACCTACTAAGCGACGAGCTTCGCGTACGTAGAGTTGTGGCGACCAGTTGCTGCTATTAGCATACTCATCTTTCGGATAGCCCCAACGTTTTACTTCATCTTGCAACTCCGTTGGTACGCGCGAATCGGTAGTGTAGAAATAAAGCAGTCCCTGGGTATAATCCTGATGAGCTTTGATGATTTCCTGGCGTTCTTCGTAGCTAGCTTCGGGATAGTTATGGCTCCAGTTAATCATATCAGTAGAGAAACCGCCGCGATTATTGATGTCCGTCTTAGCATTAGGCATCCGGCTCCAGATGAAATACTGATTTATCTCTCGCATATCAGGCTGTGCTTCGAACAAGCGAGCTAATAGTTCATAACGAGAAGAGTCATAATTATCTGGGCGAGTAATCGGTACTTGATTTTCCTCAACATCGGTCAGGCAAATACGAAAATTGTAGGCTTGCACCAGCGCATCGCCACTGCCTTGTTCATTTAAACTAGCGGTACTAATTCCCCACACTATACCACTGCTAGAGTCACCCGGAGTAATATAGGGATCTACCCCATCGGGGAACTGATGACCATCGAGCAACTGCACTCCGTTGTAGGTTTCACCGTAACGTTCGTTTGCTTCGCGACCTACGAAGTAGTCTACATCAGCAGCAGCCATTAAGTCGCCTTCGTAGGTAGCATCAATAAACATCTTTCCAGCGTAAGTAATACCACTTTCGGTGGTAATTTGAGTAATCTGTCCATTCTGTTTGGCAACACCGCTTTCGCGATTCAATGGTTCGTTCATCACTACCTCAATTCCAGCATCGGTTAACATTTGCTGGTACACCTCTAGAGCAACCGAGGGCTCAAAAGTCCACATAGCGTCTTCGCCTGCTTTGGTGCGGGTCTGACCACCATCTAAGTATTCGGTTTTTTCTTGCCACCGCCAGTGTGCAGAATCATCGTAGTAGGCTCGGATATTTTGATAGAACTCGCGCGAGATACCGCCTATAGCCTGTTTGTTACCGATATCAGTTTGCCCTAGTCCGCCGGTGGTTAGTCCACCCAGACGGTTAGAAGGCTCGATTAATACGGCGGATTTACCCATTCGAGCAGCTTGAATAGCAGCAGCAATCCCGCCCGACGTACCACCATAAACGACAATATCGTAGGTGTCATCGGACTGCTCAGCGGGCTGGGAAGTACAGGAAAAGACGAAAAGAAGAAGAGAGAGAATAAGGGAACTTTTCATAAATAGGTAGTCAGTTGAAGTTGAGTTGGTAAGATACTACTGTAATACTTGTTTATCGTCAACCAGACGTTTTTTTAACAGTTGATAATCCAAACCCTGAACCGCTAGATTATTTTCTAATGATAATACCGCCGCGGTGGCGGCACTTTGCCCCAAAATCATAAACACCGGCTCCATCCGAATTGAGCCAAAGGCGATGTGCGAACTAGAAACTGCAACTGGTACTAGCAAATTTTGACATTCCTCTCGCTTAGGAGTCAACGATTGGTAGGCAATAGTGTAAGGCTTCGGTACTTTTACACCAATATCGCCTTCATTCTGCACGTAGCCATCCGGTTTTACGTAGCGCTGAATGTTGTGGGAGTCCATCGTATATGAACCCATTCCTACCGAGCCAGGAGTTTCTCTTTTGTCTAGCACATCATTTTCGGTCATTACGTACTCACCAACCATTCTTCTTGCTTCCCGAATATATAATTGGTGAGGCCAGTTGCCATTATCGGTAAACTCATCCTTGGCCAATCCCCAGGTTTGCATTTCTTGCCGGACATTTTCCGGCACCTGAGGGTCGTTGGCAATAAAGTACATCAGTCCTTTCTGGTACAACTCATGATCCTTAATAATTTCTTTGCGCTGCTCATACGTAGCTTCCGGGTAGTCGTAGTTCATCCCAATGTAGTCAGTGCTGACGGGACCATGATTATTCGTATCGGTTTTTCGATTCGGTATCGGGTCAAATTTACCGAATGTTCTATCCCAACCTTTCTCGTACACTCTCGCTAATAGCTCGTAGCGTGCTGCATCATAGTTGGCGGGTTTAGGAAAGGGTACCCGATTGTCAGGATGGTTAGAAAGGCACATGCGGAAGCAGTAAGCCTGGATTTTATTATCGCCCGAACCATACACCCCTGGATCTTCGGCTGATACGAGAGGAAGCAGTCCACTGCTAGCATCACCCGGCACTTGGTAGGGGCTTATATCATTTCTAAACCAGTGGTGATGATGCAACACACCCGTTTGCACTCCGTTCCACTCCTCATTGTATACGCTATTAGCTTCCCGTCCTACGTGGTAGCTCACTCCGGCCGCAGCCATTAGGTCGCCTTCGTAGGTAGCATCAATGAACATTTTTCCGGTATAGATATTCCCGCTTAGTGTTTCGATAGATTCTATTCGACCATCATTCGTCGTTACCCCATCTTCCCGATTTAACCATTCATCCCGATAGATTTCTATATCGTTCTCGGCGATGAAGTCTTCAAAAACCTGTTCGGCTACGTGGGGCTCAAAAATCCATTGGGTTCGTTCGTTACCATCAATAGCCGGGGTTCCCTGCCCCTTATTGCCGTACTCCGATTTTTTCTGCCACTTCCAAGCTTCTGATTGTTGATAATGCATATATACGCGATGGTAAAATTCACGGGCTAAACCGCCGATCACACTTTTATCGCCAGTGTCAGTAAAGCCTAAGCCTCCCGACGAAAGACCACCAAGATGCTCATCCGGTGATACCATAATGACTGATTTACCCATTTTCTTAGCTTGCACGGCAGCCGTTACGGCGGCAGCGGTTCCACCGTAAACGATAATATCAGCCTGATAATTCTTTACAACCGGCTCTCGATTGAGTGAGCCACCAAAGAATAGGGCGAATACGAAAAGAAAAGCACAAAAACGTAGCATTTCAGGTTGGGTAGGGTTCATTTTTAACATGGTTAATTGTTCTGTTTAGTAGTATCAATTCTTCAAATAGCCTCTATCGAATAGGCACTTTTAACTCGGTTTCCCGTCCCTCATCACCCTGGGATTGCATCCAAGTGGCGAGTTTTTCGGAAAGTATGTTGATTACCGGCTGATAAACGGGATTATATGCTAAGTTGACGAGCTCGAAAGGATCGTTTTTGGTATTATATAGTTCTACGGGCGGACGCTTCTGGTACCGTTCCCATATCGCGAAAGCGCGTCTATCCACAGCCGCTTTCTCTCGCCACGATTGTATCCACCAAAGATAGGTCAATCGGCGGGCTGACCATGCTGACGGATCCATAGTTAGGGCATTTTCAAAGCGGTTTTCGGGAAAGAGATTGACAATATATTTCAGGGAGTCGTTCCTCACCGAACGGATGCCGTAGGCCTGAGTAGCATTATTGATGCCTCGGGTGGTCTGAATTCCAAAAACATAGTCTTTATGTTTCTGCTGCTGACCCAGCAACACTTCTTTGAAGCTCTTTCCGTCCAGTTCGCTCACTGGTGAAGTTTGAGCGAAGTCTAACAGGGTCGGTAGAATGTCAACATATTCCACCATCGCGTCGGTTTCAGTCCCGGCGGGTATCACCTCAGGGTACCGAACAATCAGAGCACTACGTAGTCCGGCATCGTAGCAGGTCCACTTCTCGAAAGGAAATAGACTGCCCTGTTCGCTTAGTACGAGCACCACTGTGTTTGCCCGTACCTGATGCTCGTTGATAAGTTTTAGGATTTGCCCTATTTGCTGATCAAAATAACTGATTTCTGCTAGATACTTAGCGTAGGCGTGGCGGGTGTCTTCGGTATCTACCAGATAAGGGGGGAGTTGTATGCTTTCTGGGGAATATTGTGAGGTATCACCGTGCGTCCAGGGCACGTGGGGAGAACTGCTCATAGCAAATATGCCGAAGGGTTGTTTCGCCTGCTTACTTTCGTCAATGAATTGGCTAATGAAATTCATATCCGGATCAGTCGTATTTTCCGAGAAGGTAAAGGGGTAGACGGCTTCTGGACCGATATGCCGTTTTCCGGTAAGTGCCAGCCGATAACCAGCTGGTTGCAGGTGATGGATGATGCTTTTTACGTGGGCGTGAGATTCAGAGTGATTAGCGTACGCCCCATTTTTTACCGGATACAATCCGGTGAGCAGGTTTTGCCGCGTAGGGGCGCACATGGCGGTTGCTTGAAAGCAACGATTAAACTTCATCCCCTCGCTGGCTAATGACCGCAGGTTGGGAGTTTGGGCTTGCCCGCCGTACACTTGCAGATCTCGGAAGGTACAGTCATCGGCCATAATGACAATGAAGTTGGGACGCTCTTCAGCTTTCGCTTGATGAGTCGCTAAAAAAAGAGAAGTAGCTAACCAGAGGGTTATTGAAAAGCAGCGATTTTTAGTAGAACTTATCACTTGTTTGGGTTCATTTTATGAGGTGTTTTTTTCGCTGATTAATGAAATAGTGATTTAGTACGGAGAACTAAAGGTGGGGAGCGGTCCGCTCGCTATTCAGTAGTTCGTTTAATCTTTGTTCCATTTCCTTCGCCACTTCGGATTGTGAAGCGTATAAATTATCTGATTCCGCTTCATCTACGGAAAGATCATATAGCTGAGGCGGTCGCCCATCTGTACCTTGAATATATTTCCATTGACCCTGCCGCAAGCCATAAAGGCTTTTGCTTGCTTTAACCACCACTGACTCCCGGGTACCTTGGTTGCCTCTCAGTACCGGTAGCAGGTTATAGCTATCCTGCGCCGAATCATCGGGAAGCTCATAATCTACTAGAGCCGCTAAGGTGGCAAGCATATCGTTCAGCGCAAATAGTTCGCTACTGACTGCTCCTCTAGGAAAGTGATTGGGCCAACGAGCAATCAACGGAGTTCGCACCCCTCCTTCCCAGACATCTCTTTTAGTTCCCCGTAGTGGGGCATTCGGGTAGTGAACCGGACCGGACAGCGAGGCAGTATCTACAGAAAAAGGCTGGTTTCGGGCGGTTTCCATGGCAATTTCATTAGAAGCAATATCAAAGTGTGATCCGTTATCGCTGGCAAATAGTACGATTGTATTATCAGCA
>JGI12210J13797_10024965_pt1 | contig 22275 bp, 15 predicted proteins | sample ElkSlonscriptome_3_FD_13797 | JGI IMG/M metagenome (IMG submission 13797)
CGCAGAGCTGTGTCGTTCAGGCGGTTACGTATCTCAACGGATACGCCTTCGCCTGAACTTTCTTGCTCTGCACAAAAATCTGCGGCGCAATCACTTCCCGTTTTTATGAAACAGTGGGGTTTAGACGGCTGCTGCGTCTGAAGCTAGTTTCGTGGCGAGAACCGGATCGACCGAGGTGCGGCCTTCGCTCTGCATTCTCGGCTCTTCGCTTTTAGACTAAACGCCCGTTCGCTTCGAGGTAACCACGCAACTTCGAGGTGATCTGGCTGATCTTTTTGTCGGCCGCTAACGCCGAGACTTCGGAGCGCATTCGCTCGCTCCAGTTGCTGCCGCTCACGGCGCCTGGCACATTGAACCGTTGGCGGGTCCCGAATAGGTCGGTGATCATATAAACAACCAACCAGGAATTGCATTCGGACAAGCCTTTCAAGAGGGTCTGATGCACTTCCTCATCGAAAGGATGATCGCTCAGCTCAGGGCGATGACAGAAATCGAGCAAGCGTTTCTGGTTGTTCTTCGCATCTTCATCGCCCTCTTCAGCCCGTTGCCACAGCTGTTTCATCGGATCGTGATCATGCGTCGAATAGGTCGCGACGGAGATAGCCGGGTATTGATCGCCCTGGGCCACTTGGTCGTTCTGGTCACTCTCCCACATGGGAATCTTGAATCCGGCAATTCCGATCGATTGTAAACTGGGACGCACGTAATTTGGCACCATACCGAGATCTTCTCCGACTAACACGCAATCCTCGGCTTTCTCGATCAACGCTTTCAAATAGTGTTCGCCTTCTTTCCGGTTGGCTTCCGCATCGGCGGGGGCTTCGTCGCTGCGCGGATGGAAGCCTGGCAGTCGGCCGCCCGTTCGGGAGGCGGCTTCTTCTTCACTCAACGGTAGAAAATCGGGATTGAACTGCGGCCGCCATGGGAACCCGTAGATTCGGTAAAACCCGAGCACATGATCGATCCGGCAGATATGGGCGTGACTGCGGACGCCGCGCAGTCGGCGATGCCACCAAGCGAAATCCTCTTCTTGCATCCGATCCCAGCGATAGAGGGGTATCCCCCAGTTCTGTCCCCATTTCTGAGTGAACTCGTCATCCTTGAAGAAAGGTTCCGGCGGGGCGCCACCTGACCAGTCGAGGTCGAAGAGATGCGGTTGGGAAAAGACATCGGCGCTGTAGTAGCTGACACCAAATGGCATGTCGCCCATGATGGCAACGCCCATGCCGGCGGCTTCTTCCCGTAAGGCGCCCCATTGGCTCCAGGCCACCCATTGGACGAACTGCCAGAAATCCATTTCCTCGACTAGCGCGGATCGATCTTCGCCGGTTTGCGCGGCGGCCCAGGTGTGGAGCGCCGTGATGCTACGGAATTCTGGCGGCCACTGATCCCAGAGTTCGCTACCGCCATTCCGGTCCATGATGGTCCGGAACAAGGCGTAATCGGCGAGCCAATCATGTTGTTTGGAACGAAAATCATCGAAAGCAGCGGCTTCCCCTTTTTTCAAAAAGCGGCGTTGAAGGAATGCGGCGCGCAATAATTCGAGTTTCAGTTTGCGGACCTCATCGTAATGGACGGGACCTTGGCGCAAGGCATCGAGGTCGTGTTGGGAGAGGATCGCGGTGTGGGCTTCCTGCGTTAGGCCAGGCACGTGGCCTGGGGTGCAATCGATGGTAGTCGGCTCGAGCGCCATGGAACTGATGGCGTTGTAAGGACTGTTATCGTTGCCCGTTTCATTGATGGGAAGAATTTGCACGACACTCAGACCGGAATCACCGGCCCATCGGATCAGTTGCCGCATGCCTTCCACATCGCCGGCGCCTAAATCGTTTTCGTGTCTGATCGCAAATACCGGCACTAAGATGCCGGCCCGTTTGTTGTCGTAATGAAGATCCAATCCCATGCAATTTTAGTGTTGATTCAATTTGTCAGTAGTTCGTTACTCGACGTCCCAGCGTTCTAATAAATTTACCGGAATTTCTCCGAGGAACCGCGAAGGGCGTTGCAGCATGTCGCCGTACCCGGCGTTCAAGCGCAAGACCGGATGTGACAAATAGAGCTGATCTTTGGCGCGAGTGACTGCGACGTAAAAGAGTCGGCGCTCTTCTTCGAGCGCATCGGGATCCTCCAGCGAACGGTTGCCGGGGAACATCCCGTCGGTGAGCCAAATCACGAACACGACTTTCCATTCCAATCCTTTTGCCTGGTGGACCGAGCTGAGGGTCAAGGCTTCGTCGCGTTCCTCGGGGCCGGTGATTTCGCTCGATTCCAGCGAAGTTTGCAGGGCGAGTTGGCTGAGGAAATCCTGGGTATTGTCGTAACCGCCAGCGTAATCCATGAGGACCTGCAGATCGTCGCGCCGGGCGGTGTAATTGGTGAACGCGACTTTGAGATGGTCATCGTAGAGGGCTTCGATGACCGACTTGATCATTTCGGCCGGGCGGACGGGGTTACCTGCCGGGGCGAGTTCTTCGATGGTGTAAACGAATTGTTGCCAATGTTTGGCGCCGCGCGCGGGGACTTTGGCTTCGGAAAGGAGGGTAGCGATATCGGTGGAGCTATCGACATCGATCTGTTCGCTCAGCCAACGCCAGAGGGTGTCGGCCGTTTTGTTGCCGAAACCGGGCAACAGACGGACGGCCCGTTTGAAGGCGACTTCGTCACGCGGGTTGGTGGCGAGTTTCAGGAAGGCGGAGACATCCTTCACATGGGCTTGTTCAAAAAAGCGGATGCCGCTGGTGATCTCGAACGGGATGCCGTGCCGAGTCAGTTCCATTTGGACTTCCATGGAATGATAGTGCGCCCGGTAAAGCACCGCGATCTCGCGCAGATCAATCCCTTCATCCTGCAGTTCGAGGACGCGTTGAGCGATGAAGGCGGCCTGTTCGTTGCCGTCTTGAAGTTCGACCAACGCCGGCAATAGCTCCATGGATGGGCGCGTGGCGGTGAGTGTTTTTTCGAACTGCTGGCTGTTGCCGAGGATCGCGGCATTGGCTAGTTCGAGCACTTCGGGAACGCTCCGGTAATTTTGTTCGATTTTGTAAACCTTCGCTTCTGGATAGCGATTGGGGAATTCCATGATGTTGCGGAAATCGGCGCCCCGCCAGGAATAGATCGATTGGGCATCATCGCCGACGACCATGACGTTGTGATGATCCCGCACCAGGAGATCGATGAATTCCGACTGCAACCGGTTGGTATCCTGATATTCATCGACCAGCACGACCTTGAATTTCTTGCGATAACGATCCGCAACTTCCTCGTGTTCGCGCAGGAGTTTGCAGGTTTTTTCGAGGAGATCATCGAAGTCGAGGCTGTTGATCGATTTTTTGCGGGCCTCGTATTGTTTGCGCAAGCCATCAAATTCATCGGCGAATTCGAGGAAGTAAGGATATTTGAATGAACAGACTTCCTCAATGGTCTGGCCGGTGTTGAGGGCGAGACTGATGACATCGGAAACGACTTCCGCTTTCGGGAACCGGCGGCCTTTGGTGTCGATCCCGGAAGAAGCGACCACCGCTTTCATGAGGTCGCCTTGATCTTCGCGGTCCATGATAGAAAAACCGGAGCGATACCCGGCGGCCTCGGTATGCTGGCGCAGGATGCGGTTCCCGACGGAATGAAAGGTCCCGCCCCAGATCTTGCGATCGGCTTCGGGAGAGATGAGAGCGACGCGTTCGAGCATCTCGCGCGAGGCTTTGTTGGTGAAGGTCAGGAGAAGAATTTCCCAGGGGGCGGTGCCGGTCTCCAACAGGTAAGAAACGCGATAGGTGAGGGTCCGGGTCTTGCCGCTGCCAGCTCCTGCGATCACAAGAGCCGGGCCGGGCGCCGCGGTGGCGGCGGCGCATTGTTGAGGGTTGAGTTCCGCCGCATAATCGATCCGGAGCGGTGTGGACGAGGAACGTTTGAGCGAGTAGGTCTTGGCCATGGACAGGGTTGACCGTAAAACGGGTTGGCCGGAATGCCAGCTTTAGATCGGGCGGATCGAATGGTCTGGTTATGTGCGCTACCGGAAAGTGGGCATTAAGGGATTCGAGCGGGACGGCTGGTATTGGGACCCAGAAACTTGTTCCAAGTTCCTCTACGTGGTGGGCTCGGCTGTGGACCCATTTTCACTGAGACCCCGAATGGATTGGCCTGATCTAGAAAATACCGGCGCGTTGCAGGAGGCTTCGCAACACCTTTTCCCCCTCGAAACATTCGCGGGCGACCTCGAGCGCCTGCCGGGCGTGGCGGTTGTAATCGGCCTCGACTCGCTGCAGACCGTCGATGGCTTCTTCCACGGTGCTGAAGCCGATCAGGCCGCCCGCTGGATTTCCCAGCGCTTCGCTGAAGCCAGTCTCCTGGGTGATCACCGGTCGGCCCGCCGCCAGGTAACAGGCACTCCGATCGCTGAACCACCCGGTCTTCAACCTGATGTATTGATCCTTGGCGACGGTGAATTCGCCGCGCGAGCCCCGGATGTAATCCCAGTAAGGTTCGGTGCCGACACTCAACGTATGCGGCAAAGTGAGGCGCCAGCCGTTCGCGAGAAAGTCGGTCGCGGTTTCAGCTGGTTTGATGTCGGTAGCCATTTCGACCGGGACACCCGCGCGTTTGGGAACTTCCTGATATTTTAAAAACTCGAGGGACTTACTCCAGAGATACCGTTCGCCCTGCCATTCGATATCTTTTTGGCCACTGGTCGACCAATTCGCGATGGTGGTGTAGCAATCGCGCGTCGGCGGTTCGTCCGCCTGCCAAAGATCGACCACGACCGGTTGCCGAGTCGGTTGCCAATTAAATTCGGACGACGGAAGCGCGGCCCGACCAGTCGGCACCCATTCGCCGAAGGTAAAATGGAAATGGTGCGCCCGCAGAAAATCGATGGTGGGCTGCAGACCTTGAGCCACCTTGATTTGTTCCACTCCTGGATCGCTCTCGACATAGATCAGGCAACGGGCCGAATCGATTTCCGCACCCAGATCGTGCGACCCGCAGACATTGAGGACGGCATCCGCTTCCCGGATCAATTGGCGGGTGGCCGCGACACTGAGTCCGGCCGAAGTGGTGGCATCGATATGGCGCGCCAGATAACTCCATTGCCCATCCAATTGAAGACGCTTGGTGACGGCGTCGATGGTGCCGATGGCGTATTGATAATCCTCCGACACATCGAAGTTGCTCGGGTTATAAGGATAACGCGCGGTGTCTTCGACATACCAGACCTCGCATCCGAGCCGGCGCAAGCTTTCGAGATAATGCAGATGTTGCCAGATGACCCCCGCGATCGGACAGGCGCCCATGAAGCCGAGCACCACGATTTTCGGACGATTCATGAAGTCTCCCTCCCTTCGCTCGAGGCCGCGCGATAGAGCTCGGCATACGAGCCATTTTTCGCGAGCAGACTCTTGCCGTCACCCCGTTCGGCAATGGCTCCATTTTTCAAGAGGACAATCTGATCGGCGTGATGAATCGTCGCGATGCGGTGCGTGGTGAGGATGGTGGTGCGGCCTTTCATGAGTTCGGCGATGGTGCTCATTACCGCGCGTTCGGTGGTTGGGTCGAGCGCGGAAGTTGGTTCATCGAGGAGGAGCACCGGGGCATCTTTGAGAAATGCGCGGGCAATGCCAATGCGCTGGCGTTGGCCGACACTCAGATGCGCGCCGCGTTCCCCGACCAGGCTGCCATAGCCTTCGGGCAGTTTTTCGATGAATTCATGGGCGCGCGCGCGTTGGGCGGCTTCGATGATCGCTTCCTCACTGGCGTCAGGCCAGCCGTAAGCGATGTTTTCACGGATGGAACAGGACAAGAGCAGGGTGTCTTGCAACACGATACTGATGGCACCGCGCAGCGAGCTCTTGGTGACTTTCTTGATCGATTGGCCATCGAAAAGGACTTCGCCTTCGGTCGGATCATAGAATCGCGGTAATAAACTGAGTAGGGTACTTTTTCCGGCGCCTGTCCCACCGACGAGGGCCGTGGTTTTCCCGGACGGAATTTCCAGATCGATCCCGCGCAAGATGTCGCGTTCTTCTTTGTAACCAAATGAAACGCCGCGTAAGGCGAGTTCGCCCCGTTGCACGCGTAGAGGTTGGGCGTCTGGCGCCTCCGGCATGTCGTTCTCCCGATCGAGCACTTCGAAACAGCGTTTCGCTCCAGCCGTCGCACCTTCCATGGCCCAGGCGGTATAACTCAAGGTTTCCACGGGCGCATACAACATCGCGACATAAGAGACCAACACCCAGAGCTTGCCGAGTTCCAGCCGGCCTTCCAACACATAGAGCGAGCCGATCCAGAGCATGATCGCCGTGGCGGCGGCGATGATCAGGCCGACCACGAGCGAACTCCGGATATTCGTCAGATTGAACCGGAGATTCGCCTGCAGACTCTGATCGGCATGGGTGGAGAATTGGTCGACCTCGAATTTCTCACGGTTAAACGCCTGCACGAGTCGAAGCGAACTCAACCCCTCCTGCGCTACCGCCAACAGGGCGCTCTCCCGTTCCTGAATCGTCATCGATTCGGTCCGGATCCGCACCGCGAAATGGCGGATGGCGACGTAAAGCGCCGGGATGACTCCGAGCGAGATGAGCGCCAGTTCCCAACTAATTTCGCTGGCCATGATGATGAGCGTGCCGATGATGAGAAGGCCGGAGCTGAAGATATTGGAAAACCCGCGATTGTAGATGGTCTGAATCGATTGGGTATCGTAAGCGACGCGAAAGGCGGAATCGGCGCTCCGGCGGGTGTCGTGGAACCGGAGCGGCAAGGCGTGCAACCCGCGATAGAGTTCCGTGCGCAACCGCAGCAAGACTCGCAGACCCACTTTGACGAACATGAAGTTGGAAGCAAAATTCAGCATCGCCCAGAGGATGTGAATGGCGACCATCACGGCGCAAAGGAGCAGGATCAGGTGAGAAGCAGACCATTCGGCCAAGGCGCCCCCGAGCCAGGCCTGATAGGCATCCTCTTTGCCCGTCAGCACGCCATCAATGATCCAGCTCAATGGCCATGGCTTCAAAAGATTGAACCCAATCGCGGCGATCGAGAGGAGAATGGCGCCGGTGGTGGCGGCTTTGAATGGTTGGAAATAGGTGAAACACCGGCGGTAAACGCCCATACCCCGTTTCTAGAACGGTTTGAATGGAAAAGCCCAGCGATGTTTTCGTTCCCGCCCGATCAAAATAGTATCGAAGTCGGCCAATCAGGGCGGGGACAGGCTCGGTGAGGAGACTTAATTTGCCGCCTCCCCATGAACGACCCCTTTAAAAAAGCCCGCCAGAAACAGGCGGCGTGGCCTATCCCGATCGATGGCGAGACGATGCCAATGATTCTTCGCCACGCCGATGTGAAAGCGGCCGCCAAGGATTGGAAGACATTCAGCTCCAACGCGCCCTTCCGGGTGCCGATTCCATCCGAGGAATCGGTGCGGTCGGTGCGTCAGTTGCCGATCGAGACCAATCCACCCGAACACACGGAATACCGGCAGATTGTCGAGCCCTTCTTCCGGCGCCCGCAACAACCCGAATTCGTGGCCCGGGTGGAGGCGTTGATTTCGGAGCTGATCGATCAGGCGAGTGGCCGGGAGGACATCGAGATCGTCCGCGAATTCGCTTTGCCGCTGCAATCGCGCGCGCTGACTTATCTACTCGGGGTGGAGGAAACGGAAGCGGAGGAATGGATTCGTTGGGGCATCCATGTCTTTCGCGATGGCGCTGATGGATCCAAAAAAGGGGCGGTGCTGGAGGATTATATCGTGCGGCGCTTCGAGCAGGCCGCCAACGCGCCGGGCGACGATTTTTTCTCTGCACTGCACCAGGCGACTTATCAAGGGCGCCCCCTGACCGAGGAAGAGAAGATCGGTTTTGCGAATCTCACCTTCGCTGGGGGCCGGGATACGATCATTAACAGCGTGGCCTTTATCATGGGTTATCTGGGCAAGAATCCGGCGGCTCTCGAATCGCTCCGGGGCGATCCCAAACGGATCATGGTGGCGGGTGAAGAGTTCTTCCGGGTCGTGACCCCGCTCACCCATATCGGACGGGTTTGTCCCGTGGATACCGAGGTGCACGATGTGCCGGTGAAAGCTGAAGGCCGGGTGTCACTCTGCTGGGCTTCGGCTAATTATGATGAGACGGTCTTCGACGAACCGGAAGCAGTGCGGCTCGATCGCAAACCGAATCCGCACATCGCGTTCGGAAGCGGCGCCCACCTCTGTCTGGGCGCTTTGCACGCCCGATTGATCATTCGTTCCCTATTGAAAAAGATCTCAGAGCGGGTCGACCGGATCGAGATCCTGCATGCGCAAGAACATCTGGAAGTCGAAGCGGATTACCAGCGTGAAGTCGGTTACGATCGGCTGACCGTCCGCATGATTCCGGGTGAACAGTTCGCCGATGCTTGATTGACGCTGGAAGGAAATTCGATGGTGAATCGGCAAGGCCCGACACCCGATCAATTCGGCTCGGGTTACTCGCCCTGCCCGAAATAATCCCGTGGTCCCTGCCCCATCTCCTCGCGGAACACCCGATAGAACTGCACGTAACTCCGGAACCCCGCGTCAAAAGCGGCTTCCATCATCGTGCGCGACCGGCCCGCCCCGAAATTTTCGAAGAAAAGACGCAAGCGTTGGCGCGATCGGAATTGTTGCAACGGCACCCCGGTCTGTTCGCGGAACAATCGGCTGAGCCGGCTGCTGCTCAAGCCCGCTTCTCGACCGAGTGTCGCCAACGATTCATGCGCCGGATTTTCCTGCAAAAGATTGGCGGCTCGTGCGACCGCCGGATGCACATTGCGAAAATCGGTCTCGTCCTTGGCTTGATCGAAACAGCGGCGGCCTTGCAATAGGAGAAAAGCCAGCCCGGACCGTCGAGCTGGTGCCGCGTCCGGGGTGTCGGCTGTTTGTTCGCAGGCACGCTCCAGCATGCGGGCATCGGCGGGATCGAGAAAACGAACCCGGGTTTCCAAGGGAAGCCGCCGTAGCAGGATATCGCTGGGGGATGACGCCCATTCCCGAATAAACTTTCGCCGGAACACCACCACCCACATTGAGAAATCAGCGGATTGTTCCGCCAGAAAATGGTCCTGCCCCGGGAACAACCAGACCATCGAGTGCGGCAACAATTCGAAGCTCTGTTTCCCAGCCACCAAGCGGGCGTGTCCCCGCACGATCAGATTCGACTCCAGTTCGTCATGCCGATGCGGAGGGCCGACCCACGGGCCACCTGCTCCCGACCGATCATGCAAACGAGCGCGGCCGGGTTCTTCCCGAGCCAATTTTAAAAAAACGCGCACGACAAAAAATGAAATCTCTTTGGCGCCCTGCGAAAAGACAAAATCGACATTTCTGCCCATTTTTAGGGTATGGAAAAACCTTTCTCCCAAATGTCTGAAGTCGAAAAAGATTACCTTTTCGATCTACGCGGCTATCACATCATCGACAACGCATTGTCCAGCGCGCAACTCGAATGGATCAATGCCTGGATCGATCTGCAACCACGGGACCTGCCGATGGGCGCCTGGCTTGGCAATGTCGAGACCCACACTTACGGCCATCAGGATGGGGTGAATTATCAGAACATCGTCGAAGGCGGCCCGGTCTTCGAGCAACTGATCGACAACCCGGTCTGGATCGAAATGGTGCGCCGATATATTTGCAACGACGCGAATCGGCTGAGTCTCAATGAAGCCTTTCTCAATATTCGCGGCGAGGGTGGGTTTATCGGGATTCATAGCGGGGGGCATACCCCCTATTTTCCGCTGGCATTCCGGCATCATACGGGCCGGTGGAATGTGGGCCAGATCAACGTTCTGATGGCGCTCCAGGATGTCGGTCCCGGCGATGGCTGCACGGTCGTGGTGCCAGGAAGTCACAAGAGCCACGAAGTGCATCCGGGGTTGGCGGATGAATCGGATTCGGCGAGAGCGAATACGGTTTACCGGAAAGATAAACCCGATGAGACGTTAGGCGCTGTCGAGGTGCGGCTGAAAGCGGGGCAAGCCTTGATGTTCACCGATGGACTGCTGCATGGCGGCTCGTCCCGGACCAACCCGGGAGAACGCCGGATATTGATTTATCGCTATTCCCCGCATTGCATGGCGCCGCGATATAACTATATCCCGAGCGAAGGCTTACTGGAGCGGCTGAACCCCGATGCCCGGAAGATCGTGCAGGCGATTCCGGCCAGGATCGCGCCGGGTCGGCGGTTTGAGAACGCGGAGGCAGAGGCCCTGCCGATGCAGACGCCGGAATTGGCGGCGGTCTGATCTCTGAGCTTGCGACACCCCGGCGGCTTCCTCTCCAGGCCTCCGATTGCGAACGCACCGCCGATTTACCAATCGGATAACCGCTTATTCTTCCGGTGGGATCACTTCGACTTTCATCAGGTTCGTATTGCCGGCAACTCCATAAGGGGTGCCAGCCGCGATGATGATGATATCGCCGGTGGTGGCATGGCAATGGTCGCGCGAATACTCGTAAGCCATGTGCACCATGTGCGCGGTGCCGAGCACTTCATCGGTCTGCACCGGTCTCACCCCCCAACTCAAAACCATCCGGCGACGGGTGGCGAGGTTGGAAGAAAGCGCCAGAATCGGGACCGGCGGACGGTGCATGGCGATCAATCGCGGCGTAGATCCGGAAGTGGTGAAGGCGATGATCGCTTTGGCATCCAAGCGGCGCGCGACGATATTCGTGGCGTAAGCGACGGTTTCCTCCATTTTTTTGGAGTCCGGGAGCGGGATCAGCGCCGGCAATTCCCCGTTCAACATGGCTTCTTCGGCGCGGCAAGCGATCTGGGTCATGGTATGGACGGTGAGCGCCGGGAATTTGCCAATAGCTGATTCGCCGGAAAGCATGACGGCGTCGGTGCCGTCGAGGATGGCATTAGCGACATCAGCGGCTTCGGCGCGGGTCGGTTTGTGATTCGAGGTCATCGACTCCAGCATTTGGGTCGCAGTGATCACCGGTTTAGCGGCCTGTCGGCAGGCGGTGATGATCCGTTTCTGCGCGATCGGGACATCCTGCAGACTCATTTCCAAGGCCAGATCTCCGCGGGCCACCATCACGCCATAGGAGACCTCGACAATTGCTTCGATGTCCTCGAGCGCCCCCTTTTTCTCAATCTTCGATATGACCGGAATGTTAGCCGCCTTGGACTGTAAAAAGTCAATCAAGCCCTGCACATCGTTCGCAGTTTGAACGAAAGAGAGCGCGAGAAAATCGAAGGCGTGCCGGATGCAAAACACGACATCTTCTTTATCCTTATCGGTGACGGAAGGCAGTGACACCCGTCGGCCCGGCAGATTGATCCCGCGCCGGCTACTGAGAGCGCCACCACGCACGACCTCGCAATCGAAGCTGCCATCGTCGTGTTTCTCGCTCACGCGCAATTCCAGATTGCCGTCGTCGAGCAGGAGCGCGGAGCCGGGATCCACATCATTCACTAGTTCCGGCAACGAACTGGAGATCTTTTCCGGAGTGCCCGTCACGGGGTCGGGCAGGATCTTGATCGTGCTGCCTCGTTGCAATTCGATCTCGCCATCCTGCATCTCGCCGACTCGGACCCGGGGGCCACGCAGATCGCCCATGATGGCCACCGGCACATCTAACTCTTTACTGATGCGGCGGATGCGTTTGATCCATTCTTCGAGATCATCATAGTTAGCGTGTGAAAAGTTGATGCGCGCGACATCGAGACCGTTGCCGATCATTTCGCGCAAGACCGCCTCCGAACAGCTGGCTGGGCCAATGGTGGCGACGATTTTGGTGCGTTTACGAAAGCGAATGGCTTGAACCTCGGTCATGATATTTTTTTCGTCAGGTCGGTGAAGAAATCTTTTCCCGCCGTCTTTAAGTAAGGCGGACCGGAACGACAAGCGACAAATGGTCACGGGGGCTGATTGAACGGATACCCTGGGCGCAAGAGTTAAACCCTGTTGGAGCGGGGTTTGGCGCGGCCGGTCCCAGCTGTGGGCAAGCTCATCCCCCCTGCCGTCATCACACTCACCCACTTTCAATCAGCCCCATGCTCATGATTCCGACGGAAATCCGCTTGACCCGACCCGGCATCCTCATGGAAGGAAGGGATGTGTCTGCCGCTTCTTTAGGTCTTTGTGCGCGTCTTTTTACTTGGACTCTCGTGAGCTGCATCCTCTTGAGCCTGGCTGGATGCGCCGCCCCTGGCCGCATTGAAGATTTCACGACGGTGGTGATCGATGCCGGGCATGGCGCTCATGATCCCGGAGCCCGATCACCGTTCTCCGCGCCTGAAAAGAATCTCGCGCTCGATACCGCGAAGCGTTTGGAAAAACATCTGCGCCGCGCCGGGTTCCGAACCGTGATGACTCGCAGCACCGACAAATTCATTCCGCTCGATCGCCGAGCGCAGATCAGTAACCGGACTGGCAACGCGATTTTCGTCAGTATCCATTACAATTGGTCGCCGAAACGGTCCAGCAACGGGATCGAGACTTATTACTATTCGGGCGGCAATCGCGACAGCCGCATTCTGGCCCGCAATGTGCAACGCGAGTTGTTGAAGCTGCGAGTGACGAATCGTGGAGTGAAAACGGCCCGGTTCCGCGTGCTGCGTCTAGCCAAGCATCCGGCTATTCTGGTGGAAGGCGGTTTTCTCTCGAGTCCTTCCGATGCGCGTAAGATCAACCGCGCCAGTTACCGCGATGCGATCGCCAAGCGCGTGGCCGACGGCATTATCCGCTCGCGTTATGGCACCCTCAATCCGTTCGCACGAGGCGGGTGAGCGGCCTGTCGCGGCCAGAGACCCGCAAATCATTTGGTGCCAGACCATTTTCCGTCTATGAATGATGAACGTCATGCCTTTCACCTGTCTGGACCTCTGCTTCATCAACGTTGAAAAGGAGTTTATCCGGATATGCTGAAGTTTCTCCGCCGACTCTTGATTGTCCTCGTTGCGGTGGTCGCCCTCCTTCTGGCGGCCACCTTCGCCCCCAATAGCGGGCCGATTCTTTTCCGGCTCGTTACTGCGTTCGGAATTTCGAAATTCGATATTCATTTCGAAGCAGGTCATGGCAATCTTTGGAGTCCGATCGTGCTGGAGAAGTTCCGAATCGCCGATCCCGCCACCGATGTGGAGTTGGCTGCGGAGGAAGTTATCCTGATCCTCGATCCGCTTGGCTGGACGCAATGGCAGGAGCCGCGTTGGCTGGAGACATTGATCGCCGATGGGGTGACCCTCGAGACCGATCTCGATGCTCCCGAAGATCCGCTGGCGCATTCCCTGATGCTTTTGTTGTTTCAGGAAGAAACCCGGCGTGCCACTCCCTGGTCGATCGGTTGGCGCGCCAATTGGTTTCTGCGTGGACAACTCGATACGAACCAACTGGAAACGCCGCTCCATTTTCTGATCGATTCCCCAACCAACCAACCCGGAATCGCCTTGGCTCATGACGAGCGGCCTTTTCTCATGGGCGCAGTGACCCGCGACCGTGGCCAACTGCGTTTTGCCGGTGTTTCGCGCGGTCCAGCCGATCTCACCCTCAATCAATTGGCGCTTCATTGCGATGTCGAAAGTCGCCAACCGCGCCAAGTCCAGCTCGTCTTCAAGACTTTGTCACAAGAAGGGCAGTTACAGGTCGATTTCAATCGGACAGCGGAACCCCTTTCGTTGGCCGCCACGGTGGTGGGAGAACATGTGGAAATCGAGGCATTAGAACCACAATTAGCTCGGCGCCTCGGATTGGCTGGCGGACGATTCGATTTTCACGCGAGTTGGACCGCGCATTTTCCCGGCCGGGTCGATAACTTTGCGTTCGACGGTAGAGGCCGCGATTTGCGGGCGCCCGGTTTTCAGTTGGGGGATCTGGTTTTTGCCGGGCACGCCACCAAGGAACAATTGCATCTCCGGCGATTGACGTTGACCCAAGAGAACAACCGCATCGAGGCGACGGCCGTGGTGCCACGGGAGTTTTCCTTCCAAAGTTTAACTGAAGAGGACTGGCAACTTTCCGGCATCGTATCGCTCGCAAATCCGGAGGCGTTCGAACAATGGACGCCACTCTTGAAGTATGTAGCTTTGGAACAGGACGGCGCGCTGCACATGGATATCAATCTGGGCCGGACCGAAGGGTGGTCCTGGGGATACGCCAAAGCGCACGGCTACCATCTGGCCTTGGCCGGGATTCCATTCGCGAAGTTGGAAGCCTCGCTCAGTCTGGAAGGCAATGAGTTACATCTTCAACAATTGAAAGCGGAAGGCGCTGGAGACAACATCGCCGCTTATGCCTGGGTCGATCTGAGTGGAAGCGAGCTGTTCAATGCCTGGATCAAAGCGGATCTCACTCACTTGGAGACCGCGCGCGATCTCTTACCCGAGTTGCCCTGGCTCAACGGCATCCAAGCCGATGGGCTGAAACTGACATGGCATGGCGATGGCAGCCTGACCATGCATTCAGCCGCGTTCTCAATCGAGTCCGCCAGTTTGCACCCCAACCCGGCGGCCCCGGTCTATTCGGATTTTGCCGTGCAAGGCACTTACTCACCGGATCGACTGGTGTTGCGCGAATGGAAGATCGCCACTGAAGCGATTCGGCTGCAAGGCAGCGCCACGGTCGATCATGCCAGGGTCGAACTCGAGGTCGATGCCTTCGATACCGCGAAGAAAGAACGGGGCTCGCTCCGAGCGGAATGGCCGACACTCGCCGCGCATTATACGGAGTTCCTCATTCAACCCTCCATCGATCTCGCTGCGGAACTCCATTTCGATGCCCAATTGCTCGGGTTACCAGCCGCCCCGCTGGCGAAATTTTTTGGAGTTGATCCGATTGGAACCGGAGAAATCTGGGGCATGCTTTCCTGGCACGGCTCCATGGAATCAGCGCGAACCCAAGCCCGGCTGGTCTTACCCGATTTTCAACCGGCGGAAGCGTATGAGATTCCCGGCCCCCTTTATTTCGAAGCAACGGCCGCCTCTTCAGACCATCGGTTAAATACGGGATTGAAACTTTTTTTACCCGAACGGGAAACTGCTTACTGGCAGGCCAGTGCGCCTTGGCCGGTCGGAAATTGGCAAGGCCCAACGGCGTTCAAGGGACGGCTTGACCGGCTGCCGTTGCGGATTCTGGATGAGCTGCCTGCCATCTCACGTTTCATCTCGCTGCAGGGCGGCGATCTCACAGGCGATTTGCAAGGCTACCATGACGAAAAGGCGCCCTGGAATCTGACCGGGCAGCTAGTCTTCGAGGATGGGAAGGGCCAGCTCGAACAGAACGATCAGCCGTTTGAATCGTTGCACGCCAAATTAACCTTCGACGCGAACGATTTGCGTTTCGAAACCCTGAAAACCAAGTTTGATCAAGGGTCGATCGAATTAACGGGTTCGATCGCGGATTGGTTGAGTCTGGAACGAATGGCGCTCGATCTCGAATTCAGCACGCGCGGTTTGTCCTTGCCAGTTCCCTTCGAAACCTCCGCGGCTGACGGCCGTTTGGCCGGTGGACTCGACGATCTGCGGCTGACCGGTCGCGCGCTCGTGCAGTCGGAAGAGTTCGGCTGGATGACACCTCGCCCTCCCCAACCAGAGATGCCTGGACTGCAAATCCAGTTTCAAGATCAACCCCTGCTGCCGGTGCCCGTGGAACGCTACGCTTTCGACCTGATTATGCATGAGGCTGAGGGAGGAAACGCCGTTCTGCCCGCAAAAGATAAAATGCCGGATAATTATTGGCATATCGAAGGGCAAGACGACCGATTCCGGCTCATCACCCAATCCCAAAAATTGCAAATGGAGAAAGCGCCCCAGACCGGTCAAACCGCGTCGCCGAAACCATCTCCGACTCCCATCCCCATGGCGTCCCCCACCCCGGCACCGGCTAAAATTTCCAACGAACCAAGCTGAACCCCTCGGCGGACCCACCTTTCATCAGCCCCCCTCGGCCATCATCCGCCTTCCAGCTTGGCGAATCCCGCTCCACCGTGTAAGACCAAAGGATGTCCGCCGACCGTCTCCTGATTCTCGATTGCGATAGCACGCTCTGCTCGATCGAAGGCATTGATGAATTGGGCGCCCACCGATCCGCTGAGACACGCGAAGCGGTCGCCGCCGCCACCACTGAGGCCATGGAAGGAAAAATCCGCGTGGAAGATGTCTTCGGCCGCCGACTGGAACTCCTTCAACCAAGCAAACACGAAGTCGAGCAATTGGCCGATCAATACATCGAGACCATGCTCCCCGAAGTGCCGGATCTGGTCGAAACCATGCGCGCAAACGGTTGGGACCTGCTCATTCTGAGTGGTGGCCTCCGTCCTGCGATCATGCCCTTGGCCGAAAAACTCGGTATTCAACGCGTGGAAGCGGTCGACATCACATTCGATGACAACGGCCATTACCTCGATTTCGATCGCGCCTTTCCCACCACCCGCAGCCACGGCAAACCGGAGTTCGTCCGGCAGCTGCGGGAAAAAGAACCACATTGGCAGGTGATCGCCATGGTCGGCGACGGTGTGAGTGATTTGGAAACCTTACCGGTCGTCGATCAGTTCATCGGATTCGGCGGAGTCGTCGAGCGGGAGAAAGTGAAGACCGGCTCAACCTATTACACCCATCAACTCGCTGATATCCCCCAGCTTCTCTTACAACCCAAGATCTAATTATCCCCCCATGAACACCGTCAAAGCTTACGCCACCCACAAGCCCGGAACCGTCCTGGAACCTTACGAATTCGAGCTCGGCTCGCTCGGTCCTGAGGAAGTCGATGTGCGCGTCGAATACTGCGGCATCTGCCATAGCGACGTGAGCATGATGCAGAATGATTGGGGTCTGGCAGAGTTCCCGATTGTGCCCGGTCACGAAGCCGTCGGGATCGTAAGCGCCGCGGGGGATCAGGTGAAAGGGATCCAAGTCGGCGACCGCGTCGGGGTCGGCTGGTTCACCGCCAGCTGCATGCATTGCTCCCAGTGCATGAGCGGTTCGCATAATCTCTGTCCCGATGTCGAAAGCACCATCATCGGCCGACACGGCGGCTTCGCCAACAAAGTCCGGGCGCATTGGAGCTGGACGATCCCGATTCCAAAAGCGCTTGACCCTGCGAAAGCCGGCCCACTTTTCTGCGGCGGCATCACGGTATTCAATCCGATCGTCCTCGCAGATGTCCGCCCCACCGATCGGGTAGGCGTGATCGGTATCGGCGGGCTCGGCCATCTCGCCCTCCAATTTCTTAACAAGTGGGGTTGTGAAGTCACCGCCTTCACCACCTCCGACGCGAAACGGGAAGAAGCCAAACAGATGGGCGCTCATCACGTGGTCAACACCCGCGATGAATCCCAACTCCAAGCCATCCAAGGCTCGCTCGATTTTATTTTGAGCACCGTCAATGTATCACTCGACTGGTCAGCTTACCTCGATGTGCTCGGGCCAAAAGGCCGGTTGCACAATGTCGGCGGGGTTCTGGAGCCGTTGGCAATCCCGGCGTTCAGCCTGATCCCTGGCGCTAAGAGTGTCGCGGGCTCCCCCGTCGGCCCACCCTCTGTCGTGCGCGATATGCTCGCTTTCTGTGAGCGGCATCAAATCGGGCCGGTGACCGAGCATTATCCTTTCTCGAAAATCAACGAGGCCATTCAGCATCTTGTCGATGGCAAAGCCCGCTACCGCGTAGTGCTCGAGAGCGACTGGTAAAACGCTCGTAACCATTCTTTTCCTAATTTGTTCTAAGCGCTCCAGGCCGTGGCGTGTCTTCTCTTGTGGAAGCCACTATGCCGTCCGCCTCCTCAACCGCCGTCACCCCTTCGCTCCCAGCGTCCATTGGTATGTCGTCTGATCAGGAATCCTCCGAGCCATCCACCGCCAGTCGGCCCGATAAGATTTCGATCGTCGACCTCTTTCACCAAGAGGAAAGCCCGTTGCTTCGGTTCGCCATCAGCCTCACCAGCGTCCGGGCCGCGGCTGAGGAAGTCGTGCAGGAAGGCTTCATGAAACTGCACCAACATTGGAACGAAGTTGAAAATCCAAAAGCCTGGCTCTATCGCTGCGTCCGAAACCTCGCCCTGAATCACAAACGCGATCACGCCAGAGAAACGATCACCGATGCCCCGCCTGAAACCCACGATCCAACTCCCCTCCCCGATGAAATCGCCGGCCGAATGGAAGCCTGCGGCCTGATCCGGATGTTGGTCGCCGAACTCGAACCGCCCGACCGCCAATTGATCGAGCTCAAATACCAACAGCACCTGCCTTACGCCGAAATCAGCCGACGCACCGGACTCGGCATCGGCAACGTCGGTTACCGGCTCCATCACCTTTTGAAATCGCTCGCTGACCAATTGCAACGTGCCGGCGTCGAGAGCCCTCGCGGCTGACCTCCCACCATGCCCGATCACCCCGATACTCCGAACGACCCGCCCTCCGCCGAGGACCAAGCACTCGAAGCGCGTCTGGTCGCCATGGTGCTCGGTGAAGCGTCCGATTTTGAAAAAACGGAATTGGAAAAAGTCATCGAGACACGCCCCGCCCTGGCCGCGTTCACCCGCCGAATCGCCGCCCTGCACCGCATCGGGGAGGAAGCGCTCGCGCCCATGACCCAAGCAGATCCATGGAAATTGGCGCCTGAACGGCGGGCAGCTTTGCTTGAGAGGTTCGGGGAGCACGAAAAAGCGGACGCCCCACCCACCAGTGAGCAAAAAACGAACCGCGTCGTGATCCCTTTGTTCCTCAAGATCGCTCTACCTGTGGCGGCGCTGATCCTGCTCGGGTTTCTCCTACCGTCGACCTTTCCACTTTTTCAAAAAGAAAGTGTGACCAGTATAGCGATGGGTGTTCCCGGTGAGATGGAGTATTTTTCTGAGACAGAGCAATCTTCTGAAAGCGACCTAGATTCGGTCACTGTCAGCAATACCTCGCAGCGACCGTCGACTGCTCCAGGGCGAAACGCCCCTGCAGATGGCGCTCGCAAAGCTCCACTCAATACGCGTGGGCTCGCCAATCGAGTCGCGCCAGCTCCCCCGGCAGAACCCAACCCCACGGATTCTGAAACACTCGAGGACAACATAAAACGATCCGGAAAAGTTGCGCCCCTCACAGGATCCGCCAGTAACGTCGAGTTTTTCGGCGTCACTCAGGAGGAGATCGCAGCGCGACAACCGAACGCGAAAGCCGAAGATGAGGCGCAGGACGACCGGATCGCAGCTCCAGTTCCGACGAGCAGCCCTTTCGGGTTTCCGTCCGCGGCAATATCCAAACCTACAATGGCTCCGGAGCGAGTCGACCGCTTGCGTGAAGAGGCTAAAGAATCGTCTCGCCGTCGCGCGGCACCCAAGCCTTCTCGCGATCAAGAGAAAGTGGCCAGAACCGAAAAGAAGCTAGATGAAACCGTTCTCCCCCAAGTCAAACTCAAAGACGCAACCATCGATGAGGCGTTGAATTACCTCTATGCTGAAAGCCGCCGGCTCGATCCCGAGGGGCAGGGCATCAAAATGAAAACCGCTGAAGGGCGCGGTGGATCCATTGACCTCGATTTAACTAACGTTCCATTGGGAGAAGCGCTCCGATATGTCAGCGACCTTTCTCAGACCAAATACTTGGTGGAAGAAGACTCGGTCGTGGTCGTCCCACAAAGTTCGTCAGTGGAGAATCTGATTACGCAGGAGATCGAGGTCCCCACCGATTTTCTGCCTCGAACCACCGACGGCACTTCCTTGGAAGTCCAAGAATATTTTGAGAGCCTCGGGATCGCCTTTCCAGAAGGGAGTGCGGTCGTTTATCTGCCTGAGGAAGGCAAAATTATTGTAAAAAACACGCAGTCCAACCTTGATCTCGTGACCGCAACGGTCGGAGTTTCTACTGAAAGGGTTGAAAGCGTTGAGCAAGGCCCCATTTTCGCGACCACACCCCAGTCCGAGCCCTTCTCCACCTTCTCTCTCCACGTCGCCGACGTCGCCTTCCAACTCGCCGCCGAATCGTTACTCGAACAAAACACCCTCCCCGAGCCTTCCAACATCCGCCCGGAAGAGTTCACTGCCGCCTTCGATTACGGCGATCCCTCCCCCGCCCCAGGCGAACCGGTCGCGCTTGCTCAGGACCAAAGCGTTCACCCCTTCCTTCAATCATCCAACCTCCTCCGCCTCTCCGTCCGCACCGCCGCCGAAGGCCGCTCACAAGGCCAGCCAATCAACCTCATTCTGCTCCTCGACAAATCCGGTTCCATGGAACGAGCCGATCGCGCCACCGCGACCGAAAACGCCATCCAAGCCCTCGGGCAAGAATTAAACGCCAACGACCTCGTCACTCTGGTTACTTTCGATCGTCAGGCCAGCATGGTCACCGATCGCACCGCCGGTAATAAAGCGATCGAGCCCCTGATTCGCGCCCAGAAAACCTACGGCGACAGTGGCACCAACCTTCAACTCGCCATGGCCACGGTCAATGAGATCGCCGCCCAACGATTCATTCCAGGCGCCATCAATCGCGTGCTCCTCATCACCGACGGGATCGCTAACCTCGGCGAAATCGTCCCCACCCGCCTCGCCCGCGAAGTTGAGACCCTCCGCAACGGCGGATTCGCTTTCGACGTCGTCGCGGTCGGGGGGAGCGGCGTCGGCGATTCCGTACTCGAAACCATGGCGCGTGACGGGGACGGCCGGTATTTTCTTCTCACCGACGGACGCGCTGATGCCGGCCGATTCGCTAAAAAATTAGCCGGCGCCTTTCGTCCCGCAGCCCGCAATGTCAAGGTGCAGGTGCAATTCAACCCGCGCCGCGTCGACGCCTATAGCCTCCTCGGTTTCGAGGAACATCGTTTGAACAAAGAAGATTTCCGCGATGACAGCGTCGACGCCGCCGAAATGGCTGCAGCAGAACAAGGCACCGCCCTTTACCAACTGGAAGTGAACCCGGCCGGTGCAGGAGAAATCGGTCAGGTCTCCATCCGTTTTCAGGACACGGACTCCGGGCAGATGATCGAGCGCACCTGGACGATCCCCTATTATCCCGCCACGCCGCCCTTGGACAAGGCTGGCGCCCCGCATCAGCTCGCTGTGGTGGCCACCCTATTCGCCGAATCTCTGCGGCGCACACCGACCGGATCGCTGGTCGATCTGGAGCAACTCGAGGCGCTCATGCCCGATATCCGGCATCGGTTCAATGGCGACCCCGACGTGCTGCGCCTGGATGAAATGATCACCAAAGCCCAAGCCTTCCACTAAGCGTGGTTCCGGTTAATTGCGGTTCATGAAGATCCGGAGGATATACCAGAACATCATCGCCACACTGGCGAACAGGCTCAAAGAAGCGGCCACGTGTTGATCCGGGCGATATTCATGAAGCATCCCGGAAGTCGTGTAGAGAATGGCGGCACCGGCCACAATCACCATCGCGACAGAGAACCAAGTCCCCAAAGTGAAGGAACCAGGAAACATCAGCGCCACCGCGATCAATCCGAGCGCCACGAAAAAGGCCACCTTCAGAAAGCCGCCCAGAAACGAGAAATTCGCTTTCGTCGTCAACGCCACCGCAGTCAATCCCAGGAAGAGTCCAAGGGTCATCATGCCAGCCTTTGCGATCACATCTCCGCCGACCTGAAACGCGGCCAACGCCAAAATCGGAAGAAAAATGATGGCTTCAGCAACCACGAAGAGGCCGAGTCCAAAATACTGCATCCCGATCGAGGTATTGCTATGAGCGAACCAATTGGCCACCCAAGAGATTCCAATAAAAGCGAGCAGCACCACGATCCACATATTCAGCATCCCAGCCGCTAGATTCAGCGCCCATTGCTGCGTCAACAGCCAGGCTTCCAAAGCCGCAAACGCCAAAATAGCTCCGCCCAGATGCAAATAAGTCCGGCGAATGAATTGGGACCGCACGACTTCATCGCTTTCAGCGACGACATAAGGATTGGTGTAAGAAGATGGCAGAGACATAAAAGTAATCGTTGAACCTGAAATAGGGGCTCGCGGTAGAAAACGCAAGCGCGTCGTCATTCTGAACCCTTCAAAAGCGCACTTTTGGAAAGACCCCCGTCTTTTTTATGGAAATCCATTTGACCCTCCCAGATTCCTATGATTCTTTTTTGGTTCCAATTAATCCTCAGTAGCTCAGTGGTAGAGCGGTCGGCTGTTAACCGATTAGTCGTAGGTTCGAGTCCTACCTGAGGAGCCAACTTGTTGGCGATGCGCGAAGCGCACCCGTAAAAAGACTCGAACGCAGTTCGACCGGCACCTCGCGAAGCGAGTAATCTCTCCACGCCGAAGGCGCATCCCCCGGAGTCCCGCAGCGGGACAATCCTACCTGAGGAGCCAACTTGTTGGCGATGCGCGAAGCGCAC
>JGI12210J13797_10820400_pt1 | contig 22272 bp, 15 predicted proteins | sample ElkSlonscriptome_3_FD_13797 | JGI IMG/M metagenome (IMG submission 13797)
ATCTCCGCATCCATGGCGACGCGACCGCGTCGGCAGGATTCGCTGATGACGCCTTCGACCATGGCGTTGATCCAGCTGCGTCCATCGATCGGCCCGAGCGGGTTGATGACTTCAGCAGGCAAATCCTCCGTCGTGATGACGCCAGCCCGCAGCGCATCATGGAGGTCGTGATTGAGGTAAGCAATTCGATCGGCGAATCGACAGATCCAGCCTTCGGCAGTTTCCGGCGGAGGCTTGACCCGCCAGGTGTGCGCCCGAATACCGTCCAGGACTTCCCAGCTCAGATTGCAGGGTTCGAGCACCTCGAAGATGCGAACGCCCTGCGCAGAATGCAGCCATTCGCCGTCTTCGATGTAATCCGACAGGGCCGCCTCGCCCGTGTGGCCAAAGGGCGTATGACCACAATCGTGGGCCAGGCAGATCGCCTCGGTCAGCACTTCATTGAGGCCCAGCGCCACGGCCAGCGCTCGTGCAACCTGAGTCACCTGAAGCGTGTGGCTCATGCGGGTGACGAAATGATCCCCTTCCGGATTGATGAAAACCTGAGTCTTGTGTTTGAGGCGACGAAACGCCTTCGAATGGAGAACACGGTCACGATCGCGTTCGAACTCCGTGCGATACGGGTCGGGATCTTCCGTCCGCGCGCGCCCGCGAGAGGCGCTCGATCGAGTCGCCAGGGCTGCCAGTTCAGCCTCGCGAGCCTCTCGCTGTTCACGGCTGACTGGCGACAGTCTGGGTCGCTCGATGACCGTGTTCACGGTCGCGCCCCGAGCACCTTGTCCTGGACCGGGGCACCAAAACCGACCAGAATGTCGCCCTGAATGACGATCACAGGGCGCTTGATCAGGGTCGGATGCTCAGCGAGAAAAGCCGCTGCACCAATGGCTGACATCGCCTCGACTCGCTCCAGTTCATCCAGGCTTCGCCAGGTCGTTGAGTGTCGATTGACCAGCGTTTCCGCGCCAACCACGCGAAGCCAGGACTGAACGGTTGCAACGTCGATCCCATCCTCTCGAAGATCATGCCACTGATGGTCAATGCCGTTCTCAGCTAGGAACCGGCGCGCTTGGCGGCAGCTGTCGCATGATTTGATTCCATAAATTTTCATGGCTTCAGTGTAGCGATTAACGAGTGATGATTCAGCAAGATGTATAATCGGCACAAATATTGCATTTCTATTCCCGAATTCAAGGACAGGGCATCGGATTTCATTGACTACCGCGTTCCCAAGATCTGCTGAAATTGCCCTCAGGACGCTGCTCACACTCGGACTCTTCTGGGTCGGTCTCAGCCATGCTGAGGCTGAAGAGCATTCGTTAAGCGATCTTGCGGCACCGAATTTCGAGAACTTCGGGGTCAAGGACGGTCTTTCCGATGAAATCTTCTCCTCGCTCGGCATGGATGGGCGCGGATTCATCTGGGCGGGCTCGGCTTCCGGCTTGTACCGATTCGACGGCTATCGCTGGCAGGCCCATGAGCTGAGCGGTGCGAGCAGTCTGGTCAGAGACATGCTCACTGACCCTAACGGTCACCTTTGGGCGATATTCGAGCGCGAGGGTCTCGCCGTTAATCGAGATGGAGACTGGCAACTTACGGGCGACGAATCCTTCAATCATCGATTCAGTTCGATCACCGATTCAAAGGGCAACCGCAGCCACGTGTTGAACCAACCCAATCGCGTCCTTCGCCTGCAGGAGGGCCGCTGGACCTCGGCTCCAGACTGGGTCCCCCCGGGCACCAATAAAATCACATCTGTCGCCATGACTGAGGCGCTGCGTGGTGGCCCAACACTCTGGGTTGCGCGCTCCCCCGGTAAGCTTTGGGCGCGTCGTCTGGATGATCCCGAGGCCGCTTGGGTGCCGGCCGATGTCAGCGGCCTCGACGGTGCGGCTTTCACCGACCTCGTGGTCAGCCGCTCGGGAAGCCTGGAAGAGCTCTGGATTCTGACCTACGGCAGCGGAGTTTTTCGACTGCGCTCAGACGGCACGCAACGGCGCTGGCGCAAGTCTGACAGCTCACTGCCCAGTGAGGCAATTTACTCCGGCGTCGCCACCTACGACACCGCCGGTACGCGCTCGTTCTGGATTGCCTCACGCGGCGGATTGCTGCGCTTCAGGGGGGAAGAAATCAGTATCTTTGATCGCAGTGATGGCCTGCCTTCAAACGCCGTGCGCGGGATCAAGAAGCTATCAACGCCGAGCGGACAGGATGTCTTGTGGCTGGCGACAGAAAGCGGCATGACACGCGTGCGACTGACCCCGACTGCCTGGCGCACCGTATCGCGGCTGGGCGCCCTGGAAAACGGCGTCTTCGGCGTGTTTGTCGATCAAGACGCCAACGGCAATGACCGCGTCGTTGTCGGAAGCGGGCTGGCTGGACTGGCCGTTTTCAGTAACGGGGACTGGACCAGGTTCACACGCGCCAACGGCGGCTTGCCTAGTGACCAGATCCGGGGGGTGTGGCCGATCAGTCGTCCCGGCGACATCGGTCTGGTATCGCTGGCAGATGGTCGGCTTTTTGTCCTGACCGAGGATCTCGAGCTGGTCAGGATCGACGTTGCCTGGCCGATCGATCAGTCGCAGGGCACCATTGATGTTGATGAAGCCTTCGATCAGATCCTGATCGGGGCCATGGATACTTCGATCTGGCGGCTTGAGGGCAGCGCATTAACACGCGTCCATGACCCGATTTCTGACGGTGGAACGCTGCAGTCTATCGACGTTCAGCAAGCACTGGATGGAACCACCTGGGTCTGGGGAGCGACGACCCAGGGCTTGATCCGCATCTCCGATCAGCGCTCGGCTGCGGTCGTTCTTCCGGTTGGACCGTCGACGGTCAGTTACCGCGATGTCGAGGTGGTGCAGGAAGGATCTGAGCAGGTCTTGTGGACAAGCACCGAACGTCATGGTGTCGTGCGCTACAAGGTCACGAATCCGAAAGCGCCGGTGCGACTCGACGATGGCGATCGACCGCCGGCTCCGGATCCGACGGTTTACAGCGTACGCGCCGATTCACGCGGACACATCTACATCTGCACCAACAATGGGGTCCAGCAACTGATTCGAATCCCCGGGGGCGGATTTTCCGAACGGATTTTTACCCGTCGCGATGGTCTTGTTCACGACGAGTGCAACTCACGCAGTCAATTCATCGATTCGCAGGATCGCTTCTGGGTGGGTACGCTGGCCGGCCTGAGCGTGTATGACCCGTCCGCCCTTGAGGAGCCCGTCGTGCAAAGCCGCGTGCCCAGCCCCCTGCGGTTGACCCGGATCGAGCTGGACGGGCAGCTGATCGGCGCGGACAACCTCGAGCACCTTTGGATTCCCGCCGGCACGGACACGTTTGCCGCGCACGCGACGCTGCTGACTCAGCAACAAGAGACTTTCAATGAGTTTCGATTCACGCTCGCTGGCGATGAGGGCTCCCAAACCCCCGTGCCATCGGCATGGGGTCCCCAGCCGTTCCAAATCTGGTCGACGGCCGAACCGGGTGACTATCACTTGCGCATCGAAGCTCGTGATTTTGCCGGTGTTCCGGCGCGGGCTATCGAGCTGCCTGTGCATATTCAGGCGAGCTGGTTCGAGCGCCCCGAAGTTCGAGCCACTCTTGTCATCGCTACCGTGATCTTGCTATTCGGACTGTCGGCCGTTTACACGCGTGAGCTTCGTCGCCGAAAGGATCGGCTCCAGAAACTGGTCGACAAACGAACCTCGGACCTGGCAAAGGCGAATCGCCAGCTCGTGCAGCTTTCGTTCCGAGACCCCCTGACCGGGGCAGCCAATCGACGTCGCCTGGACCTCGCTGGTCGCGACGAATTGAAACGTGCCGCCGAAACGGGTCAGCCTCTGAGTCTGATTCTCCTGGACTTGGACCATTTCAAGCGATTCAATGACCTCTATGGCCATTTGGCCGGTGATGAGGCGATCAAGTGCGCAGTCCAGAGCGTTGCCAGCGCGATGCGACCTTGTGATTTGATCGCACGTTTCGGCGGCGAAGAATTCGCCTGCCTGTTACCAAACACACCGGCCCAGCACGCCATCGAAATCGCAGAACGCGCCCGTGTTGCGGTGATGAATGAATCCGCCAAGTCGCTGGCGACTCGATTTGATGCACTGACCATCAGCGCTGGTGTGGCGACATCCCGGCCAGGTGAAACCGCGATCAGGGCGCTCATTGATCGGGCCGATCGGTCGCTCTATGAGGCCAAGCGCGCAGGTCGAAATCGTGTGATGTGGACGCGCGGGTCGGAATCCGAACCCGCCAATGCCTGAGATCTTCAGGTCATTGCGCCGCTCGAAGGAGCTCGTTGACCGAGGTGCGGGAGCGTGTTCGCTCGTCCACCTGCTTGACGATGACCGCAGCGTACAGACTGTGGCTCCCGTCCCTGGCCGGCAGACTCCCCGACACCACCACCGAGCCCGCCGGGACGCGCCCGGTCAGGATCTCTCCCGTGGCCCGATCGAAAATTCGAGTGGACTGGCCGATGAAAACGCCCATGCCGATGACCGCGCCCTTTTCGACGATCACGCCCTCGACGACCTCTGACCGGGCCCCGATGAAGCAGCAGTCTTCGATGATGGTGGGATTGGCCTGGATCGGTTCAAGCACCCCTCCGATGCCAGCGCCGCCGGAAATATGCACGTTGCTGCCGATCTGGGCACAGGAGCCGACCGTTGCCCAGGTGTCGACCATGGAACCCGCACCGACGTGGGCCCCGATATTGACATAGCTGGGCATGAGAACCACGTCCTCCCCCAGGTGCGCTCCGCGACGCACCGTTGCCGTGGGCACCACACGAGCCCCGCTTTGGCCCACCGGGTCCGAGTCATCCGCGAATCGCAAGTCGACCTTATCGAAATAGTGACTGACACCACCCCGCATCTCGCGATTGGCTGTCATTCTGAAATGCAGGAGAATCGCCTGCTTCAGCCACTCGTGCACGACCCAGCCGGTGTCGGAGGGCTCCGCCACCCGAAATGATCCGGATTCCAGGCCGTCAAGGCATTCGTCGATCCCGGCTCGCAGCTCCGCGTCTGCCGTTTTCGGTGATAGGGAGGCACGGTCGTTCCAGGCCTGCCTGATCAATCCCTGCAAATTACTCACTTCTCGACTCCAGATTGTTGACGATCGATTCGACTCGGCAGCCTTTCACTGGCCGCTCCGAGGGCATGAGGCTCAAACATCCAGGCGTCGACGCAGTTCCTCTTCAAGCGCACGGCAGGCCGCAGAGTCCAGGGCCCTGCCCTCGGCATCAGAAATCAGAAACACATCTTCGACCCGCTGCCCGAAAGTTGCAATCCGTGCATCAAAAAGACGCAGTCCCTCGGCGACCATCGCTTCTGCAATCGCCGAGAGCAGGCCGGGTCGATCAGTGGCCGCCACATCCAGGCGGGTGCGGCCATCGGCCTGACCAAGCTGAATTTCGGATCGACCCATGAAGGGTTTGAGCCTGCGAGGAACCGGCCTGGGCGGCAAAGGCCGGACGGATTTCGCCAACAGCTGATCCTTCAGAAACCCTTCCAGCCGGGCCGAATCCGAGGCATTGAGCGGCCGCGATTGACCGTCCATGACCTGGAACAAATCCCAGCTTCGACCATCTTCGGTCGTCACCACGCGGGCTGCCAATACGTTCAGCTGCATCCGATCCAGTTCGCGCGCGACGACGGCGAACAGACCGGCAAAGTCCTCGGCGTGGACAAACACCTCGGTAACGCCCCTGCTTTCGAGCTGACGGATGGCCACGAGAGGCAAGCCAGTCAACGACAAGGCCCGCTCGGTGGTCCAAATGAGTTGCACAGCATCGAGGCGAAGAAAGGCCGACTGCGGCAGCACCGACCAGGCAGCCTGTATGTCTGAGGGAGCAAAACCGGCTTTTTGCAGACCTTCCAGCGCCGCCTGACGCGTTTCTTCAAGGCTCTGCTCGCGATCAACCAGCTCCTCCGGCCCGCGCTGCAATGCCTCCGAGGTCGCGGCGTAGAGCTCCCAGAGCAGGCTGTCCTTCCAGGAATTCCACAACTTGGGGCTGGTGGCAGCGATGTCGGCCACGGTCAGGACAAACAGGTGGTCCAGTTGTCGCTGATTGGCCACGTGGGCCGCAAAGCGACTGACCACATTCGGATCGGTGATGTCCTCACGCTGGCTGGTTCGCGACATGATCAGATGATCCTCGACCAGCCAGACCACGAGATCACGGTCTTCCTCGGTTAGTTCGAGCTGGTCAACGAACTCGCGGGCATCCTGCGCGCCGAGCGTGGAATGGTCCCCGCCACGGCCCTTGGCGATGTCGTGGAACAGCGCGGCCAGGTAAAGCACTTCCGGACGCTCGATGTGTTCGGATACCTCGATGGCATGTTTGAAACGATCAGAATCGCGACCGTAGGTGAACCGTCGCAGGTTGCGAACCACGAACAGCGTGTGCTGGTCCACCGTATAGACATGAAATAGATCGAACTGCATGCGCCCGGTGATTTCGGCGAAAGCCGGCAGCAACGCGCCTAAGACACCGTAGCGGTTCATTCGAGCGAGCTGGCTGTAGACCAGACGAGGACTGCGCAACAGCGTCAGAAATTGATTCAATATCTGCGGATTCTTGCGATAGTTTTCATCAATCAGATAGAGGTGCTCGCGCACGAGCCGGATCGTCGATGCGCGAACGCCGCGAATTTCCGAGTGTTCGCAGAGCACCAAGAACAGTCGCATGATGAGATCAGGCTGAATGACAAGCGCATGCGGATCCTTGAGCTCCAGGTAGCCATCCCGTACCCGAAAGTGTTCATCGATTTCCGAGGACGGTAGATGACCTCGCCCGGCCAGGAGCTCCTCATCGAAACTCTGCAGCAGGCGCTCGTTGAGGCGCGCGAGCTGCATCACATTCCGGTAGTAGCGTTGCATGAAGCGCTCGACCGGTTCATTGCTTTGCTGGGTGTCGCCAAAGCCGAACCACTCTGCCAATCGGCGCTGGTACTCGAACAACAGGCGCTCCTCGGTTCGACCGGCCTGCTCGTGCAGTGCCCAGCGGACGTTCCAGAGGAAATCACGCGCGGCCACCAGGTCCTCGTGCTCACCCTCGCTCAAAAACCCGTGCTCGACCAGGCCGTGGAGCGTCGATGTCCCGAAATGACGGTGAATCACCCAGCCGATGGTCTGGAGGTCGCGCAAGCCACCAGGCCCGTCCTTCAGGTTGGGCTCCAGGTTATAGATCGTGTCCTCATGTTGCGCGTGGCGCTCGTTTTGTTCTTCAAGCTTGGCGGTAAAGAATCGATCGGCAGGCCACACGCAAGGTGGCGCCATCGCCTCCTCCATGGTCGAGAACAGCGAGCCACTGCCCGCCATGAGTCTTGCTTCCATGAGGTTGGTCGCGACGGTGACATCGTGCTCGCCTTCATTGAGGCAATCGGCCAGCGTGCGAACGCTGTGGCCGGGCTGGAGATCGCCATCCCAAAGCACCTGAATGAAAAGCTCCAGGGCGCGACGGTGCTGTTCGGCAGACTCGTCACTTTCGAGGAGTATCAGAAGATCGACATCCGAATGAGGGTGTAATTCGCCACGACCGAAGCCGCCGACGGCGACCAGCTCAAGGGCGGAATCACTCGGAATAACCCGCTCCCAGGCGGTCAGAACTAGCTGTTCGATCACCCAGGCTCGGGCCTGGACCAGCTCGCGAATATCGGTGCTGGCTCGAAACGCGGCATGCAGGGCAGCATCTGCTCTCTTGCGAGCCTTTCTCAGAGCAGCCGCAAGCGCGTGGGGGTCTTCAGTCAGTTGATTGAGCTCAGCCAGATCAAGGCAGTGCCGAGTCGCCGGAACCGCACTGAGTCGCTGGATCACAAGGGATCGTCGGGAAGGCGGGTCAGAACGTCGACACCGTCATCGGTGACGGCCATGGTGTGTTCCCACTGGGCTGACAAACTGCGATCTTTGGTGATCACTGTCCACTCGTCAGGCAACAGGCGGGTTCCTGGCTTGCCGAGATTGATCATTGGCTCGATCGTGAAGGTCATCCCCGGCTCGAGCGTGACTCCGGTTCCTGGGCGACCGTAGTGCAGGACCTGAGGTGCTTCATGAAAGACCCGGCCGATGCCGTGTCCACAGTATTCGCGAACGACCGAACAGCGCTGGGCCTCGGCATAGGTCTGGATGGCATGCCCGATGTCACCGAGTGTGACACCCGGGCGAACCGCCTCGATGCCGATTAGCAGAGCCTGCTTGGCGACTTCACAGATCCGCTGGGCCTTGACCGATGGTTCACCGACCGTGAACATCTTTGACGTATCGCCGTGCCAGCCATCCTGAATCACTGTCACATCGATGTTGAGAATGTCCCCGTCCTTGAGCTTCTTGTCGCCCGGAATCCCATGGCAGATCACGTGGTTGAGCGAGGTGCAGATTGACTTGGGGAATCCGCGGTAGTTCAGGGGAGCGGGAATGGCCTGAAGTTCGTCAACGATATAGTCGTGACAGATACGGTCGAGCTCGCCAGTGGTCACCCCGGGCTGAACGTGTGGTCGAATCATCTTGAGCACGCTGGCGGCCTGCTGGCCAGCCACGCGCATGGCCTCGATTTCCTCGGAGGTTTTGAGCTGGATTCCCTGGTTCATTGATCGATTGTGTCTTCGGCCGGCTTGCCACCGGCGAATGGAAGGACAGCCATTTTACCTGATTGGCGAGCCCGGACTGAAGGTCTGGAAACTGCGGGATAAAGTATGGCTTTTGGCACGTGTGTCGATCGCTCGCTGATGCGACTATGAAATAGTATCTTCCTAATATGTCGCTCGGAAACGCGTTTTGAAACAAAAGAACTCTGGAAAAACCCTGATTGTCATCGCAATCTGTCTGGCGATTCTTATCGTTGCGATCGGTGGCTTTATGCTCTTGGCCAAAAGCCGCCCGACCCCGGAAACCCGCGAGATCAATCAGGCGGCGATGCTCGTCGATGCGGTCGAAGCAGAGGAGGCAGCAGGGCCGTTCATGATTGAAGCCCAGGGAACGGTCCGTCCTGTCACCCAAACGCGGCTGGCCGCCGAGGTCAGCGGAGCCATCGTGGAGATCAGCAGCGAATTTGTGGCTGGGGGCTTTTTTGAAGCCGGCGATACGCTGGCGCGCATCGACCCCAGTGACTACGAGGCCGCCCTACTGCAGGCCGAAGCGGAGCTGGCTTCGGCCCAGGCACGCCTGTCTGACGAGACCGCTCGCTCTGACCAGGCCCGTCGCGATTGGGAGCGCTTGCATGGTGACTCCCGCCAACCAGGTGATCTGGTGCTGCGGCTTCCGCAGGTTGCTGAAGCGAGTGCCGCGGTTCAGGCGGCCGAGGCCGGCGTGCTTCGCGCCCGCAGAAACCTGGACCGCACCGAGATCCGCCTGCCCTACGACGGTTTGGTTCGTTCGCGCGAAGTGGATCTGGGTCAGTACGTTTCTCCGGGCACCAATCTCGGCGTGACCTTTTCGGTGCAGACCGCTGAGGTTCGCCTGTCCCTGTCCAGCCAGGACCTTGCTTTTCTCGACCTGCCCACGCCGGGTCGACGCGGCGACTGGCAGCCGCCGGTGATGCTGCGCGGTGAAGTGGCGGGACAGCAAGGGATCTGGGAGGGCCGCGTCATCCGAACCGAGGGCGTCGTCGATGAGAATACACGTCTGAGCTACGCAGTGGTCGAAGTGGATGACCCCTACAACCTGAGGTCCGGCGAGTCTCGCGTGCCGCTGCAGATCGGCTCCTTTGTCCAGGCCGAGATCCAAGGACGCGACGCCTCGGGGCTGATCGTGCTGCCCCGGCAGGCCCTGCGTCAAGACGACCGGCTTTACCTGGTTGATGATCAGGGGACGCTTGAAATCAGACCGGTCGAAGTCATTCGCTCCACCACTGACCGGGTCTACCTGCAGAATTCCGTTAAAGCGGGTGATCCGGTCATAATCACCGCCATTCAGGCGCCGATTCCGGGACTTGCCGTGCAGATCCGCGAAACCGAGGCGGTCGAACCCGAACTGCGGGTTCGACCCGCCGCTGAGCTGGCGGTCAGTGCAGAGGATCCGTCGTGACCGACGATCGCAACTGGTACGCGAATATCATCGCGTGGTTCGCGCACAATCCCGTTGCGGCGAATCTACTGATGGTCTGCCTGCTGCTCGGAGGGTTGTTCACGGCGATCACCATCACCAAGGAAGTCCAGCCGCGCATTGAGACGAACTACGTCACGGTCACCGTGCCCTACCGGGGCGGCACTCCGAGAGATGTAGAGCAGGGCGTTCTGATAAAGATCGAGGAAGAAATTCAGGACCTCGAGGGCCTGCGCGAGATCATCTCCACCGCCCGTGAGGGTTCCGGCACCGTCACGGTGGAAGTCGACTCGGACTACGACGTGCTGGAAGTCCTTGATCGGATCAAGGGCCGGGTCGATTCAATTGCAACCTTTCCGGCCGAAACCGAGCGCCCGACCTACAGCCGCAACACCTGGACGCGGGAAGTCATCTGGGTGTCGGTCTTCGGGGACGTCGAGGAGCGCACGCTGAAAGAGGCCGCCCGCCAGATCCGCGAAGACATCACTGCCCTGCCCTCGGTCACCCGCGCCGATCTGGTCGGCGACAGAAACTACGAGATCGGAATTGAGGTTCGCGAAGAAACGCTGCGCTCCTATGACATGACGCTGGCTGAAGTGGCCCAATCGGTCCGCAACTCGTCCCTGGACCTCCCGGGAGGACGCATCGAAGCCGCCGGTGGGGATGTGCTGCTTCGTTCCGTCGGCCAGGCCTACGTCGGTCGGGATTTTGAGGATATCGTGGTCCGCACGAACCCGGATGGCAGTCGCGTCCGTGTCCGGGATATCGCCCGGGTCCAGGACGGCTTTGTCGAGCGGGATTTCTACGCGCGCCACAACGGCGAGCCCGCGATCGCCATCCAGGTGCTCAGTGTCGGGGAGCAGAACGCCCTGGCGGTGTCCGAAGAAGTCCGCGGGTACATCGATCGCGCTCAGGAAACGCTCCCAGCCGGGCTCAATGTGGCCTGGTGGGCGGATTCCGCCTATTATCTGAAAGGCCGACTGCAGATGATGAGTGAGAACCTGATCGCTGGCGCCCTGCTGGTCTTTCTGATCCTGACCCTGTTTCTTCGCCTCAAGCTGGCCTTCTGGGTCATGGTCGGTCTGCTGATCGCCTTTCTTGGCGCGCTCTGGGCCTTGCCCGCCGTGGGAGTGACCATCAATCTGATCAGCCTTTTCGGGTTCCTCGTGGTCCTTGGCATCGTCGTCGACGACGCGATCGTGATGGGCGAATCGGCCTATACGGAAATACGCGATCACGGCCATTCGGTCGAGAACGTCATCAATGGCGTTCACAAGGTCGCCATCCCCGCAACCTTCGGTGTCTTAACAACGATCGCGGCTTTCGCGCCGATTCTGATGGTCTCCGGCATTCAGGGCCAGTTCTTTGCGCCGATCGGCTGGGTGGTCGTTCTGTGCCTGCTACTCTCCCTGGTCGAATCGAAACTGATCCTGCCGGCCCACCTGGCCCACATGCGGCTCAAGACTCACACCCAGGACACGCCCAACAGATTCATTCGATTTCAGCGCAAGTTTTCCGACAACCTGTACCGCTTCGTCGATAACGTCTATCTGCCTTCGCTGAAGGTGTTGCTCAAGAACCGTTATGTGGCGCTGTGCGGCTTCATTGCCGCTCTGATCCTGTCGGTCGGACTGATCGCCGGCGGCTTTTTGCGGGTGGTCTTCTTTCCGGACTTCGCCAGTGATTTCCTGCGCGTCAATCTGGAAATGAACGAAGGCACCCCGGCCTACGTCACCCAGGCCAATATGGACCAATTAAGTGTGGCCCTGCGCACGGTCGATCAGCGGGTTCAAGATGAGCAGGGTTTCGATGAACCGGTGATTCGCACGGTCTTCGCCTGGGCCGGTGACACCAGCGGCAGCATGCTCGTGGAACTGAACCGCGATGAGGACAATCGCATCCCAAATCGCGATTTCGAACGGCGCTGGCGTGACGAGGTGGGACAGATTCCTGGGGTCCGAGCGCTCCAGATCGGCGGCGCCGGGGGTCCCGGCGGCGACGGGCCCGACCTCAGTTTTCAGCTGGTCGGGCGAAACCTGGAGCAGCTTCAGGGGGCTGCGGCCGAGCTCGAATCACGCATCCGTGAATTCAACGGCACCTTCGATGTGCGCAATTCCTACGAAGGCGGCCTGCGCGAACTGCAGCTGCACATCCGCCCAGAAGCCGAGGTCCTCGGCCTGAGCCAGCAGGACCTCGCCAGACAGGTGCGTCAGGCGTTTTTCGGTGAAGAGGTCCAGCGCATCCAGCGCGGGCAGGACGATGTCCGCGTCATGGTCCGCTATCCGCGCGAGCAGCGCGAGTCGGAAGGCTATCTGGAGGCAATGAGAATCCGGACACCGGCTGGCGATGAAATTCCTTTCAGTTCGGTGGCCGACATCGAGATCGGCAACAGTCCCTCGAGCATCCGCCGCTACGATCGCGAGCGTTCGATCAGCGTCACCGGGCGGGTCGACAAGGAAGTCGGCGAGCCGGGTCGCATTGCCAGCGAGCTCCGAGAAGACATCCTCCCGGAAATCCTGAGCCGGTATCCGGATGTGCGCTATCGCCTCGGTGGCGCAACGCGGAGCCAGCAGGAAGTCGCGGCCGATCTGACCTGGGGCACGGGCCTGGCGATATTCCTGATCTATGCGCTTCTGGCCATTCCCCTGAAGTCATACGTCCAGCCGCTGCTAATCATGTCGGTGATTCCCTTCGGCATGGTCGGGGCCATTCTCGGACACTGGCTGCTGGGGATTCCGATCAGCATGCTCAGCCTGTTCGGCATCATTGCCCTGGCCGGGGTCGTCGTCAACGACAGCCTGATCCTTGTCGACTTCGTCAACCGCAACCGCAGCGCCGGACAAACCAGGATGGAAGCTGCAATCCAGGCGACTCGATCCCGCTTTCGGGCGATCATCCTGACTTCCATGACCACCTTTCTCGGGCTGGCACCGATCATCTTCTTCGAGACCAGCATGCAGGCCCAGCTGGTGGTGCCAATGGCTACCTCACTGGCCTTCGGAATTCTCTTCGCCACCGCCATTACCCTGGCCCTGATTCCGATTCTGTATCTGATCCTCGACGATCTAGTCTCCTTGTTTCGCAAGCTGTTCGGTGTCAACCGCGGCAAGGAGCTGACTAGCGAAGCCCGTTGAGACGGAAGCCAGCGGCTTCAGGCTCGGGTGCCAAAGACCCAGTCGAAAATCGGATAGGTGATATTGAAATTCTCGTGCGACATTTTCGATGGATCGTGATGCGAGTGGTGCAGCCGGCGCAGCGCCTTCAACCCTGGCAACGTGAACCAGCGTGATTCTTCCGGCAGATGGTAAGCGAGATGCAGCAGCTCGTAATTGAGATAGTAGGCCAGCGCGGTGATCACAAACAGGCAGGCCACGTTTGCGCTGAACAACAATGCCAGGACAATGGCGGCAGGTAGAGCGAAAGCACCGAAGAAAAACACCATCAACAGGGGCGGAAAAAGGACGGCCCTGAAATCCAGAGCACCATCCATCGCCATGAAAGACGAGGTAAAAAACCGGTGGTGTTGATGGGTGTGGCGATGGAAGACCAGTTTGAGACCCCGGCGAGGCCGATGCATTACCCAGCGATGACCCACGTACTCCACAAGATTCGCGTACAGGAAGGCGATCGGGACGGTCAGCCACTCCAGCGCATGGACCGAGTCCAGCTGACCGCCGGCGACGGCAATGCCACCCAGGGCGAATAGAAGGATAAACAGCAGATGACCCGCGCCAGAATAGCTGCGGGGAATGTGCATCTGCCGGTAATGCTCCCGATAATTCGCGTTCCTGCCCATGGCTCAAGATTGCCAGCCTGTGGGTGGCGAGTGCAAGATTTTTCACCCCAAGTTGGATCGATCAGGAAAAGGGCGAGGATGAAACCTTGGCAAGCGGTTCCGCGGCAGCAATCAGCGCCTTGGATATTGATTGACGCGCTGCAAGTGCCTTGGCGTAGAATCAAGGACGATCGATTGATTTCTAGAGGGCAAGATCCCATCGCTGAATCTGGGCTCGGCTGGACCTGCGGCCTGTTCGCCCCCATGCTGCGCTCTTTTGAGACCCTGGAATCTCCGATAACAGGACAGCATTTAGCAATTTTTCATCCTGACCTCGGTCGTTCAGTTCACAAAGAAATCATGACGGCCATTCACGCATTCCTTCAATCCCGTAAGATCATCGATGACGGTGCCAGACTTGCGCGCAAGGAATTCAGTCAAGCGCCAATACGACGTGGAGCAGATCATGTATGACGACGATGACGACGATGACCTGGCACTGTTCAATGGCGCGGCCGATGCGGTGGTCGAATTGGGCAATCAGCTTGGCCTGGAGCATCCCGACGCCGACCCCTGGGCCCTCGCTGATGGCCTGCTTGCTGGCGCCGTCCACTTTTGGATGTTCGCCCACCAGCCGCAAGAGCACCCCGATGAGGACGACCTGATGAGTGCGCGAGAGCGGCTCGAGGAACTGGTTCGGCAGGCGGTGCAATCAGCCGAAGAAAGCGAATACCTTCATTCGCCGAAAGACGAGGACGTTGGCAGCGCCTAGCGGGTCTGCTGGATTCGTTGGATTGGTTTAGATGGTTCGGTTGCTTTGAATCACCAAGCCGAAGGAATCTGGGAGCCAGCCCCAGCCAACTTAAGCATCCAAACCATCTAAACCAACTAAACGATCATTCACCCCGATCCGCGTCGCGAATTGCCTTGAACTCGTTGCCCTCTCGCCAGTTGGGCCAGTCTTCAGTGTCGGCGAGCGTGCGACCGACAACGTAAAGCAGTTCCATATCTTCAGCAACTCCCTCGAAATTCCACGTCGGATCGAATTCGTCGGCCGGCTTGTGATAGGCATTGGCCCGATACTCACTGGCTTTCTCCATGCCGTATTCCACGCCGAATTCACGATGGTTCACGCCGCCCTTCGCATAGAGCGCGGGAATTCCAACACGAGCGAAATTGAAATGATCGCTTCGATAGTAGTAACCCGCCTCTGGTGTCGGCTCCTGAACCATCTCGCGGTCCTGGGCGAGCACGGCGGGCTCCAGCACATCCTCCAGCTCGGAAGCTCCGAAACCGACCACGGACACGTCTTTCGTCGGGCCGATCAGAGTCAAAGCGTCCATATTGATTGCCGCAACGGTCTGGTTCGTTGGGATAACCGGGTTGTTCACATAAAAGCGTGACCCCAGTAAACCGTACTCCTCCAGAGTCACGGCAAGAAAGATCACGCTGCGCTCTGGCTGCCCGGCTTCCTGGTACATCCGGGCAATCTCGAGCAATCCAGCCGTGCCCGAGGCGTTGTCGACTGCGCCGTTGTAGATGCCCGAGCCACCGGGAAGCGCCATGTTGCGACCCAGATGATCCCAGTGCGCCACGTAAATGATGGCCTCATCCTCCCGTTCGCTGCCCGCAATCTCGGCAACAACGTTATAGGACTTACCGTAACGGACGCTGTTCCGAACGCTCGCTGAGGCCTCAGCTTCGAGGCTCACGGCCTGAAAGTCAGCGCTTTGAGCTAGCGACTTCTGGCGCTGGTAATCCAATCCGGCTTTATCGAATAACATCTCGGCGGTCTCGACGGTGATCCAGCCTTCGAGCGCCACCTTACCCGCCGCGCCGGTCTGGTCAAGCTCGAACTGTGCCCCCGACCAGGAGTTGATTACCACATCCCAGCCGTAGGACGCGGGCTCTGTTTCGTGGACGATCAACGCCGCTGCGGCACCCTGACGCGCAGCCTCTTCGTATTTGTAGGTCCAGCGGCCGTAGTAGGTCATGGCCCGGCCATTGAACAACTCGGCATCTTGCGTCGCATAGCCGGGGTCATTGACCAGAATGACCACGGTCTTCCCTGCAACCTCGAGACCTTCGTAGTCGTTCCAGCCGTATTCCGGGGCGACCACGCCATAGCCCACGAAAACCAGTTCTGAATCCTCAATGGAATGTGGATCGGTTCCGAGGCGGTTGGAGCCAATGATCATCTGCTCCGGATAAGAGAGCATCAGATCCTCTTCAGCAAAGCTGACCTGAAGGCCCGACCGCTCGGCATTGGTCAGTTCGACCATCGGAACAGATTGCAGGTAGCTGTCCCCATTGCCTGGTTTCAGGCCCAGTTCGGAAAATTCGCCAACGAGATAGTCAAGCGTCAGTCGCTCCCCTCGGGTTCCCGGCGCCCGGCCTTCGAATTCATTGGATGCCAGCACTCGCACGTGTTCGCGGTAACTCTCCGTGTCCACACCCTCCCCCGGCACGGTGGCCAGGTCAATTCCGGCGTCCATCGCGGCTTCAGGCTGCGCAGGCGCGGACTCGGCGGGGGCCTCGGGTTCGACCTGCGGCGGTTCGTTGTTCTGACACGCTGTCAGAATGAAAGGCAGAGCAAGAATCAGGGCAAGGAGTCGGAAAGTCATGAGTGCATGGCTCGAGTTGAGTCTGGCATCAATTGTATCTCAGACCGCTGGCGAGCGCCGACGACCCTCTCGAGCAACGAGACCGACCCCCTCCAGCGGGACTGAACGAACGACCAGACCCTAGATCACACCGTTCTCAAAGGCCTTCAGGACGGCGCGAGTGCGATCTCGCACGCCCATTTTGGAAAGCACATTGGAAACGTGATTCTTGACGGTACCCTCTGCGACGTTCAAGGCGTTGGCAATCTCCTTGTTGGAATAACCGCCGGCCATCAAACGCAAAATTTCCGTCTCACGCTCAGTCAAAGGGTCAGGCTGTTCCAGGCTGTGGAATTCGTTCCGGATCTTCCCGAGGCCTTTCAGCAGCCTTTCGGTCACCGCAGGCTTGACGATGGTCTTGCCGGCGGCGACCGATCGAACCGCCTCGAGTAGTTCTTCGAGCCCGACATCTTTCAAGAGGTACCCGCGTGCGCCTGCCCGGATTCCGGCAAGCACGAGCTCGTCGTCATCAAAAGTGGTCAGTATGATCGTCGCCGGGAGGCGGTTTGAAGCGCTAAGCGTCTGTAAGACATCCAGACCGGTTTTTCCCGGCATGCGCATATCCAGTAGAACAACATCCGGCTGACACTCCGGAATGGCTTGGATGGCGGCATCTCCGTCAGGCGCTTCGCCGATCACTTCAATGTCATCAGCCAACTCCAGCAGGGAACGCACGCCCTGACGTACCAGCGTTTGATCATCAACCAGCATCACACGAATCATGTATTTCCCTCCGTTGGCAGCCAGGCCCGAACCTGAAACCCGACACCCGGCCGAGTGGCAATGTCCAGCCGGCCCCCGAGCTCTTTGAGTCGATCTCTCATCCCGTTCAAGCCATTGCCCGGCATCAATTCCATCGCTCCCCGACCATCGTCTCGGGCTTTCAGCGACAGCCCATCGGCTCCCGTTTCCAGTGCGATCCAAAGATTACTGGCTGAGGCATGCCGGGCCGTATTGGTGATCAGTTCCTGGGCACAGCGAAGCAGGATCTGTGCACGCTTCGGGTCGGTCAGCGCACGCTTTTCTGGAATGTCCAGATGCACCTGCAGTTCCGGCACACCCTGCGCCAGCATTTCTAGAGACTGTCGTAGATTGACCAGATCGTCTCTACGCATATCACTGACCACTTCCCGAACATCGGACAACAGCAAACGCGCCACAGTTGCCGCCTGATCGACATGTTCCTTTGCCTTTTCCTGAGTCAAATGGCTGGCGACTTCAAGATTCAGCGTCAGAGCAGTGAGGTGATGCCCGACCAGATCATGAAGGTCTCGAGAAATCCGAACGCGTTCGGCAATACGCGTGTTCTCGGTTAGCAGCGACTGGGTCGCGAGAAGCTCTGAGTTGACTCGACGAAGCTCACCTCGCGCTCGAACTTGTTGGAGGGCCAGAAGCGAGGCCACGAAAGGGAACAAGGTTAAACCGAAATTCATCAGGAAAAAAACCAGCGCCAGCATCCATCCGCCCTCTGGCGTCAGAAGGGCCGTGGCCCCCATCGCCATGGCGAGAACGATCATCCAGGCCACGCTCAGCACAACCGGTAACATCCACGGCAAAATTGCAGCAATCACCATGGCCAAGAGACTGCCGATGCCAGATCGAGTGAAATAGCTAACGGCAAAAGCAGAAACGGACATGACCAGAAGCACAGTCACTCGACGCCACAGTGGGGAGCGCCACTGCATCCGCACGACGGGATGGAGAAAAGCAAGAAGGAACAACACCGCTCCAGACCACCAACCGATCATTGCCTGGCTCGTAGGAGGCTCGGTCGTCAACAGCGGGAACAAGGCTAGTGGAACAACCGCTAACACCCAAACGAGTAAACCGAAATAACGCAGCCAGTCAACGGGCTGCCATTCCAGTATGCGGTCAATGGAAGACGGTGATCTGTCGCTCATGCGCCTATCATAAGCGCTTTGGAACCGTTCACGAACTAGGATGTCACGTTGAACTCAATCGAATCAAGAGTCGCATGCCTAAAGGACGCCGATTTCGAACAGATCAGGGATCTATTAAGCGGTATCGGCCTGAGTCTTGTCAAAATCACGGAAGGTCAGGCGATACCCGCCAGTTTCTGGGGTGCCCCCGAAGCCGGTCTTAAACAAGCCAGCCTCTATGCGAGGGATGACACTCCTCTGCACTCAATTCTGCACGAGGCCTGCCATTTCATCTGCATGAGCAATGATCGTCGCAATGCACTGGACACCAACGCTGGCGGTGACTATGACGAAGAAAACGCGGTGTGCTACCTGCAGATCCTCTTCGCCGACAAGATAACCGGCTTTGGCCGTCAGAAATGCATGGAAGACATGGATCGCTGGGGATACAGCTTCCGCTTGGGTTCGGCACGCGCCTGGTTTGAGTCAGACGCAGAAGATGCACGGGAATGGCTCAGAACGCGCGGACTAGTCAGTCACACACTTTCATAAAAAAACCGCCGGGCAGAACCCGGCGGTTTCTTTTTCTACTTCTGAACCCCGGGTGGAAAACCCACCCGAGCAATCAGATCACTCAGCTCGCCCGGAAGAACCGGATGCCGATACCACCAGCGATCAGCATCAGCATGCTGAACAGGACCAGCGCCCAAGGCTGCATGGTCGGTACTGGTACGAACTGGAATTCCTGGACGCCACAGCTCAAGTTATGAGTGCCATCGAAAGCAGTGTCGTCGGGGCTGGAGCAGTTCAGATCAGCGGTGAAGACATCGCCCTGTTCTGCGTCGTCCGGAAGACGGCAGGCCAGTTCGAATCCGACGGTGCCACCGGCAGGAATCGTACCCGCTGACGGTATTGCCGAGAAGATGCCTGCATCTGGGCCCGTGATATTACAGCTCACATCGCCAGGTGCCGATCCTGTGTTGCTGAACTCTCCGTTCGCCGTAATGATCGTGCCGGCCGGAGCCTGACCCAAATCAACCGGGCCGAACGGCGGGTTCACTGCCAATACAGGAACTGAATCCGCTTCACCAGTCACAGGCACTTCAAAGGTGCCGACGTTCGTAACCGCGGTAACGGTTCCCGTGAAGGTGCCATTGGCTGCTGAATCGAAAGTCACCGTGACGGTGCATGAGGCACCCTGGGCCAGGGTGGCCGGGCAGGCAGAGGAAATACCGAATTCTGCATCACCGGAATAGCTCAGGTCATTCAGCTCCAGCGTTGAACCAGGATCGCCGTCGTTCGTTATGGTGTGAACAATCGACTGCGGCATATCGCCCAGATCAACCGTGCCGAACGCGGCCGTGGTCGGATCGATGTCGAAACCAGCAACCGGACCAGCCGTGCCTTCGCCTTCCAATGCAACGGTCTCCGTGCCAACTGATGAGACCACGTCCAGGTCGCCGGTGTAGGTCTGAACCGCGGCGGCGCTGAATTCAACGTCCACAGTGCAAGAGCTACCCGCGCTGACTGAGAAGGTCGGCGCGCCGCAAGTTCCACCAACAGCCGAGAACGCGGCATCGGAGAACGTCAAAGCAGTAACGTCCAGGTCAGGTGCGCCTGCCGTTCCGTTATTCGCGATGGTTACGGTTTCAGTAGCGGTTCCCGGAGAAATCACGTTGCCGAAGTTGATGGACGGCGGGGTAACCCCTAGTACAGCGGGGGGGCCGGCCTGAACAGTGATTGAGCCATCGGTAGATGTAACAGCTGGCGATCCTTCGACCACAAACAAAGTCTCATCCCACAAAAGGTCAATAACGGTGCCATCGGGCGCACTAGCAGCTAAATTGAAGACTATTGTTCCACCAGCACTGGGAAGCGGGGCGCTACCGGTGTCCAAAATCTGGAAGAACACGTTATCTTCAGTTCCATTCTGATCAAGACACTGCGTGAAATGGCTGGGCGCATCAAATCCGGCGGTGCATGAGGTGTAGTCGACACTGTCGATAAGGGTGTTGTCAAAATTGAAGCGGCCTTCAATTGCGGCAGCGCTACCATCACTCGTATAGTTCCAGGATACTGATACAGAACCTCCGGGTGCTCCAATCTCATCGGAGATTTCGAATGAAACCTGGGCATTGGCAATTGATGCCATTCCGAGGCTAAGCAGAGCTACGCTTGCCACCCGGCTCAACGCCTTTGGCAATTTTTCCCAACTGTACATTTTCATTTTGAACCTCATAAATTTAAATATTGATGATTGACATTACAATTTGAAATATTAGCCGCCGGCGGAGATAGTGAATATACACAATCCGTCAAGGACGTTTACTGATCCGTCTTCGGTGCAGTCTGGTTGTCCTGCAGCAAAGGACGTTCCGGCCGATTCTTGGAATACCGCCAAGCCGTCTAGTACGTTTATGCTGCCATCGTCATTCGCGTCTCCCACAAGAAGACGCCCTGGTCGTGAAATGCGACGAGAGTCAAAATCATCAAAATCCATGGGGCCGGTTGCAGCACCATTGACGTTCCCAAGTGATGCATCAGCGATCTGGAAACCAGACGTGTCCAGGCTCAAGGTCTGATCCGCAGCGCCATTGACTGAAAATTGGATATCCGCTGCTGCAGCAGCTTCCCAAGCGAATTCAATCGAGTGCCAACCAGATCCGACTCCAGTGAAAGTGCTGAAGTTGTTCGGTGAACCGTTGTCGGCAACCTGCAGAGTAATGTCACCAGGAGATGCGGCGCCCGTTGAATCGGCGTTGTACCACACCCGAGCGACGAAATCGGTGCCGTCGGTGGCCTCATAGATCACAACCGGATCGGTGCCCGCATCATCGAGGTAGGCGTAGAAACGCGCGATGTAACTGCCTTCAGCAGAAGGAGTTTCATCGGTCACATAAGCCGCGCCACCACCCGGCACACGCAGGCCACATGGGCCACCGTAGCGACGGTTATCCCCGTCTTGGACTCCAGCGTTAGCATTGGTCAACCCTGTCTGGCTGGTCCAGTTATCGACTACGCAGGTTTGGGCCTGAGCGTTCATTGAAAGACCAAGCAGGGCCGCCGCTGCAACGCCGCCGATCAGGGACTTGACGGTCAGAGCAGAACGGCTCGAACCAAGACTTGTTTCGTGTTTCATCAGTCACACCTCATTGTAGATTTATGCGAAGTCATCAAAAAAAATCTTCACGCCCGAAGCGATTTTTATTCGCCTCCCCGCTCGACCAGACCGCAAGGACCTGACCATACAAACCCGGCGAGAAATTACCTCACTCGCCGGAGTTTAGCGTATGAGCCAGTCGCTCGCAAGCTCGAACGTGTGAGACCGAGCCCACTCTTGACCCAGTTCTCATCGCCTTTTGGGCGTTCTCGATATGTAATACGCAAAGGAGATGGAAACGAGGTCAAATTCTTTTGTTGGGCGAGGAAAAATCCTTGATTCCTGTTCTACACAGCCAGACCCAAAAAATCCGCCTTTGGCGGGCATTGATAAAGCCGGCGCCGATCAAAGTCAGTGTTTTCGGTGGGATTGACTGCGCCGCTGCGCGCCTTGCCCTCCGCGTCGCTTCGGGTTGCTTCGGCCTGCGGCCTGCGCATCGTCCTCGCTTTGCTCGGTTCGAACTCGGGGTTCGAATCGGTTCTCTCCCCCAGCCAGACACAAAAAAACCCGCGCTCGGCGGGCATCAATAAAGTCGGCTTCGATGAAAGTCGGTGTTTTCGAAGGGATTGACTGCGCCGCTGCGCGGCTGGCCCTTCGGGTTGCTTCGGCCTGCGGCCTGCGCATCGTCTTCGCTTCGCTCAGTTCGAACCTGGGGTTCGACTCGAGCCTCTCCCCCAGCCAGACAAGAGAAAGGCCCGCCGCCGGCGAGCCTTTCTCTTGTCTGGCTGGGGGAGAGGGATTCGA
>JGI12210J13797_10043656_pt1 | contig 22239 bp, 33 predicted proteins | sample ElkSlonscriptome_3_FD_13797 | JGI IMG/M metagenome (IMG submission 13797)
TAATTACCTTGCTGGCTTTAGTGGTGTTCACTCCTTCCACCCGTATCCCTGGGTGAAACTCGATTAAGCGCTCTTGCACCGTGCGCCCGCCGCCATTGACTTCTACTGATACTAATGCTGGCTTGTACTGTTCTATCAACTTACTGCAAGCAGTAATTGATGCAGTGATTGATTCGTTAGTCGCTGAATATTCAGATACCAATTGATAGGGAGTATTCGAGATGTCCCACACCTGACAGCAAAAAGCATCATTCCCGCCAAAATTAGGATCAATTCCGACTAAGTATGAGCGCCCAAATACAGGCTCAACCCATGCCCCATGAGCGCTCGCATCAATAGCCGCAGCTTTGAATAGCCGGGATTCTGATTTTTTAACTCGCCAGTTACCATCTAAAAGCCGCGCTCGCTCCACTACATCTTGGGCTTCCAAATTGGCTAGGTAATTTGGGTCTTTCTCTAATAGCGCTGGGTTGTCTGTCAGTTTGGCGCTGATGAAGGTAAAGGATTTAGGGTTAGAGCTTGGGAAACGCGATCGCAATTCTTCTGCTGAATCTGCCCATATTAATTCATCGTTTCTGACGATAAACCACCGCAGCTTCCCAGAGCGCTCTGGATAAGGGTAGCCCTGGGGGTTAATCCACCAATCGATTACCTCAGCCAGCCAGCTTTCGGCATCTGGGTTGCACGTTCCCCTTAGCTGGGGCTTGACCCCGTGGGGCGAGCGCATCCGTGTCAACAGGTAAAATACCATCTTTTTGGAAAAATGGGTAATTTCATCGAAACCACAGCGCTCCAGTTGTGCTCCTTGCCACCTGTATATATCCTTCTCATGCTGGAGATGGGAAAAACGGATTGATGCGCCAGACGGAAAATTCCAGGTCAGTCGATTCTCGTTCGCGCTCGCCCCAATCCCCGGATACCATAATCCAGACTCATCCCACAAGCCACCCTCGTTTTTAATTTCTGGATAGGTGCGGCGAAAAATTACACCGCCATAGTTAGGATTCTCTAAAAGCCTGGGCTTGGCAAAGTCGAGAAGTAAAGCCAGAGATTTCCCACTTCCAGCCGCGCCGCCGTAAATCGCAATATCTGCTTCTGTTTTTAAAAACTCTTTCTGCTTAGGTTGAGGTTCAGGAAGACTGCCCGTTGGAGTCGCGAGCGCCCGTGAGTTTGCCCTGACTTTCGCTGCCATTTTGGGGGTTAATCGTTGGGATCTCACCATCCACAATTACCTTAAATCCGTGCCTTTCTAAAAATGCGATCGCGGCATTTACATCGTCCTCTATTGGTCTGGGTATCACCCTTTCTATTGCCCACTTGGGCGCTGGGCGGTGTTCCGTGTGTTCCTCTTCTGTTGTTTCCACCTGATACCATTTTAGTTTATCAGGCTGACCATCTTTTCCCGGTACCCAATGTTCCAGCCGCTTTGACTTTTTAGTAGTCCAATGGATCGGTTGCCCATGTTCTAGCGCTTCAGTTAAGCGGTCTAGCGCCAAACCCTTTTGATAAGCTGGGCAGCGCTTTTGAAACTGCGATCGCGCCTTCCCAACTGCGTCTTTAAAGTCGGGATGGGCTTCAATCCATTTATAGAAAGTGGCTTTAGATATTCCCCCGGCTCTCCACCCTACCTCATCGCCTCCCTCGGTCGCGATCGCTTCACAGATTATTTCTTGTATTTCCTGTGAATATTTGGACTTCGCCATAAATCTCAATCAAATACGCCTTCATCTTAACCGATGAAGGCGCAATCATTACAATGGGGGCAAGCCTTTTACAAAAAAACTGGCGACTAAATAAGGAATCAGTAGCACAAACAGAATTTGGGGATAGATTACAATCAGGAACGCGATCGCGACCAATCCCCCTACAATCCACAAAACCATCCTATCCTCCCAACGCCCTGGTAACTGTAACCTTATCAATATGGGGCAAAGCCAGAAAGCGATCAGCAATGGATTTATTGATTTTTGCTGCCGCCCTCACTTCTGGGCTAAAGTGATGCTCGTCCAACGCCCAGTTTTCCAGATAAGCCGTGTATGCTTCTTCTGGACTTATGCCATGCCCGTATAACATAGCCAGTTGCTGCCAAATTGAGTGGGTTTGAATGAAAAGTTCAGTGAAATAATCCATAGAAGAAAGCCCGGTTTGTCCGGGCTAGGAGCATTACAACGTCGTCAAAACAAACTATTACTACCGCGAGCGCAAAGGCTTAAACACCGCCCCACCCAGTCCGCCAGTAATTAGAGCTTGACTGATATCAAGCAGGGTACTAGCGGTGTCAAAGGCATCACAATCAAACTGCCCAACAATAGGAGTGGCGAGCGCTAGAATTACCCCAAGGGCGATTATAACTAGCGGTGCTTCAATCTCATCAATATCTAAGCGCATTAAACTAAATGGATTATGGAACCTGCGATGCGCTCTCTGATTCATCTTTAATCCCCCTGGCAATCTCTTCTCCTAAATCGGTGAGAGATTTATCTTTCATCTCCACCCCATCATCAGTGAGAACTGGGGATTTGACGGCTAACTCCTCAATTTCATTGAGCAGCTTAACAACCTCTGGATCAACTTCTAGCTGTGCTTTAAAGTCAGCCAGTTGCGCTTTAAGTTCGGATTGAATCGCGGCAGACGGATCGAAATCAAAGGCGCGGCGGATTAGGCGTAGTGTGCCTGCTAAAACTTCGTTAACGGTCATTTGTCCTTAATGTTCTACCCGAACTAACAGAAATGCCCACTAAGTCCATGGTGACTTCAGCCGCGTTACTGTTCACAACACTCCAATTAATTCGAGTATCCGCAAACACGGTCTGTGCTACTGCGAGCGCCTCTTGTGTGCTAGTCCCGATTACAGGGTTAACAATTTCTGTCATTTTGTTTTGATGATTGACTATCCCTCCAGAATGAATGAATCGCGCCATAATGTCAGTAGATTATGTTGATTTTTGGCAATTGATGATTTTGTTGATTATTCCAAGGGAATTAAGGGAATGCGTGGCTATGTTTTATCTTCAAAAGGTCTAGAAAAACTGGAGAATCTTATCGCTCAAGAGAATAATCTCTCGCAGGAACAAATTGCTCTAGAGGCTTGTCTGGATAGAGCAACGGTTTCTAAAGCGCTCCAGGGAGAAAAACCCTTAAATATCAGGAGCATTCGCCGCTTGTTTGGCGGATTAAAGCTTCCACTGGAGCCAACGGACTACTGTAAGGTGTCATCTACCAAAAAACTTAGATTATCTATGGGCGATAGAGAAGATTTGATTTCCGCTGCTGAAGCGCTTGAAGCTGAAGCTGATGAAGCTGAAGAAAAGGGTAATTCAGGGAAAGCCAATCAATTAAGAGCAAAAGCCGCAAATCTACGAAGAATTGCGGCTCAGTAACCATTCGCACCCAGCCTTAAAGCTGGGTGATTTTCTCTTAATTCTTAATTCAGTGTAGCTAAATCCTCCTTAGTTACGAGTCCGTCTAAGCGGTTAGCAATCTCCCATCGCTTACCCTTTGCGGACACCTTTTTAAAGCTAGCTAACCGCTTAATCTTCTGGATTGTTAATTCGTTCAAGTCCTCAACGCTGACGTGTCCGTTGCCATTGGCGGTTTTAACCTGCTCTACGCGAGCGCTAATCGATTCCTCTACCTCAACATCCACATCGATAATAGGATCGTTGCCATTGTCACTCGGCTCTGGTTTTGGCTGAGTTTCGGTGTCATCATCGCCAGATTGGGGCAACTGTGGAGTAGGCGCAATATTTTCCCGTTCTAATGCGATCGCATCCAGCAAGTCATTTGCCATCTGTCCAGACGGGTCAACCGTGTCCGCCATCTTAAAGGCTTTGGCAGCTTGCTCTAATGCAGACTGAGCAGCAGACTGAGCAGAAAGGATTAACTGGCGGTGATTTTGAAGCTGCTCTAACTGTTCGCGCTCGCGCTTTAACTGTTCCTCTAATTCTTGAATGTGCTGTTCCGATGCGGAAATCTTGGCATCAAATGCTGTGATCTGGTTTGCGTATACGTTTGCGTATACTGTAGCGAATTCCATTTTTTATGTCCTCTGTAGCGTTGATTTGTGGAGCTTTCAGCCCCTTAAGGGAGGGGCTAACCCATTAATTACAAATACTCAATCTCGACCTGTGCCATCTGGCACTCTTTGTCAATGGTAATGATGGCAATAATCTTCATCTCAATTCCATACTCATCGACAATCACATCACCCACAGCGGGGCAGGACTCAACGTCCATTGTGCAAGCGCTTAACCCAGCATCAAAAATTTCTAACTCGTACATAACCGTAATCTCCTTAACGACAATGGCGCGAACGCCCAAGTAAAGGAGATGCTTGCCTGTTATTCTCACGGCTACACCAGCTTGCTTCACCGCTCCCAGGGGTCGAGCCGTAGCTCTCTTAGGGTTTTCCCTTTCCGGCTTCTTGTCCCGGCGGCGGTTTTCCTGTCCACATTTTTATAGTAACGCACTTGTTGAAAGATGTCAAGTGTTTTTTGGAATTTTTTTTAGTCTTGTGTAGCCAAGGCAGTAAAACCTAGTCTACACAAGACTTTCATCAAATCGTTCTAACCAAATTTTCCCATTTATTAACCGACATAGAAAATTGAGACCAGTCAATCTCGTCATCTTCTCCATCTGGGGAGTTTAGGTATGCGATCGCGTCTTCAAACTCTTCCTCAATATTTGAATTCAGGTACTCTAGTGTGTCTTCTTCAGAATCGTACCATCCCTGAGGGTAAGGCTTTATTTGCCCATTGAGCATGGCAGTTAACTCGTCTACTGTGTAATCTTTGTTTTGGTACTTGTCGAAATATTGCATCTGTGGCGTCCTCTGTAGCGTTCATATTTTCATAGTAGTCCGCCTGTTGAAAACTGTCAAGTATTTTGAGTAAAAATTTCTCGCAATCGCCGCAAAGCCTTATCCCGCAGTTCTTGCGCTCGCTGCCGACTCACTCCAAACAACCCCCCCAGATATCCCAAGCTGCGACCTTCCACGTAATATCCCAAAATGATCGTGCGATCGCGCTCGTCCATCTGTTGCAACAAGTCAAAGTAGCCTGGAAATTCTTGCAAGAATTTGGTGCGCCGCCGCTCTTGAGCTGTAATTTGAGGTGTTCTGCCCTCCTTAGCACGACGTTTCTGTTGATAGTATTCTCTGTGATAATCGGTGCGTTTGTTCATTTTATTATTATAGATAATTGGGTAGGCATGGAAGCCTACCCCACAGTTCAGATGTACTAACCATAAATGGTGTTATCTTTGCACAAGACGTTCTTGCAAAATAGCGTCAATCCGCTCACGAGCTTCTTTCAGTAAGTCGGTCTTGATTGAATCGAGATTAGAGAGGAAGGCGATCGCGTAGTCATCTGGATTAATGGCAGGTTTAGCGGTAGCATCCTTGACTTCGACTTGCCCCCCTGAATCCATTTTGTCTGTGGAATTAGCAAGGGGTTTTCCGTTACCATTGCCGTTACTAAATGGTGTTATCGCGTAGTCATCTGGATTAATGGCAGGTTCGGTAGGTTTGATCCAAATACATTCCATGGCATCCTTGCTACTTGTGGTCATACCCTGAGTATCTTTTCGGTCCCACCCAGATAACAGTGATGCATACTTGAATGAAGGATACCCACTGAGAATCGCTTTTCCCTGAATTGAGCTTAATAAGGTAATCAACTCCTCGTGGCGATCAAATTCATACTCATAGGGTGTGTGAGAATTTCGAGTTTCTTTCACGTAAGGCGGATCACAATAAAAGAGAGTATCAGGGCTATCGAACTTCCGGATAATATCAAGTGCGTCCTCCCCGTAAATTTGCAGATTTTTAATGCGGTTGGCGATCGCGATTAGATGCGAGTGATCGCTGTTTTCCTTCTTATCAAAAGATTTGGGGCTATACCCAGAACCCCAACCGGTGCCACCACCAGCATAAGCAATACGACATTGAATGTAGAACTTAACAGCGGATTCAAACGGGTCTGTAGTTACTTCTTTCGCCCACTTAACCGTCTCCTCATTCCATTGGATCGCGTCTATACACTGAATTAATCGCTCTGAATCCTCTTTCAAACGAGTCCAAAAGTTAGTCGCTAGTGGGTGAATATCATTGTAGATCTCAATCTCAGACTGGGGTTTTTGCAGTCCCACAGACCACATCCCTCCGAACGGTTCGACGTAGATCTTGTGTTCTGGAAAGTGAGAAGCAATCCATTTCCCGATCCGCCATTTACCACCATACCAACGATTAGCGGGGCGGTTAATTTTTCCGTTGCCGTTACCGTTACTGCCTGATATGCTCGCCCCTTCAGCTTTACCAATATTTCCGGTTTGCATGGTCGCGGTAGTCCCATGTTTAGTGGTATAAGTGCGGCTTTCACTACGGAAATCCGTAGTGAGGCGAGCGCGAATATTCCGCACCGTTTTCTCACTGACCTTACACTGTCGAGCAACCTCGTAATTACTCCACTTTGACCATTCCGGATCGTTAAGCAGCATAGTTACAGCACGGCGCTTATCATTGCGACTGCGAGGTTTTGCGGCTTTGTGTTCGGCATTAGCACCCACAGAATAAAGCACTGCATCGCGGCGTGTTCCTTGGTAAATGATGCACTGAATATCATCCAAACCTGCATCCTGACTAGCTTTACAGCGATGGAAACCATCAGCCAACCAATAACTCTCGCCGTCGTAGAACACTGCCACCGGATTCAGTTCCGCACCGTCCTCTAAAGCCTCTTTGAGAGTAGCAACATGAGCTAAATCCAGCTTCTCACGGGGTTGGGTTCCACCGTCACGACGAATCTCAGCAAGGGAAAGAGCAGCATAAAGTTCCTCTCCACCTATCCACCATGGCTTACGAAACCTTGCATTTTCAACGGGTGGCTTTGACCCATCTTTATTAATCGGAAGAGAACCGTAAGGAATGACCAATTTTTGAGAGCCATTTTCCTCCAGAATCAAGCATTCCAAACCCTCCCAGTCAATGCGTTTTTTGTGATCTTTTGAAGCCCACAAAAGGACTTCATCATTCCATTGAAAAACCCCCCAAGAAGTTTCGACAGTTTGTACCTGATTGGCGCTCGCGGCTAGATTGTCACCATCTAGCTCAGAGTTGTTTGTCACCGCCTCGTCAACAACCTCATCCGTTCCACTCCCTTTCAATGCCTTTAAAGCAGTGGAATAGGCTACTGTTTGAGGCAACGACCCCGTGCTGTCATACAGATGACAGACAGAAAGACTTTCATAAGGGACATTGAATTGACTGCCTTCCCAATGTCCAATAGCAACAGAATTAGCCTGATCAAGCTTAAGGAATTTATAACAAAAAGCTTCATCTTTGTGCTTAATAAAATCATTGGAAGAAAGAAGAGAAAGCACTTCTATAGGACACGGAACAGCAGCACCATTTAAAACTTTTCCCAAATTGGGATAGTTTGGCGCTGGCAAATCGGGTAAACCGTGAACGCGCCCGTGTGGACTAAACGCATTCCGGAACCGTTCTGGGCGATCGCCCAAGTAAAAAACGGTACTGGCGAATGGTGCTGGCGAACCGTTATTACTAGGATTTTTGAACTTTAACCGCCCATTCCACAAGCATTTGGGAAACTTGTCAAGCTTTTGATACCACTGGGTATCGGTAGCAGATTTAACCAGTACCACCGCCTCTTTTACAGCACCGAGCGCGTACTCTTCAATAAGCTTGTCAACCCAAGCGGCGGTGTCTGAATAAGGGGGATTTAAATAAATTCGCCCGTCCCCTATCGCCCATGTTTGCTCCAACCCATCATCCTCTTTCGTGTAATGGTTGGCGGCTGGGATATTTGGTTCAGTCTTGGAGCTTGAGCAGGGGTCTAAATCAATTACTTCTAAGGTCGCGAGCGCCGCTTCAATCACCACATCTGGCGTGTACTGCTCATCGGATTTACTGGAAGTCTGCACCGCGAGCGCATGATTACCATTTCCATTACCGCCGTATTCCAGAGTAGGCATGGCATTAGGGCATTCCATTTCTTTGGCAACTTCAGCTATTTCGTCAAGCACAATTTCATGCTCACTGCGGATATCCGTAGTGACCGCAGTGACCGCAGTGACCAGTTGCTCCACAAACTTAGGCGGCACAGAATACCCAATGATTGAGCCAGCGATCGCTACCTGGTCTGGAAACTGATACCACTTCGGGAAGCTCTGCAACCGTGCCATACACTCAATCGACACCGATTTGACTGTACCATCAGGCAACCAGATATCAGCAAACTTGGTGCGATTGCCGCCTTTTCCATCAGTGAAGTGCGATCGCAAGATGGTATTGGCTGACCTGGAACTCGGAACCGCTCGGTAACGAGCACGCCCACCCGATCGGTCTATCAGCAGAGGGGTAGGCTGATTAGAAGATTCAAGAAACTCGTCCACGGATTGCTGCTGCCCTTTAAGCAATTGGGATTCTGGTAGATCGGGGATTAGATCGGCGAGCGCTTCATACCATGAAGTCTTTTTCTCCTGCGACTCAGGAAGAGGGAACGGTTCTTTATCTCGTGAAGCCCAGGCGATAAACCGCCGCCGCGCCTGGGGAACGCCGTAATCGGACATATCAATCACAGCCGATCCAATTCGATATCCGATAACTGGCAGAATCGACTCTATTTGCTGCCAAGATTGCGAGCGCCCGTAAGATGGTACATTCTCCAAGAAAAAGTGTTTGGGCTTGAGCTTTTTAATCGCTGCAATGACAGCTTTTGCCGCTTCAATGTCCCCTGACTGTTCCTTGCCATTCTTGGCAGCGCTGAAATTGGCACACACCGGGGATGCCCATAAAATATCTGGCTCTTGGGGAAATCCTTTAAAGTTTTTAGCCGCGCACTCTTGCACAGTACAACGAATCACCTTACACCGGGGGAAGTTTGCCTCATGGGAAGCCGCGAGCGCTTCCGATAATTCCGGTTTGTCTGGGTCATACTCCACCGCTAAAATGGGTTCGATTCCCGCTTCTATCATTCCAGCTTCCACACCACCGCCACCTGAGAACAAGATGACTGCAATTGGCTTTTTCTCAATTGTGGCAATTAAATCCATGGGTTCGGACATCGCTAATGACCCTGGATACTGCATCCAAATATGAGGCATTCCTCCTGGACTGATAAATTTATCAGTAATTATGCCAACCTTTCCGTTAATGTTTACAGCCAGCATTCCTGGTTCAGCACAGTCGTACAAATCTTGCGCTTTTTGCGCTCGCTGTTGAATTCCTGTTAATTTCTTACGCGCCATCTCTAAACCTCTACTTTTAATTTTGGGAAGTTACGGACTTGTAATGACTTGGGAAACTCTGAAATATCTCCACCTTTGGAATCTTGAAGCGTAATAGACGAACGCGCTCCAAGCTGCTTAACAAACACCGGAACGCCTGATTTTTGGCATTGATTAACTACGGACTGAATCCACTCAACCCGGCAAAGACGGGCATGGCTCCCTGACTCGCCGCCAACAATGACCCAGCTAATATTCTCCAAAGGCAGAAACACTTGCTCTAGCAAGGGTTCGACGCTTAAAAAACGGATATGTGCCGGAACTTGAAAAAGGACAGGAATGCGCTCATCTGCATATTGTTGGCTCTCTACAGATACACCTACCCAAATATTTGAAGGTAGTTTTTCTAAGCCATTTATTTGGCAATATTCTTCAATTGATTTGAGTGCAATCTGAGGACGTTTGGTCAAAACTTGGAATGTCTGTTTAGGTGCAGCTACCATCGCATCAAATATCTCAAACTGCCATTCTGTTGCCACCCAATCGCCAAATAGATCAGTCATCGAACAGACAAAGTGCTTCTTTGGCGCTCGCTGCCGACTCCAACTATTAAGAATGTCCAGATTGAGCAAGAAAAGCGTAGGGCGATTCCCGGTATAAGGACGCATAGAAGCCCAACCGTAAAAAGGTTTTTGATTCTGAGCCTCTGCATAACAATTAGCACAGCCAGGGCTAATTTTCTTGCACCAATGCCCTCCATGTTTTCCGTCTGGCTTAATTAAGTGAATTGGGTTATCCGTCACATCTGTCCATTGAATCTTACTCATTCGCTTCATTCCTGATGTAAATCTACCGTTTATGGTGTTATATCTGCAAAAATTAATCGCTCATGCTCCAGCGAGCGTTTAACGCCTCCATTTGCTTCTTGATGTGTTCTGGCATAGGCGCATAAGTTTCCGTGCCTTCCTGGGGCTTCTGGGTGGATTTATGCTGTTCTTGCGGAAGCATCCGGGCATCCGTCTTGCGACTCTGACAGTAAACCCGCGTAAATGAGCGCTCTAAATGTCCCAATCGGTAGGAATCAGCTACAGCGATCGCATGAATCCCACCAACCGCTTGCAAAGCAGTCTTGGCACGGTCAGAGAGATAAGCTAAGGCTTCAGATCCGCGCTCGCTGATTCCCATGGAATGCCATTGTTGTGCCGCTTTAATCACCATCTGCCACTCCTCAGTAGCCCGTACCTCCTTGGTTCCGTGTGCCTGTTCTACCAATTCGTTGGCAGTGGGCATGAATCGATTATTCAGAATGAGGTGCTTAACCGCACTTAAAAACTCTTCATCGGTGAGATGTTGGTCTAAATGCTGAAACCAGATGTTCTTGATTGGTTCGGGCAATTCGCGCTCATAATTCATTTCAAGAAGCTTTAGTCCTTGGTCAAAAGCCTTGATGCTAATAGCCATGATGTGTCGTCTCCTATGCGTTGTATAAAGCTTGTAAAAATTCAGGGTCAAACTCTGTTGAACTCATTGGGCTGATTTGGCGATCGCGTGATCGCTGCCATCCCTCCACCATCTCCACCAACTCACGCCATCGGGTTGGAGTCTCCTCACAATTGCGAATCCGTGAGATGGCGTTGGCGCGATCGCGAATCTTAGATCCCAATCGCTTCTCCACATACGCCGCGAAACCAGAATCAATGTCATTTGGGCGGGAACAGCACACATCCCCGGATTCCCGATACAGATCCACGTATTCCCCAATCACCGCCCCTGCTACTAGCCGTAATTCTCGCCGGGGAAACTGGGTGATTTCTCCCATCTCGAATTTCTCTACAAGTTCATTCACCTTTTCCTGGTTGTTCTGGATGTTCTTGGCTAGGCGCTCGCGAGACCGTTGTCCCCGTGCTTGCTCTTGTGCGCTCGTATCTACGTAACCTGTGTTATCACGCGGCGCGGCGGAACTTTTTGTCTCATCCAGATTTTTTGGTTGTTCAGGACAAACTGAATTTGGTTTCTGTTCGGAGTCCTCTAACTGTTCGCTTGCTCCGGGTTGTGGTCCGGGTTGTGGCGTTGTGTTTTTTTGCTTGGCTATCTCCGGCTCCGGATTTAGAACCTCGACAGAAACCGGAACACACTCACCTTCCGATTCCCCTTGGGGGGTTAGGGGGGAGATCTGATCTAGATCTGATCTAGATCTGATTAGATCTTCGCGCTCGCGATCCTTATATATGTCAGTGTCTCGACTTGAGACTGTCTGTCTCAACTTGAGACTGTCTGTCTCAACTTGAGACTGTCTGTCTCGACTTGAGACAAGTGTCTCAACTTGAGACACTGTTTCATCTTGAGACAAGTGTCTCAATTCACCAAAAGGTTTGAGGACTATGCCGTGTGTGGCTTCCCAGTAAAACTCGCCCTCGTTTTTCAAGATTTCTATCGCTCTGTAGAATGAGGCGCGTGGAATTTTCCATTGTTTGCAAAACTTACGGACATTAGGAATGACGAAAGCTTTATCTGGGGGGGTTGTCAGCTCCCAGATAAGCAATAGGTAAGCAGAAACGCTTAAGCGTTTCTTTTTGAACCATTCCCGCGCCTTTTTCTCTGTGAACTTGATAAAGCGCTCTTGCCGATTTTGTGGATTTTTGGATATACTCATAGTATTGATGTGCTCATAGTTTTGATAAACGTGAGTTCACGAAGCCTAGCTAATTGGGCGATTGAGGTAATTAGCAGATAAATCAACTGAGGCTTCCCGTTTGCACCGGGAAGCTTCGCCATGTCTAGGGTGGACTTTGGGTCCTTTACTCTATCGTAGAGTATACTTCACGTATTGTAAAGTAATGCAGGAGAAAAAATGCAATATACCTTAGACACACTGGAGTTTTCCCGGAAGCGGATTGATTTATTTTTATCGATGCGGTACAGCGATCGCGTCAGATTGTCAAAGTATTCCGATGCCGCTTGGTCTATGTGGATCAAAGGTGATCGCGAACCATCAATGTCAGTGCTAATAGCCTTGTCAGAGAGGCTGGCTGTGTACAGCCCTTTGCTTGTTGGCTTGAACCCGATGGAAGTGGCAGCCGGAATCCTCATAATGCGCTCGCGCCGAATCGAAAAGGATAAGGCGAAAGCGTCCGCTGAACAAGGTCAAAGTGCGGCTTAGTATTCATCTTCAGGTTCAAATAACTCAATCTGAATAAATTGAGTAGGTTCGCTTCCTAATAATCCTTTTTTCTGAAGTTTGGCGAGCGCCAAACTCATTTCATGATCTGCCAATTTCCATTGATCACAAAAAGAGGCTAGGTGAATCTTTATGCTGGTTTTTTGCCCATACGTTATTTGCATGGCAAGCCAGACATAGCACTCAAGATTAATAAGTTTGGCTTTTTTGAGTTTTTTGAGGTCGTAAGGGCTAAGATTCAAGAACTGATTCTCTTTTGATTGAGGAATATCCAGTTCGCCTACAAGTTGTATTTGCATATTATTAGTCCTGTGTTGTTGAACGTTCAAGCTGTTCATTTCCATAAATAATCGCGAGCGCCTCTAGGGTAATATTTGCTGGGACTTTTATCGGAGATTTGTTTACCAAATTGAGAAGATTATGGATTATAATATGTTGCGCTTCGCAATGCGAGCGCAGGCGAAAAACTTCGCAATTTAGCTTTTCGTTTTCAATGGCAAGTTCTTGGTAGTTCATTTGTATCCATCATATTTGATGTATACATACATTATAAGGAGTATTGCATGGTTATCAATAAAGAAAAATTAAGAAAGGAGTTTGACAACATTCTGTATGATTTCGGTATTCAAAAGGGCAAAATAGCCAAAATGTCCGGGATGCACTATAACTCTTTGTATCGATGGCTTGACGGCTCACAGGAGATATCTTGGGATACATGGTTAGCTTTAATAGAAGCATTGCCCAAGGAAGCCCGCGAGCGCTACTTGTCGTCTGTATTCGACGTGCTAGGTATTACGAGGGAAAACCTTAGCCTAGAGGCAAAACGCAAGTTATTTGTTGAATTGGCGGCTGATTTTGCATACGCTAAATCGGAAGGCTTGAAAATATGATAGAAAGTTGCCACCATGAATAAAGTTATGTGGGTAGCATCATGGACAATACATCAGGGAAATTAAACAACGGGAAAATTGTTAAAATAGAGGTATGCAGCTTGAAGGAAATAGATGAAAAAATAGAAGAGCTATTGGATAAAATCTGTATTGATGAGTTAAGCGCTGCCGACAAAGCTAAAATTTTTAAAAAGATTCAGGAGCGTTTGTTCGGTTTTTATTTGCCCGGAGCGATTGACCAAACGTTGTCATTTGGGGGAAATCAAAATAATCAGGTAGGTGTTCAAGTCGTTGAAGGGAACTTGAATTTTAACGTATTTGACGCTAAGATTTTTCAGCAAATTGTAGAGAAGATGATAGAAAAAGACCCAGAAATGATGATTAGATTAGCGCAGATTATAGCAGAGAAATCAAGATGAGTGATGCAGAGATTCAAGCCAGTATCGAGTCAGTTTTGATGGATTCCACTAAAACCCCCTTATATTCCTTGCTGGGATTAAATGAAGTGGATTATCGGTGGCAAGCCACAAAGATGGTGCTGAGCGCGATCGCCACGTATGAACCTCGCGCCGTGGTAACTGGGGTTGAGTTTAATGGTGGATTGCGGGTAAGATGGCAACCTGTCACTGCGGATATCCGTAGTGAGACCTACCCTGACACTTCAGCCATGACACCTCAAGATGCTGCTGAATATTTGCTAGAGTATGCGCTCGCGGGCTTTCTGGGAAAAAACAAGCTGTCTGGAATAGAGGATGCAGTACGTGAGGCGATTAACTCAGATTCCCGGTTAAAAATTCTCACTACGGATTTCCGCAGTGAGGGGAGTAGGGCAGAAATCAACGTGCAAGTGCTATCGTTGGTGCCGTTGGTGAAGATTCTCAAATATGATGGGATTAGCCAATATGACGGGACTTGGAGTTATGGTTGATCTTCCTGAATCAAGTGGCACTTACCCATCCGGAATTAGGCAGATTGATTCTGGGGAAACTGCTTTTGGAGGTGACACGACTAAGCCACCAAATGAGCAGTTGCTAGCGCTCGCTTCTCGCACAGCATTTTTAAAAGCTCAACTTGACGCAATCCAAACGGAAATAGATGGATTGACTATTGGGGAGGAAGTCCAGGCGCATTCTTCTGTGTTAGATGCGCTCGCTGCTCTTGCGGCGGACGCTTCTGTATTGATTGGGCGGGATGGGACAGCGGCAGTTGTAAATATTCCTCAATCCACCTTTCAGGCAAGTAACAGTAATTTAGATGCGCTCGCGGGATTAAGTTTAGTCGCAAATAAGTTGCTAGGGACAAATGGAGCGGGTGCGCTCGCTTTGCTTAATAAAGTGTCTGTGGCAGTGCTTCAGGATTATAAAGCCAGTTTTGCCGGGACAGGAAGTACCGGATCTTGGTTGAAGCGTGACTTGAACAATATTGAGGAGGCTGGGCAAAGTTTTTGCTCTTTAAATGGCGATTCAACGTTTGATTTGAATGCAGGTGGCTACCTTCTAATTGCTCGTGTTCCAGCGACTATGGTGGATAAGCACCAGGCGCGGTTGTTCAACGTGACCGATAACTCGTTTTTTAAAGGAAGTTCGACTCAGACTCTAAATGCGGCGGCGGTAAGTGGTCAGTCGATAACGACAGATAGTTGGGTGTTTGCTGCGTTTTCTGAGACTTCAACGAAAAAATTCCAGATTGAGCAACGGATTTACGATACAATTACCGACCGCAGCTTAGGCGCTGAGGTCGGTACAGGATTGGGTGAGGTTTATACTCAAGTCGTGATCGTTAAACTGAGTTAGTCGCTTTTAACCGATTAAGAAAATCTGTCAATTCAGTTACGGAAAGCTGCGAGCGCGATCGCTTCCCGTAACATTTCTCCAAAAATTCTCGCCCCTGGGAGTTAGACCAGCCCAAGCGATTCAGTTCTAAGTTGGTTTGGTCAATTAGACTTTCGCTGTCTGATATTGTTACCGCGCTCGCTTCTTGACGCAATTGCTTAAGCCTTAAACCGTACTGCCCAGCTAGTTTTTGAGCAATTGTCTTGGTTTCTTGGTTTGTAGCATTTTGCCACAGATATCGAATGGTGAAGGGTTGATCATCAATGTATGCTCCAATGCCAAATTCCTCTGCCGCGTTCTTGTAGGCGTCTGCCAGTGTTACTTGGCTTTTATTCCCGCCGAACTTTTCATGGGCTGTATGGAATCCAAGCGCCTCTTTGACAACTCCCAATATGTTTAGCCGTACCTGAATTACAGGATTTCCCGATTCATCTAACCAATATCCGATTGTTTCAAAAATGAAGTTTTGAACACCTACGACTTGGATTAGGCGCTCGCGAATCGCTTGCCAAGGCAGATAGACCCAGTACGTCGTTCTCCCTTGGCGGTTGCGCCCAATTACCCTCTCTTTATGCGCTTCTGGGGGGAATGGGGCTATTAGCTCTGGGTAAATTTTATCGAACGTGCGCCCGTCTTTCGTCTTTTCCGGGACTGTGTAGGTTGTTGATTGCGGTTGTTGATTCATGATTTCTATTATGTGGTGTGTCCCCACCGTTTGTGGTGGGGAATATGCAAAAAATTAGCCTAGGGTCCTAGAAGTCTTCATCCCAGTCGATTAGTCCTTTCATGTAGGCGATTGCGCCTTCTTTCTCTTTCGCTGTAAAGGTTTTGGGATAGGAGGTTACGACTTCAAATGTCCACATTTTACGGACTTCTGCCTTGTAGTTGCCATCCTCTATGTGGATGAGTTCCATCTGCCAACCGCGATAAACACCGCACGGCAAAAACATCGGATGCCAATTGGGGTCAAGGGGAGGGTAGGGTTGTACCCTCGCTATTGATTGTGTCATGATAGATTTAGTAAATTTTCTAGTTCGGCGCTCGCTTCTATGTTGAGCGCTCTATTTTTATCTTACCGTGCGGACATGGTAATTTCGGGAGGCATGGCATTTGTAGTCCTGATTAGAGAGGAATTGTGGCATAAGATATGGTAATTGCCGTGCGGACGTGGATTTAGATATAGTTAGAGGGTAATACTAAGTTCAATGAAATGAAAGAACAACAGCCCAGAATTAAAGGGAAATTTGCTGTAAAAGGCAAGGAACCTTTGGGTAATCGCATTTCTGTAAGACTTTATCTATCAATTGAGGAAAAGCTGAGAAGTGAAGCTAACTGCAAAGGAATATCTTCTAGTCAGTTGATTCGCAAAATAGTCACCGATCGCTATTTGGAGAGGGAAAATATCAGGATTTAATAGGGAAAAACGAGTATGTCACAAGAAAAAGAAAGAATCAAGTGGGGGAAGAATAGCGATGAAAAATATATTTGGCGGCTGTTTCGGGGCGTTTCAGATCAGAGGCAGTAAATTTTATCACGAATCCATGCCGCTGACAACCGTAACTGACGAGGATGCAGACCAAACGCGACAGTATTTCTTAAGTGAAGCTTATCAAATCTATCCATCAAGTCAGGGATGGTACGATCATTATGCAGGAGTGGCAGCGCTAAACGAATCTCAGGTGAGAGATTTTTTGGAGAGTCAAAACTAGGATATTGGGTGGAGTGTTGACAAATAAGTGAACGTAAGCGATGGCTGAAAGTGAAGAAGACCGATTAGCCCGCGCCGTACAGCGCGGTATAGAGGCAGAAAAGCAGGCTAATATTAAGCGCGGCTGCGGGTGCGTTGGGGTGGGATTTCTGTTGTTGGTGATAGTTGTGGTGTTTTTTGCGTTAAGTTGAGAAAAATAAAGCAACATCTCTTTTTCTGTCCTTGTTTAAATTGCATTGTTCGTTGAATAATCCACAAAATTAGCAATGCGAAAAGTGGTAATCTACTGATATTATGGCGCGAGCGCCTTAACTAGAGCGGCTAGCTTGTCGATACGCTTCTCTGAAATGCGCTCGCGCTTCCTCTACACCCATTCCAGTGACTTCCATCGCCCTTTCATAAAATCGGTCGACTGTTCCTTGGTTGGCATCCAACCAGGGGATTATTATCTGTCGTGCCATTTCTGCTTTAGACACGTCATTTTTGTGAGCGTGTCCGATGAGGCGGCGATTGTCATAGATGGGGAGAGCTAGTCCCACCTGGCTAGTTGCCTCTGTCAGTGCAGTCCCACGCCGCTTAAACTCCCCTAAAATGCGATGCTCAACCGCACCCATCGAATCATCCTGCTCTTGAGCAAGTTTTTCATAGTACGCCACTAATTCCCCATGATGCTTCTCAAGCCAGCCACGGATAATCAGAAAGCCCATTTCTGCTATGGGGACAGTATTTAGGATGCAATGGTCTACAAGCCTCTCTATGTCTGTGTCTGGCAGTTGAGCAGAAAATCTTTTGCGAGTAAGTTTGAGTTTCATGATATGAAAACAGCTTATGGTTTACAATCATATCATGAAAGCGAGCGCTAATAAGTCAGATTGGAAGCGCTCGCCCGTGCCACGAATGGCACTGACCCCTAAACCATGCTTAGGAGCTACATAAATCATGAATCCATTAGAGCTAAAGGACAAGTACCAGTGGTCTTACCAAAAGCTATCTATTTTATTTGGCGTTTCCGAATTATCGGTGAGGCGATGGGGGTTTCAAGGTAAGGCTCACCGCAGCCCAAATCGAAGTATTCAGATTTTGGCAGGATTAATTGACAAGCACCCAGAGTTAATCGAGGTAGTTACAGAGATTAGCTTGAGCTTAGAAGGTTGACCTAAGTTAATGCCATAGGTACTAGCCCCCATTAATAGGGGGTTTTTAAATGGGATTAAGCGGTCAAACTGCGGCGGACGGTCAAACTGTGGCGCTATGTCCGCAAGAAATCTAGTTGCAGCAAGGCTTCTGCGGCGGTCAAACTGTGGCGGAACTTTAAAAGTCTGATTCTACCGTTAACAATGCGCTCGCCATAGATTGACCGAAATAGCTAAAACCTCGAAGTTTCTAAGATGCATAGCGTATGACACGAACATGGACGCAAAAAAGAAATCGCTAAAAAATGCCTACGAAAACACAGTAGGAGAAGAGATCAGCGAGCGCCAATGGCGGCGCATTAAGAACGAATACTTGGGCGGTGTCGGCAATCTTAGAATGGTCAAGACTTTTGCCCAACTACGAAAAGTTAACGGGCGACGGCGAATCACTTTATCTGATATCAACCGAGTTAAAGGGTTTGATTCATTCGTTCAAATGCTGGGAACCTCCGGGGCATTGGTGACAGGAGCCGATATTTTGGATGCTTTTAATCGCCTTGATCCATCTCCCTCCGAATCCACCATTAGGCGATGGGGGAAAGAGATTGGAATTCCGATCCGCAAAGACGACTACTACACGCCGGTCCAGGCGCAAGCATGGCTCAAATTAGCCAGCGAGCGCATCACATTTAAGCTCAAGGATTAATCATGGAAACACTTAGAGAACTACTTAAGCAAAACGGACAAGACCCCAATCAAGCCGAAACGCTTGCGGCTAAGTATAATTACGGCTCAGACCTGACGGCTGAAGATGCCAAGCTGATTTGGGATGAAGAGAGCAAGGGGAAGCTGGCTAAAGCCAATAAAAACGGAAAAGTTAGCCGCCGACGTAAGAAAGGGCGAGTTAAACCCGTTAACTTTCAAGATGCCGTAATTCATGCCGCAGGTGAAAGTGAATCCGAAGTTCAAAGCTTAGAGAGTCAATTACAAGCGCACAAGGGTAACTGGGTTCAATCGCGTTCGCAGGCGATTGTCGATGAGATTCGCAGCGCCCCCACTGAAGTGATGAATTCGGTAGCTGGAGCGCTAATGGAGGAAAAAGCAGATGCTGAAACCTTTCGCCAATATGGTGATGAACTCGGTAGTCTCCTTTTCCCTGTTGAGCCGCCAGATGCGACCGAATAAATTTATGTTCGCGCTCGCTTACCTAAACGCTTTTTTTCTCTTCTGCATTCTGGGAATGATGATTTATGGAACCAACAGACACCAAGCAGAGACTCCAATTACATCTCCTGCCAACCGGGGAGCTGAAGTTCGATGGCAGTGATTCAATGGAATCTGTTGAAGGATTACAGGCAGCTCTTGACACTGCTCAATCCATAATCCGCACCCAAGAAATCATTAAACAGAAATACAAATGGAATTATATGGTTCAGGTGGCGCTCGCACTTTCCTTACTCGCATTTGGCGTCGGTTCGTTAAGCTTCGTATTTGTTCGTTCGGTTAGTGGAGGTAAATAATGGGATTACTTAATAGTTTGTTTCCTGGCGTATCTGGGGCTTTAGTTCAGTCAAATCAATTAGCCAGTGGCGCTGACCCGACTCGCATTGCTGGAAATGACCGAGGGGCAATCGTCAAATATTCATCGCTTCCGGTTAAGACCAACCCCCAGGCAGTGATTAAAGCGTCTGAGGAATCAGGTAAGTCGGAAGCTCAAACCTATCTATTGCGGCAACTATCGCGACATACATTGAGGACGGCTGAGAATGCGCTCGCCACCCTGGAAACCCGTGTAGAGCATTCTAAGCAGATGATGGGGATTGAGGGTAAATATCAGCGTTTACAAGCCAAACACGGTAAGACTTTAATGCGATATGGCTTAGGAGTAGCGGAGAATAAAGCCAATTATTCTGGCTATGAAGCTGAATTTATGGCTGCACAAGATGTTGTGAATTTTTGATAATCATGAACATTTTATTTTACATTGGGCTAGGGTTTACGTCGTTTGCGCTAGTCCAATTTCTTTCTTTTTTAGGGACAGCGTATCCAGGCACTAGAGGCGGAGTTTTTCTGCTGTTACTGTTTATCGCGTCAGGGATAGCCGTTGCTGGTTTGGTTAATTGGTCAGGCTTAAAACTTAAAGGTTACTACCATGAGACAGTGGTAGGATTTATGCCTGCGATCGCGCTCGGCGCTTTGTTTTTGATTGCCGTTATCTGTGGAGTTTACATTGGGATATGAACATATTAATTTACGATTGTGAGATTATTAAGTGTATTCCGCCAAAAGAAGGCGAGCGCGATCCATCTCTTAGATACTGTAGGGGATGGCGTGATTTTGAAGGAATGGGTATCAGCCTGATTGGGGCTTGGAGTAGCGCCAATGGATTGAGCATTTATACCGCCCAGACCTTCCATTTATTTCGCTTGATAGATCCGGTGACTGGTGGAATCCTGAAATTAAGGGAGCCGGAGGATGTTGTTTGATATTGAGAGAGCCTCAATTGAGCAATTAATCCGGGTAGAGAGAGCGGTGCTGGGGATATTTGCTGCTGGGGCGATCGCGGGAACATTCTCCCCTCTGCTTCTCCCCCAGGCGTCACGGATCGCGAAAACCCTGTCTTTGGGTTATGGGCTGGTTAGTGCCGGGGCATTTACCCTTTGTACTCACCTGCAACGCCGCAAAGAGAAAATCTATCAATCCATCGACGCGGGACAGTTGCAGGAACTTAAGCAGCAGATGACCCATGCGATCGCCTATTCCTCCAGTGTGGGCAAGATTGAGGCTACCCGGAAGTTAGCCGCGTTTGTTCAGCAGCTTCCCCCGTGGGAGCAACCCCGATGGGTTCAGCAGTTTGGGTTGCAGGGTTTGGTTGAGCCGCCTACTTTTGAGGCAGAAGTTGCTTTTCCAAGTCTCACTGCGGATATCCGTAGTGAGCAGTCATCTTTTGGGGATTTATCAGAAGAATTAGCGCCAACGATTGACTATTCTTGGTTAGACGAGCGCTTCTTGTGTGCCAGCAAAGGGGTCTTTGGCGCTCGCGGTTCGGGGAAATCTACTTACCTGTCATTCCAGGCGTTGCAGTTTCTACAGTTCCACCCAGACGGGGAATTAAGAATTGGGGACATCCACTATGATGAGGAAGAATCTCAGTGGTTGCCGGGGACAGCGGCGGATGAATTGTTGGATAAGTACGTGGCTACCCATCCGACTCAAATTCTGGCATTGTTCAGGCGAGCGCGGCAGCTTCTGAGAGAACGGATTGATAGCCGCGATCGCAAAGCTTTTCCGTTCCACTTCATTTGTGATGAGTTTGTCGGCTTTATGTCCCGGCTAACCGATGATGAGCGCTTTGAAGTGGTTAAGATTATTGAAGATAATTCGTTTGAAGGGCGTAAGTACGGGGTCTCAATCACACTGGGATTACACTCTCTCAAAAAACAAATGACTGGGATTGACTCATCTGCCCTGCTTTCTGGGATGGACTTGCTGTTCTTGGGGCGCTCGCTTGCTGACCCGGCTACCAAATTTCCTGCGGACATTGATGCTAAAAAATTGCTGGCTGAACAAGAGCAGTTACAGGCAGTGTTAGCCGAACAAGATGGACGTGCCTGTGTGGTGCGAAAGTTGGGAGATGTGCCAGTAGTGGTAGTGCTTCCGTTTATTGACTTAACTGGTTACAGCGCCAGTCAAAGTGCCGATTGGTATGAGGAGATAATCGCATGGGTGCAAGGACTCGGAAGAAAGCCTCAACCGCAAGAACTAAGGGCAAAGTGGGAAGCGCTCACCGGACAAACGCTCAACGACGAAGGACTAAAGCTGCTAAGAGAGCATCTGGGGGTTTAAATTGGGCAGTTCGCTACGGAGATATAGAAAAATACCGGAAGTTATGCGCTCGCGTTCATAAGTCTACTGGTGGGGTTTGTTGCTGCTGCTTGAAACGGCGCTCGCAGGAAGTTCACCATGCCCAGTATGGGCGCGATAGGATTGGCGAGACAGTATTCCCCTTGTGTAAGCGATGTCACGATCAAAAGGCGCATTCTGAGCAGAATTGGCACAAGGACAAACGTGATCCGGTGTGGGGGAACAGGAATACCCAGGAGTTTAGCGAGCGCTTGCGCTTAGGGTATAAGTTATTGACACTACGTTAACCTAGAATATATTTTTTTACAGACTCATTTAAATTAAACTCATAAACTTTTCGGTCTATTTTAACTCCATTTGTTTTTGGGGTTATTTCTCTTGCCATTTTAAC